>Ga0137451_1000707_pt1 | contig 10231 bp, 5 predicted proteins | sample EasRivERMGT500_2_FD_102336 | JGI IMG/M metagenome (GOLD analysis project Ga0137451, IMG submission 102336) | Soil microbial communities from meander-bound floodplain in the East River, Colorado, USA - East River MetaG ERMGT500_2 | ecosystem: Environmental > Terrestrial > Soil > Floodplain ...
AATCGCTGTGCGCGAACAACACGCGGATGCGGCGACCCTCGGCGTGGAGGAACTTCGCCATGACTTCGCGCGCGCGGGCGCGGTCGAAGTCGGCGCTCTGCGAGCGGATGATGCGGTAGCGCTGGTCGGTTGCAATGACTTCGGAAAAGCCTTGCTTGCGGTCGTTGGCGGGCGTCGAACCCACAGTTCCCTGCAGCTCGACGATGTCGACCTCGCCCGGTACGTCGCGGGTGTGCTCGAGCAGCCAGCGCCCGGCTCGCCGTCCCTCCTCGACAAAGTCCGAACCAATGAGCGAAGCGTACAGCGAGTCGTCACTGACCTCGATGGCGCGATCCATGAGGATCACGGGAATTCCCGCCGACCGGATCTCGCCCAGCACGACGTCCCAGCCGGTCTCAACCACGGGCGAGAAGGCGATTACGTCGACACGTTGGCTGACGAAAGAGCGCAGCGTCGCCACCTGGTTCTCCTGGCTGCGATGCGCAACTTCCATTCGCAGGTCGATGCCGGCGTCGCGCGCCGCCTTGCGGATGGATTCCACGTTGGCGCCGTTCCAGTTGCCCCAGCTCACGATCGGACTGAAGCCGAGCACCAACGGCGCTCTGCGCTCCGCGCCTTCGTCTCCTGAGCGATCCGAGCAGCCCCACAGTAGCGAGACCAGTGCAAGCAGCGCGAGAGAGTTCTTCACGGCACCTTGCTGGGCGCATTTCCCGTCAGCTGCCAGCGGATCATCGATACCGGAATCATTCCGGCCTCGTTGAATTCCGCAAACATTCGCATTGAGCTGAAATCCTTGCCGAGTTGCTTCGAGCGCTCCAGCCACAACTCCTCGATGAGGTATTTGCCGGTGACGTAGCTGCTGCCGTAGCCGGGCTGGCGCAGGTACAGATGCTGCTCGAATCCGAGCAGATCGAGGGTCGGGCTCATCCAGCCGCGCGGCGTCCACGCCATGTGAAAGTCCGCGGCCTGCTTCATCGTGAACTCGTTCGATTGCGCATAGAGCGCGCCCAGGCCGCGCGCCGCACGGTTCGCGAGCATGATCCATTGCAGTTCGCGGGCGCGCGGGTTGTCGTCATACAAGCCCGCATGCATCGTCATCTCTTCGAAGCTCGTCGCCATGCCTTCGGCGCGATTCATCCAGATGTTGTAGAGCAGGGGGCCGCGCCGGATCGGACTCGCGTGCGGCTCATCGCGCATCTGCGCGAGATCCCACCAGTGATAGAAGTGCGTGTAGAGCGACAGCGGTTCGAGATGCGACGCGATGTTGAAGAAATTGCGCTTTGCTTCCGGAACGAACTCGTCGATCTGCGCGCGCAGCGCCGGATCCATGTTCGCCTTCACGGGCAGCATCTTCTTGCGCTCGACGAACTGCATCAGTTTCGTGACCGCGTCGTTGGCGCGCTTCTGATATTCCTCCGGCGTTGACGCTGCGACGAGTGGCGGCAGATCCGCGTTGCGCAGCTCTTCGAGCTTGAGCGAGGTGTGGGCGCGCGCAAGCTCGCGCTTGAGCAACATCACCTCGTCGTCCCAGGTCATCGGCACGAGGTACACGTTCTGCAGGAGCCACGTGTAATTCTCCTTGCCGATTCCGGACGGGCCGTTCTTCTTCGGTGCTTCCGCTTCGAGCCACGCGACGAAATTGCGCGTAGCGGTGCGGGCTTCATCGAGCGCGCGCTTGAAGGCCGCGCCCGCTTTTGGCACACGCGTTGCGAGTTCGTCGAGATCGGCGATCTGCTGTTTCACGGGCTTGATGCCGCCAGCCCACAGATCGCGGGCATTGCCCGTGAGATTGCCGCGCGCCTGGGCGAGCAGCGGCGCGATCGTGCGCAATTCCGCGGTCAACTTGCGCTCACTCTTCGCATCCAGCGGAAACGCGTACTGCCACAGCTCGATCGCCGCGTGATTCGTCGGCCCTTCATGCGCCGGCGTATCGCTCTGCGCCGTCCAGATTGAAACGTAGTAAGCCGGATCGCGCACCCATGGCTGCAGCACGCGCACGTAAAAGTCGAAGCCGTTCATCTCGGCGCGCACGACCTGGTAGTCGACCTGCTGCGCGACCGGCCACGCATCCGGGTTGATCGCGGCGAGCCGCGCCTGCCACTTCGGAAGCTCGGCATGACGCCGCGCGAAGGTTGCCGCGGTGTAGTCCGGCACGCCGTCGCGCGGCGGCGGTCGCTCGAAGGCACGCCATTCGGTGAAGAGGCTTACGAGCGCGTCGTAAGAGGAGTCACGGTTCTGCCCGAACGTCTGTGTCGCAGACACAGACAGGGCAATGACCATGAACAGTTGCGCCCAGCGGGCGCGCGGGGTGGCGGTGGGCATGCGCCGATGATGGCCCGTCACTGCGCCTTCTTCAACACCGCCGAATTGCGCTCATCCGCCTCGATCTCGCGAAAGAAATCCCGCAGCGACAGCACCTTCGCCACGGGCACGCTGAGCTCTTTCACCTCGAGCGTGCGCGTGTAGCGGAGCACGTTGCCGGAGAAGGTCGTCGAGCTGCGGTAGCTGACGAAACCGAGATCCTTGTTCACCGCCGGTGGCAATGCGTCGGGCACGAAGCCCGCGGGCACGGTGATCTCGAACACGTCTGTGTTGCGGCGCGGCGCCTCGAACTCGATCGGATGCTGGCGCGGTTCCTTCGTTTCCAGCAGCCCGCTCGACATCGATCCGAACACGCGCGGCCGGATGATCATCAGATCGCCCGCGGTCCGCGGATATCGTGGGATCTCGACGGTGTACTTCCAGATGAGCGGCTGCTCCATGACTTTCAGGTTGCCCACGCTCGCATGCAGGACCTGAAACGTCGATAGCGAATGGGTCAGCATGCCTTCGATCGGCTTTATCTGATCCACGTCCTGCTGCGCGGTGCTCAGCGTGTAGCGCTGATCCGCCGCAGCGTCGCCTAACCAGGTCTCGCGCACGTCCCCGGTCAACGTGCCGTTCTCGTCGAGCGTCAACTTCGCCGTACGCGCCACGCCGTTGAGCGCGCCCGGGGCCTGCGGGAGCGCAAGCAGCTCGCCGCCGGCGGGCGTCACGAGCAGCCCGAAGTTGGCCTGCAGCTCGCCCGGTAGATAGCCGAGTGAAATGAGCGGATTCGTCGGGTCAAAGAACAGAACCGTGCCGAGCGTCTTGTGCGCGAACACTGCCGGCAACTGCGCCGTGTCGACGCCGGCCGGAAGCTGAATCGCGAGGATCACGTGATTGAATCCCATGTTGGGCGGCGTGCCCGCCGCCACGGAGCCGCGCTCGGTGTTGATGAGCACGTAATGCGACTCGACGCCGATCTCTTTCAGCATCGACGAGAGCACGGTGACTTTGTCCTTGCAATCGCCGTAACCGTGCGCCAGCACTTCGCTCGCCGGGTGAGGTTGCACACCACCGACGCCCAACTCGATGGCCACGTATCGAATGTCCCTCTGCGCGAAGGTGGCGAGCGCCCGCATCTTGCTCAGCGGATCTGGCGCGGAAGCCGTGAGCTCCTGCACCTTCTGACGCAGCTGGGGCGAGGGATCGCGCCGCCCGTTTATCAGGCCGAGATACCACGTGCCGACTTCCTGCCAGCTTTGAAATCCTCCGCCCTTCCCGCCGGGTGGCTGCAGCGATAGCACCATGCGCGCAGCGATGCCTTGCCACGGCGGCATCCGTCGTTCGAGCTTCACCGGCTTCAAATCCGTGGCCACCCAGCGCCACTGTCCCGGCGCCACTTCCGTTGGCGCGGACTGGTTGTGATTGAGCCAGAAGGCTTTGTACGACCAACTCGGCGGCAGCCGCACCGTATAGCGCGCCTCACGCACGGGTACGATGTCCTGGATATCCCACTCGTCCGTCATCTCATACGGCTGCATCTCCTGCTCGACCTCGTAGCCGATGATGCTGCCCGGCACGGACGCCGGAATCCGCATGAGTTTGCGCCGCACGTCGTTGATCAGTTCGCCGCCGTCCACGTCACTCATGGCCGTCTCGATGACGTCCCGATCCTTGACTTCGAAATCCTTGCCCTGCGCCGGGATGCACCAGCCGTGGATGGACGTGACCCGGCTCTGCGGAGTGAATTCCACGCGGACCGCGCCATACGCTTCGCCATTGCTGCGCAGGATCTTGTAGACGCGGCGCTCCAGCCGCTTCATCTTGCCGGGCCCCAGCACCGTGAGCTCGGTTTCCGAATAAAGCACGACGGCGTCAGTCTCTTCGTCGTGCTCCGGTATCGGTGCGTTCACTTGCGCGTGCATCCACAAAGGGGCGTTTGCAGCCCACGCCGCCGGGACGTGCATGCATGCGCACGCCGCCAGACCTCCAAACAACAGCTTCGCGAGTCTCAATTCCGGCGCCCCGGCGTGATGACAATCTGATCCTCGTCGCCCGCGCGAACGGCCTGATAGAAATCCCGCACCTGGGAGTAGAACTTTTGCTGAATGAGGACGGTCTTGAACGCGAGATCGCGCTTGATGGTCAACGTGCTGCCGGTAGTTTGGGCGCTCGAGTTGTATGTTGCGACACCGATGTCTGCGGAGCGTGCTTTCGGCACGGCGCTGACTTGCCAGCCCGGGGGCAGCTCGATGGCGGCCTCATCCGTGTGCTGATATGGGAACGTGAAGTAGAGCGGATGGACGCGGGCGCTGTGTTCGAACATGTGCTTTTCCGAACCGCCGAACAGGCCGACCGGCATGAGCGAGCGGTTGCCGGCTCCGGCCGCCCAACCAGGAACGCGTAGCTCGAATTCGGCAACGAGCGGCGTGTCGGAGCCGGTCCAATCCGGTGTGTTGATCAGCTTCACGTCGATCCCGGTAGGAATGCCGTTCTCGAGATCGTCCTCGAGGAATTTCCGACGGTCGGTGGCATCTTCATTGCGCTCGTTGATGCGACGCCAACTCGCCTCGAGACCAATGTAAGTCACGGTGGCCTTGCCCTCGAGCGTTCCTGACGTCGAGAGCTTCACTGACACCTTGCGTTCGACGCGCGACTCGGTCGGGCCGGGCAACGTCGTGGTCACCCATTGCCCGCCATCAGAGCCGAGGCGCAAACCCTTCACAGCGGTTTCGCTCCAGGGAAGATACGCGAACGGCAGGAATGGTGTGCCCGGATCCAGATAGACCGCGCTGTCGCCGAGGTTGACGAGCACGACGCAGGTATTGAGGTCGCGCGAATTCATCAGGCGTGGATCGAAGAAATTGTTGTCGCGCGTCGAGACGAGCACGAGGGATGAATCGATTTTCGCGGCGCGCAGCAAGCCGTAGAAGAACCAAGTGACGTCGTCCGCGCCCGCGTAACCGTGTTTCAGCACGTCTTCGGCGTCGTCATTGTCCGCGAGCTTCTCGCGCTCGGCCTCTTGCTCGGTTGCCTGGCGCTCGAACGAGAGGTTGCGAATCTGCAGCGCGCGCGCGTAGAGCTTGCGAGTCCTGGTTTCGACGGAATCGCCGGGCTGCACGAGCCGCGCTACTTCCTGCTCGAGCGCGCGGCCGGGTTTGGTGAAGCGCTGGACATCGCTGTTCATGCGCTTGCCGAACGCTTTCCAATAGGCGGCCTCATCCTTCTGATTGCTGTCCTCCCCTTCATAGACGAACTCGACGCGAAACTTCATGAAGTCCTCGGGCGGCATGTACTCCTCGGTGACGAATGCCGGCACGTCGTGCGTTTCGAGGCGGATGAGTCCGCGCTCCTTTGCCGGAGGCTTCGTGTCGGGCGGCAGGCCGAGTGGCCAGCTCCACCGCAGGAGCAAACTGTCTGCGGGCCGCAAGGAAAACACGCCGCGCCGCGTGAACAATTCGTCGCTGAGCAGCCAGCGCGAATTGAAGGCATAACCCATCGGCATTGTCCGGCGGTAGCGATATTCGATGATGCTGCCGACTTCAACGCCTGGCAGCGTGAAGGATTTCGACATCATCTTGACTCCGCGTGCCTTGACCAGCGCCTTGTCGTACACCGTCCCGTCGAATTCGGTGATGCTGCCGTCGGGTCGAATGACGCGCGCTTGCAGAGAGCGAATGCTGCTGGAGCCCTTGAAGTACGGAATCTCGACGTTTGCGTATTTGCGGCCTTCGTCGGTCAGGATCTTGATGCGCGAGTAGATGACTTCCGTGGAGTCCTCATCGTCGCGATCGACCTGCCGATAGAGATAGATCGCGGTTGCCGTGGGCGCTTTCGGCTCGCGCTTCAACTGCAGATCCTCGGGTGAGATCGGCTGCCACTCGACGGCGTGAGCGGGCATCACGAGGCCAAGCGACAACAGCGCGGCGAGCACTCCGAGGCGGGTAAATCCCTGAAGCATGACGATATATCGTCCTTTTCTTATTGTTCGTGAAATTCCCTGCGCCGCGGAAGTATGGCTTAGCGTCATGTACGCGTCGAGCAGCCGGCGGCACGATCTTGGGATACTCTGCGCGCCTCGTGTCCCAGAAGATCAACAACGATAATTACGACGCCATTGTGGTCGGCGCCGGCCACAATGGCCTGACCAACGCCACCTACCTAGCCCGCTCCGGGCTCAAGGTGCTGCTGCTCGAGAAAAATCCGTGGATCGGCGGCGCGGCGGTGAGCCGGGAAATCGAGAAGGGCTGGACCTACTCAAACTGCTCCTACGTCTGCAGCCTGCTGCGCCCCGAGATTTTCCGCGACCTGGAACTGGCGCGGCACGGCCTGCAGGTGGTGCCCTACGGCGGCGGTGTCACCATCACCTCCAAAGGCGACATCCTCGGCAGCTACGCTGACCATGAATTGAAGCGCCGCGAGATCGCGCGCCACAACGCGCATGACGGCGACGCGTACGACCGTTACTCGACCGAGGTGATGCGCCAGTGCAAGTTCATCCGGCCGCTGCTCCTGCGCACGCCGCCAGACCCAACTTCGCTGCGGCCGCGCGACATCCGCGAAATGATTTTCCTCTCGAAGGAGTTCAAGAAGCTCGGCGAGCAGGTGATCTACGACACCATCCGCTTCTACTCGATGAGCATCGCGGATTACCTGGCCGAGTTCTTCGACTCAGACCTCATAAAGGCCTCACTGTCGGGCAGCGGCATCATCGGCACGGCGCTGGGACCGTATTCCCCGGGCACAGCCTACGTGCTGTTGCATCACTACATGGGCGACGTCGACGGATCGATCGGCTCGTGGGGCTTCGCGCGTGGCGGCATGGGCGCGGTGTCGAAGGCGCTGGCGAGCGCGTTCAAATCCTTCGGCGGCGAAACCGTCACCAACGCCGACGTCAAACAAGTGTTGGTCAGTGGCAATCGCGTCACCGGCGTGGCCTGCGCCAACGGCAACGAGTACCGCGCGAAGATCGTCGTGTCCAACCTCGATCCCAAGCGCACGTTCACCAAGCTTTTCGATCCCAAGGATCTGAAGCCCGAGTTCGTCAAGCGCGCGCAGAACTTCAAGATCCGCGGTTCGTCGGGCAAGTTGAACATCGCGCTCGACGGGCTGCCGGAATTTCCGGCGCTGGGCAAGGACAACCCGCTGCGCTTCGGCGACATGCATTTCCTCGAATCGCTGGCGCAGGTCGAACGTGCCTACGACGACTGGAAGAACGGCACCTGGTCGAAGGAGCCGTATCTTGACCTGCTGATTCCCTCGATGACCGATCCGACGATGACGCCCGCCGGCAAGCACTGGATGAGCGTGTTCGTGCAGTACGTTCCGCCGACGATCCACGGCAAGCCCTGGACCGACGAGGATCGCAACGCCTGGAAGAACACGGTGCTAGACCAGATCGCGCGCTACAGCCCCAACTTCAAATCACTGATCCGCCATGTCGAAGTGCGCACGCCGGACATCATCGAGAACGAAGTAGGGCTCACCGAGGGCAACATCTTCCAGGGCGATCTCTCACTCGACCAGATGCTGTTCAACCGCCCGTTCCCTGGCTACGCGCAATATCGCGGCCCGACCAAGGGCTTCTATATGTGCGGCTCAGGCACGCATCCGGGCGGCGGCGTGATGGCGGCGCCGGGCGCGAACGCGGCGCGCGAAATTCTGCACGACCTGCGACGCCCGAACCTGGTTCCCGAGGGCTGGCGCGATGACTGAGGCCAATGTCATTGTCATCGGCGCTGGCCACAATGGCCTGGCCTGCGCGGCCTATCTGGCCAAGGCCGGCAAGCGCGTCACGGTGCTGGAAGCCGGGAGCCAAGTCGGCGGCGCGGCGGTCACGCGCGAGTTCGCGCCGGGATTCAAGGTCTCGGCCTGCGCGCACCTGTCCTATCTACTCGACGCGCGCATCGCGAGCGAGCTCGACCTCGCGCGCCATGGTCTCGCGTCGGCACGCGAAAATCTCAAGACCGTCGCGCTGCAGCGCGCGGACGAGCACCTGGTGTTGAACGGCGGCACGCTCGAAGCCGGCCGTGTGAGCGACGCGGATCGCGGGGCGCTGGCCGAGCATCACGCGAAGATGTCCAAATACGCGCGCGTGCTCGGCAAGCAGCACAACCGCATTCCGCCGCGACTGCTGGGTGGCGGACGTTCCGATTTCATCGGCGCCGCTCTCCTGGGCTGGGACATCCGCCGCCTCGGCCGTGACGACATGCGAGAGTTCATGCGCATCGCGGGCATCAACATCTTCGACGTCGTCGAAGAGTCCTTCGAATCGCCGGCACTGAAAGCTGCGCTGGCCTTCGATGCCGTGCTCGGCACCAATCTCTCGCCGCGTTCCAACAATTCCATGCTCACGCTGCTGCATCGGCTCTCGGGTATCGCCAGCGGAACTACCGGCGGTGTGTCCCTGCCGGCTGGCGGCATGGGTGCGGTGAGCGATGCGTTCGCGAAGGCCGCGACCGCCGCGGGCGCAACCATTCGCCTCTCCACGCCGGTGAAGAACATCGCGCTCAACGGCGATCGTGTCGCGGGCGTCGTGCTCGCCAATGGTGAAACGTTGTCGGCCGACGTGGTCGTGAGCAACGCGGATCCCAAGCGCACGCTGTTCGAACTACTGGGCGCGCGCCATCTCGAAACCGGCTTCGTGCATCGCGTGCGGCATTTCCGCACGAAGGGCATGGCGGCGAAGCTGCACCTCGCGCTCGACTCGCTGCCCGAGTTCTCGCGCCTGCCGGCCGCATTGGCGGGTGAACGCCTCGTTGTCGCGCCGGATCTCGTCTACCTGGAGCACGCCTTCGACGCTGCGAAGTACGGTGAGAACTCACCGCACCCGGCACTCGAGATCAGCATTCCCACGGTGCACGACCGTACGCTTGCGCCCCCTGGCAAACATGTGCTCTCCGCGGTGGTGCAGTACGCGCCATATGAAGAAGCGGCGAGCACCGACGCGGCGCGCGCGCAGCTTCTGGAGAACACGCTCAACGTGCTCGAGGCCTACGCGCCGGGAATCCGCGGCAAGGTGGTTGCGTCACAATTATTTCTGCCCGCGGATCTCGAACGCGAGTTCCGCCTGACCGGCGGTCACTGGCACCACGGCGAACTCGCGCTCGATCAGTTCCTCATGCTGCGACCGGTGCCCGGCGCCGCTCAGTACGCGATGCCGGTGACGGGCCTGTACCTGTGCGGCGCGGGAGCGCATCCGGGTGGCGGTGTCATGGGCTGCGCGGGCAAGAATGCGGCGCAAGCCGTCATCAAGGCGGGGCGCGCATGAATGACCTCATGAATCAGAAGGAGCACTTCCGGACTGCGGTTTACCAGACGCCGTTCCACGAGCGCACCTCCGCGCTGAACAAGCTCAACGTGTGGCACCGCTGGAAGGATTACACCGTCTCGGACGCCTACTACAACGTGGCGCTCGAGTACGCCGCGATCCGCAATGCCTGCGCGGTGTTCGATATCACGCCGATGACCAAGCACCGCATCACCGGTCCCGATGCGCTGGCCTTCCTCGATCGTCTGATGACGCGCGACGTCTCGAAGATCAAACCCGGCAAGGTCGGCTACGCCATCTGGTGCGACGACAACGGCCGCGTGATCGATGACGGCACCATCTTCCACCTGAAGCCCGGCGATTACCGGCTGTGCTCGCAGGAGCGCCAGCTCGAGTGGTTAGACAGATCGGCCTTCGGCTTCGACGTGAACCTCGTCGAGGAAACGCACGACGTCGCCTGCCTCGCCTTTCAGGGGCCGACGAGTTGCGCCGTGCTCAAGGCCATCGGCTGCGCCGGCGTCGAGAACCTCAAGCCTTTCGACATTGGCTATTGGCAATTCGCCGGTGGCGAGTTGATGGTCTCCCGCACCGGTTTCACCGGCGACTTGGGCTATGAACTGTGGATCGACAATTCGCGCGCGGTTCCGCTCTGGGATG
>Ga0137451_1000709_pt1 | contig 10228 bp, 6 predicted proteins | sample EasRivERMGT500_2_FD_102336 | JGI IMG/M metagenome (GOLD analysis project Ga0137451, IMG submission 102336) | Soil microbial communities from meander-bound floodplain in the East River, Colorado, USA - East River MetaG ERMGT500_2 | ecosystem: Environmental > Terrestrial > Soil > Floodplain ...
AGAAGCGTCCTTCAATACTTCAACGGAAGCAACGTCATCCTGGTTCAGGTCATTAAGACTTCCATTAAAAGGAATACCATCTATAACAATAAGTGGATTGTTTCCGGCAAGTACAGAGCGGGATCCGCGAATCAAAATACTTGGCGTAACTCCCGGTTTGCTGTTACCACCGCTTTTTTGAATGTCAATACCTGCACCCTGCCCTTGCAGTGCCTGGGCAAGATTAGCAGCAGGTATATCTTTGATGGATTGTTCACTGATTGAAACGATGGCACCCGTTACATCTGATTTTTTCCTGGTTCCATACCCTACCACAATTACCTGGCTCATTTCATTTTTATCGGCTAGTAGTTGTATTCCGAAGTTTGACTGATCTTTATTTCCGATTTTTATTTCCTGGGCTATGTACCCGATATAGGATAGTATCAATACACTGTTTTGCGGAACATTAATCTGAAAGGTTCCATCATTCCCGGTAACGGTTCCTTTTGAACTACCTTTTGCCAGGACAGATACTCCCGAAAGAGGTTCACCATTCTGATTTGTAACAAAACCTTTTACTGAAACATTTTGAGCACCTATTCCATTTGTGATAAAAATCATGCAGCAAAACATGCATAAGAATAAAATGTTTCCTTTAAAAAATCTTTTACAATTCAGTGAAATGCGAATGAGTGGAGGAATAACCCGTTTCATAACAGCAATTTTATTTTTAGAAAAAAGGACAATCGTCAGAGTACAGAGGAAGTAATCAAGGGGACTATACTGTGAAGCCAACAGCAAAAGAGAACAAGAACTGTCTCAGGCTTTTTTAGTTGTAATAGGACCGGATAATTTATCAGCACGTAGAAAATAACAACTCCACCTGTTGTTCTGGCTGTCAATACAAGCATTTGTTTTTACATTCCGGATGTTTGTTTGTGCAATAAAAAACGAAAAGCACAAAAAAATACCGCTAAAAAAGCGGGCAGCTTTTTATACACCAGGCAAAATCAATAGTAAAACTGTTAAACTTTACAAATGCAACTAAGCAATTCTTATGATGAATTTTTTATAAGAAAATCGCATTTTATTCATCTATTTTGGCAGAAATGGAAACGGTAAAGGAATGATAAGCTAAAGGCCCGAATGAGCAAAGATTTTTTCTCAAAAAAAAGAGGCACCACTCATGCGAATACCTCCGGATTGCTATAAAAAACAATTGTTACTTAAAGTACCTGCACACTCAGGTACTGAGAATAAAAAGTATCCAGTGCCTCGGGAACCGGCTTATATAAGGTCCGGTATTGAAAATAATTAAGCTTTTTAAAGTTGTTCAGGATTGTTGTGTCTTTAATCTGTCCGTTGGGTTTATAAACCGGTTCAATGAAATCTATATTGGCACCCAGTGAATCGGTATATTTTATTTGTTCCCCGATAGTTTGAGTCGATGGTCCGTACCAAACCAATCTGGCTTTGCTGCCCCCGATATATGCGACGTTTCTCAATGACCGGTTAAAAAGTGAATTAATATAATTCTGACCATATACAATACCGATGGTATCTACTTTAATAGAAGAATGTCCTGCATCATCGTAGGTATATATATTGAAATTATGCGTGCCTTCAGGCATATTGGTCAACATAAATCTTACAGTATCCACGCCGCTTGTACGAACAATATTCTGAACTACAGAATCATTTTTATCATTCCAGTAAACTGTCACCCTGGTGATCTTAGGATCAGACAATAATAACATGGTTAAAAGAATGCGATTATTACCCGGGTAAACTTTTATCGAGTCAACTCTGCCGGTATAAACGATGGGGCCATCTTTGAGGAAATCCTTATACTCATCCATTTTGCTGCAGGAAACGATAATCCCTGTTATCAGCAAAATAGCAAGATAGTTTTTCCAATATCTTTTTACATTTATAAATTTCATTTGCTAAGCTTTCTTTAATTTATTATTGTTTTTGCCCCCACAAGGTTATTTCCATTAAATGGAAGAATCCCGTTGCTCCGTCTATGGCACTCCAGCAATCAATATTTTTCCAGCCTATATAACGTACGGCAGGTATGCCCGCAGGAAAATCATATTCCTGTCCGTTCACTGCCACATCATTGTCCTCATTGGAAACAACGCCCAGGGGAAAGCCTGAAGGTTTGATCATAGTCCATTCACCTAATTTTACCCAGCTGCTTACCACGGTTGGAGTATTTGTTCCCCATATTTCCCATTTATGCGGATTACCATGATTAAATATATAAGTTCCGGGACGCTGCCAGATCTTAAAGCGGCTGAATTTAAATTTGCTCACACCCGTCTGATCCAGGTCGATCGGTACCCACACCGGCTGATCATAATTTTGTTTGGTATGGAACATTGAGCTTACACTACCATCAAAGAAATTCTTTTCCGGGTAACTGCTTGAATAATCCACTGCATTTACCATTGGCAAACCTGAAGCAGGAAGTGGTTGGGCTTGCGGAACAGGATAATTCGTACTTCGTATATCCTTGAATTTGGTTTTATCCAATAATTCTTCGTAAATCGGCGCTATCGGCTGTGCAACAGGCGGGGCAGTAATAAAAGTATCAGTATGATTATCCCATCTATCTTTCACATATAATCCAAAAATATAGGTCAGCTGTGGCTGGCCAGGAGGATTTTGTTGAAACCCTCTTATGTTGAAATTATTTTGTTGCTGGCTGCTGTAATGAAAGTCGACATGCTGCCAGTAGCCTAGTGAATCTTTGACCAGAACATCGATAACAATATTTGCTTTGAATGGATTTTGATAGGCAACATTGATCCCACCAAAAGTCGGTATTACTACCAGGGAATTATATACATACCAGATAGGCCCACGAAGCGGTTTCACAGTAACAGTTACCGGCGATGAAGCCACTTCGCAATTGCTTACCGCATATAATGTAACCTCATGTTCCAGCGTGTCTCCAAAGCCTTCCAGCATAACGCTGTTTTGATAAAACGAGGTTTTGGTATCTACTGTAACACCTTTCATTTGCCATTCTGCTTTTACATATAGCAGGTTACTGTTGCCAGGCAGGGTATAGGTAATTTTTGCCGCACCCGGTAAATTTTCCACCTGCGGATTACTGATAGCTTCCGGCGCTGATTTATCGATGCAGGTATTTGTGGCTTTTTTACAAGCTGTTAAAATGAATAAGAACAGCCCCAGCGAAAAGAAAATATTGAAATTTTTCATTTTTTTGGGTTTAAACATTATTGATTGATCTTACAATTGTCATCACCATCCTGGATTTTGAACAAGTTTTCTGTTTGATAATAATTCGTTTATTTCAATTGGCCATAAATAATCACGGGCCTTATAAGTCTGATTGTGAATAATTGATTCTTTATAATAAGAAGCAGCATCGGCTTGGTTAAGGTCCCATCCTTTGATCGGTGCGTTTAATGTCTGTATTGCTTTTTTCCATCTCCGCAGGTCCCAATAGCGGTGGCCTTCAAATGCTAATTCTATCAGGCGTTCCTGTTGAATGATATCACGAAAGCCTGTTTTTGTAGTATGTTTAGTATTATCAATTGAATAAGCAGACCATGATGATTGAACAGAATTCAATCCCGCTCTCGTCCTCACCAGGTTTATATATTGGTAAGCTTCTGCATCCGGACCATTTGATTCATTAAGCGCTTCGGCATATAATAAATAAAGGTCAGCAATCCTCATTTCAGGCCAGGGATAGTCAGTCATATTTGTGCCTGTCACGTTTCCATCTGAAGCTGCGGTCGTCCCTAAGCTAACAAGTTTTTTTGCCCAGTAACCTGTAATAGAAAAATTACTGATACCTTGCTGTGCTGCTGTTTCACCTTTTCTTGCTTTTACATAGTACAGATTGTCCACGTTGAAATTGCCGATCCAGTTTCCAAACCAAATGCCCCTGTCAAAACCAAGATCAGCGTAAAAACGTGGTTCACGATTGAAATGAAGTTTGACAGTTTGCTCCCCTTGCTTGATATAATACCTGTCCACAGTACCTGCTGTTTTAAGATTATATCTTCCTGCATAATCCCATGTTACATCCTCATTGATGGGAACACCATGATTGGTGTAAAATAATTCTGCCATTTTAATCGGCGGAGCGATGATGCCTTTAGGACCGCTGCCACTGGTTCCTGCTGCAATTAAAGCCATCGCATAGCGTTGGATGTCGCCTGCCCTGCTTTTTGTATTTGGCCATATCACTTCAGTATTAAACATTTTTTCTGTTACCGACGTTCTGATATCTAATTGTGTTCGCATGGTATCGTTAAGTATCCAGCCGATGCCACTGGTGGCAGGGAAATGATATAACGCATAGCCATTGGCCGCACAATAGTCGATTGCTTCTTTGCATGCGGTTGCAGCAGCGGCCCATTTATTCGGATCGTAGGTTTGATCAAATAATTGGCGGCCCTGATCATCTTCCAGGTTCGCATAATCGGTATTACCATTCCATAAAGGACTTGCTGCCTCGACCAATACTTTTGCTTTTAGTGACAGCACAATGGCTTCGGTGATGCGGCCAAGTTCTGATGCTTCCGTACCAATGATCCGCGGTGGCAAAATACTGTCTGCTGCTGCTTCATCTAATAATGCGACGATGTATTTGAAACAGGAATCAACAGGGTCTCTGTACGCCTGCACTTCCTGCGCTGTACTATTAATCGGTAAATTCGTTTTTATCAAAGGAATGGGTCCATACATTCTCAATAAATAAAAATGGTAATAAGCCTTTAAGAACTTTACCTCATCAATCCAGCGGTCTTTTTCAGATTGAGACATATCGGGTACTTTCCAGATATTATCTAAAAAAATATTACAATCACGGAGACCCTGGAAAAGTTTTGTTCCGCCACGGTCACCGCTCCAGTAGTCACCATAAGGATTGGTTGCATTTTGCAAGCCTCTTGCTATATTCCAGAAATTAGGTGATACGTCGCGTTCGCCGAATATCCATATCTCATCACCCGAGCTTAATCCCGGGTTGCCAACGCTGCCACCATAATCTCCGTGACGGGGCATATAGGAAAAACAGGTAAATAAATATTTTTCTGCAGAACTGCGTTGTGTAAAAGCGTTTTCTATAGTTGCAACATTATCCGGAACGACATCAAGAAATTTTTTACATGACCATAAACCACCAGCAAGAAGAATGAATAAAAGTATTTTAAAATGTTTCATGTCAGATTAATTTTTATAAGCCAACCTGGATTCCAAAATTGATAACTTTTTGAATCGGGTAATTTAACCCGTTACCACCCATTTCAATATCCCAAAGTTTAAATTTGCTGAACGTAACCAAATTGGTACCATTTGCATAGATCCTGAGATTATCTAAATGATATTTTCTCAGAAGTCTTGATGACAATGTATATCCAACCTCCACTTGTTTCAGGCGAAGGAAACTTCCATTACGCAGGAACCAGGTACTTTTTTCATCATCATTATCATTTACAGTTGGGCTGAGCCGCGGCCACAGCGCATAAAGATTTCTTTTGTCTTCTGACCAATGATCATCAGCATAAGCCTTCAACAACTGGTTTTGAAGAATATAACCTGGCAGTTCATCACTGTTGTACCTGTAGGAAACAAATGGCGAAGTAGCTGCTACATCAATCCAGAAAGAAGAACGTGCCGAACCCTGAAAGAAAGAGGAAAAATCTATACCCTTATATTTTGCAGAAATGCCGAAACCATAAATGATCTCAGGAGTTGTAGGATAACCGATGGGCACCTGGTCAAGACTGGTGATGACACCGTCACCATTGACATCGCGGAATTTTATATCTCCGGCTAATAAGGTACCTGAACCTACAGTGCCGAATTGTGCAGGAGAATTTTTTACTTCATCATTATCGACAAATAAATGTTATGCTATATAACCCCATTGTTGTGAAAGAGAATGCCCAACATGATATTTATAAAATTCAGCATATTGCGGTTCTTCATACTGATCAAAATTACTGGTAGCGTAAGTAAAGTTACCTCTTGCCGTAATGATCCAGTTCTTTCCATAATTTTTTGAGTAATCAACAGAAATATCAATCCCTTTTCCGGAAGCCTTGCCCACATTGGCTTTTGAAGGGCTCTGTAGTCCCATGGTTATAGGGATGAGCCTCTCCATCAGAATGTTATATCTTTTCTCCTGGTATACTTCAGCGATGATTTCTAATTTATTGAATAAGCTCAGTTCAAGTGCAAGGTTTGATTTTTTAGCTGTTTCCCATGTGATATCTTTATTATCATACCTGCTTATTGATATACCGGTCCTGGTATATCCGCCATCCGTACCGAAACTGTATCCATAAGCAGAATTGTTCAGATTCACATTCGATAAATAGAAAAAACGATCATCAGCACTTCCGATGGCATCATTTCCTACCAGGCCATAGGAGGCTCTGAGTTTAAGTTTGCTTACAGCAGATTTAAATTTATCAAAGAATTTTTCGTTCGAAACAGCCCAGGCTACACCTCCTGAAGGAAAAAATCCATAACGCTCTGTTTTATAAAATCGTTCTGATCCGTTATAACCAAAATTGAATTCTGCAAAATATTTATTGTTATAAGAATAAGTAGTTCTGCCGGAAACTCCCAGGTTTCTGTACGGCAAAGATTTCTGCAGGTCTTTTGCATTTCCTTCCAGTTGGTTGCGGGCTGTCACGACAATCAGTCCGCTGATTCCGTGCCTGTCTTTGAAAGTGCGATTATAGTTTGCTGCTCCCTCAAAATAAAAATTAGAAAGTACAGTTTTTGTTCCTTCGTTATATCCCAGATAATCTGTTCCGCCCTGCGGCACAACAGTCGCCCCAACAGGATCAGGATTAATCTCAGTTAACTGGTAGGTATTTGTTATCCTGTCATAACCGCCTGCACTGTAATAAAACGGATTATAAAAACGGGATACATCAAAATAAGATTGACGGTTAGTGTTAATCAATATCCTTGCAGAAAGTCCTTGTGTCAGAAAAGACAGATCTTGTTTTGCTTCCACCTGCGCCAGCATAAGAGAGCGGGAATAATCTTTATAGCCCTTCACCATGTCGGCGTAAGGATTCAAATAATTTCCTTTGTCATAGTTTCCGAATAAAATATGATTGGTGAAAGCATGTGCCTCGTCAACGGGGTAATAAGCAGGATATAATACAGGATTTGTTCTCATAATCTTTTTATACATTCCTGAACCACCATCGATGGGCCCATTGTAATCATCAAAAGATCCGTGCAAACGAACAACCATTTCAGTAGACTTGGTTACATTTAAATTAACATTTGAACGTAATACGTAGGTTTTCAAATTAATGTTGTTATTGAAATTATTCCGGTGATCAACTTTCAGATTACCATTGTCCTGAGAAAAAGAACCCGCGAGATAATACCTGGCAATTTGCCCACCACCGCTCACATTCACGTTAGCCCTGTAGTTTACAGCAGTTTTATTTAAAAGTTCATGTTTCCAATCGGTTGCCGGGAACATGTAAGGATTGTTAGCGGCGATAGTATTATCAATTTTACTTTGCAAATAAGGTAATTGCGCCAACGGGTTCCTGGTCAGGTACGCTTCATTATGCAGCTTCATATAGGTGATTGGATCAGCGAGTTTAACTTCCCTGGTAGGAGAGGACACAGAGGTTTCATAGCGAACATTGATCTTTGCCTTGCCTTGCTTTCCCTCTTTTGTAGTAACCAGTATGACGCCATTTGCACCACGGGCACCATAAAGAGCATTCGCAGTAGCATCTTTCATAATGGAGAAGCTTGCAATATCATCCGGGTTTAAACGGGCTAATTCTGTAGTGGTGAATTCAATACCATCGATAAGTATCAATGGATCTTTTTTATAGCCAAACGTAGTTACACCGCGAATAAAGAACTCTGCATTATCAGCGCCGGGTTCTCCGCTGCGTTGATAAGCGATTACACCTGCCAGTCTTCCTGCTAATGCAGTAGTGAGATTACTTGATGGGATTTTTAAGTCGCTCGGTTTTATAGAAGTAACCGACCCTACAACCTCTCTTCTTTTTTGTTTTCCATAAGCCACAACCACCACATCGTCCAATGAAGTAGTAGCACGTTTAAGCGAGACGTTTATAACCTCTTTCCCTTTGACAGGTATTTCCTGGCTATCATAACCAACCATTGTTATAATCAGGATCGCATCCTCAGGAACGCTCAATAAAAATTTACCATTAAGGTCTGTTGTGGTTCCAATGTTTTGTTTGTTTTTGACAGTTATGGATACACCTGCCACCGCACCGGAAGAGTCAGTTATTGCACCTCTGACTTCCTTAGTCGGTTTTTTCTGAACCTGCGAATGGGCTTCGGAGACAAAAAGAAAAAAAGAAAATACAAAGATCCATTTCGGAATTTTAAGTAGATTTTTCCTCATCATCGTTAGGTTTTGGGTCCATCTCGCTTACCGGGATGAATGAATAAATATGGCCAGCTAAGGAAATTATGAACAGCAAATTAGTGAGTATAAACGGCAGCCTGCACAGGCTTTTAGCATACTATTCAACTATTTTAACATGGCTATCCTGGTAAAATAATCAAATAGTTGAGCTGTGTAATGAAACTATTTTTGAGCAGAAAAATTATGTGGTTGATCATCTTTTCTCCGGTTTGGTCCAATGTTTTCCTTTTTCCAAAATTGATCATTGGTTTGTTTGCCTTTTATTTCAAAAAATCCTTGCTCATCTGTAACTACAAATCGCATATTTCTTTTACAAACCCCACCCAATCTGAATCAGACACTCGTAAATAGTTGCCTTCCGGAGTAATCAGGATTTTTGATGGCAGCCCATAAATCGAAAAAATTTTTTCTATTTTATCATCGGACATGGCTACGGGAAAAGTATAATTACTCTCCCTTAGGTGTGAATATACTTTGATCTTATTATCATGACATGCTATGGTTAGCAGAATAATTTTATTGTTGCTGCTATCCCTGATGGTTTCATAAAATTTTTGCACTTCATCCAACTCAGCTATGCAAGGTCCGCACCATGTGGCCCAAAAGTCAAGCAATACCTATTTGCCTTTATTTTCTAAAGGTGAAAAACTACCTCCTTCAATTTTTTTCCTTTTTACCTCACCGGATTTTAATGATCTATTTTGCCTGTTTCGAAACAGCACCAACATCACCAGGATTTAAAATACCGGCTTTAATTGTTTCTTTCGAAATTTCATCAGCGCCAATATCAAATGGTGTAATTCTTTTCTGCCCATCTATGTCCGTTGTAACTAAAGTGTAATTTCCTACGGCAGCATTTGCAGCCGGGCTTTCCGTCCGCAAATGAAATTCTCCTGCAACATCCTTTATCAATTTCGGGTCAACTATTTTGTAACTGCCTTCAGGCATATCTCCGGAACCTTGTGTATTGAAGATGATATTCCCTTCCCATATTGCATTTGTATATGGACCGCTGATGGAAGCAGCAGGTCCTCCCCCTTGTATAAGGTTATTGCCAACAGTAATATATGTGGCACCTAAACCATTTTTTCTTGCACTTTGTGTAATATTTGTTTTGTTATTCACCAGTGTATTGAAAGCAATCAATACTCTGTCAGGACGATCATGCGCGGTGAGTTGTGCACCATCTGCTACTTCACCATCTCCATTACCAATGTTGATAGCGGGACTGCAGTTTTCAAAATAATTGCTGTAAATGATATGATCATCTCCAAAAATTCTAAGTCCTGGTGTATTAGTAAAATAATTGCCATATACCTGGCATTTATTACCATGGCGCAAAGTAAATTGAGCCGGACAATTACGGATGGTATTGTAACGAAGTTCTACAGCAGATGCTTTAACGGAGATCAATTCATTTTCTCCTGCGCAATCTTCAAATAAATTATATTCAACAATGCTGTTGCTTGAAGAAAGGCTGAATCCACTCAGACCGAATTGAAAAGCTTCTGCGCCATTTTTACCACCCTGGTCTTTGTGTGATTTAAAATAATTATGATGTATCCAAAGTCTTTCTGCGATCTGGCTCCCCGTTCCCCGAATGGCAATGAATCTTCCCATTGCATTTTTATTTTGAAAAGTATTATGATCAACCTCATTATTGTTTCCTGCAATCGTCAGATCTTCACCATCACCTGGTGTTTCAAAAATATTATTTGTCCACCGGCAAAAGCTGCTTCCGGCTGAGGACCTGGCTTTTGATGCTGCATGTGTGAATTTAAAATCACGAATAATGATATAAGCTGCGGG
>Ga0137451_1000710_pt1 | contig 10209 bp, 10 predicted proteins | sample EasRivERMGT500_2_FD_102336 | JGI IMG/M metagenome (GOLD analysis project Ga0137451, IMG submission 102336) | Soil microbial communities from meander-bound floodplain in the East River, Colorado, USA - East River MetaG ERMGT500_2 | ecosystem: Environmental > Terrestrial > Soil > Floodplain ...
AGTCGAACCGCCTCGATCTTGAATTCCAGCGTGTACCGCGCCCTCTTGGTCTTCGACATTCGCGTTCTCCTTGCTTAAAGTTTAGTCCCTCAGCAAGGGATACGTTTTTCGGGGGCAAGGTCATGCCGCCATGAAATGTGAAGCTTTCGATGAGCTATGCCAGGCGTATGGCATCGGGATCCAGGTAGTACCTGATGGGAAAGAACGAGAACTTTTCCGCCAACTCATGGGCAATGCTCGACTTGCGGACAGCGTGTGGAACGGAAGCAGCTACTTCTATGGCCCTCACAGGGAGACGTTCGGTGCCTACCTTAAGGGCAGAAAGTTGGCGCTAAACTCCGCAGCGCTAAGCGACTACCGTCGACTACATGAGCTGTTTCGAGGTTATACAAACGGCTCTGTGCACGAGGATCAACTTGATCGGGATATCACGGCAGAAGGCGTTGTTCCACCTAACCACTAACGACAAATGCATAATTTCCTCGCAGCCGAATGCTGAGCATCAGTCCGCACCGGGCACGTAAGGGAGGGCCTGTTCTCCGGATCTTGCGCCCGACAAGGTCCGCCGTCCTTTGGCTGTTTCTTGCCGCGCCCTTCGCCTGCTCGCTTTCGTCCGCCAGGGCGGCAGAAAAACTCAACGCGTCGCTACGCGAAGCGGTGCACAGCGTGCCCGTCGCGGCCGCAGGCGCGAGCATCGTGGTCACCAGCTTCCGGCCGCGGGGCGAGGGGCCGTTTCCGTGGATCGTCCACAGTCATGGCACCGCGGGCACGCCCAAGGCGAATCGCGCCATAGGCCGCAACCGGAATCTGGGCCTCGCACGCCAGTGGGTGCAGCGCGGCTACGCGGTGCTCGTGCCGGTGCGGCGCGGCTACGGCGCGAGCGGCGGGAAGTTCGGCGACTCGTACGGCGGGTGCAGCGGCCCTCCGAATTTCCGTCGCGCCGGTGAAGGCGCGGCGCTGGATCTGCTCGCCACTGTCGAATGGGCCAAGGCGCAGCGCGATCTGGATGCCAAGCGCGGGCTGCTCGCCGGCCAGAGCGCCGGTGGATTCGCCTCGATCTACACCGCCTCGAAACGCCCCGCTGGACTGGTCGCGGTGCTCGCATTCGCACCCGGTCGCGGCGACCGCCCGGACACGCACCCGGGTGAGAGCTGCGCGTCGGATCGCATGGCGGAGCTGTTCGCGTCGGTCGCGCCGCGGATCGCCGTCCCGCTGCTGTGGTTCTATGCCGAGAACGACGAGTACTTCGGCCCGCGGGTGCAGAAACTCTGGTTCGAGAGCTTCCGCGCCGCCGGCGGACGCGGCGAGCTGGTCGTGGCGCCGCCGTTTCCCGAGCGCCGGGGCCACGGCGTGTTTTCCTCGCCCGTGGGCGTACCGATCTGGACTGCCGCGGTGGCCGCGTTTTTCAAATCGCAGGGACTGGGACTGCCGTTCTAGGGAGAAGGGATGATGTCGTCATCGGCTGCCGTCAGCGCAACGTTCGTCGCGGTCACTCTTTTCGGATTTGTCGCCCCGGTCAATGCACGACTGGTCGAAGAGAAGATCATGGTGCCAGTGCGGGCCGTCACCATCCAGGGCAAGGAGGTAGCGCAGGAGATCATCGTCACCCTCTTCTACGAGGACACCGCCGCCAAACCCTACCCAGTCCTGGTAATCAACCACGGTCGATCGGCGCGCCGTGAAGAACGCACAGCGCCGGGGCGGATGCGCGAGGCGCCGCTCTCAAGATGGTTTTCAGGCATGGGTTTCCTGGTCGCAGTGCCGACCCGGATGGGTTACCACAGCTCGGGTGGAGAAGACGTGGAATACAGCGGTGCCTACAAGAGCAAGAACTACCCGCCGGTTTACGCCGCCAGCGCCGCGCAAACGCTCCAGGTTCTGGAGGTCCTGCGTTCCCGTCCTGATGTTGCCGGCGATCGCACCGTCATCCTGGGGCAGTCATTCGGAGGCACGACTTCGATCACCCTCGCAGCCCTCAATCCGTCCGGCGTCCAGGCTGCGATTAACTTTGCTGGGGGAGGAGGCGGCAACCCGAAGACCCTGCCGCAACAGCCCTGCGCGCAGCCGCGGCTCAAGGCCCTGTTTTCGGACTACGGAAAGACCGCTCGCGTGCCCACGCTTTGGATCTACTCCGAGAATGACATGTACTTTGGCCCCAAGTTGCCGAAGGAGTGGTTCGACGCTTTCAGGGCCGCGGGCGGGATCGGCGAATTCAGGCAGTTCCCCCCGCTCGGCGATGACGGCCACCGGTTCTTCTCCCGGGCACCCGAAACGTGGCAACCCCGAGTACTCGAGTTCTTGCGGGCCAACGGCTACCCGGACCTCAAGCCGAGCCGGTGAACGCAGACTTGAGACGCACGAATGTTTGATCCCCGCCTTGCCCTCCTGGTGCCGCTTAGCTTGCTACTAGGCTGTGCTCCGGGCGCGTTGCGCGGCCCGAAAGACGCGGAGCAACTGCAGGCGGCAATCGAGCGCTTGGCGGAGCCCGTAGGCGGCACCGTAGGGGTCGGGGTTCGGCATATCGAAACCGGTCGGGAGTTCTACCTGAACCGTTCCGTGCGGTTTCCGATGGGCAGCGTCTTCAAGCTTCCGCTGGCGGTGCAGTTCCTCACGCTTGTCGATCAGAACGCTGTTTCTCTGGAGAAGACCGTCGTCTTGCAGGCGGGCGATCTTCGTGCCGGCAGCGGCAAACTGGCGAAGTCTTACGGCGAGCCGCAAAGCCTGTCGCTGAGTCGGCTCCTCGAGGCTATGCTCATCGACAGCGACAACAGCGCCACGGACATCTTGTGGAAGGAAGCCGGGGGTTCCAAAGCGGTCATGGCACGCCTTGCAACGCTCGGGATAAGAGGGATATCGGTGGACCGCCCAACTGCTCTTCTGCTGCCCGCGGCCGCGGGCATCGGGCCGGTCCCGTCGGACATCGAGCTGACCTCGGCCAAATTCAATGAGCTGAGCCGGAGGGTTCCGCGCGCCAAACGAGAAGCCGCGGCGACCGCATTCCTCAAGGACGAGCGCGACACGGCGACGCCCGCGGCCTTGGTGGATCTTCTTTCTAAAATCTGGCGCGGCGAGGCGCTGAGCGCCGATCGGAGCGCGCTCCTGATCGATATCATGGTTCGATGCGACACGGGGAAGGGGCGGCTCAAGGGGAGATTGCCCGCCGGGACAAAGGTCGCTCACAAGACCGGCACGCTGCGTCCCAACGTTACCAACGACGCGGGTGTTATCCGGCTTCCGGGCCGGGCAGGACATCTTGCCGTTGCGGTGCTGATCAAGGAATCCAAGAAGGACCTCTCGACCCAGGAGCGCACGATTGCCGAGATTGCGCGGGTGCTCTACGATTATTTCGTATTCAATCCAGAGAGCGCCAATTGAATTCATCCACGCGCGGCCGGATGCCGCGGTCCAGCTTCAGGCGGCGCACGCGCGGTTTGACGGACGCGTTATGAAGAGGCTCCTCCTTCTCGCGGTGACGCACGCGCTCGCCCTCGGGGTCGGCTTCGCGCTCGGCACCTACACGCTCCCCATTCTCATCGCCCCCAAAGCCCCGTCGCTCGCCGAGGTGAAGTCTCTCTCCGGCGCGGCGGAGTTCACGGGCGAGTTCCGCAGGGATCTGAAGGGCAGCGATTTCCTGCACTGGGGCGAGGGCAGGGTGTCGGTCGGACGCACGGCGGTTTCGCTCGCGGGGAAGGTCGCCCCCGGCCCGGATTACAAGCTGTACCTGTCCCCAGAATTCGTCGACACGAAGGAAGACTTTCTCAAGGTGAAGGAGCGTTCGGTGCGCCTCGGAGACGTGAAGACCTTCGAGAATTTCATCGTGCGCGTGCCCGAGTCGGTGGATCCGTCTCGCTACAACACCGCGGTCGTCTGGTGCGAAACCTTTTCGATGTTCATCAGCGCGGCCAAGTACCGCTAGCGCACCTGGCGGCGAGGACGTTGAACCACAGGAGGGAATCGTGGACTGGAATACCGTGTCGGCCGTCGCAAACGTGCTTGTTGCAATCTCGGTAACTCTTACCGTCGTTTATCTCGCGATTCAGATCAAGAAGAACACGGTCGCCACGCATTCCCAGACGTACCAGCTGGCGACTTCGGCACTGGCGGAGATGGCTGCAATTATCGGGAGCGACAGGGAACTGTCCCGGGTTTTCCGCATTGGAATGACCAAGCCCGATAAGCTGAACGAGGATGAATTCGTTCAGTTCGGCTACCTCGGGATCAGCCTCTTCCGGCGTTTCGAGAACGTGTTTTTCCAGTATCGATCGGGCATGATCGGCGATGACTTCTGGAACGGGCACAGAGACAATATCCTGTGGTTCTTTCACCGGCCCGGCACGCAGCTCTGGTGGAAGGATAGGAAGTTTGCGTTCAGCAAGAGCTTCCGGGAATTCCTGGACGATTCGAAGCCGGGAGAAATCGCCTCGCCGGAGAGTCGCCGATTGTGAGTTCCAGGTCTGGTGCGAGACCTTCTCGATGTTCATCGGCGCGGCGAACTACCGCTAGCGCGGAACCGCTGCGCCACGGGAAGGAGGTTGGCGACGCCGCCTTGCTTCGGATCAGCCTTGGACCGGCGCGGCCGGCTTGCGGGTCTTGGATGAATTGCGGTAGATGACGAGCCGTTGCCCCGTGGTCAGCACACCGACGTGGTTCCAGCGCAAAAGGCTGTCGGTGCTGACGCCGAAGCGCCTCGAGATCCCGTAGAGGGTGTCGCCTTTTTTCACGACGTACACGTTCCCGCCCGGGCGCCGCTTGGGCTGAACCGGCGGCTGGAACACCGCGGGCAGGGGCTCGGCGGCGGCGTCCGATCCCTTGATGGGCAGCAGCATCTGAAAACCCGGCCCGACCTTCGTGCGCCAAGTGATGCCGTTCGCGAGCTTGAGCTTCGCGAGCGCGATGCCGTGTTTCGCCGCGAGCCGGTCGAGGCTGTCGCCGTTTTTGAGCGTGTACGGCTGCCAGGAGGTGAGCGGCCGGTCGTAGGCCGCGAGGTTTCTCTGGAACGCATCGACGCAGTCGGCGGGGAGCACCAGAACTCGAGTGTGTGGGCCCGAGATCATGGGGCGGTTGAGCGCCGGGTTGAGCGCGATCAGCTCCTCCACCGACAGCTCCGCAAACTCCGCCGCGAGACGGATGTCGATGGCGCTCGGTGTCGGAACGGTTACGAAGTAGGGCTCGTTCGGGATCGGATCGAGGCTCACGCCGAACGCCTCGGGGTCGGAGATGATGTTCTTCATCGCCTGGAGCTTGGGGATGTAGCCGCGCGTCTCGGCGGGCATCTTCAGGCTCTGGTAGTCGGTCGGCAGGCCCTTCGAGCGGTTTCTCTCGATCGCGCGCGCCACGCCGTTCTCGCCCCAGTTGTAGGAAGCGAGCGCGAGGTGCCAGTCGCCGTGCATCTCGTAGAGCACCTGCAAGTAGTCGAGCGCGGCGTTGGTCGAGGCGATCACGTCGCGGCGCGAGTCGGCCCACCAATTCTGGCTCAGCTTGTAGTTCTTCCCGGTCGAGGGAATGAATTGCCACAGCCCCGAAGCATGCGAGCGCGAGTACGCCATGGGATTGAACGCGCTCTCGACCATGGGCAGGAGCGCGATCTCGGTCGGCATGCCGCGCTTTTCGATCTCCTCGACGATGTAAAAGAGGTAGAGCTTGCTGCGCTCGACCATGCGCTGGAGGTACTCGCCCTGGCTTGCATACCAGCGCTCGCGAACGCCGACGAGCGGGTTGTCGAGATCGGATATGGCGAAGCCCGCGCGGATGCGCTCCCAGAGATCGTCCGCGGGACGCGCGAGATCGATCGCGTGTGGAGACTCGAGATCCTCGACCTTCGGCGCTTCCGTGGCCTGCGGCGTGGCGATGGGCGCGGGGGAGGCGATCGCGACAGCGGCAGTTGGGACAACCGCCTGCGGCGCGGCGCGTGCCGCGGTCGAGGGGGCTTGAGGCAGCGAGACGGCGCTTGCGAGCGGCGCCACGGTCGCAGAGGCTTCTTCGCTTCCGGCGGGCTGAGCTTCGGAATCCAGAAAAGGGAATTGCGAGCAGGCCGAAGCCAGCACGCACAGTGCTACCGAGCCGAGCAAGTTACGAAGCCTTGCCGTCAACGGGTGATCCCTTTCCTGCGCAAAAGCCGCGATGGTACCCATGCTAGCCCTGCCGGTCAAGCAAGTGGCCGATTTAGAAAGACTTTTTCAATGACCCTTGATCGGGCTGCCTTGCATCACAAGAACGCATGACGGCACGAACGGTGTCAGGTCCTTGCAGGAAATACGCAGGTTTCATGCCTGTTTGGCGGTCAGAATTGGTTCTTCCACTGCCGCAGCGCGGCGAACACTCCGGCCGGATCGCTCACGCGCTTGCCTAGGTACTTGTTCGCGGATTCGATGACCGCCGGCCGCGTCACCCGCAAGAAGGGGTTGGTCGCCTTCTCTCGCCCTATCGTCGAGGGCAGTGTCGGCCGGTTCGCGTGCCGGGCTTGGGCGTCGCTCGCTTCGCGCTCGGCGAGCGCGGCGTTGTCCGGCTCGACGGCCTTGGCGAAGCCGATGTTCGCCAGGGTGTACTCGTGTCCGCAATAGACCAGCGTTTCGTCAGGCAGCGCCATCAACTTTTCGAGCGACGCATACAGCTGCTGCGGCGTGCCTTCGAACACGCGCCCGCAGCCGCAGGCGAACAGCGTGTCGCCACAGAACAACATGTTTCCCCCATAATAGGCGATGTGTGCGCGAGTGTGACCGGGGATGTCGAGCACCTCGAAGGACACGCCCAGTTCTGAGAGGGCGACCCGGTCTGCGCCGCCGACCGGATGAGTGAGCGTTGCGATGGGCTCGCCGCGCGGCCCGTACACGGGTACCGCGTATTTCCGGCGAAGCTCGGCGATGCCTCCGACATGATCCTGATGGTGATGCGTCGCAAGGATCGCGACCAACTGCAGCTTCTCGGCCGAGAGATAATCCAGCACGGGCTGCGCCTCGCCCGGATCGACCACGGCCGCGTAGCGCGCGTTGCGCAGCGTCCAGACATAATTGTCCTTGAACGCACGCAGCGGGATGACTTCGATCTCGGCGCTCACGCTGAATTCACTCCGGAATGAGATAAGCTGAAGGTTCATTGTGCTATGAAGTCCTGGACGGTGCAAAAGTCGATGCTGGCCGAGTGGTTCGAAACTCCGAAAGGCAGCTACGTCCTCGCCTGGGAGCGCGGGCAGTTCGACTCGGCGGTCGAGGACGTGTTCGGCTTCAACGCGGTGCAGGTCGGGCTTCCGGGACTCGATTTCTTGCGCGAATCGCGCATTCCCTTGAGGGTCCGCGCGGGGCTCGATCCGGGCTGCGGACTGCGATCCGAGCCCATGCAGCTGCCGCTCGCGTCGCAGAGCATCGACCTCGTGGTCTTGCCCCACGTGCTGGAGTTCAGCTCTCAACCGCATGCGATCCTGCGCGAGGCCGAGCGTGTGCTCATGTCCGAAGGCAGCATCGTCATCTCCGGATTCAATCCGCTGTCGCTGTGGGGCGCGGCGCGCGCGTTCGGCTGGGAGCGGCGAAGGGTCCCCTGGTGCGGAAAGTTCATCGGTTTGCTGCGCTTGAAGGACTGGCTTGCGCTGCTCGGCTTCGAGTTGACCGGCGGGCGCTTCGGCTGCTACGCGCCGCCGTTCTCCCAGGGGAGGTGGATCGAACGCTTCGGCTTCATGGAGAAGGCGGGCGAGCGCTGGTGGCCGATCTGCGGCGGCGTCTATGTGGTGCGCGCGATCAAGCGCAACCTGGGCATGCGGAGGGTCAGGCCCGAGTGGCGTGATAAGCGCGCGGCGAAAAAAGCGCTGGCTCCGGTCACGCAGAGGGAGAACGGTCTCCATGCCGAAAAGCGCGAGCGGCGATAGCGCTGCGCTGGTGCGGATCTACTCCGACGGCGCCTGCAAGGGCAATCCCGGCCGCGGAGGCTGGGGTGCTCTTCTCAAGGTTGGGCAGGAGGAGGTCGAGCTGTCCGGGAAGGAGCGGCATACGACCAACAACCGCATGGAGCTGACGGCGGTCATCCGCGCGCTGGAAACCTTACCGCCGGGCTCGCGGGTGGAGGTCCATACCGACTCGCAGTACGTGCAGAAGGGCATGAGCGAATGGCTGCACGACTGGAAGCGCCGCGGCTGGCGCACCGCCGACAAGAAACCCGTGAAGAACTTGGACCTGTGGCAGGAACTCGATCGCCTCGCCGGCGCGCACCGCATCGCGTGGCACTGGGTGAAAGGTCACGCGGGACACCCGGAAAACGAACGCGCCGACGCCCTGGCCAACCGCGGCGTGGAATCGCTGGGCTAATGCGGATCGTCGTGCTCGACACCGAGACCACCGGCTTGAACGCCGGCCTCGGTGACCGGATCGTCGAACTGGGCTGCATCGAAGTCCTGAACCGCCGCGTCACCGGGAACCACTTCCACCGCTACATCAACCCCGAGCGCGAGAGCGAAATGGGCGCGCTCAAGGTGCACGGCATCACCAATGAATTCCTGCAGGACAAGCCCAAGTTTCGCGAGATCGCGGCCGAGTTTCTGGACTACATTCAGGGCGCGGAGCTCGTGATTCATAACGCGGCGTTCGACGTCGAGTTCCTGAACCTGGAGCTGGGAAAGCTCGGGCAGCCTCCAATCGCAGAGCACTGCTCGGGCGTCGTCGATTCGCTGGCGCTCGCGCGCGAGCTGCATCCGGGCAAGAAAAACTCGCTCGACGCCCTGTGCGAGCGCTATCTAGTCGATCACGCGCAGCGCACGCTTCACGGCGCGCTTCTCGATGCCTCGCTTCTCGCGGAGGTCTACCTGGCGATGACCCGCGGCCAGGACAGCCTGGCGATCGAGCTCGATCGTCCGCGCTCGGCTCTGGCGACGCCGGCCGCGCCTGGCGAGCGGCCGCAGCTCATCGTCATTCAGCCGAGCGAGGAGGAGCTCGCCCTGCACGCGGAGCTGCTCGCCGGCATCGAAGCCGAGAATCAAGGCGCGAGTTGCGTATGGCGCCGCTTCGAGTCCGCCGTGGAACTCTAGCTGATCGAGTGTGCGAAAATGGACCGCGGAACCCTACCCGGACGAGGGGCGATGTCAGGCGCGGACAAGGCCAATCCTTACGAGATCGATCTCGACAAGAACCCGGCCAATCACGCGCCCTTGACCCCGCTCGGATTCATCGAGCGCACGGCCAAGGTCTATCCGGAGCGCGTCGCGGTCATCCACGGGGCGCGCCGCGCCACCTGGGCCCAGACCTACGAGCGCTGCCGGCGGCTCGCCTCGGCGCTCGCGCGCTCAGGGATAGTCGCGGGCGACACGGTGGCGGCGATGCTCGCGAATACCCCGGAGTTGTACGAATGCCACTTCGGCGTGCCGATGGCGGGTGCGGTTCTGAACGCCCTCAATACGCGCCTGGACGCCGAGGCGATCGCCTTCATGCTCGATCACGGCGGCTCCAAGGTCCGGATCGCCGATCGCGAGTTCTCGGGCACGGTCGGGCGTGCCCTCGCGGCCGTGAAGACGAAGCCGCTCGTGATCGACGTGGACGATCCGGAATACTCCGGCGGTGGCGAGCGCATCGGGTCGGAGGAGTACGAGCGCTTCATCGCCGCGGGTGACCCGGAATATCGATGGGAGCCGCCTGCCGACGAGTGGAACGCGATTTCACTCAACTACACCTCGGGCACGACCGGTAATCCCAAGGGCGTGGTCTATCATCACCGCGGCGCCTACCTGAACGCGATCTGCAACATCCTGACCTGGGGCATGCCGCACCATGCCGTGTACCTCTGGACGCTGCCGATGTTCCACTGCAACGGGTGGTGCTTCCCGTGGACGGTGGCTGCCAACGCCGGTGTCAACGTGTGCCTGCGCAAAGTGGAGGCCAAGCTCGTTTTCGACGCCATGCGCGAGCACGGCGTCACCCACTACTGCGGCGCGCCGATCGTGCATTCGACGCTGATCAACGCGGATCCCAAACTGCGCGAAGGCATCAGGCACAAGGTGCACGCCATGGTCGCGGCCGCCGCGCCGCCGGCGGCCATGATCGAAGGCATGGAACGCATGGGCTGGGAATTGACCCATGTATACGGTCTGACCGAGGTCTACGGCCCGGCCACGGTCTGCGCGAAGCACGAGGAATGGAAAAACCTGGACATCGGCCAACGCACCGAGAAGAACGGGCGGCAGGGGGTGCGCTATCTGATGGAGGAGGGCCTCGCGGTGATGGACCCCCAGACCAT
>Ga0137451_1000711_pt1 | contig 10200 bp, 9 predicted proteins | sample EasRivERMGT500_2_FD_102336 | JGI IMG/M metagenome (GOLD analysis project Ga0137451, IMG submission 102336) | Soil microbial communities from meander-bound floodplain in the East River, Colorado, USA - East River MetaG ERMGT500_2 | ecosystem: Environmental > Terrestrial > Soil > Floodplain ...
AAGACCAGCGCCGCGCTTGCGCGCCTGGCACAGGCGCGTCTGCCATTCATCTCGGTGATGACGGACCCGACCACCGGCGGCGTCTCGGCAAGTCTTGCGATGCTCGGTGATCTGAACGTCGCCGAGCCGCGCGCGCTCATCGGCTTTGCCGGCCCGCGCGTCATCCAGCAGACCGTGCGCGAAACCCTGCCGGAAGGGTTCCAGCGCAGCGAATTCCTGCTCGATCACGGCGCGCTCGATCTCATCATCGATCGGCGCGATATGCGCGAGAAGTTGGGCGCGCTCCTGCGACTGCTCATGCGCCAACCGGCGGCTGTCGCTCCCAGCGCGCCCGCCGATTGAAAGAGATGCGCACGCTCGCCGACTGGCTCGAGCGGCAGGAAAAGTCACACCCGAGCGCCATCGATCTGACGTTGAGCCGTGTGCGCGAGGTGGCGCAGCGACTCGATTTGTTGAAGCCTGCGCATCGCGTGGTGACCGTCGCGGGGACCAATGGCAAAGGCTCGACGGTCGCTTATCTCGATGCACTGTTTCGCAGCGGGGGACTGACTTCTGGACGCTTCACCTCGCCGCATCTGCGCCGCTACAACGAACGCATCTGCGTCAATGACGTCGAGGCCACCGACGCCGAGCTGATCGAGTCCTTCGAGCGCATCGAGGCCGTGCGCGGCTCAACCACTCTGACTTTCTTCGAATACAACGCGCTGGCGGCGCTCGATCATTTCCGGCGCCGGGCGGTCGACGTTGCCGTGCTCGAAGTGGGTCTGGGCGGGCGCCTCGACGCGACCAACATCATCGATGCGGACGTTGGCGTCCTCACCTCGATCGGCCTCGATCACGTGGAGTGGTTAGGCACGACACCCGCGGATATCGGCCGTGAGAAGGCTGGGATCTTCCGCCGCAATCGGCCCGCGGTGCTCGGCAGCGCCGACTTGCCGGCTTCCGTGCACGAGGTGATCGCCGCGACCGGCGCGCGCCCCGTCATTGCCGGACGCGACTTTGCGACGCGCGAGCATGCGGGCGGCTGGGACTTCTTCTGCGGGTCGCTGCAGTTGCCCGACCTGCCGCTACCCGCGCTTGCCGGCGTTCACCAGGTGGGGAATGCGGCGACGGCCATTGCCGCCATTGCCGCGGGCGAGTTCGGCATCGAGCTCACGCGCGAGCGCGTGAGCGCCGCGCTGCGCGCCGTGCGCGTTGACGGTCGATTTCAGATCGTGCCGGGCCCGGTCGAATGGATTCTCGATGTCGCGCACAACGTGCCGGCCGCGCTCGTACTGCGCGAGAATCTGCGCTCGTTGCCCGCGCGCCGCACGATCGCCGTGTGCGGCATTCTCGGCGACAAGGACATTCCGGGCATCGGCGCCGCGCTGCGCGACGACATCCAGGAGTGGATCCTCGTGGCGCTCGACGGCGGACGCGCGCTCAGCACTCAGGAACTCGCGGCGCGGCTGGCGCCGGGCGCCGCTATTGCCGCAATGGCCGGGCAGGCGACGGATGTCGCGAGCGGTTGCCGCCTGGCGCGCGCCGCGGCCGCGCCCGGCGATCGTGTGCTCGTGTTCGGTTCCTTTCTCACCGTAGGACCGGCGCTCGAATTCCTTGGGATATAGTCCGCCCATGGATTCGCGAGCCAAGCAACGATTGACGGGCGCCATCATCCTGGTGGCGCTGTTCGTGCTGCTGGTGCCCGAACTACTGACGGGTCCGCGCGGAAGCACACCGGCGACCGATCCGCCCGCCGACGATGGCTTGCGACGTTACACGATCGATCTCGATGCGCCCGGGGCGAGCGTACAGCCGACGCCAGCACCCGCCAGTCAGCCGGCCGTCGCGTTGCCGCCAGTTGTCGAGAATCCGATGAGCGCTGCGCCGCCAGTGCAGGCCACGCCGCAACCCGTTGCGCAGGTGGCGGTCGCACCCAAGCCGGTGACGCCGTCCGCGGCGACTCCGGCGCCGCGCGCTGTGTCGGCGCCGCCTGCGGCCACGAGCGGCACGTTCGCGGTGCAGCTCGGCACCTTCAAGGAGCGCGACAACGCCGATGGGTTGGTGCGCGACATGACCGCCAAGGGCTTCAATGCGTTCGTGGCGCCGATCACCATCAGCGGGCACGAGCTTTATCGTGTTCGAGTAGGGCCAACCCGGGATAGGGCGGCCGCGGAGGTGCTGGCCGCGCAACTGCGGCGCATCGGCCAGAAAGACAGCAGCGTCGTTCCGATTTCGTGACGGGCGGCAATCCAAAAGCTGCTACCCGGTTGATCCGTTTAGTACAATGCCGCGCCTCCATCGAGGGCGTCGGGGCCAGACTCAACGAATGATCGCAGTCGACTACATCATCCTCGCCATCATCCTTGTTTCCGCCGTCATGGGCCTTGTCCGCGGCCTGCTCCGCGAAGCCATCGCGGTCATCACCTGGTTTCTTGCGATCGTGCTCGCCTGGCTCTTTGCCAGTTCGCTCGAGCCGATGCTGGGCGGTGTACTGGTCGGCTCGCCCCTGCGCATCTGGGCGGCCCGCGCCATTATCTTTGTCGGCATCCTCCTGCTGGGCGGCGCCGTCAGCGTGATACTTGGACATTACGTTCGCGTCTCCATGTTCGCGGGCATGGACAAGTTCCTGGGTTTCGTCTTTGGCCTCGTGCGCGGTGTCGTCATCGTCGGCGCGTTCATGATCGCCATCCAGGCGCTGCGCATGGATGAGGATCCGCGCTGGAAGAACTCCCGCCTGCTGCCTTATGCCGGCGCGATCGCCGATGCGTTGCGCGGCATCGTCGGCGAGAAGCTCGAGCGCCTCGATTTGAACAAGCCCCCTTCAGTTTCCACCTGATTCAAAGGACCCCCACCGAATGTGCGGCATAGCCGGAATCGTCGGAACCAGCGGAGTCAATCAACGGATCTACGACGCGCTGACGGTGCTCCAGCATCGCGGCCAGGACGCCGCGGGCATCGCGACGGTCGCAGACGGCGAACTGTTCGTGCGCAAGGGACCTGGCCTGGTGCGGGATGTCTTCGATCAGCACGACATGCAGGAACTCAAGGGCAACATGGGCATGGGCCATGTGCGCTACCCGACCGCCGGCGGCGACAACGCCGCCGAAGCGCAGCCGTTCTACGTGAACGCGCCGTATGGCATCTGCCTCGCGCACAACGGCAACCTGACGAATGCGCGCGAACTCGGTGAAGTGATCGAACGCGAAGATCGCCGTCACTTGAACACCAATTCCGATTCCGAAGTGCTGCTCAACGTGCTTGCCTCCGAGCTGCAGCGCGTCGGCACGCCGCGCGTCATGCCGGCCGACATCTTCGCCGCGGTCAGCGCGGTCTATCGCCGATGCCGCGGCGGCTACGCCGTGGTCGCGATGGTCATCGGTCATGGATTGCTCGCGTTCCGCGATCCGAACGGCATCCGTCCGCTGGTGCTCGGCCAGCGCGAAACGCCGAAGGGCGCCGAGTGGATGCTCGCCTCCGAAAGCGTCGCGCTCGACATGCTGGGTTTCAAGCTGGTGCGCGACGTGGCGCCGGGCGAAGTGGTCTATATCGACGTGCACGGGCGCCTGCATTCGCAGGTGTGCGTCGCGACGACGCGCCACGCGCCGTGCATTTTCGAGTACGTGTACTTTGCGCGTCCCGATTCATTGATCGACAACATCTCCGTGCACCGCGCGCGCATGCGCATGGGTGAGCGGCTCGCGGAAAAAATCCTGCGCGAACGCGCCGACCATCACATCGACGTGGTCATCCCGATTCCGGACACGAGCCGCACCAGCGCCATGCAGGTCGCGCAGCGCCTGGACGTGAAGTACCGCGAAGGCTTCGTGAAGAATCGCTACGTGGGCCGCACGTTCATCATGCCGGGGCAGGAGCAGCGTTCGAAATCCGTGCGCTCGAAGTTGAACGCCATCGACCTCGAATTCCGCAACAAGAACGTGCTGCTGGTCGACGACTCCATCGTGCGCGGCACGACCTCGGCGCAGATCATCGATCTCGCGCGCGAAGCCGGCGCGAAGAAGGTGTATTTCGCCTCGGCCGCGCCGCCGGTGAAGTTTCCGAACGTGTACGGCATCGACATGCCGGCGGCGAGCGAACTCGTTGCGAGCAACCGCACGGAAGCCGAAGTCGCAAGCGTCATCGGCGCCGACTGGCTGATTTACCAGGACCTCGAGGACCTGATTCATGCCTGTGTACACGATCATTCCAGCATCAAGGAATTCGACACGTCGTGTTTCTCGGGCAACTACGTGACCGGCGATGTCACGCCGGAATATCTCGCACGCCTGCAGACCGAGCGTTCCGATTCGGCCAAGGCGCAGCGCCGCGACGGTGAACGCGGCGGCCTCAAGATCGTCAGGACTTGAGACCGCGGGGCGCGCGCCCCGATCCGCATGCGCGCGCGCCGCATCCTCCTCGAATTGTTCGACGCCGCGCTGCGCGCGGTCGACGGGCGCGAGTGTGTCGCGCGGTTCCTGCGTACCGCGAAATTGCCTGCGCCCATCGAAGTCTTTGCGATTGGCAAGGCGGCGAGCGCGATGGCGCGCGGCGCCATCGATGCGCTCGGCCCCGTCATCGGAAACATCCTCGTCATCACCAAGGATGGTCATGTCGATCCCGAGCTCATGCGGCGGGGCAATGTGACTCTCATCGAGAGCGCCCATCCGGTGCCCGATGAGCGCAGTCTCGCCGCGGGCGCGGAGCTCGTGGCGCGCGTACGGGCGTTGCGCGCGGAGGTCCTGCCGCTGTTCCTGGTTTCCGGCGGAAGTTCGAGCCTCGTCGAGCAATTGAACGATGGGGCGACCCTCGAAGACTTGCGTGCGCTCAATGTGCGGGGCCTCGCCGCCGGCTGGAACATTGCCACGCTCAACGCGGAACGCGCGCGCCTTTCGCAACTCAAGGCGGGTGGAGTGGCGCGGCTGCTCGGGCGCCGACGCGCGCTCGCGCTATTCATCTCGGACGTGCCCGGCGATGACCCGAACGTCATTGGCTCCGGATTGTTAGGCCCAGGATTGTTGGAACCAGAGTCTCACGGAGACGCGATCGAGAGGCATGTCGTGGCGAATGCCGGCGCCGCCGTGCGCGCGGTCGCGGACGCGGCGCACGCCCACGGGCTGACATTCGAGTCGCTCGCGGCGCCGTTTGACGGCGAGGCGGCCGACGTCGCACACCGCTTTGTCGACGTGCTGCGCGCATCTTCCGCGGACGGTGTCGTGTGGGGCGGAGAATCCACGGTGACGTTGCCGGCAATGCACGGGCAGGGCGGGCGCAATACACATCTCGCGCTCGCGGCGGCGCGGCTGCTGCGCGCTGGCGAGCCGCTGCTGATTCTCGCCGCAGGCACCGACGGCACCGATGGACCAACGAGCGATGCGGGCGCGATTGTCGATGCGGGCAGCCTCGAGCGTGCCGAACTCGCGGGGGTCGATGTTGAGCGCGCATTTCTCAAATTCGATTCGGGCCCGGTGCTCGAAGCGGCGGAGGATCTCGTGCACACGGGACCGACGGGAACGAACGTCGGGGATATCCTGATTGGACTCAAACAAACCGCGACCTCGATGGGTGACCATCGGGCGTCGCGCGTGCTCTAATCCCGCCGATGCGCTTGCTGTTGATCGATGACGACCCGCGTTACCGCACGCTGTTGCGTCACCACATTTCCTGCGATTGGCCGGACGTGGATCTCGTCAGTTACAACCCGCGCCTGCGCGGACCGCTGACTCCGGGATTTCTCGCGCAAGGCTACAGCGCGGTACTGCTCGACCACGGCTGGAAGGGTGGCGGTTCCGGCGCGGACTGGCTCAAGGACTTCCACGAGCGCGACGGATTCGCCCCAGTCATCTTTCTCTCCGCCGACGATGAATCGCCCGACGCCGTCGCGGCGCGCGAGGCCGGGGCGTTCGCCGTGATCGGCAAGGCGAAGATCAGGACCACCAAGCTCAACGAAGCCATTCGCCGCGCCGCGGACGAACAAGCCAAGGCGCAGAGCCGCTGGCGCATGTCGGCGGGCGCGAAAATGGCCCAGGATTTCGCCGGCGCGCGCTTGAAGGCATATCGGCGCATCGAGCTCATCGCCAAGGGCTCGGTGTCGGATCTGTTCCTCGCGGAGAGCGCGGATGTGGGCGGCGTTGTGGTGCTCAAGGTAACGCCGGCGATCCGCAAGGAGACCGGCGTCGATCAGTCGATGGAGCGGTTCCTGCAGGAGTTCGAGATCCTGCGCGGCATTCAGCACCCTAACATCGTGCGCATCTATGACCTCGGGGTCACGGACGATCACCTGTTTCTCGCCATGGAACACTTCGGGAAAGGCGATCTGCGCAAGCGCATGTCCGAAGGTCTCACCGCGCGCCAGTCACTCGCGATCGGGCGTGATGTCGCGCAGGCGCTCGATGCGATTCACGAGGTCGGAATCTTTCACCGTGATCTCAAGCCCGGCAACGTGATGCTGCGCGACGACGGCAGCGTTGCCCTGATCGACTTCGGACTTGCCAAACACGTCGCGCTCAAGATGGAAGTCACCGACAAAGGTCTCATCTTCGGCACGCCGCACTACATGAGCCCGGAGCAAGGGCATGGCAAGCCGATCGACGCGCGTAGCGACATCTACAGCCTGGGCGTCATGCTGTTCGAAATGCTCACGGGAAAGAAGCCCTACGACGCCGACAATCACATGGCGGTCCTCGTGCATCACGCGAAGGCGCCGATTCCGAAATTGCCGGAGCGAATCGCCTCATTGCAGCCGCTCATCGACACATTGATGGCGAAGGACGTGGCGGAACGGCCGGGGAATGCGGCCGACGTCGCGCGCCTCATCGATTTCGCGCTGCAAACGCTGGGTCCAACGGAGTCGGTAGCTTGAAGCGCGACGCTGCGGCGGGCGCGAAATCGATTCTGCTTGAGCCTACACCGCAGGTCTGGGTCGATGCCGCGTGCGCGGACCTGCCGACGCTGCTGGTCGATCACGCCAATTGCGAAAAGAAGGCCGCATCGACCGCGCTCGCGCTCATCTTCGCGTATCCGGAGGATCGGGCGCTCGCCGTTGCGTTGTCACGCCTGGCGCGCGAAGAGCTCAAGCACTTCGAGCAGGTCGAGCGGCTCATGCGTCGCCGGGACGTGCCGTACGTGCGCATGAAGCCGGGCCGATATGCGAACGAACTGCGCAAGCTGGTGCGCACGCATGAACCGAAGCGCAAGCTCGATCTCATGATCGTGCATGCGTTCATCGAGGCGCGCTCCTGCGAGCGCTTCCGGTTGCTCGCCAAACATCTGCCGGAAGACGTGGCGGACTTGTACCAACAGCTCGAACGCTCCGAGGCGCGACATTTCGAGCTGTACCTGGAATTCGCCGAGCGCGAATTTGCCGCGGATGAGATTGCGGCGCGCATTGCGATCGTTGCGGAGCGCGAAGCGGAGCTTGCTACCAGCCCCGATCGCGAACTGCGCTTCCACTCCGGCCCACCCGATTAATGGGGACATTCCTCGAATCCTAGCAAACGGGGACGGACCTGAGGAAGACTGGGTATCGCGGGCCGCCGGAGATGATTCGATTGCTCACCCGAGAGCGCTCGGAACATTCGCTCCGCAGCCCGCCACACACTCGTATCTTGAGGTCCGTCCCCGTTTGCTAGGAATCGAGGAATGTCCCCATTTCAACGGGGCAGCGGCATTTCCCGCACGCCGTTCGAGTCAACCGCCACGCAGCTCGCGCTTTCGTACCATGGAGCCAGCACCACGCGCTCGGCGCGCTTGCCGTCGAGCGACAGCTCATGCACGGCCGGGCGATGCGTATGTCCGTGGATGAGGCGCGTGGCGCCGGTGGCGCGCAGCGCACGTGCCACGGCATCCGGATTCACGTCCATGATCGTGGGAATCGTGCGTTCGGTATGCGCCTTGCTGCCGGCGCGCGCGGCGCTGGCCAGCGTCCGCCGCGTCGCGAGCGGCAGCGCGAGAAAGCGCCGCTGCCAGCCGGGCCGGCGCACGATGTCGCGCAGTCCCTGGTATTCAGGATCGTCGGTGCAGAAGAGGTCGCCGTGACTGAGCAGCGTCGGAACGCCGTACAGGTCGATCTTCACCGGATCGGGCAGTAGTTTGACGCCGGTGTGCTTCTCGAACGGTTCGCCGAGCAGGAAGTCGCGATTGCCGTGGATCGCATACACGCGCACGCCGCTGGCGGTGAGCGCCGCGAGCCCAGCGCAGGCGCGGGCGTTGTCGGGGTTGTCGTCATCGTCGCCGACCCACACTTCAAACAGGTCGCCGAGCAGGTAGAGCGCGTCCGCCGCGCGCGCCGGGCCCGCGAGGAACTTCAGGAACGCATCGATCGCCCACGGGGCTTCAGAGTCGAGATGCAGGTCGGAGGCAAACAGGTTGTGGCTGATGCCCGTCACTTCGGCGGCGGCGCGCCTGCAGCCGGATCGGCCGCCGGTTGCGCAGGTTGCGCGGCGGGCGTGCTCTCCGCAGGCGGGGGAGCGGTCGGCGCCGGCGTGGCGGCGGCAGGCGCAGCCGCGGCGGGCGCGCCTTCGGCGGCGAGCATTTCGATCTTCTGGATGACCACCGGTTGCAGCGGGACGTCCGTCTTGAAGGGGCCGCCCGCGCCGGTCGGTGAAATGCTGATGCGATCGACGACTTCCATGCCTTCAATGACGCGCCCGAACACCGCGTAGCCCCAGCGCGTGGGCAGCGGATCGAGATCGGCGTTGTCGGCGACGTTGATGAAGAACTGGGAGTCGCCCGTGTGCGGGCCGGCGGCGCGCGCCAGTCCGACCGCGCCGCGCAGATTCTTGAGACCGTTCCCCGACTCGTTCGCAATGGGTTTGCCGACGGATTTGCCCTTGTAGTCCGTGCCGACGCCGCCGCCCTGGACGAGGAAGTTCGAGACGACGCGATGGAACAAGGTGTTCGTGTAGTGCCCGGCGCGCACATAGTTCACGAAATTCTCCACGGTGAGCGGCGCGCGATCCCGCTGCAGTTCGATGATGAAGCTGCCCAGATTGGTCGTGACCAGCACGCGCTCGGGAGCGGCGGCTTGGGCGGTGAACGTGAGTAGCAGCCCGACGAGGCCGAGCAGGAATCGATGTTTTCGCATGCGGGCAATTCTACCGAAGCTGCGACGCGCCGTTGGTTTCCATACAATCTGGCGGTGTCACAGAGCCCCGTCACCACCCGCTTCGCTCCCAGCCCGACCGGCGAACTCCATCTGGGCAACGCGCGCACCGCGTTGTTCAGCTGGCTGTTTGCGCATCATCACGGCGGGCGCTTCGTCCTGCGCATCGAGGACACCGATACCGAGCGCAGCAAGGAGGTCTACACCGCGGCGCTGATGGACGATATGAAGTGGATGGGTCTGGCGTGGGATGCGGGCCCCGGGCGCGCGCAGCCCGGTGAAGAGTTCCACCAGTCGCGCCGCGGCGCGGTCTATGCACGCCACTCGGCCAGGCTCGATGCGCGCGGCCTCACGTACCCATGCTATTGCACGCCGCTCGAACTCGATCTGTCGCGCAAGGCGCAGCTCGCGGCCGGGCGCCCGCCGCGCTATGCCGGCACCTGCCGCGAACTTTCTCCCGAGGCGCGCGTGCGCAAGAGCGCCCAGGGCATCTCGCCCACGACGCGCTTCCGCGTGCCAACCGGCCGGCGGGTCGAATTTCACGACATGGTTCACGGCGAGCAGAGCTTCGCCACCGACGACATCGGCGACTTCATCCTGCGGCGCGCCGACGGCAGCGCGGCGTTCTTCTTCAGCAACGCCATCGACGACGCGGAGATGAGCATCACGCACGTGCTGCGCGGTGAAGATCACCTGACCAATACGCCGCGCCAGTTGCTGGTGCTCGAGGCGCTGGAACTGCGCGCGCCCACGTATGGGCACCTGTCTCTGCTGGTCGGCGCGGATGGCGCGCCGCTCTCGAAGCGCCATGGCGCCACCAGCGTGCGCGAGTATCGCGAGCGTGGCTATCTACCTGCGGCGCTGACGAACCACCTGTTCCGGCTCGGGCACTCGAGCGGCGAGAACGGGGTTTTGACGCTCGACGGCATGGCGCAGGCGTTCGCGGTCAAGCATCTCGGCCGGGCGCCGGCGCGCTTCGAGGAATCGCAGCTCAACGTCTGGCAGCGCGAAGTCGCGCACCACATGCCGCTCGCAGACAGTGAGCGCTGGCTGGCCGCCGAGACGCCGCGCGACATCGACGACGAACGCCGCCGCGCGTTCATCGCCGCGATCCGGCCCAA
>Ga0137451_1000712_pt1 | contig 10184 bp, 6 predicted proteins | sample EasRivERMGT500_2_FD_102336 | JGI IMG/M metagenome (GOLD analysis project Ga0137451, IMG submission 102336) | Soil microbial communities from meander-bound floodplain in the East River, Colorado, USA - East River MetaG ERMGT500_2 | ecosystem: Environmental > Terrestrial > Soil > Floodplain ...
AAGCGCGAGGATTTCCTGCCCACCATCGCGCTCATCCGGGAGCGGCTCGACGTGATCCAGGTGAACGGTGGCACCGACTACCGCAGGCGCGCCCTGCAGCGGGTGCAGGCATACCATACGCCGTCCGGGCCGGAAACCGACAAGGCGTTGCTGGCGGCATTCCGGCAGATTGCCGAGGTCGAGGAGGAATCGCACGAGCTCGACGTCGAAGGGCGCGTGCTCCGGTACCGCCATCGCGCCGGGGGCGTGGTGTGGTTCGATTTCGGAGTAATCTGCGGCTGGGGACGGTCGCAGAACGATTACCTGGATCTTGCCAAGCGCTTTCACACGATCATCGTCTCCAATGTGCCGCGCATGGGGCTCGAGCGGGCGGACGAAGCCCGCCGGTTCACGCTGCTGGTTGACGTGCTCTACGACCAGCGGGTAAACCTGATCCTGTCCGCGGAGACGGCGCCCGACCTGCTGCTGACGCGGGACGGGAGCGTCAACGATGCGCAGCTGAAGGCGATGATGTTCCAGTTCGACCGCACGCTGAGCCGGATCGCCGAGATGCAGACGCGGGAGTACCTGGAGCAGCCGCGGGTGGGACGGGAAGAGGGGCAGTAACGAAGGGACGGACGGGAAAGGAATGAGGGGATACTCCCCTCATACTCCCCTGCATCAGGATGTAGTTTGGACATGGAAAAGTTCAAGGCCTATCGCGTTTTCAACGAAAACGACCGCGTTGCCGGGCGGGTGGTGCAGCTGGGCCTGGACGAGCTGTCCGCCGGGGACGTCGTATTCAGGACCGCGTGCTCGAGCGTCAATTACAAGGATGCGCTGGCAGCGACGGGCGCCGGCAGGATCATCCGGTCCTTCCCCCGCGTCGCCGGTATCGATGCGACCGGTACCGTGGAATCATCCACCGATCCCCGGTTCAACCCGGGCGAAGAGGTCATCTGCACCAGTTACGAGTTCGGTGTCTCCCACGACGGCGGCTTTGCGCAGTACTGCCGGGTTCCCGCGGACTGGGTGGTGCCTCTACCCAAGGGCTTGACGCTGCACGAAGCAGCGGCGCTCGGCGTGGCCGGCTACACCGCCGGCCTCGCGATCGAACTGCTCGAGTTGAACGGCATGGTGCCTGCCGCCGGTAAGGTGCTGGTCAACGGCGCCACTGGAGGCGTTGCAACGCTCGCCATCGACATGCTATCCAAGCTCGGTTACCACGTCGTGGCGGTGACCGGAAAGGATGCCGAGCACGATTACCTGAAGAAGCTGGGCGCGCAGGAAGTGCTGTCGCGGCATAAACTGGAAATGGGCACGCGCCCGCTCGAGAGGGCCTTGTGGGCCGCGGCGTTCGACTCGGTGGGCGGCGAGCAGCTCGCCTGGCTCACCCGTACCATGCAGGACGGGGGGCTCATCGCGAGTTTTGGCAACGCCGGCGGCATCGAGTTCAAGTCCACGGTGCTGCCGTTCATCCTGCGCGGCGTGCGGTTGATCGGAGTGAATTCGGGAGACACGCCGATGCCCCTGCGGCGCAAGATCTGGGGGCGGCTCGCCGGCGATCTCAAGCCCCGACACCTGCAGGACGTAGCCGGCACCATCACGCTGGATGATCTGCCCGCCTATTTCGAGCGCATGCTGAAGGGGCAGATAAGGGGGAGGGCAGTCGTCACGTTCGTCAAGAAGTGAATCGTTACTCGTTGCTCGTTTCTTGTGCAGCATATCCTGTGCTGTGCGGGGCGCGCACCGAGTAACGAGTAACGAGAAACGAGTCACTCCGGGGGAGGGCAAGGATGGGGACCTATAAAGAGTTCCACCGGCGCTCGATCGAGCGTAAAGAAGAATTCTGGGCGGAGCAGGCCGGGCTCATCGAGTGGCACCAGCCGTTCGGGAAAGTCCTCGATTACAGTCGGCCGCCGTTCGCGAAGTGGTTCGTCGGCGGGCTCACCAATCTATGCCACAACGCGGTAGACCGCCATCTCGCGGCGCGCGGCGGCCAGAAAGCGCTCGTCTACATTTCCACCGAGACCGGGCAGGAGCAGAGCTACACCTTCCGGGAGCTGCATGCCGAGGTCAATCGCTGCGCCGGCATGATCCGCGCGCTCGGCGTGGGCCGCGGCGACCGGGTGCTGATCTACATGCCGATGATCCCCGAGGCGGTGTTCGCGATGCTCGCCTGTGCGCGGCTGGGAGCGATCCATTCCGTGGTGTTCGGGGGCTTCGCCTCGCACAGCCTCGCCGCCCGCATCGACGACGCGCGGCCGAAGCTGATGATCACCGCCGACGGAGGATTGCGCGGCGGGCGCGCAATCCTTTATCAGTCCATGTTCAATGAGGCCATCCGGATCGCGAAGTCGCCGCCCGACAAGGTGGTGGTCGTCAATCGTGGCCTGGATCCGAATATTCAGCTCAAGGCGGGCCGCGATCTGGATTACGGGGAACTCCGCGCAAGGCATCTGGACGACAAGGTGCCGGTGGTCTGGGTCGAATCGAGCGAGCCGTCCTATATCCTCTACACCTCCGGCACCACCGGACAGCCGAAGGGAGCGCAGCGCGATACCGGCGGCTATGCGGTGGCGCTCGCCGCCTCCCTCAAGTACATCTACTGCGGCGAGCCGGGGGAAACCATGTTCACCACTTCCGACATCGGCTGGGTGGTGGGGCATTCCTATATTGTCTACGGGCCGCTGATCCGCGGCATGACGACGATCCTCTACGAGGGACTGCCGGTCCGGCCCGACGCCGGCATCTGGTGGAAAATCGTCGCCGACAACAAGGTTTCGGTCATGTTCTCGTCGCCGACGGCGGCGCGCGTGCTGAAGAAGCAGGACCCCCTGTACATGCGCAAGTACGACGTCAGCTCGCTCCGGCACCTGTTCCTGGCGGGCGAGCCGCTCGACGAGCCGACTCATCGCTGGTTCTCCGAGGCGCTCGGCAAGCCGGTAATAGACCACTACTGGCAGACCGAGAGCGGCTGGCCCATCCTCTCCAGCGTGCCGGGGGTGGAAGAGACGCCGCTCAAATTCGGCAGCCCGAGCTTTCCGGTGTTCGGCTACGACCTCAGGCTGTTGAGGGAAGCGGACGCCACGGAGGCCGGGCCGAACGAGAAGGCGGTGGTGGCGATCGTGCCGCCGCTGCCGCCGGGCTGCATGTCGACGGTGTGGGGCGACGACGAGCGTTTCGTGAAGACCTATTTTGGGAGCTTCCGGGACCGGTTGGTCTACTCCACTTTCGACTGGGGCATTCGGGACGAGGAGGGCTATCACTATATCCTCGGGCGCACCGACGACGTGATCAACGTCGCCGGCCACCGCCTGGGCACCCGCGAGATCGAGGAGGCGGTACAAGCACACCCCAACATAGCGGAAGTTGCGGTGGTGGGGGTTGCCGACGCCGTTAAGGGTCAGATGCCGCTGGCGTTCGCGGTGGTCAAGGACGCGTCCAAGGTGGAGACCGCGGCTGCCCGCGCTGCGGAGGAGAAGGCGGTGCTGGAGACGGTCGACCGGCTGCTCGGTGCTATCGGGCGCCCGTCGCGAGTGCATTTCGTCACGTTGTTGCCAAAAACACGCTCGGGCAAGCTGTTGCGGCGCTCGATACAGGCGCTCGCCGAGGGCCGCGATCCGGGCGATCTCACTACTATCGAGGATCCCGCCGCGCTCGAGCAGATCCGCGCCGCGGTGGCCGCGCGCGGCAATTGATCTGTTCTGAGTCGCGGGCGAGCACGAATCCGATGCCGCCACGGCTGAAGATGATCATTGTGCTGGCGTTGTTGTTTTGCACCCCGGCCGCCGCGCAAACATCCAGTTACCCCGCGCGGCCGGTGCGCGCCATCGTCGGGTTCGTGCCCGGCGGCGCCACCGACATCATGGCGCGGCAACTGGGACAGAAGCTCGCCGAGGGGCTCGGGCAGCAGGTCATCGTCGACAACCGGCCCGGCGGTAGCGGCATTATCGCCGCAACCATGGCGCGAGACGCGCCGCCCGACGGCCACACCATCTTCTTTGGCACCATCAGCACGCTGGCGACCAACGTCGCCACCATCCGCAAGCTGCCGTACGATCCGCAACGGGACTACGCGCCAATCACGCTGACCTCGTCCAATCCGTATTTCCTGGTGGTGCACCCGGGTGTGCCGGCGCGCTCGGTGAAGGAATTCATCGATCTCGCCAGAGCAAGACCGGGTCAGTTGAACTTTGCTTCTTCCGGCACCGGCGGCGGCGCCCACCTGGCGCAGGAGCTGTTCCGGCATATGGCCCGGCTCGATATGGTGCACATACCGTACAAGGGCGCAGCACAGTCGATTACCGAGGTGCTGGCGGGACAGGTGCAGATGACATTCAGCCAGCCGGCGGTGATGCTGCCCCATGCCAGGGCCGGGCGGCTGCGCGTGCTGGGCGTGAGCGGATTGAAGCCGTTGCCGTCGTGGCCGGAGGCCATCCCAATCGCGCAGGCCGGGCTGCCAGGATTCGAAGCATCGTCCTGGCAGGGCGTGGTGGCGCCGGCGAAGACGCCGAGGACCATCGTGGACCGACTCCACCGGGAGATAGCAAGAGCGCTGCGCTCGCCTGAGGTCGAAGGACGCCTGCTCGCCGAGGGCTCGGAGATCCATGCCAGTCCTCCCGAGGAGTTCAAGCGCTACATTCAGAACGAGATCGGGAAATGGACCCGCCTGGTCAAGGAAGCGAAGATCTCGGTCGAGTAAGCCGCCTTGAGGAGAGAGTTGTGCCGGCGGCGATCGTGAGGAGACGTCTGGTCTTCGAAGCATACATATATTGGACTCTCCCGATACTGAGTCTGACTAATTTCGAGAGAACTCCATTTCATCAACTGCTTAGGCTCGATCCCTGAGAAATCGTTTCGCCGGATTCGTCGAGCAAGTTGAATTTGTTCGAAAGCCAGCCGGACACTCCAGTTACTTAGCATTAATTCAGCGTCAGGATTTTGTGACGTTGGCATGAGGTGAAGAGGTGAACAGCGCAATTGCGGTACCCTACGGTCGAGCCTGATTCGCTATGCGCGTCGCTGTAAAACCTGTTGACTCCATAAAATCACCGGCGTAACGTCCATTGAGGGTCCGTTGCCGCTCCGGGGACCACAAAAAAATGGCCACGAGAGGAAGAGCGGCGTCTTCCACGGAGGAGTCTCCATGAGCCATTTCATTGCGGCGCTTCGCGGCATTCGCACGTTCAGCGTTACGTTTCTTGCATCGCTCACCGTTGTGTTGTTCGCGGCACCGCCCGCCGACGCGCGCGTCACCCGGATCGAGATCGACACCTTGCGGTCGCAGTCGCCGACGTTTGGCGGCTACGCGTGGCCGGGCGTTGGGCAGTACGAGAAGATCGTCGGCAAAGCGTACGGCGAAGTGAATCCCTTCGATTCGCAGAACGCCTTGATCGTGGATATCAAGCTTGCGCCACGCAATATTCGCGGCAATGTCGAGTATGCGTTCGACTTCTATATCCTCAAGCCGATCGATCTGAGCAAGGGCGCGCACCGGGTGATGTACGAACCGCCCAACCGTGGCGGCAAGACGTGGACCGCGCTCGCCCGTGTCACTGGCGGCGGCAACGACCCGGGCTCGATCACCGACTCTGTCGTTCTGGCCAATGCGTTCCTCATGCCTCGCGGTTACACCATGGTCTGGAGCGGCTGGGACAAGTCTGCAGGCACCAGCACCGCGAATTTCAACGCTACGATCACACTGCCGATTGCGAAGAACCCGGACGGTTCTTCGATCACTGGACCCGCGTACGAATATATCGTGACTTCAGGGAGTTCATTCACGCTCAGCTATCCGGCGGCGACACTCGACAAGGCCCAGGCAAAGCTGACGCATCGCGTCCACCTGAACGACACGTCCGTGGAGATTCCCGCATCCGGCTGGAACTACAACGCGGCCGGTACAGCCATCAGCCTCGTCGGGGGGAGCTTTGTTGCCAATGACATTTACGAGTTTTCGTATACGGCCAAGGATCCGACGGTGAACGGCCTCGGCTTCGCGGCGGTGCGCGACTGGAACGCGTGGCTGCGCTACGAGAATCAGGACGACTTCGGCAATCCCAATCCGCTGGCCGGAGACATCGAGCGCATCTATACCGAAATCTCGTCGCAACCGGGGCGCCTGCTCAACGACTTCCGGCACCTCGGCTTTAATCAAGCCGAGAACGGCAGGAAGGTGTTCGACGGCTTGATGCAATGGATTTCGGCAGGTAGCGGCCTCAATTTGAATTACCGTTTTTCCCAGCCCAACCGCACCGAGCGCAACCGCCAGGATCACCTCCACGTGGAAAACGTGTTCCCGTTTGCCAACGTGGTGACGACCGACCCGTTCACGGGCAAGACGGACAGCCGCTATGCGAGCTGCGAGGCGACTGGCACGTGCCCGCTGGGCGTGGAGATCTACTCGGCCAATGAATACTGGGTGAAGACTGCTTCGCTTCTGCACACGACTCCGGACGGCACCAGGGACCTGCCGGATTCGCCGTACACCCGCAATTACTTCATGTCGAGCATGCGGCACGGCACAGGCAACGCGGCCACCAGGGGCAACTGCCAGCAGTTCCAGAATCCGCTGAATTCCGCGCCAGTGCAGCGCGCCCTGTTCCTTGCCTTGGATGAGTGGGCGACCAAGGGCACGCCGCCGCCCGGAAGCAGGGTGCCGAGGCTCGACAACGGCACGATGGCACCACCGCTGCCGCAGTCGGGAGTGGGCTTTCCCAACATCCCCGGCGTCACCTACACCGGCCTCCAGACCACCCGCTACCTGCTCAACTACGGGCCGGACTTCTACAACACCGGCATTGCGACCATCAACCCACCGGTGTTCACGGCGCCATATCAGAACAACCCGGCGAATGGACCGATCTATCCGAGCTATGTGCCGACGACCGATAGCGACGGCAACGACATCGCGGGTGTGCGGCTGCCCGACGTGACGGTGCCGCTCGCCACCTACACCGGCTGGGCGCTGCGCTCGGGCGTGTGGGCGAACGACGGCTGCGAGGCGGAAGGTCAGTACATTCCGTTCGCCAGGACCGAGGCCGAGCGCGTGGCCGCCGGCGATCCGCGTCCGTCGGTCGAGGCGCGCTATCCGTCGTTCGGTGAGTACAAGAGCTCGGTGATGCGCGCAATCGACGGCCTGGTCAAGGATCGCCTGATGCTGTGCGAGGATGCCGATGACGCGCAGTCGCGCCTGATCGCTGCCGGACTGGCGGCAGGCGTTCCGGCGCACCCCGGCAAGGGCACGCCTACCCTGCAACCAGTACCGCATTGTCACAAGTGATCCGTTGAACCAGAAAAAGAGGAATCACACCATGTCACCCAATCCGTCAAGATTATTACCCTGTTCCGCCGCATGTGTATTGATGGCCGCGACTATCTTCGCGTGGGCGCCGCCATCCCAAGCGCGCGTCACAAGGATCATCTTGGATCCGCCGACGGCGCTCACCGGTCAGGACATTCCGTACGAGAGAATTGCCGGGCGCGCGTGGGGCGAGCTCGATCCCGGTGATCCGAAGAACGCCCTGATTACCGACATTACCCTCGCACCGAGGAACGCGAACGGCAAGGTCGAATACATCGCGAGTTTCTTCATCGTCAAGCCTGTCGACATGGCGCAGGCGAGCGGCATCATGTGGCACGATGTCCCAAACCGCGGTGGCCGCATAACCATTACCCCTGACCTACGCAATCTGCACGACGTCGGTTTAAGCAGCGGCTGGCAAGGCGACAACGCGGGGGCGACGGCTGTTCCTCCCAATGCCGCTGATATTCCCGGCACACCGCCGTTCGGAACCAACGAGTGGGTGAAGGTGCCCGTGCTCACGGGCGTGACCGGAAGAATCTTCGGTCGCATTATCAACCGCGGCGGCAGCAATCAGCCGCTCAACGTGATGGGGAATCCGATACCGTATTTTCCGGCCAACTCGGCGGACAATTCCGATGCGGTACTGAAGACGCATACCAAGGAAACGATTGACGGCGTCGTGACGGAGGGACCCACCATCCCGAATAACGTCTGGAAGTTCTGTTACGGCGCCGGTGCAACGTTTGCGGCACCGGGCTCGCCAACCTCGCTTCCGGTCCGGGTGTGCCTCGATAGCAGCGTTGCGACCTTCGATCCCGCGAAAGTCTATCAACTCGAATACACGGTCAAAGATCCGTACGTGCTGGGCGTTGGCACCGCAGCCTTCCGCGACGTCGGATCGTTTTTCAAGCACGAATTCACGGACGATTTCGGTACGACGAATCCGCTCGCGGGCAAGATCAACCGGGCGATCATCCGCGGCTCTTCCCAGTCGGGCAATTTCACCCGACACTTCATCCACCTCGGCATGAATCAGGACGAGGCGGGGCGCATCGTGCACGAGGGCGCCTGGCCACTCATCGCGGGGCGGCGCGTTGCCAACAATTCCCGCTGGGGACAGCCGGACGGCGTGCTGGAACTCTACCAGATGGGCAGCGAAGGCCCCCAGTGGTGGCATCAGTTCCCCGATCATGCCCGCGGCCTGCATCCAGCGGGCATACTCGATCGTTGTGAATTGACCCATACTTGCCCGAAAATCATCGAGACCTTCGGTGGCGCCGAAGTTTTCGCTCTTAAGATGACCACGTCATGGGTAGGAACGGATCCCAAGAATGACATTCCATTGCCGAAAAACGTGCGCCGGTATTATCTTCCCAGCTCCACGCATGGCGGTGGCAATGGCGCGACGACGGAGAATCCGGCGAACACCGGAGTCAACTGCCCCGGCAACAACTGGGGCAGGGGCACGTTGAGGGCCAACCCGGTGCCGGCGACCGGGATGGTGAACCGGATGCGGATCGCGTTGCGCGACTGGTTGCTGCACGATACGCCTCCTCCAGCTAGCCAATGGCCGACCTTGCGTGGCCCCAAAGGTGAACGCAACCTGGTCGAGCCGACCAAGGCCGCAATGGGATTCCCGAGCGGGGTTCCGGGTATCCCGGATTCGATCTTCCTGGCGGAGAACTTCGTATTTCCAGTGCTCGATTACGATTGGGGGCCGGAATACAATCACAGCGAGGCGTCGGGCAATCCCACGAACGCCCCGCCCCCGATCAAGAAAGTAATCAAGATGCTGGTGCCGCGGGTCGACAAGGACGGCAACGAACTGGGTGGCATCCCGACGGTACAGCGCGATGCGCCGCTCGGAACCTATCTGGGCTGGAACATTACCGCCGGTCCGGGGGACACTGGATACGACGACCGGCCGTTCCACGCCGGTCAGGTATGCAATTACGTGGGCGGCATGGTCCCGTTTTTCAAGAAGAAGGCCGATCGACTGGCCGCCGGTGATCCGCGCTTGTCTCTGGAAGAGCGCTACGGCACGCACGCAGGCTACGTCGCGGCAGTGACCACCGCTGCGAACAATGCCTTCACCAGGGGATATCTACTTGCGGCAGACCGCGATGCCCTGATCGCGCAAGCGGTGGCGAGCGATGTCTGCAATCAGGCTGGCGACGGGGGTATGTGCAATCCGGGGCCCTGAGCGAAATTCGATGGTGGAACCATTATGAATGCCACCGCGCAGGCCCGGCCACAGCGCGGTGGCGGTTGAAGTGTTACGTGCGTTGGTGCGTCACGGCGCAGCGAAAGGCCAGGGGCCGAATATTTGTAGAAGAAAACGCTGCGCCTAAGGATCGACGCAACACGGTGTAGCCGCGCGCAGGAAATGACCGGGCTATACTTACGAATCACGTGCACCCGGGCCTCGCGAGACTGCACCCTGCTGTCCATATTGTGTCTCATGCACCTGGCACCGTCGGGCGCGGGGCGGGTCAGACCATCAACGACCCCGTCAACGCCCTCGTCAACTGGGCGAGCGAAGGCGAATGGGGCATCAAGTCGAATGGCGGGGACATGCTCGCCGCGGCTTACAGCCGGATCACGGCGCATGTGAATTTCGGTAAGTTTGGCACTCCCAAGCGCGAGATCTGGATTCTGAAAAACGGCGGCGGCGGCTGGGACCACCCGGTCCACATTCATTTCGAGGAGGGCCAGATCCTCGAACGCGACGGCAGCTTGAACAATGTCCCGCAGTCGGAGCGGGGCCGCAAGGGCGTCTATCACCTGCGCCTGTCTTCGAGCGAAGTGACCGAGCTGCTTTCGTGCCTCGATGCGCGCGGCAACGCGCCGCACGAAAAAGCGCAAGCGAAGTAGTCCGCGCACACCCACTGAGGGT
>Ga0137451_1000715_pt1 | contig 10148 bp, 5 predicted proteins | sample EasRivERMGT500_2_FD_102336 | JGI IMG/M metagenome (GOLD analysis project Ga0137451, IMG submission 102336) | Soil microbial communities from meander-bound floodplain in the East River, Colorado, USA - East River MetaG ERMGT500_2 | ecosystem: Environmental > Terrestrial > Soil > Floodplain ...
ACAGCCTCATGGCGTACGACGTCTCGCGGCGGCGCGAGGAGATCGGCGTGCGCATGGCCCTCGGCGCCACTCGAGGAGAGATCATGAGGAACACCATTGGTCAGGCCGGCCGGCTCACCGGCGTCGGCATCGTGATTGGCCTCGTCCTCGCGGTGGCCGCAGGGCGTGGCGTCGAGAGCGCGCTGTTCGGGACTGTCGCACTCGGCGTGCCGCTCGTCGCCGGCATCACGGCCGTGCTGGTCCTCACGGCGCTTGTCGCGACCATCGTCCCGGCAAGGCTGGCGTCGAAGGTCGATCCGGCGACGGCGCTGCAAGCACGGTAGGGGCCGAGGTGTACGTAGGGCGGACCGGTTTCTGGTCCGCCAATCAGAAATTTCCGGCGGACCGAAGTTCGGTCCGCCCTACGTACAGTCGCGTCAGTTGCGTGAGTTCAGAAACGCGAGCACCACGTTCGCCATCGCGCGCATCCCCACCGCGAGTGCGTCTTCGTCGATGTCGTAGTACTCCGTGTGCCACATCGCGGTGATGCCCTTCTCGGGATTGCCGTCACCAATGAAGAAATAGAAGCCGGGAATCTTCTTCTGGTAGTACGCGAAGTCCTCAGCGACCATTTGCGGCGGCGGTGAAAGCACCTTGTCTTTGCCAAGCGCGGCAACCAGTGCCGACGTCGAGGCCGCAGCGAGCGCAGGGTCGTTGAACGTCACCGGCGCGCCCTCCGCGTAGTTCAAGGTGTATGTTGCGCCGTAGCTCGACGTGACACCCTTGAGGATCTTCTCCATCCTGTCTTTCACGGTCGCGGGACCGGTCGGACTCAGCGAGCGCACGGTGCCTTCCATCTTCACGCTGTCCGCGATGATGTTGTAGCGCGCGCCGCCGGTGATCATGCCGACGGACACAACGGTCGGTTCCTGCGCGCTCATCTGCCGGCTGGGAATGGTCTGCAGCGCGAGGACAACTTCAGACGCGATGGGAATCGGGTCGAGGCCCGTGTGCGGCATCGCGCCGTGCGTGGACTTGCCTTGAATCGTGATGTTGAACCGATCGGAGCTGGCCATGGCGGAGCCGCTGTTCACGCCCACCGTGCCCGTGCGCATCATCGGCACGAGGTGCAGGCCGAAAATCGCCGCCGGCGCGGGATTCTGGAACGGCCAGTCCTCCAGCACGCGCAGCGCGCCGGTCTTGCCGCCGTCCGGATCGCCCTCCTCGGCAGGCTGAAACAGCATGACGACGGTGCCGGGCAGCTCGAGGCGCAGGCGCGAGAAGATCTCGGCAACGCCGAGCGCAATCGCCGTGTGGCCGTCGTGGCCGCAGGCGTGCTTCACGTTCGGCACTGTGGACTTGTACGGCACGTCGTTCAGCTCAGGCAGCGGCAGCGCATCCATATCGGCGCGCACTGCGACCACCGGCCCAGGCCGCCCGCCCTTGAGGATGCCGACGACGCCGGTGCCGCCGACTTCCGTCCGGACCTCGTCGAACTTCAGCGCGCGCAGCTTGTCAGCAACGATGCCGGCGGTGCGTTTCTCGCGAAACCCGAGCTCGGGATTGCGGTGGAGGTCACGACGGACCTCGATGGCCGAGGGCAGGAGCTCCGCCGCGATGGCATCCACGCGGGTCCGTAAAGCCGGCGAGAGGCCGCCCGGAGCCTGCGCGGCCAGAGCCGCGGTCGTCACAATGAATAAGCCACACGTGAGAGAAAGCAGTCGTCGCCGTATCAATGAACCTCCCCGAACCTCGGAACTTCCGAACCTCGGAACTTCCGAACCCCGGAACCTTCGGAACCCTCGGAACCCTCGGAACTGCCAATTCTCCCTATAATCCCCTCCATGTTCCGCATTCTTTTTCTGTTGATGCTGTCCTGCCTCATCCTGCCGCTCATGGTCGCCGGCGGCTCGGCGCAGACGCCTGACCCGTATCTCGAACGCGCGAAGAAGCTGCTGCGGGAGTCGCCTGTCATCGACGGCCACAACGACTATCCCTGGGCCGTCCGTGAGAAGGCCAAGCTCGATCTCGAGACGCTCGACATCCGGAAGCCGCAACCGACGCTCATGACGGACATCGCGCGCCTGCACGCCGGCGGCGTCGGCGGGCAGTTCTGGTCCGTCTACGTCCCCTCACCGAAGCCCGGCGAGGATCCCGGCGCGTCCGTGTCGATGACGCTCGAACAGATCGATCTCGTCCACCAGATGATGTCGAAGTACTCCGCCGCGATGGAGCTTGCGCTGACGTCGGCGGACATCGAGCGAATCATGCGCAGCGGCAAGGTCGCGTCGCTCATCGGCATGGAGGGCGGCCACTCGATCAACTCGTCGCTCGGCAATCTCCGGATGATGTACCGCCTCGGCGCGCGCTACATGACGCTCACGCACAGCCTGAACATCCCCTGGGCCGACTCGGCGACCGACACGCCCGCGCTGCACGGCCTCTCGCCCTTCGGCGAGCAGGTCATCCGCGAGATGAACCGGCTCGGCATGCTCGTCGATCTCAGTCACACATCGCCGGAGACGATGGCGGCGGTTCTGCGCATTACGACCGCGCCGGTCATCTTTTCGCATTCGTCTTCCCGCGCGATGACGGACGTTCCGCGCAACGTGCCCGACGACATCCTGAAGCAGGTGACGCGGAACGGCGGCATCGTGATGGTCACCTTCGTCCCCGGCTTCGTGTCGCAGGAAGTCGCCGACTACGGCAAGCGCGAGACCGAGGAGCGGGCGAAGATCGCGGCAGCAGTCAACAACGACGCCGCCGCAATCACGAAGGGCCTCGACGCCTGGCGCGCGAAAAACCCGTCACCACGCGCGTCCATGCTCCAGGTCGTGGACCACATCGATCACATCAAGAAAACCGCCGGCATCGACCACATCGGCCTCGGCGGCGACTTCGACGGCATCACCAGCGTCGTCGTCGGCCTCGAAGACGTGTCGTCGTATCCGCAGCTGTTTGCGGAGCTGATGCGACGCGGGTATTCAGACGACGACCTGAGGAAGATTGCGAACCGGAACATCCTTCGGGTGATGAAAGCTGCTGAAGCTGCATCGGCCAGGATGCAGGCGGTCAAATAGGTTCCGAGGGTTCCGAAAGTTCCGAGGGTTCCGAGGTTCGGATGGCGGGACGAACCCCGGAACTCCCGGAACTCCGGAACCTTCGGAACCTGAAACCCAGATGTCCCAAATCACTATCGTCGCCCTCGGCGACTCGACGACGGCCGGGACGCCGTTGTTCCTCTCGCCTGTCGAATCGCCGCCGGATGGATGGGGCGACAAGACCAGTCAGTTCAGTTACTGGATGATGCAGAGCCATCCGGACTGGCAGGTGCTCAACCGCGGCGTGAATGGCGAGCGGACCGATCAGATCGCCGCGCGGTTCGATCGCGACGTGCTCGGCCCGCGCCCGCGCGCCGTCATCATCATCGCGGGCGTGAACGACGTCTATCAGGGCAAGTCGAACGAGTCGATCACGAGCACCCTCGATGACATGTACCGGCGGGCGGCCGCGGCGAAGATTCCCGTCGTGGCCGGCACGATCATTCCGTACAACACCGCGACGCCGGCGCAGAACGAGGCGATGCGCGAGGTCAACGACTGGATTGCGCAACAGGCCGGCACTGACCGGAACATCACGTTCGTGGACACTCGCCTCGCCGTCGCGCGGCCGGACGACATCAACAAGCTCCGCGCCTCTGAAGACGGGCTCCACCCGGACGCCCAGGGCTATCGGCTGATGGCCGACGCATTGATACCAGGCGTCGAGAAAGCGATCGGACAATGAACAGGCTTCGTCGGGGCGGCGCGGCCGCACCAGGCCCGGCCACGCCGGCCCTGGACCGACGCCGGCTCGTCCTCGCCGCTCTGGGTCTCGTCGCGCTGACCGTCGCCGTGTACGCGGGCGTATGGTCGTTTGAGTTCATCCAGTTCGACGACCCGACCTACATCGTCCAGAACCCCAACCTCGCCGACGGCCTGACGTGGCCGGCCGTCCAGTGGGCCTTCACGGCGGGCTACGCGAGCAACTGGCACCCGCTGACCTGGCTGTCGCACCTCCTCGACGTCGAGCTGTTCGGCCTGCGGCCAGGCCCGATGCACCTGGTCAACCTGCTGCTCCATCTCGCCAACACGATGCTGCTCTTCGGATGGCTCGCCTGGACGACACGCGCCATCGGACGGAGTCTCGTGGTCGCGGCGCTATTCGCGATTCATCCGGCGCATGTGGAGTCGGTCGCGTGGATCTCCGAGCGCAAGGACGTTCTCAGCACGGCCTTCTGGTTGCTCACGATGTGGGCGTACGTTTTCTATGTGCGCAAGCCCGGCATCGCCCGGTACGCGCTCGTCGGCTTGACCTTCGCAGTGGGACTGCTGGCGAAGCCGATGCTCGTGACGCTGCCGCTCGTGCTGCTCTTGCTGGACCTGTGGCCACTCGACAGACTTCGTCCAGCAAACGCTCTACGTCTCACGATGGAAAAACTGCCGCTCCTGGCGCTATCGGTGCTCTCGAGCATCGCGACGTTCATGGCGCAGAAAGGCGGCGGCTCCGTGATGGCACTCGACGTGTTGCCCGTCTCGAGCCGCGTCATGAACGCGCTGGTGAGCTACGTCACCTACATCGGCAACATGTTCTGGCCGGTCGATCTGTACATGTACTACCCGCATGCGCCGTCGTTCCCGCTGTGGCAGATCGCCGCATGTGCGGCGGTCCTGCTCGCCATCAGCGGGGTGGCATTCCGGCTGCTGCGATCGCACGCCTACGTCGCGGTGGGCTGGCTCTGGTATCTCGGGACGCTGGTGCCCGTCATCGGGCTCGTGCAGGTGGGCCGGCAGGCGCTCGCGGATCGCTACACGTACGTCCCGTTCATCGGGCTGTTCGTGATCGTCGCGTGGGGAATGCACGATCTGCTCTTGCGCGTGCCCGTCCGGCGGGTGGTCGGTCCGGCCGTGGCGGCACTCGTCATCGCCGCGGCGGCCGGTCTGGCGCACGCCCAGGTGCAGTTCTGGCGGAACGATCAGTTGCTGTGGACGCGCGCGCTGAAGATTGCGATGCGCATGGACGACCGGATCACCGAACGGGCCGTCTCGGACCTCCTCTCGGAAAACAGCCTGACGCCCTTGCAGGCGCTGCTCGAGGCGCGCGAGGGCGCGCCGAAGCGGCTCGGCCCGGCGACCGCCCGCCTCGTCATCGGACAGCTGTTCATGCGCCATCAGCACGTCGACGAGGCCGTCACAGTGCTTTCGGAGGGCGTGCAGCTGGCGCCGCAGCTGCCAGAGATGCACAGCGCCCTGGGACTCGCGCTGTCGACGCTGGGACGCAGGGACGAAGCGGTCACGGCGTATCGGGAGGCGTTGCGCCTCAACCCGAACATGGCCGATGTCCACAACGATCTTGGCTTCGTCCTGGCGCAGCAGGGCAAACTCCCGGACGCCGTGGACCACTTCGCCGCGGCTGCGCGAATCCGGCCCGATCTCATCGACGCCCACCGGAACCTGGGCCTGGCCCTCGCCAATCTCGGGCGCTTCGACGAGGCAATTCAGCAATTCAAGGAAGTGCTCCGCTTGAAGCCTGACGATGCCAACGTCCGGCGCGCGATGGAAGACTTGCAGAAACGCACGCGAGGCGGGAAATGATCCGGTCCCGCGAGCGACTGACGAGCCTCGCCGTCGCCGCAGGTCTCGTCGTGCTGACCGCGCTCGTCTACTGGCCGGTGGTCCATCACCCGTTCGTCAACTTCGACGACGCGCAGTACGTCAGTCAGAACGCGCAGGTGCTGCCGGGACTCACGTCGGACGGCGTGCGGTGGGCGTTCGGCGCGGGGTACGCGGGCAACTGGCACCCGCTGACGTGGATCTCGCACATGCTCGACGTCGAATGGTTCGGCCTCGATGCAGGCCGGCACCATGCGATGAACCTCGCCTGGCACATCGCGAACACGCTGCTGCTGTTCGTGCTGTGCCGCCGATTGACGGGGACCGTCTGGCAAAGTGCCGCCGTCGCCGCGTTGTTCGCCGTGCATCCGCTGCACGTCGAGTCCGTCGCGTGGGTTGCCGAGCGCAAGGACGTGCTCAGCGGCTTCTTCTGGATACTCACGCTGATCGCGTACGTGTCGTACGTGCGCGATCGACGCGCGTGGCGATATCTCGTCGTCCTCACCTGCTTCGCGCTCGGGCTGATGGCGAAGCCGATGGTCGTGACGCTGCCGTTCGTGCTGTTGCTGCTGGATTTCTGGCCGTTGAGAAGGATGCTCGCCGGGTCTAAAGACCCGGCCTCCATCTCGAAACTGCTCGTCGAGAAAGTGCCGTTCTTCGCGCTCTCACTCGCGAGCAGCGTCGTCACGTTCATGGTGCAGCGTCAGGCCGGTGCGGTGAAGGAGCTCGCGTCGTTGCCGTTCGCGGTTCGCATGGAGAACGCCGTGGTCGCGTACGAGAAGTACGTGCATCTGACGTTCCTGCCAGGTGACCTCGCGCCGCTGTATCCGTATCGGGCCGATATTCCATTCATCTTTGTCGCCGCGGCCGTGACGACATTCGTGATGATCAGCGGGTTCGCGATCCGGCTGGTCCGGACCCGTCCGTATCTCCTGACCGGCTGGCTGATCTTTCTCGGGACACTCGTGCCAGTGATCGGCCTTGTGCAGATCGGCAGTCAGCCGATGGCGGACCGCTACACCTACCTGCCCTCCATCGGCCTGTTCATCGCCGGCGTCTGGGGTCTGAGCGATCTGGCCGCGCGATGGCGGCGTGGTCGAGTCGTGCTCGCCGTGAGCGCATCGCTGGCCATCGTCGCGTATGCGGCGGTCGCGCGCGTGCAGGTCGGCTACTGGCAGAGCAGCGTCACGCTCTGGCGTCACACGATCGACGTGACCCGCGACAACTATCGAGCGCACAGCAATCTCGGACAGGCGCTCTACACGGAGCATCGTCTCGACGAAGCCATCGGCGAATATCAGGCGGCGCTCGCCATCAAACCGGATTTCGTCGAGGCGCGAAACTATCTCGGCGTCGCATTCGCCGACCGCGGCGAGCACGAGCGTGCGAGCAGCGAGTACCGCGCGGCGCTCGCCGTGCTGCCGTCCTTCACGCCCGCGCACAACAACCTGGGACTGGCGCTCGCGGCTCAGGGACGGTTCGACGCTGCCGCCGCGGAGTTCACCGAAGCGACGCGGCTCGATCCTCGTTTCTCCGCGGCGTGGACCAATCTCGGCGTCGCGCTCGCGCGAACCGGAAGATTCGAAGAGGCCGTTCGCGCATTCGGCGAGTCTCTGGCGCTTCGGCCGGACTCCGACGAGACGCGCATGAACCTCGCGACGGCGCTCGGGGACTGGGGCCGATCACTCGTCGAGGCGCGACGCTTCGACGATGCGATTCAGGCGTTCCGGACTGCGCTGGGATTCGCGCCGAACGACGCGAACCTTCACTACTTCCTCGGCGCCACTCTGGCGGCGAAGGGCCTGAACGCTGAGGCGATTCAGGAACTGCGCACGGCGCTGCAGGTTGATCCCGCGCATGTCGAGGCGCAGCAGTTGCTGGCGGAATTGATCAAACGCTGACGGTACGTAGGGCGGACCTCTCAGGTCCGCCGGAGAATGCCGGGCGAGAGGCCCGGCCTACGTACAGAAGTAGGGGCCGGGCTTCAGCCCGGCCCCGAAAGAAAAAGGCCGGGTTTACCCGGACTTTTTTTGAGAAGAAAGCGGGTGGACCTCTGCAGAAGCCCACCCGCCGGGGAAGGAGCGCGCGGCGGAGGATGGGTCCGCCGCACGTCCCGTCGAGCTCGTGCTTACCAGCTCAAGCGCCAGGACAACTGGCCCGTGCGGGCCGCGCTGTTCTGACCGTTCGAGCTGAACTGCGTCGTGCTGGCACTCGGATTGAAGCTCTGTGTCAGGTTCGTCGCACGCATGATGTTGAACACGTCGACATCCATCTGGAAGATCGCCTTCCCCGGGAGGAAGAACTTCTTCGCCAGCTTGATGTCGAACTCACCAAACCACTTGCCGGTGAAGAACATGTCCGGCGCGCAGTCCTGTGCGAACAAGGCGAGGCAGCCCGGATCGTTCGGGCCATCGAAGCCCGGCGGCCGGCTGGCTGGCGCGAAGTAGCGGCCCGTCGGCGCGCCCTGCGCGTAGTAACCGAGCAGACGCGGATCCGTGCTGTACGCCTTGATCGTGTTGTCGATGACGTCCTGCGGCATGCTCCACGCGCGCAGTGTGCCGGTCCGGCGGTCGATGATGGTTTCCTTGAACAGGTCGCCCGCTTCCTTCTTCGTCATCCCGATGATGCGGGTGTCGCTGATGCGGAACATCGGCGCGTAGATACGGCCTGAGCCAGAGACCACCCAGCCACCCACCACGCCGTTGAGCCACGGGTTCATGTTCGTGCCGAAGCGCTTGCCACGGCCGATCGGTGTGTCCCACGTCCACAACATCGTGAACTGATGCGGGTTCGCCGTCGACCGGCGCTGCACCAGCGGGTTATGCAGGTCGAAGTTGTTGTAGCTGGTGCCACGCGCGTAGGTGTAGCTGCCCTGCGCCTGGAGGCCCTGCGAGAAACGACGGCGGACGTCCAGCTGCAGCGCGTTGTACTTGCTGCCGCCGAGGTTCCGCGTCACGTTCGCGCTGTTCACAGCCGGATTCAACTGGAACAGGTTCACCGGGTATCCGTTCGCCAGCAGGTTGGCCATCCACGTGCCGCTGTTGGCCGTCCGGAGGTTGCCGGCGATGCCCGACGGGCTCGGATCGAACGGGTCGATGTCGTCGATCCAGGTCGCATTCGTGAACTGCGTCGAGGTGTAGTTTGCCGGGTTCGAGGCGTTGCCAATCGGCTGGTTGTGGAACGCCGTGAAGAACAGCGGCACTGGCGCCGTGCCGGGCGCGCCGGTGTATGCGAAGGTCGGACCGTTGCCGGCCAGGACGTTCGCCTGCAGGTTCTTCTGAGCGATCCCGAACTGGTTGGCGACGTTGTCCACCGGGTTCGTGCCGAGCACACCGCTTTCACGGTAGTTCGTCACGTTCCAGTTCTCGCTCGACCAGGGGTCGTTGTTCTTGTTGCCGATGTAGCGGGCTTCCACGACCATGTCGCGGCTGATGGCGCGCTGCAGGCCAAACGTCCACGAGTCCGTATTCGGCGTGCGAATTTCCGGATCGAAGATGAAGATGCCCTGCGCCGTCGTCGCCGTGATCGGGAACGTCGGGGTCTTCTGGAAGTTCGGGATCCCGAGGCGGTCCTTCTGGCTGAAGAGCACCGGGCAGCCGAGCGGCGCATCGCACAGTGTGAACTGCGTTGAGTTCAATCCTCGCGTGGCCGGCACGTTCGAACCGGGGTTGCCGACGTAGACCGTGAGGAAGCGATCGAACCGCTCGAAGTTGAACGTCCGGGTGTAGCCGCCGCTGACGGTGGCCTGTTCCGGATCGCCCAGGATCTTGCGGGCCAGCCCGCCCTGCACCATCGGACGCCAGTTGATGCCAACGCTCGGCCCGAAGTTGTTCGTGTCGAGGCTGTAGCCCTTGGTCTCCGCGCTGAGCGGCACGAAGGTGGACGCTGTGAAGCTCGGGTTCCCGAAGAAGCCGGGCTTGAACATGTTGCACTGCCGGCCTACCGGACCAGATCCGATGCCGGAGATCCCGCACACGTCCTTCATTTCCGAGCCGGTCAATCTGCCGAGGGTCGCAACCATCGGCATCTGCACGTTGTAGCGGACGCCGAGTGAGATGGTCACGTTCGGCTTCCAGCGCCACGAGTCGGAGGCGTAGAGCGCGTAGGTGTCCTGCCGCTCCGAGTCACGCGACACGCCGTTGTAGATGTACTCGGTGCCCTCGTTGTTCAGCTGGCCCGTGCCGGGCAGCGAACTGATACGGCCCGTCAACATCCCGTAGAGCGAACGCGCGTCGTTCAGGTTCGTCGTCGTGGCCGTCGGGAAGTTCGTCGTGTTGAAGAACGACAGCGCCGGGTCACCGGCATTGCCGGTGGACAGCCCGAGGTTCACGCCGCGAACGACCGTGCTGTCCTCGAGCCAGTTCGAGACGCGCTGGAACGAGAACCCGAACTTGAAGCTGTGGTCGCCGCGCAGCCAGTTGAAGTTGTCGTCAAGGTTCCAGTTGACCGTGTTGCGCTGTTCCGGACCGTTGGAGTTGCCGGGGTGCGCGTTCGTCACGAAGCCGAGGCTGATCGCGT
>Ga0137451_1000716_pt1 | contig 10123 bp, 13 predicted proteins | sample EasRivERMGT500_2_FD_102336 | JGI IMG/M metagenome (GOLD analysis project Ga0137451, IMG submission 102336) | Soil microbial communities from meander-bound floodplain in the East River, Colorado, USA - East River MetaG ERMGT500_2 | ecosystem: Environmental > Terrestrial > Soil > Floodplain ...
GCTCGGCACGACGCCTCATACGTGTGTGGGTCGAGCCTGCGGTGACCTCGCGCACGGTAGAAGTCCAGGGACGGGGGTACGCCTAGCCAGGGCGGGCCTCCGGTTGCCGGCGCCGCAGCACGCGAAACGACTTCGAGCGCGCTCGCTTTGTAGTGTTCGACCGACTCCATGCGGCTATCGGCAACCGGGACCGCCAGCCCGCGTACGGTATCCCCCGCTCTGAACGCGTGTTTCGCTTGCGCACCCGGGCCGATGCCCACCGAAAAATCCCGTGCTGCGCCGTCCAGTATCCCGCGCAGGAACAACGCAAACCCGGGATAGGCGTGGTTGCGCTGATCGAACGAGCGCATGAGCCGGATCCGCGGCTGAACCGCGACCACCTCTCCCGACCAGGCCAGCTTGGAAACCGGCGACGGACCACGTTTTCCAGTCGCACTGTCTGCCGGAATCATGGATTGCGCGTTAGTACCCGTTACGAAGAACCCATAGATGCTAACGCACCATGCCCCGCCGTGCGCGCCTGAGACTGGCTGGCCTTCCCCTGCATATCATCCAGCGGGGCAACAACCGCACCGCGTGCTTCTATGCGGACGAGGACTATGCACTCTACCTGCATCATCTCGGGGAAATGACCCGGGAGTTCCACTGCGCGCTACACGCGTACGTCCTGATGACAAATCACGTGCATTTGCTGCTCACCCCGGCCCGGCCTGACGGGCCTTCGTTGCCAGCAAGTTTCCAGAAGTTTCCAGGGTCAGGTCTTGTTTCTTGTATCAATCAGTCACGCAAGAAACAAGACCTGACCCCTGTGTGATCTGATAGCCAATGCATGACGGCGGCGAACACCCTGCCCGACCTTCCTTCCTCCTTCATCCCCCCATCCTCATGGCGCGCAGCGCCGTAATTCGTCCCTCCCCATCAGGGGGAGGGAACAGAGGGTGGGGGTGGGTGCTCATCCCTCCTGGCCGGTGCATGGAGCGGCTTCAACACCGCCGTCAGAACCGCTTTTCTCACTCGGGTTAGTGGTCCCCGGTTTCGCAACACACGAAAAATAGGCAATGGTCTTGCGACAGCGATGAGAAGAGCCTTGCAATGTGTTGTCACATGTGACAACATAGCGGCAGAGATATTGGATGACAAGAACAACTCGACCGGTTTCCTGGATCAGCGCCGCAAGGAAGGCCTTTGACGCTTTCCCTGAGGGTGCGCAGTCGACTTGTCTGTCGGCCCTGACGATTGCCGCAGAAGGCGGCAAGGCGGATGTCGCCAAACCGATGAAGGGTCTCGGGTCCGGGGTGTTCGAAATTGCTTTGCCCTACCGGGGCAATGCATTTCGGGTGGTCTACGCCGTTCAGCTCGGCGCGGACCTCTGGGTAGTACATGCGTTCCAGAAAAAATCTACCCAGGGCATCAAGACGCCGAAACACGAAATCGATCTGATCAAGGATCGATTGAAACGATTGAAGGAGATATTGCGATGAAACGCGAACAGTTCGAAGTGATCCGCGGAAGCGGCAACGTGTATCGGGATCTCGGGAAAGATAACCCCGACCTGAGGCAGTTCAAGGCGATTCTGGCGACCGAGATTATCAAAGCGCTCGATCGTGAGCGTCTTTCCGTGCGGCAGGCTCACGCCCGCACCGGGATTGCTGCAGCAGACTTTTCCCGTATTCGTAACGCTGACTTGGGTCGTTTCACGGTTGATCGCTTGATGTCCATCATCAATCGACTGGGTTCGCGCATCGAGGTGGCGGTGAAGCTAAAACGATCGACCGCCGTTCAGCATGCGCCGACCATCTGAAATGCGTCATCGAGTGCACGCCTGGTCCCATGACTCTCGAAGGCCTTACGCAATCGGAAGTCCGAAACCCATGTTCCTTTGAGGAAGAAGCGATGAAGTGCATTGTCTGCAAGCAGGCGGAAATGCGAGCCGGCACAACGACGGTGACGCTCGAGCGGCAAGGCGCGACCTTCGTGTTCAAGGACGTGCCGGCGCAGGTCTGCCCGAACTGTGGCGAAGACTACGTGGACGACGCTGTCGCGAGCGCGCTTTTGCAATCGGCTGAAGGAATGGCCGCGGCCGGCACGCAGGTCGATATCCGGCGCTACCCCGTCACGGTATAGGCTTGCGGCGGAGCGCCGGGATGCTAAATAGGGTCGAAGTCATTTAGCTGAGATAGAAATCTCGCTCTGACCCTATTTATCACAGGAAAAGCCATATGTGGGCGAGGCCCGAACGGGCCATCGCCCGGTGATAGGTGATAAGTGATAGGTGATAGGAGGTCCAACCCCCGCTCCGTGGGAGACTTATCACTACGTTCCGGCTGAGGTGATGAGTGACGGGTGACGGGTGCGGAGCTAAGGCAAAAGGGGAAAGGCGAAAAGGGCCTATATCCCGTCCAAAAGCGTCAGTCGCCGGAGGTGAAGCCGATCCGCCGTTTCGGCGGCGCAGGTGGCGACTGCAGCAGCGGCAGCAGCTTGTGGTAGATGTCGCGCAGCGAGGCGTCGTGCTGGAGCAGAGTTTTGTCGATCTCAGCCAGTCGCCTGAGGATAGCCTGGTTGGCGGCGATCTGTTCGCGCAGTCGCACGAATGCACGGATTACATAGATGCTCATTTGCACAGCGTGCCCACTTCGCAGAATGTTTGCCGCCATGAGAGCGCCATGCTCCGTGAATGCCCATGGCCGGTACGCCGTGCCGCGGTGGCGGCTGGAACTGGTCGCAAATTGCGACCAGTTCAACTTATCAGAACCGGTTTCAGGTCGTTGCTGAGTTAAGGTCGCAAATTGCGACCTTAAAGCGGACAGTTCGCTGAGCGTGATCTGGAATGCAAAATCGTCTGGAAAACGCAGACGGTTACGTTTCGTTGCCTCGTTGAGGCGTTTCGTAGTCGAGCCGTATAACCGCGCAAGATCGGCGTCGAGAATGACGCGGTGTCCGCGGATAGTGAAAATCAGGGGCTCAAGAGATTTCCCGGCATGCATGGATCACGAGGCTCCTTCGGTAAGTTAACGCCCGGGTACGAGTAGCGTTGACCGGACAACGCAAGAACACGACGACTGTCGGGCTAGCTGTAGGAAGAAGGATGACTTGGCGGCTTCGCCTTAAGGCGAAAGGCGAAAGGGGCCAAAACCCGGTGACGATTAAGGGTGACGAGGTAAGGGTGACGAGATACGGGTGACTGGGACGGAGCTAAGGCAAAAGGCAAAAGGGAAAAGGGCCTCAGAACCCGGGAGGTCGGGAGATCGGGAGATCGGGAGGTCGAAAAATCGTCAGAGAGAGCTCCTCCTCTCACGCTCTCACGGTTTCAGGGCTCACTGACGCAGTGACGAAGTGACGCATTGACCGAGCCCAGTGCCCGGGGACTCAGGCGAGACGGATGACGAGCTTCTTACCGACTGCGGCGGCGTACTTCCGCAGCGTGGACACCGAAGGGGAATGTTTGCCACTGCCAAGCGCGGCTTCAAGCCGCGCCACCGCCGGCGCGTGAGTGCCCATACGCCGGGCCACTTCGGCCTGGCTGAGTCCCGCCCGCGTCCGCGCGCTGAGAAGCTCGTCGAGCAGCGCAAACTCCGGCTCGAGGGCCTTGAACTCCGCCGCGACCGCGGGCTTGCGCAGCATCCGCTTTACGAGCTGCTTATGCGTGAGCATTCTTGATCTCCTTCATCCGCCGGCGCGCGACTGCAAGTTCCCGTGGCGGCGTTTTCTCCGATTTCTTCACGAACTGGTGCAACATCACTATCCGTCTGCCGGCGAGAGTGCAGTAGAACACCCGGGCTATGCCCTCGGCGCCTTTCAATCGCAATTCAAACAGCCCGTCGCCCATCGCCCGCGTGTGCGGCATGCCGAGGTCGGGGCCGAACGCCTCCATCCGCGCCGTAAGGTGGATGTAGCGCGCCTGGAGCGTCGCCGGCAGGCCAAGCAGATCCTGCTGCAAGGCCCCGCTGTAATAACCGATCGACCAAGACATGGCGATATTAACAAATATGTTATGGTTCCGCAAGCTGCTGCACGCGTCACCTTGAAGTCGCAATCTGCGACATCAAGTTCCAATCCAATAAACGTCGGGCAGGCGAACGCGTTGACCTACAGGGATGAGAAGGCTAACCCCAGTGACGAGTGACGGGTGCGGAGCTAAGGCAAAAGGGAAAAGGGAAAAGGGAAAGGGCCTCAGAACCCGTGAATTCGGGAGATCGGGAGATCGAAAAACCTCTAGTGGTAGTTCTCCCACTCACGCTCTCACGCTCATACGCCCTCGCGGGCTTCCAGATACGGTGACGAGTGATGGGTGATGAGTGATGAGCACCCCGCGTGTTGAACAGCGACGGTGTCGTCGGTTCGAACACGCGGAGTTAAACCGGCGCATAGCGTCCGGGTTTAACGATACTTGGGCGAGCAAAAAGAAAGTCACCGGGACCGGGGCCGCCCCCCGCAATCGCAGCGGAGCCGCTTCCAAGGGATGAGGGATGAGCAGGAAACCTCAGGGACAGACCACCATTTCCGTACCTTTGTCAGCGCGTGCGCCTGAGCAGGGACTTGAGGCGCTTCGTGGTCCCGTCGCGATCGAGGCCGGAAACGGCCACCTCCAGGACCAGCGCCTCCCACGCGTCGACCTGACGCCCGGGAAGTCCGGCGTCGGGCAACCGCCCGTTCGCCTCCAGAAACACGAGACAGGCCGCCAGTGCGGTGCGCTTGTTACCGTCCACGAACGGGTGGTTGCTGCACAGGTAGTAGAGATATGCTGCGGCGATCTCGACGACGTCCTTCAGCAGCGCCTCCCCGCCCTCGGTGGCCTGCGGCGCGGCGACCGCGGACTCCAGCAGAGCCGAGTCCCGCAACCCGGGCGATCCGCCGTGGGCGGCCAGCACCTCCTCGTGTATCGCCTTAACCGCCCCCGCGGTCAGGTGCAGAGGCGACTTGCTAGGCAAGGCGCTTGAACAACGCGTTGTTGCGGCGGATCAGCTTGCGCGCGCTGCCGCGCGCTTCGTCGACCCCGATGGCCGGGCGCATGGGTGCGATCACGATGGCGCCGCCTTCGTGCACCGTCACATTGACCTGGTCGCCCGCCGTCAGGCCGGTGAGATCCCGGAGCGCGGCATCGAAGATGAGCCCCTGGGAATTTCCGATCTTGGAGATGCGCTTGAGCATGTTGACTCCGCGTAAAACAATGTATTACCAACAGTATAGCGTCCGCCCGCCGCCGGTGCAACCGCGTCGAATCACGACCCACGCCTGTCCTGAGCGACGCCGATCGTGCGAAGGATGACGGCGGAAGGATGACCCGGAAAGGCAAGGATGAAGGATGAACGTGGAAGGATGACCCAGCGGCTTCGACTGAAGGATGAAGGAGGAAGGCGGAAGGGTTGAGAAACCGGTGATGGGTGATGGGTGACGGGGGCGGAGCTAAGGCAAAAGGCAAAAGGGGAAAGGGAAAAGAGCCTCAGAACCCGGGAGATCGGGAGGTCGAAGAATCATCAGATGGGGTTTTCCTCTCCCGCCCTCACGTTCTCCCGCTCTCACGGAATTTGCCCCTCTCCCGTTCTCGCGCCCTTACGACCTCGCGGGCTTCCAATCCCGGTGATGAGTGACGAGTGACGAGAACTCCCGGCTAGCGCCGGGGGAATGCGCGCGCGGCCAGATCGCCGTAAAGCCGTTCGCAGATCCTGTAGCGCCGTTCGGCAGGATCGAGTTCTTCTGGCAGGGAGGATTCCGCCAGGGCACGGGCCGTATCGAACATCTCCGCGCAGATACGGACACGATCTTCCGGCGCCAGGCGGGCGTAAGCCTCCTCCACCAGCATACGAAACTCAGGTGTCGTGTCCTGCATCCAGGCTACTCCGCAGCAAGTCCGTTACCGCAAGCTCATCCGCCCAGCGTTCAAGATACTTGCGATCCGCGCCACCTGCAAGCAGTGACCGCACATCGCGCAGTTGCATCTCCGAACCCGAATCTTTTGCCCAGGCGAGCTTCGACAGGATCAGGTCTTCGCGGCTCACGATCCACGCTTCGAAACCGGGCAGGCGGACACGCTGCCGGCGCTCGAATTCATGCCTCCGGTACGGCGTGTTCTTGCGCACGATGAAGTCGAGCTTGACGAGCTTGACCAGGTGGAGGACGTTGAACATTCCGCCGTCGGCGAGCGCGCGGCCGACATCGGTATCCGCTACGTAGTAATCCGGCGCAAACAGCGCCACCACCGATTTCGCGTCTCGCCCCGAGAACTCCGCCACCAGATCGATGTCCCGCGTCATGCGCGGCTGCGCGTAGTAGCTCAGAGCGATCGAGCCGGTGAGCATGTAGGGAATTCCCGCACGCTCGAGCCGCGTCGCGGCGTCTTGCAGGACTTCGAGCTCGGCCGTCATGCCGATGACTATACCTTTGATGCCGGTTGGCGGGGAATTACTAAAGGATGAAGGATGGCCGGGCGCTCCGCTGAGGGATGAGGGATGAGGGATGAGTCGCGAACTGGGTGACTCGTTGCTCGTTACTCGTTGCTCGTGACTGGGTCCTAAACCCGGGTGATGGGTGATGAGTGACGAGTGATGAGGGTTCTTAAGGCACAAGGCAAAAGGGTCGAGAAACGAGTAACGAGAAACGAGTCACGCCGTTCCAAGGCAGGGATGAAGGATAACCCAGCAAAAACCCCGCCGAAGCGGGGTTCTTGTCGGTGCTCATCACTCGTCACTCATCACTCACCTGGCCAGCGGATCGGGCCGCAGCTGGAACCGTATCACCCTGGGCTTGCTCTCCTTGCCGCCCTCGTTGTGCCACGGCGTGCGCGTGGAGGTGGTCGACCACATCGAGCGGCCCTTCCAGCCGGCGTTCGGATTGTCGATGCGCCCCTCGCCCCACTTCGGGAAGAATCCCATCGGGTACGGCACGCGCAGGCTGACGAACTTGCCGTCTACCAGCGCCAGGTACGCATCGCTGAGGTTGCCGGTCGCGATCGGCACGTTAGCGCCGAGCCCCAGCGTGTTGAACTGGTCGACCCAGACGTAATAGCTCGCCTCGGCGCTCCCGGTCGACTTCACGTCCCGGAACTGCGGCCCGGGGAACGGATAGAGCGTCCAGCCCTCGGGACAATGCTTGCCCGTCGCCTTCGGCCCGTTCAGGACCTTGCACTTGCTGCGGTCGAATTTCCCCAGGTGTCCGCTCGCGAGCGACACCCAGTAGATGCCGTTGCGATCGATGTCGCCGCCGCGCGGCCCGTAGCCCGGCATCGGCGGCTCGTACACCTCGGCCAGGGCGGTCTCCGTCGGATTCGATCCCGGGTTGAGCCGGATGATGGCGCCGGGGACCGGGGACCACCACGCAGTCCCCCACACCGAGCCGTCGACCGGGTTCACGGCGACCGCGTAGATGTTCAGGTTGAGCCGCCTGTCCTTCGCCAGATCGGCCGGCTGGTCGGGCTCCACGTAGGCGTCGCGCTTGCCGTTGCCGTTGGTGTCGAGGATGAGCGGCGTCCAGCCCTGCGCCCGCGCCTCGTCGCCGGTCTCCTCGAACACCTTGCGGTTCAGCCAGCCGATCACGCCCGGGCCGAACGCGCTGCTCACCCAGACCGTGTTGTTGGCGTCCTCCGCGAAAATCAGGTGGTGCGTCGGGAAGCAGGTGCTGATCAACGTCCACTTGCCCGACGCCGGGTCGTACATCGAGAGATGGCGGCCGGAGTCATTGATCGGGAACACCTTCGCTGAGGGATGGCTCGACCCTTTCTTGCAGAAATCCGGGTTGCCGGGATGACGCACGCGAGCGGCGAACCAGGGCCGCCCTTTCTCGTCCATCATCGGGTTGTGATTGCTGGTCTGGGAATCCCAGATGGGCTGGGGTCCCCAGTAGGCGGAGGGCTGCATCGGTCCCGACTTCGAGGACGGCGTCTTCGGGTCGCGCACCGGGTGCTTCACTTCGCTCACCGTATGCGTGTTCGGATCGAGTACCGGCACCATGTCCGTGCTCTCCTCCGCCGACCCGTAGAGCTTGCCGTTGGCGTTGACCGTGGGCTTGCGCCGGTCGGTGCCGATCAGGTCGTGGAGATAGGTCGTGGTGCTGGCCCAGTCCCACAGCGTCAGGACGAGGTTGCGCTCGACGCCTTGCGGCCGCTGCGGCTGCGCGAACGGCAGCTCGCCCGCGGCGACGCGGTCGGTCCAGTCGGCAAACAGGGCGAGCGCGCGCGGCGCGTCGAGCCGGTTGATGTCGCGCGCCATTTGCGGCAGCGCCTGGCCCGACTGGATGCGCCGCGTCCAGGCATCGACCGAGCTCATGTGGGTGAAGTCCTTGGGTATCGTGCGCGTGCCCGGCGTGCCCATCGCGTGGCAGCCATTGCAGCCGTTGGTCTTCACCACGCTCAGCCACTCGCCCTGGGTTTTCACTTTGCCCACGGGGAACTCGTTCTCCTGCGGGATCTTGAGCATCGAGTACCAGTAGATCGCCGGGTAGTACTCCGCCGCCGCCTTCGCGTTCGGCGCCGGCACCGCGGTCAGGTTCAGGGTAGTGCCGGGCGTGGCCCGCACCTTCGGGGAATCGACCAGCCCGTAGCCGCGCACCCATACGCTGTAGTTGGCTTTCGGCAGGTCCGGTATTAGGTAACGCCCGCTAGCGTCGGTGACCACGATCTTGGCGAACTTGGTCGGCAGGTCGGTCGTCTCGGCGATCACCCACACGCCGGCCTCGGGCCCCTTGGGGCCGCTCACGACCCCGCCGAGATCGCTCGAACCGACGCCGTCGCCCATCTGTCCCGCGCAGGCCGCCAGCAGCGCGATGACGCCGGCCGCCAGCATGGCGAAGTAAAGCTTGGTAATGGACTTCATGTTGTCTCCCCCCGAAACGTGACCGTTGACCGCCGGCGTGAGACTGCCGGCTTGAATCCACTTTGGTCGGGAAATGCTAGCACAGGGACGGCCCCGCTTAGTACAAGTGACGAGGTGCGGGTGACGATTAAGGGTGACGAGGTAAGGGTGACGGGGGAGTGACTGAGGGATGAGGGATGACCAGGCGCTCCGCTGAGGGATGAGGGATGAGGGATGAGGAATGAAGGATTACCCCGCAACGCGGGAGGTCCATTACCCATCACCCGTCACTCATCACTCATCACTCATCACTGGGCTTTGGCCTAATTCACGAGCAACGAGAAACGAGAAACGAGTCACCCGGTTCGCAATTCGTCACCCGGTTCGCAATTCATCATTCATCACACTACTCGGGACCAACAAACCCGATATACGCGCCGCAGGCTTCGGTGGGCGACACCAGCATGGCGTGCTCGCCGGTGTCGCGCACGCCGCGCGCGGGGGGCGGCATGTTGTGCTTCTCCATCCAGCGGGCGGCCGCGCCCATGCTGGTGGTGCGGAACAAGGCCTGGAACGGGCCGGGGCCGCGGCGCGCGAGCGAGTCGGCGGCCGGACCCGGCGCGTAGGGATGCGCGATGGTGAGGCCGGCAGGGCCGAACTGGAACACCGCCATGTGCGACATGATCACCGTGCCCTTGTACATCCGCGGCTCGGACACGCCGAGCACTTTCGAGTAGGCCGCGACGGAAGCTTCGAGGTCCTGCACGACGATGTAGGTGCGCTCGAGAAAGCGCACTCCGTTGGGATGGTCGGCTGCGCCCGCCAGCTTGCGGCGCTCGGCCAGCGGCGTGAGGTGCTGGATGAAGAAAATCGGCAGCAGGTTCTTCGGGCCGAGCACCGCGGCCTTCCACTTGAGCTCTTTTCCGTCCGGCGTGCGCCGGCTGCCGTCCATCGCATCGCTCACGTCCACGCCGCGGGCGCGCATCGCGGCGACGTCCGCCGCGAGATCGTCGCTTTGCAGGACGGCGTAGCGGATGCCGCCGCCCGCCGCGATGAAAGCCGGAAGGCCGCCGCCCCAGCTGCTCGCCGCCGCGTATTCGGCCGGATCGCGGACCGCCAGCAGCTCGAGGTAGTCCTCGTCATTGAACGCGATCGCGTTGTGGGTGCCCTTGCCGGGATGAGCGCCGCCCGGCTGGACGTTGAAGCCCATCCTGCGGTACTGCTCCATGCCCCGCGCGAGGTCGGGGACGCAGATCATGAGGTGGTCGATGCGGGTGAACATGGCCTCAGTTTACGCTTTACTCGAGGGAGGAGGAACGACCGGGCGCTCCGCTGAGGGA
>Ga0137451_1000718_pt1 | contig 10111 bp, 10 predicted proteins | sample EasRivERMGT500_2_FD_102336 | JGI IMG/M metagenome (GOLD analysis project Ga0137451, IMG submission 102336) | Soil microbial communities from meander-bound floodplain in the East River, Colorado, USA - East River MetaG ERMGT500_2 | ecosystem: Environmental > Terrestrial > Soil > Floodplain ...
GCACCAGCGCCGCCGCCGTCACGAAACCCGCCATCTCGTCACAGGCAAACAGCGTCCGCTCGAGACGGCTCTCGCGCGTGACGCCGGAATAGTCGGCATGCGAGAGAATCGCGCGGGTGACCCACTCGGGATAGCCCATCGTCTTGAGAATCTCGACGCCGCGATACGGATGATTCTCGCGGTCCGGATGCTTCTCGTAATCGAAATCGTGGACGAGCGCGACGAATCCCCAGGCGTCCTCGTCCTCGCCCCACATCCGGGCGTAGCCACGGACCGCGGCCTCGACCGCGAGCAGGTGCTTGCGCAGGCTCTCAGCCTGCACGTGCTCGGTAACCAGCGCCCACGCGCGGTCTCTCGATAACAACGCATCCGTCACGCCTTGCTCCTTCACGACGTCGTGCCCGAGACCATCCGCAGCGCGCGCTCGATCACCGCGCGGGCCTTTTCGGTCACGCGATACGGCCCGATGTCTGCCGGATCGACGAGGGCGACCTCGGCCACGTCGGTGCCGGCGTGAAGTCTACCTTCCCGCGGCCGGCAGAGGTAGTCCACCAGCACGAAGTGATAGCGGACTCGTCCCGACTCGTCGACCAGGATGCGGTCGAATACTTCGACGACGGGCCCGACATCGACGACGAGCCCGGTTTCCTCGCGAACCTCCCGGGCCGTGCCGGATTCCAGCGTCTCGCCGATCTCCAGACCGCCGCCCGGCAGGCTCCACTGACCCGCCAGCGGCTCGTACCGCCGCTTGACCAGCACGACGCGGTGCTGGTCGTCGAGGATGACGGCGCCGACGCCGACCACCGGCTTCGAAGGATATTCGCGGGTCACTGGCCGGTCCGCGGTCGCTTCGATTGACGCGGACGTCTCCTCACGCGCCACGGTCCTGTGCCGCCGTATCAGACCGTCCTCCACCCAGAAGTGCGAGTGTCCGCTCTGATAGCGAATGCCGGCGTCATTTTTCACAGCGCTCCGCCAGTCAGCGCGTGCCCAGCCCCATCCGGTCTCGATGCCGGAAATGCGATGCACGTCCACGCGGCGGCCACCGGGCAGAACACCGGCGTATCGCGCGAACTCACTGGTCCAGCCTGCACGCACACGCTCGATCCCCTCGTGCACCGCGCTGTCGTCTATGAACACGTGCTCGACGATGCAGGCCGGGTGATAGAGCGCAGCGATCGCCGCGACGTCAGATCGATTCACGGCATCGAAGAACACTCGGACGACGTCCAGCGCATCCGACATGCGATCCGTCACTCGCCCATGACCTTGACGATGACGCGCTTGCGGCGGCGGCCGTCGAACTCCGCGTAGAAGATCTGTTCCCACGGACCGAGATCGAGCTTGCCGGCCGTGATCGGGACGGTGACCTGATGTCCCATGATGGTGCGCTTCAAATGCGCATCGGCGTTGTCCTCGCCGGTCTGATGATGTTTGTACGGCAATCCCGCCGGAGCCAGTTTCTCGAGCCAGGTTTGGAAATCTGAGATGAGCCCGTCTTCCCAGTCGTTCACGTAGACGCCCGAGGTGATGTGCATCGCCGAGACGAGCGCGAATCCCTCCTGCACACGACTCTCGCCGACGATCCTGGCGATGTCATCCGTGATGCGGATGAACTCCTGACGCGACTTCGTGTTGAACCAGAGGTATTCGGTGTGGGTGCGCATGCGGCGTGTACCTTGCTATTTCGTAGGGCAGACCTTCAGGTCTGCCATTGGCGGCAGGCCTGAAGGCCTGCCCTACGTACCGAGGCCTGCTCTACGTACCGATCGCCAGCGTCGCCTCGGCGTTGAAATCCAGCGGCGTGACTTCGCCGCGCTCGAGCTTGCGCAGGCCCGCGGCGGCGATCATCGCCGCGTTGTCGGTCGAGAGCGCCAGCGCCGGCACGAACACGGGCAGACCTTCCTGACGTCCCCGCTCCGTGGCATCACGACGTAGACGGCTGTTCGCCGACACGCCGCCGGCAATGCCGACACTCCGGGCGCCGAACATTCGTGCGGCCGCAAACGTGCGATCGACCAGCGTCTCCACCACGACGCGCTGGAAGCTCGCGCAGAAGTCCGCAACTTCCTGACGTGACATCGGCCCGGCATCGCTCGGCGGCGCCGCGATCCCTGTGGACACGGCCACGCCGCGCGCCCGCAGATCCCGCATCACCGCGGTCTTGAGACCCGAGAAGCTGAACTCCGTCAGATGCCGATGTTCCGCGGCGGGCACAACGAAATCCGGCGGCGGCACATTGCGATCGGCATGCGTGAATCGCTGCCGCGGCAACCGCACTGCGTCGTCACGTCCTTCGCGCGCCATGCGATCGATCGGCGGCCCACCTGGATAGCCGAGTCCCAGGAGCTTGGCGACCTTGTCATACGCTTCGCCAGCCGCGTCGTCCCGCGTCCGACCGACAAGGCGATACGTCCCCGCCTCGGGTACGACGTACAGGCTCGTGTGTCCACCCGACACCACCAGCACGACGGCCGGCAGCGGGAGAGGTCCATGTTCGAGAAACAGCGATTCGATGTGCCCGACGAGATGGTGCACGGCGACGACGGGGCGTGAGAGCGAGACGGCGAGCGACTTGGCGAATGACACACCCACGAGCAGCGAGCCGACGAGGCCGGGGCCCTGCGTGACGGCAATCGCGTCGATCCCGCCCCAATCGATGCCGGCATCGGAGAGCGCGCGCTCCGTCACGCCGCAGATGTCGCGGACATGCTGTCGCGAGGCAATCTCCGGGACGACGCCGCCCCACTCGCGATGAATCTCGACTTGTGACGCGATGACGTTCGACCGTACCTGCCAGGGACGCTCTGGATCGCCGGTCGTCGCAACGACGGCGGCGGCAGTCTCATCACACGAGGTCTCGATCCCGAGTACGTTCACGAGTTTCCTGCGGCCACCGGCTCGAAGAGCGCCTTCAGGCTTTCGCTGTACGGAGCCCGCACGATCCCGCGCTCTGTGATGATGCCCGCGACGAGGCGATGTGGCGTCACGTCGAAGGCCGGGTTCCAGACGTTCGCGCCTTCGGGGGCCAGTCGCGTCGTGCCCATGTGCGTCACTTCCCGGGCGTTCCGTTGTTCAATCGGAATCCGGTCGCCGTCGGGCGTCTTCAAATCAATCGTCGACAGCGGCGCCGCGACGTAGAACGGGACGCCATGCGCGTGCGCCATCATCGCCACGGTGTAGGTACCGATCTTGTTCGCGACATCTCCGTTGGCCGCGATGCGATCTGCGCCGACGACGATGAAGTCGATCTCTCCGCGCTGCATGAGCGGTCCGGCCATGCTCTCGGTAATGACCGTCGTCGGCACCTGGTCGCGGACCAGTTCCCAGGCGGTCAGCCGCGCGCCCTGCAGGAACGGACGTGTCTCGTCTGCAAACACCTGCTGGACCCGGCCAAGCTCGGCGGCCGCGCGAATCACGCCGAGCGCGGTGCCGTAGCCCGCGGTCGCCAGCGCGCCCGCGTTGCAATGCGTCAGAATCCGCGCGCGCTCCGGCACGACTTCGGCGCCGAACTTGCCCATCGCTTTGCAACTCGCAATGTCCTCGTCGTGAATCGCCAGCGCTTCGCGCTCCAAGCGCAGGTTGAGGTCGGCCACCGACTCCCCCGCCCGAACGCCGGTGCCAAATGAGTGCTTCATGCGGTCGATGGCCCAGAACAGATTCACGGCCGTCGGCCGCGTCCCCGCCATCAGGTCGCACAGCTTGTTGAACTCGACCGCGAACTGCTTCGTGCCTTGTGCCTTGCTGCGGCGCATGCCGAGCGCAATGCCCATCGCGGCGGCGACGCCAATCGCGGGCGCGCCGCGAATGACCATCGTCTTGATCGCGCGCGCTACCTCATTGGCCGTCGTGCAACGTACGTAGACTTCGAGGCCCGGTAGCTTGCGCTGATCGATCATTACGATCGCATCAGACTGCCATTCGATCGTCGGAAGCATAGAGGACTGATTATATGAAGTACGTAGGGCGGACCGAACTTCGGTCCGCCAACGGCGAACCGGAAACCGGTTCGCCCTACGTACTACCCCAGCAACCTGCCATCAAACGGCAATGGCAGCAGGTCTCGCATCTGATGCTGCCCTTTGACCGTCGTGAGGTTGGCCATGACGACCGGGATGTCGCCGCAGTACTCCCAGAGAAGTTGACGGCAGGGGCCGCAAGGTGGCGTCGGCGACGCCGTGTCGGCGACGACCGCGATCATGACGAAGTCGCGCTCGCCTTCCGAGAGTGCCTTGAGCAGCGCGACGCGCTCGGCGCACACGGTCAGTCCGTACGACGCGTTCTCGACGTTGCAGCCGCCGAACGTGCGCCCGCCTCGTGTGAGGAGCGCGGCGCCGACCTTGAAGCCGGAGTACGGCGCGATGGCCCGTTCGCGGGCAGCGCGGGCGGCCGTCACGAGCGCGTCAGAGTCTGGCAATGGTGCCCTCCAGCAACGCGATGAACTGATGACGGACGCGACCGGTCGTCTCGATCACCTCTTCTTCGGTCAAGGGCTGCGGCAGAATCCCCGCGGCCATGTTCGAGATGCAGGAAATGCCGAGCACTTCGATCCCCATGTGGCGCGCGACGATCGCCTCCGCCACCGTCGACATCCCGACCGCATCGGCGCCCATCGTCCGAAACGCGCGGATTTCCGCGGGCGTCTCGTAGCTTGGTCCGGTCACGGCGATGTACACGCCGTGCTCGATCGGAAGCGGAATCGCGGCCGCAGCCGCGTCGGCGAGCGCACGCAAGCGCGGCGAGTAGATGTTCGACATGTCCGGGAAGCGACGGCCGAACCGATCGTCGTTCGGCCCAATTAACGGATTGCTGCCCTGCAGATTGATGTGGTCGTCGATGACCATCAGCGCGCCGCTGCCGAACTTCAGATTGATGCCGCCGGCGGCGTTCGTGAGAAACAGCGTCTTCACGCCGAGGCGTCCGAGCACGCGCGTCGCAAACGTGACCGTCGCGAGGTCATGTCCCTCATAGAAATGCACGCGGCCCGACAACGCCAGCACGCGACGTCCCCGCGTGGTGCCCGCCACCAATCGCCCGGCATGACCGACCACACGCGCCGCCGGCCAATGCGGAATCCCGTCGTACGGCAACGTCACAGACTCGCCCAGACTGTCGGCAAACGCGCCGAGGCCTGACCCGAGGACAATCGCGACCTCCGGCATCGGCGAGATCTTCGTCCGCAGGAACCGAGCCGCTTCTTCTACGCGATCAAAATAGTTAGACATAGACGTTGTAGGGGCCGGGCATGCCCGGCCCTATAACAACATCCCCGCGATGCACGCGGACACGAAATTCGCCAGCGTCCCGGCGATCATCGCGCGGAACCCCAGCTTCGCGAGATCGTGACGACGTTCGGGGACGAGCGCGCCGATGCCGCCGATCTGAATGCCGATCGACGCGAAGTTCGCGAAGCCGCACAGCGCAAAGGTCGCGATCGTGAACGACCTTGGGTCGAGCTGCGCCTGCATGGGTCCGAGCTGCGCAAACGCGATGAACTCGTTGAGCACCATGCGCGTGCCGAGCAGGTTGCCGATGATGGGCGCGTCCTTCCACGGCACGCCCAGGCTCCAGGCGATCGGCGCGAACACCCAGCCGAAGACCATCTGCAGACTCAGCTCCGGCATGCCGACCAGACCGCCGAGGCCGCCGAGGAGCGCGTTCGTCATGGCAATCAACGCGATGAACGACACGAGCATCGCGATCACGTTCATCGCCAGGTGCAGACCTTCAGATGTCCCGCGGCCGGCAGCGTCGATCACGTTGACGTCCGTCTTCGCGACCGCCAGTTTCACGGTGCCCATCGTCTCGGGCACCTCCGTCTCCGGCACGAAGAGCTTCGACAACATCAGTGTGCCCGGCGCCGTCATGATCACCGCGGTGAGCAGATGCTTGGGCTCGATGCCGAAGGCGATGTACGCCGCCATGATCCCGCCCGAGATGTGGGCCATGCCGGACGTCATCACGGTCATCAGCTCGGACTGCGTCATCTTCGGCAGGTACGGACGAATCGTCAGGGGCGCTTCGGTCTGGCCCATGAAGATGCTCGCCGCGACGTTCAGCGACTCGGCACCGCTGGCGCCCATCACGCGGTTCATCACCCAGGCAAAGAGCTGGACGATGACCTGCATGATCCCGAAGTAATAAAGGATCGCGAACAGCGCGGCGATGAAGATGATGGTCGGCGCGATTTGAAACGCGAAGATGACGCCGTACTGCGCGCCCTCCGGTCCCAGCACCGTCGTCATGATCCGCTGCCAGACCGGTTGGTTGCCGATCGGCCCGAAGACGAATGAGGAGCCCACGGCCGCAAACCCGAGCAGTTGTCGGATTTTCTCTCCGGCTTGCTCGAAGACCATTTGACCGAACGACGTCTTGAGCACGAGCAGCGCGAATGCGACTTGAAGACCGAAGCCCCACAGGATGACGCGAGGGCGAATCGCGCGGCGATTGGTTGAGAACGCGTAGGCGATGAGCCCGATCAACACCAGGCCGCATAGCGGCTGCAGACGACTCATCTGACTCCCTTCGCAGGCGGTGGTTGTACTCGCACGTTGCCGCGCGGCTGCGGCCGTACCCGGCGTTCGTCGATGGTCTCGAGCAGGCGCGGCGACGGCGGCGCAGCGCGGTCTTCAATCTCGACCGCCTCGGCCAGGACGACGCGCGCCGCGGCCAGCCGCTGCGGATCGTCGCAGGCCAGCGTGAGCACCGGCTCGCCGGCCTGCACCTCTGCGCCGACCACGGCCTCGACGTCGATGCCGACGGCGTGATTGATCACCCCGTCGACGCGGTCGCGTCCGGCACCGAGCGCCATCGCGGCGCGGCCGATCAACTCGGCATCAAGCTTCGTGACGAATCCCGCACGCGTGGCCGGCCAGGGCTCGCGATGGAGCGCCGCAGGCAGGCGGCGATAGTCCTCCACCACACTGGGATCGCCGCCCTGCGCCTGGATGATGGCGCGGAACTTCTCGACGCCGGCGCCGCTCGCGATCGCCCACCGTACGCGACGCTCGGCATCGTCGCCGTCGCGTGCGATGCCGCAGAGCACGAGCATGCGCGCGGCCAGACGGACAGACAGGTCCTCGAGATCCTTGGGGCCGCGGCCCTTCAGTGTTTCGATGGCTTCGATCACTTCATTCGAATTGCCCACCGCCCGACCGAGCGGCACGTTCATCGACGTGAGCAGCGCTTCCGTGCGAACGCCGTGGCGTTCGGCGATCCCCGTCAGCCATTCGGCGAGCGTGCGCGCATCGTTGCGCGTCTTCATGAACGCGCCTCGGCCGACCTTCACGTCGAGCACGAGCGCGCCGATGCCTTCGGCGATCTTCTTACTGAGAATGGACGCGCAGATGAGCGGAATGCTCTCGACGGTGCCCGTGACATCCCGGAGCGCGTAGAGACGCCGGTCGGCCGGCGCAATCTCCTCGGTCTGCCCCACCATCACGCACTGGGTCTCGCCGAGCACGCGCCGCATTTCCTCGCCAGACAGACGCGTCTGGAATCCGGGAATGGATTCGAGTTTGTCGAGGGTGCCGCCGGTGTGACCGAGCCCGCGGCCGGACATCATCGGAACGAAAGCGCCGCACGCGGCTGCCAGCGGCGCCAACACCAGCGAGGTCTTGTCGCCGACGCCGCCGGTCGAGTGCTTGTCGACGGGTGTCGCGCCGAACTTCCACTTGAGCGTCTCGCCCGAGCGCACCATCGCGTCGGTGAGAATGACCGCCTCGTCGATCGTCATCCCCTTGAGGACGATCGCCATGAGCAGCGCTGCAATCTGGGCATCCGGCCAGGAGCCGTCAGTGACGCCGGCCACGAACGCACGAATGCCGGATTCGCTGAGCGCTCCACCGTCGCGCTTCTGTCGGATCAGATCGACTGCGCGCATGCGGACGCAAGTATAGTTGGAAACCGTGACCGACACGGCTCGCGTGCTCCTGATAGCCGGTGTGTTGTCGCTAACGGCAGCGGCCCGATTTGTCTTCCGTTTACAGCGGCTCGACGCGGTTGATCCGGCGCGGCTTGTCAGTCAGCTGCGGCTGTCACTGGCGGCCTCGATTCTGCTCGCGACCACGGGGGGCCTCCGGCTCGGCCTCGCCGTCGCGAACGACGGGCAGCCGCTGGCGCGCCTCGACCTGTTTATTGGCGTGGCGACCGTGCTGCTGGCGGCCACGGTCCTGGCGCTCGAACCTCGACAGGCGCTGCGTCTGTCTGCGGGCGGCTTCTTCCTGCTGGCGGTCGTCGAGTTAGCGCCCCGCGCCGCTGGAATGCCGGCCGCCCTCGCACCCCAGTGGCTCGTCATCGGCGGTGGCGCTTACGATCTCTGCGCCGCCGCTCTCTGCTTCCTGGCGTCACGCCGTTGAGGATGAGAATGAGGAGATGAGGACATCGATGCGTCGTTCGCGAACCCGCTTGTCAGCCACCGTGGCCATCGCTGCCGTCATGGCCACCGTCACGGCAGTCGCCCTCGATCTCCAGACACCCACTGCTCCACCCGCGATCCCGTCGCAGGCACAGTCGCGGCCATCGGCACTCGCCGTACCGAAGCTCGTGGTGATGCTGGTGATCGATCAGTTCCGCGCCGACTACCCGGAGCTCTACAGCAGCCAGTGGACCGGCGGACTGCATCGCCTGTTCTCGACCGGCGCCGTTTTCGAGATGGGAGCGTATCCGTACGGCGGTACCGTGACGTGTCCGGGACATTTTTCGATCAGCACAGGCTCCCTGCCGTCGATGCACGGCATGGTCTCGAACACGTTCTTCGACAGCGCACTCGGACGCGCCACGCTCTGCACGAATGATCCCGCCGCGACATCGGTGCCACTGGCTGGCGGTGAAGGCCGCGAACATCACAGCCCGAAGCGCCTCCTCATGCCGACGTTTGCGGACGAACTACGCGCGCAATCCCGCCACACTTCGTACGTCGTCTCGGTGTCGCTGAAGCCGCGCTCCGCGATTGGGCTCGCCGGCCGCGGCGGTCCCAACACGATGGTGATGTGGGAAGAGGACCACGGCGTGTGGGCCACGTCGACTGCGTACACGACGACGGCGTGGCCGCAGTTCGAGTCCTACATTCGCGAGCACCCAATCAACGCGGCCTACGGCAAGGAATGGGAGCGACTGAAACCGCAAGGCAGTTACTGGTTCGCAGACGATGCCGCCGGTGAAGCATCGCCGGCGCCGTGGGGCCGGACCTTCCCGCACAAGTTCGAGACGGTTTCGGGCAAACCGGACAACAGCTTCGTGTCCATGTGGGAACGTTCGCCGCTGAGTGACGAGTTCGTCGCCGGTCTCGCGACCACGGCCATCACGACGCAACGCCTCGGTCAGCATCCCGGGACGGATTTCCTCGGCGTGAGTTTCTCCGCACTCGATCTCGTAGGCCACGAGTACGGTCCGCGCAGCCACGAAGTCCAGGACGTGATGATGCGTCTCGATCTGCTCCTCGAGAAACTCTTCGAGACGCTCGATCGGGACGTCGGCGTGGGTCGCTACGTCGTCACGCTGTCGGCCGACCACGGCGTCGCGCCGGCGCCGGAGCAGATGACCGCGGCCGGCCTCGATGCCGGGCGCGCGTCAGCGACAGAAATCCGGAACGCCGCGCAGGCGGCGATCGTCAAGAGTCTCGGCGATGGGATGTACTACGGATCGCTCGCCGAACAGAATCTGTACTTGAGGCCGGGCGTGATGGATCGACTGCGGGCCGTGCCGGACGCAGTCGAGAACGTGAGGCGCGCGATCGCCGGAGTGAACGGAATCTGGCGCGTCTACACGCCCACTGAACTGGCCGGCACGGCGCCGTCGCCCGACCCGATGTTGCAGGCGTGGCGCTTGAGTTACATCGCAGGCCGCAGCGGAGACTTCGTCCTCGTGCCGAAACCGTACTGGATCATCGACTCGTCGGGAACGACGCACGGCACGCCGTACGGGTACGATCAGCGCGTGCCCGTGCTCTTGATGGGCACCGGCATCCGGCCGGGCCGCTATCTGACGCCGGCAAGTCCACTCGATCTCGCGCCCACACTCGCGTGGTTGACCGGAGTCACGCTCGCGCACACTGACGGGAGAGTGCTCGTGGATGCACTGGTGCGTCAGCCTTAAATGAAGAGTGAATGAC
>Ga0137451_1000720_pt1 | contig 10088 bp, 11 predicted proteins | sample EasRivERMGT500_2_FD_102336 | JGI IMG/M metagenome (GOLD analysis project Ga0137451, IMG submission 102336) | Soil microbial communities from meander-bound floodplain in the East River, Colorado, USA - East River MetaG ERMGT500_2 | ecosystem: Environmental > Terrestrial > Soil > Floodplain ...
CATACGGCACGCCGGCGATGTCGTGTTGTCGTGGTGGTGTGCCGGCGGCACCGAACACCTGGGGATCCCGGCGCAGATCTTCGAGCAGCACGCCGCGCGCCTCGTTCGGCATGCTGCTGGCGCACAGTTGTCCACCGTCGCAGATGAGCGTGACGTCGCAGTGAGCCTCCTGCGCCAGCCGAGTGACGACCTCGTCATCGAGCGCGTACGCCGCCGTGAACGTACCGAGCACCTCGTCGCCGGCCATTGCCGGTTCGGCCACGAGGAGATAGAGCGCGCCGTTGACGGCGGCGATGCTCCGTGCCGACCGACCGGATTGCGCCGGCTCGATCGTCGCCATCACATCGGCCGGCCGGTCCGTTCCAGGCCAGTCGCCTGCGCGACCGACCCATGCGCCTCGTCGATCGGTCACCACGCAGACATTCGCGCCCAGCTTCCCGCAGTAGTCCGCCGTCGTCGCATTCATCGTCGGCGCGCCGGCGGCGCCCTTTGCGCCCAGTTGAGAGCGGAAGCTCGGCAGCTCGACGACGAGACGCGTTTCCTTGGCGGCAGAGTCCGCACGTGTCTTGACGAGCCGGTTGAATGCTTCACCGGCGGTGATGAGATCGGATTGCGCGTGTTCGAGCGAGGACCTGGTGACCACCGTCCGCGTCGCCATGACGACCGCGAGCAAGGCGAGACCCGCGACGAGCGTTGCGCTGAGCAGCACACGCGCTTCGAGCCGCCGATGCCACGGAATGTCGGCGTGGGGAAGTGAGAGTGGAATGAGGCCCACGGTCAGTCGGGTTAATCGGTCGGGATAGACCTTTTCGTAGGGCAGACCTTCAGGTCTGCCATAGCCGGCAAACCTAAAGGTTTGCCCTACGAAGGTAAGATTCCAGAATGCCCGTCGGTACTCCGTTTCACGACAGGACATTCCCGCTCTGTGAGAGCCTCAACTACCGCGACTGGGCCGGCTTTTACGCGCCCAGCTCGTACGAGGCGCTGCACGAGCACGAGTACAACGCGATTCGCAATGGCGCGGCGCTGCTCGACGTTTCTCCGCTCTTCAAATACATCGTCAGTGGTAGAGATGCCGCGGCGCTCATCGACCGCGTGATCACGCGCCGGGCGGCGACCCTCGAGCCTGGGCAGGTGATCTACACGCCGTGGTGCGACGAGACCGGCAAGGTCCTCGACGACGGGACGGTGAGCCGGCTTGGGGAGGACCGCTTCCGCTGGACGGCCGCGGAGCCGAACCTTCGCTGGATCAGCCGTCAGGCCACGGGCCTCGACGTGCGCGTTGACGACGTGTCAGAGCAGGTCGCTGCGCTCGCCTTGCAGGGGCCGACGTCCGCCGGTCTGCTGCGAGCCGTTGCCGATGCCGACATCGACAGCCTCAAGTACTTCAGAGTGACCACCGGCCGTCTGGCCGGACGTCCCGTCGAAATCTCCCGAACCGGCTACACCGGCGACCTCGGCTATGAGATCTGGATGCATCGAGATGACGCCGGAGCCGTGTGGGACGCCCTGGTCTCGACGGGGGCTGCGTTCGGCCTTCGGCCGACCGGACTGCTGGCGCTCGACGTCGCCCGCATCGAGGCTGGATTGCTGCTCATCGACGTGGACTTTTTCAGTGCGAGGAAAGCATTGACGGCGTCCCAGCTCTACACGCCGTTCGAAATGGGCCTCGATCGTCTTGTCGATTTACAGAAGCCCGCGTTCATCGGCCGGGATGCGCTTCTCGCCGAGCAGGTCGAGGGACCGGGGCGGCGGATCGTGGGTCTTCTCGTCAACTGGGACGACGTCGCGTCGCACTACGAAGCGATCGGCTTGCCGCCGATGGCGCAGGGAACCGCATCACGCGTTGCTGTCCCGGTGTATTCGGGTATCCATCAGGTCGGCAGAATGACGTCGTCGACGTGGTCGCCGACGCTGAAGCAGATGATTGGATTGGCGACGGTCGAGTCCACGTGGTCGGCGCTCGGCGCGCGGCTCGAAGTGGAACACACGGTGGATGTCGTCCGGCATCGCGTGGAGGCGACGGTCGTACCGACACCGTTCTTCAAGCCTGCGCGGAAGACACTCACGCCCCCGGCGTAATCGACTATCATCCTGAGAAGGGTTCGAGTGGCCAAAAAGAAGCATCACGACGAGCAGGACGAGGTGGACGATCTATCCGTCCAGCGCGAGCTCGCGCCGCCGTCGTCGGACATGAACGTCACGCCGCTCATCGACGTGCTGCTCGTGCTGCTCGTCATCTTCATGGCGACCCTCCCGCTGACGCAGAAGGGCGTCGACATCAACCTGCCGCTCGAAGTCACGTCGACGGCCACGCCGCCGCCGGACAACCAGCAGATTCTCGTGGAGCTGTCGGAGTCGCGTCAGGTGACGGTGAACAAGGCGCCGGTCGCGATGGCCGATCTCGAGGCGAAGCTGCGGACGCTGTTCGAAGGCCGGAAGGACAAGACGGTGTTCGTGCTGGGGCCGGGCTCGGTCAAGTACGGAGAGATGATGCAGATCATCGACGCCGCGCTCGGCGACGGCCTGAAGGTCTCGATTGTCACGGAAGGCATGCGCTCGGAATCCCCCCGAAAGGACTAGCCCGTGCCGACGGCCGTCATCCTGTTTGACGGCACCTGCGCCTTCTGCGAGCGCAGCGTGCGCTTCATCGCGCGGCGCGATCCCGGACGACATTTCCGCTTCGGCGCGTCGCAAAACCCTCAGGGCGCGGCGCTGCTCGCCAAACATGGCCTGACACGCGAGATGACGCGCAGTATGGTGCTCATCGAGGGCGGCCAGGTGTTCTTGAGATCAACGGCGACGTTGCGGATTGCCGGTCACCTCACCTGGCCCTGGTCGCTTGCGCGCCACCTGCTCATCGTGCCGAGGCCGCTTCGTGACACCGCCTATCGTGTTGTGGCCGCGATCAGACACCGTATTGCCGGCCGTTCGAATGCCTGCGAGATCCCGCCGCCGGAGATTCGGGACTTGATGATCTGATGATCTGAACGCCGGGTCTGAAGACCCGGCCTCCATCTAACCGCGAAAAGCTGACACTGTTCGAGGGCACTTTCTCCACGATCGCAATCAGGCGATCACCGGAGACTGGCGCAACGCTTGCCAGTCTCCTTCGATCTCATTCTGGTACCCATTTTGTAACCCCACCTGACAGCGGTTTCCTTCGGGCGGCTTCACGCACGGAAGGTCGCGGACCACGGGAGGTTTTGCTATGTGGGGTTCCCTGACCTGGGCAGCACTGGCGTTCGTCAGCGCCGTCATCATCAACGCGACGGGACAGTCACCGTGGCTCATGCTTGCGACGCTCGTCGCCGGGCTGGTCGCCGCGTGGCGCTTCATGCGGTGCAAGCACCCGGCTCCGCACGGCTTCATTCCTCCGACCATCGACCGATCGGGAAATACGCGTTCTGCGCAGTGGTTCTGCCGGTCGTGCGGCGACACCTGGCCGGCCGAGATGGCGTATGAGCGCCGGGCGGTACGCGCGCGGAGGCGTTAGGGAATGTCGAACGACATCACCGACATGATCTTGTCGATGAGTTCGCCGGGCACATCGCTGCTGCCGTCCGGCCGTTCAGCAAAACGCAAGCCCGTCAGGTAGAGATCCGACCCGTCCTTCGTCAGCCGCTTTTCACAGTGCACGACGGTCGCCGGAATGACGGTTGATGTGCCGTCGACGAGCGTCAGCCGGAACTGGTGCGTGGTGCCGGCCTCGAACTTCTGCGACGACTCGATCCCGAATCCACTGACGCCCAGATCGAGCACCTTCACGGGCGCATGACCCGGCTCGACGCGACCTTTGACATGGTCGACCACTTCGAGCCGCGGCAGCTGCCGGCGGCCAACGGCCGCACCCTTTTCCAACGGGGGAGTCTTGAGGAGCATGATTCTCTCGCTGGGGGATATCGGTAGTCGGAGGCCGGGTCTTCAGACCCGGCTCATTGGCGGGACTGAAGTCCCGCCCTCCATCAGTCTTCCTGCTTACTTCCTGGCAAGAGCGTCTCGGTACGCCGCCGAGACGCCGGACGACGTCACGTAGTTCTGGAAGATGAAGCCTTTGAGCTGAGAGTCTCCGGCGAAGAGCTTGCGCATCGGATCGAGGTCCACAACTTTACGTGTCTCTTCGAGCGTGTCGCCGCGCGCGACCGATGTTTCCACCTGATGTTTGAGCGACTCCAGCAGTCGCAGTTCCTGCCGCACGTACGAGTCATCGCGCATCACCGGTCCGTGGCCGGGAACGATCTTCGCGGGCTTGAGGGCGAGCAGTTGTTCCAGCGCCGCGCCGAACTCGAGCGGGTGCGACGTTGAACCCACGAGCGGAATCGGCGCAACAACCAGGTCGCCGGCGATCACGAGCCGGTCGGCCGGAAGGTGAACGACGAGATCAGCCGCGGTGTGCGCGCGTCCGAAATACAGCACGTCAATCGCCCGGTGCCCGCGCTTGAGGCTGAGGCGGTCGGTCACTGAAATCGTGGGCAGCACCACCTGGAACGTCGAGGCCTCGGCGAAGTAGCGGTTGGCGGCGTCGGCGTCGCTGAGATAGCTCACGCGCTCTTCGTCGGTGAGCGGTCCGCCCGTCATGCTGATCTGCTGGTCGACGCTGACGCGAAGCTGCGTGACGATCTGCGGCCCGCGCTCGAGCAGCAGCTTGCGATTCGCCGCGCCGACGGTCGGCAGTTCCTCACGCGTGCTGGCCTGACCGACGAACTGCGCGTCCGGAAACGCCTCGCGATACACCTGGTTGCCGATGATGTGGTCGTCGTGCCAGTGCGTGTTGATGACGTGGCTGACCGGCTTCGAGGTGATCTTGCGCAACGCCGCGAGTGACGCTCGTGCTGACGACGGCGTGATGTTGGTGTCCACGACGACCACGTCCTGGTCGTTCACGATGAACACGGAATTGGCGTCGAACATCATGCCCGCCGGCTCGGTGCGGATCGCGGCGTACACGCCATCAGCGACGCGTTCGATCTCGAATCGCGGCGGCTCGACAGGCGGGGCAGGCGTTTGAGCGAAACCGCCGCCGCAGAGCAGCGGCATCAGGATCGTGCCGGCCAGCATCAGGCCGAGTGTGCGGCGACGTCGGTGGCGGGGGAAATCAACCACGGTTCTGGCTTGCTCAGAGATATCGGGCGATGACCATGAGAATCATAGCGGTCACGACCAGGGCGGCCACGACGTTCCCGGCTGACGCCGCGCGCTGGCGCAGGGCCGCCGCACGCGCGAACCTGTCGGCGCGCTCCTGACCCTCAGGCATCCCCGCGGCTTCGGTGGCCAGCCGGACTGCCTGCACGACACTGCGGCTCAGCACAGCGCCGCCGATGATGAGCGCCGTGAGGCCGAGAATGCCGCCGGTGCCGAACGTCATGCCGGCATGGCTGCGGCTGACCTCAGGGCTGAATCCCGCCGTGAAACGCCAGTAGAGCCAGAAGCCGGAAAGCACGGTGATTGTGGCGATGATCGGGACGAACGCGACGAACCCGCGCTTCCGCAGCGCAAGCATGATCTTCATGCCGTCGGGGCCGAGGTCGCGCGCCGCGGGCGTCAGAAACACCGCCCCGAACACCGCGATGCCAACCCACAGCGCCGCGCACAGTACATGAAGCGTCATCACGACGAGGAACATGGTCATAGGGCGGTCTGAGATGATACAGCCGGAAGCCGGGTCTGAAGACCCGGCCTCCATCTGACATGCTTGGGGGCGTCATGCGTTCATTGGTTGTATGCGTCGGATTGACACTGTCTTTGCTCGCCGTACCCGCGGCGGCCCACGCGCAGAAACTTGTCTACGTTGTGCGGCATGCTGAGCGCGCGGACGGCGGCGCAGGGACGAGCTCGATGTCAGGTGCTCCCGCCGATCCGTCGTTGTCTTCGGCCGGCGAGGCCCGGGCGGCGAAGCTGGCGGCCATGCTCGCGGATGCTGGCATTACCGCCATATACGCGACTGAATTCAAACGCACGCAGGAAACCGCGAAGCCGCTCGCGACGAAGGTGCAGGTTGCCGTGTCGACTGTGGCCGCCAGCCAGACCGCCGCGCTCGTCGCAGATCTGAAATCCAAACACGCGAACGACGTCGTTCTTGTCGTCGGTCACTCCAACACGATGCCCGCAGTGATCAAAGCCCTCGGCGGTCCTGACGTCATCGTCGGTGACAACGACTACGACGGGTTGTTCGTCTTTGTGCCGGCGTCCGGCACTGTCTCGAAAATCAAGTTCTGAAAAGCGGTCCGCTTCTTGCACTCCGGAGGCGACGTCACCGGAACATGGCGTCGATCAAGAAGCATTGCCCGAAGTGCAGCGTCACGCTGACGCAGTTCAAGTGGTCCAGACTGTGGTGGATGTCGTCCATGCTCAGCGGACGTCTGGTTGAGCCGTGTGCGGAATGTGGAACGCTGCTGCGACTGTCGTCGATGCTGCTCGTGAGCGCCATCGCAGCTGTGGGCCTCGTCGTGACGAGCGTTGCGCTCATCGTGACGAAATACCCGATGCTCGTCATTGTCGCGCTGGCGTGTGCGGTGCTGGTCCTGGTGGGCGCGCTGACCGGTACTGCTGCAGCAGCTTCAGGTAGTCCTCATCCTTCACGCGCTCCGACGCACCCATCGTGACGATGCGCAGGACGCGCCGAGCGCGCGAGCGATCGGGCGAATCCGTTGCCGCATTCGCTTTCTTCGAGAGATCCGTGAGCAGGAATTTCAGATCGCCGTAGCTGTCCATCCGGCGCTCCGGGTCGTTGAGACCAGCCTCCAGGATCAGAAACTTTTCGATGAGCCGGGTTTCTTCGTCTTCGTCGGCGCGCTCGCGGGCGAGCGCTCTCTTGACGTCCGGCTGCTTCGCGAGCGCCGACGCCCGCTCGTTCACCGCCTGAACGTCACGCAGTCCTTTGAAGTCCTCGGCGAGTGCCTGCAGCAGATGCACCGCAGCCGGCGTGTTGCCGGCGTCGCCGGCGGCGCGTTCCCGGGTGGTGAAGAGCTTGTCGAGTAACGCCTCGTCGCGGGCCCGAAGTCCCGAGGCCATCGCGCGAAGCTCCATCCATTCGATGGCTTCCATCGCCAGCGAGTCGGGCGGCAGCGTGTGGCCGCCTTCGAAGATGACGACGCGGTGCGGCGTCTTCAGCGCCCGATCGAGTTGACGCAATTCGATGAAATTGAAGTCGTCCGAGCCCGCGGTGCCGAAGATCACGAACGGGACGGACGCGCGCGGTTTGCTGTCCGGATAGCCCGCACTGGACGCGATGACGCCCGCGATGCGGTTCTGGCCCAGCGCCACCTGCATGGCGACGCGCGCGCCGCCGGAGTGTCCGGTGAGGTACACCCGCCGCTCGTCGACCGCGAAGCGCTGTCCCAGGTCCCGCGCCATCGCCTGCACCGCTTGTCCCGACACTTGCCATGCGCCGTTTCTCGAGTTGTTCGAGCCGGCGACGATGTAGCCGTATTGCTCGGCGGCGGCGCGGTACTTGTCCACAATCGCCCGGCCGCGGGCACCGGGATGGAAGCCCATCAGCAGGCTCCACGGACGGTTCGGCGTGTAGTTCGACGGCAGATACAGCGAATAGCTCTGGGACGGATCGGCCGCGCACTTCACTTCGTCGATGACTTGACCGCGAGGGACGTCCTGCGCGGCGCCCGCGGCGCAAGTCGCGAACACGAGAAGCGCGAGCGTGTGCATGCCCCGGCGCACGAGTGGATCATAGCCGGGTGCCAACACTCTGAGCCGCATTTGCGTCCAATATCGCGACATGTCCTGGTGGAAGCGCCGCACAGAGGTTCAGCCCGGTCCGGATACGACCAACTTCCCGCTGATTCGACTGAACGGTGTCGGCCGTGTGTTCGAAGGCGATGCAGACGAGCCGGCCGTCGCGCTTCGCGACGTGACAGTGGACATCGGGCGCGGCGAGTACGTCTCGGTTTCGGGACCGTCTGGCTGCGGCAAGTCCACGCTGCTGTCGATCGTCGCGCTGCTCGACACGCCAACGTCGGGTCAGTACTGGCTCGCGGGCCGCAACGTGAGCCAGTTGGCGGCCGCCGAGCGGGCTCGAACGCGCAACGTCGACATCGGGCTGATTTTTCAGAGCTTTAACCTGATTGCGGACATGACCGTCTACGAGAACGTGGAATATCCGCTGACACTCCGTGGTGTCACCACCGAAGACCGCCACAAGCGCGTGAGTGCTGCGCTCGATCGCGTGGGCATTGGCGCGCGGGCGAAGCATCGGCCCGGACACCTCTCCGGCGGCCATCAGCAACTCGTCGCCATCGCACGCGCGATCGCCGGCCGGCCGCCGATTGTCCTCGCCGACGAGCCGACAGGCAATCTCGATTCCGCCGCCGGTGAAGCCGTGATGCAGATGCTCGACGAGCTTCATGCCGGCGGGTCCACGGTCTGCATTGCCACGCACGACCCGCGGCACATCGCCCGCGCGCACCGGCACATTTATCTGTACGACGGACGCGTCGCGGATCACCCTGAGTCCTGACCCCGGACGTAATGCCATAATTCGCGGCATGCACCTCCGCCGCGTTCTCGGATCCGCGTTCGTTGCCGTTGCGATCTCGATGCCGCTGGCCGCAAGGCAGGTGGCGCCGCAGGTTGTCAGCGATCCCGCGTCCTTCGTGGACCCGCGCATCGGGACCTCGAACGGCGGCAACACCTATCCCGGCGCGGTCATGCCGTTCGGCATGTTCGCCTGGAGCCCCGAGCAGATCAGGCCGGACACTCAGCGCGGACCCAACGCGATGCGTTCAACCGCGGCGGGCGGCTATCAATACGACGCGACGCGAATGCGCGGCTTCAGCCTGACGCATCTGTCCGGCACCGGATGTCGCGGCGCTTCCGGCGACATTCCCTTCATGCCGATCACTGTGCCGGTCACGACCTCGCCGGCCGCCGACGCGAAGAACGAGATCTACGGGGCGGACTTCGAACACGCCAACGAGACGGCGACCGCCGGCTTCTATCAGGTCAAGCTCTCGTCGCAAGTGAACGTCGAGTTGACGGTGACCCAGCGTGCGGGGCTCGGCCGATTCACGTACCCGGCCGGACAGCCGGCGACCATGCTGGTGCGGACCTCGGATTCGCAGATCGGCTCGAGCGAGGCGCATGTCGAGATCGACAAGGCCACGCAGACGATCACCGGCTCGGTGACGAGCGGCAACTTCTGCGGCAACGTCGCAGCCGTCAACCGGCGCAGTTACTACACGCTCTATTTCGTCGCGACGTTCGACAAGCCGTTCACTGCGGTCGGCACCTGGAAAGACGATGGCGTCACGCCGGACGCGACGTCGGCTGACGGCGGCACGACGTACGGGACGGCGGGCTTTCCGGAACCTGGCAAGGGATCTGGCGCGTACGTGACCTTCGATACCTCCGCCGGATCGGTCGTGCACGCGCGTGTCGGCATTTCCTACGTCAGCGTCGCCAATGCAAAGTCGAACCTCGGCGTCGAGATTCCAGGGACGCCGTCCTATGACAGCGTGAAGCGTCGCGCGTACGACGTGTGGAACAACTGGCTGCGCCGCATCACGATTTCCGGCGGCACGCCGGCCGAGCGCCGCATTTTCTACACCGCGCTGTACCACGCGTCGCTCCACATGAACATCTTCAGCGACGTCAACGGTCAGTACGCCGGCTTCGACGGGCAGCCGAAGCGCGTCGCCAGCCCGCAGCGCGTGCAGTACGCGAATTTCTCCGGCTGGGACGTCTACCGGTCGCAGGTGCAGCTCATCACGCTGCTCGATCCGGAAATCGCCAGCGACATGGCGCAATCGCTCCTCAATCAAGCGAACCAGAACAAGGGCATCTGGGATCGCTGGACGCACAACACCGGTGCCACACACGTGATGGCGGGCGATTCGGCGGCGCAGGCGGTGCCATCGATGGTGGCGTTCGGCGCGACAAGCTTCAACATGAAGGCCGCGTTCGACTCGCTCCTCAAGGCTGCGACGGTGCCGACAGCGAACGACCTCTCGCGTGCCGGCTGCAACGTCTCGTGTCCGGGCCAGCGGCCATCGCTCGACAAGTGGCTGAGCATCAAATACATCCCGACCGTCTCGAATTCCTGGGGCGGGGCAGGGGAGACGCTCGAGAACGTCACC
>Ga0137451_1000721_pt1 | contig 10088 bp, 8 predicted proteins | sample EasRivERMGT500_2_FD_102336 | JGI IMG/M metagenome (GOLD analysis project Ga0137451, IMG submission 102336) | Soil microbial communities from meander-bound floodplain in the East River, Colorado, USA - East River MetaG ERMGT500_2 | ecosystem: Environmental > Terrestrial > Soil > Floodplain ...
AAGCTTGATGTAAAAGAAATATTTATCATCGGGGGTGCCCAAATATTCGAGGCTACCTTGCCTTCTGCTGATCGTATTTATCTTACTTTGATCCATCATCATTTTGATGGGGACGCTTTTTTTCCCGAATTGAAACAGGAAGAATGGAAACTGGTTAGCAATCGTGATTGCGAAGCAGACGAAAAGAACCCGTATGCTCATTCTTTCCAGGTTTGGGAGAGAAAACACACATCCTCTAAAGGAGCACAATAGGTATCAGAACATAAATTGACACTCTGTGTATTCTTTGTGCTGAATTTTCTTTGTGTACTTTGTGGTTTCTGTGGTTTCTGTATTTTTTTGAACCACAGAGCACAAAGCCTACCCAACTGAGTCGTTCAGGCGGGTATTCACACGGAGGCCACAAAGACTTTCAATTTCAAATATCTTGTGCTTTGACCACATATGCCTCTAAAGGGGAGTAATGAAATTTCAAACATTTACATTTGCTTTCAATTATTGTAAAATCTAAAACACTCCACCTTAGGCGGAATGGGCATGTATTCCAAACTTCAGCTTATCTTAAAATATTTGAATTATTATTTCAATGCATCCAGCGGTAAAGGTCATGGTATTCATTCGCCCTTTGTTTTTGATTTTATCATAAAAATTCTGAACGATAAAACAGAGTATGAAGACTATAAAAAAGTGGAAGATCTCAGGCAAGATTTATTGCATGATACGACAATGCTGGCAATAGAAGATCTGGGTGCAGGCTCTTCAGTGTCAGGATCAAACCGGCGATCTGTCGCATCGATCGCTCAACATGCTGCGAAGTCGAAAAAATACGGACAGCTTTTATATCGGGTAGTAAAATATTATCAACCCAAAACGATTATTGAACTGGGCACATCATTTGGAATAACTGCCAGTTACCTTTCGTTGGCTAACCCCGCTTCGAATATTTTCACATTGGAAGGGTCAAAAGAAATTGCCGGGGTTGCACGGAAGAATTTCAAGGTTTTGGAACTTAAGAATATAAAACTTATTGAAGGCGATTTTGATAATGTCCTGCCTGCTGTGCTTTACCAGTTGCCGGCAGTTGATTTTGTCTTTATTGATGGCAATCATCGCCGTGATCCAACGGAGAATTATTTTCAATGGCTCTTGCCTAAATGCCACAACGATTCCATTCTTGTTTTTGACGATATTCATTGGAGCGGGGAAATGGAACAGGCCTGGGTTCATATTAAGAACCATCCTGCTGTTTACTGTTCTATTGACCTGTTCTTTATTGGTATTGTTTTATTCAGGAAGGAATTCAGACAAAAGCAGCATTTTAAAATCAGAAGCCCCCTCTGACTCCCCCAAAAGGGGAGAACTGCAACACAAAGCTCACCTGCCGAAAAAATAGTTCCGGTAAAACATTTGCTTTTTTATAGTGATTTTCGATAAGTGAGGTTAGTGTGTGGATGGCCTTCCTTGTCGGGAAGGTCGGGATGGGGCTTCGGGAACAAAAAAATTTATATCTTCCCGCCTCATAAATCAGATTTTCTCACATGACAATTGGCTTGCTAAAGGAACCCGACCATGAAACCAGGGTTTCGTTGCTTCCGGAAGCGGTTGCTACTCTCACAAAAAAAGGGATCACCGTATTCGTAGAAAATAATGCCGGCGAAAAAGCTTTTTCCATCAATGCCGATTATGAAAAAGCAGGCGGTCAGATAAGATTGGCCAAGGAGATCGTTCAATCATCCGATATCATCCTGTCTATTAACCGGCCAAATCCTTACCTGGCAATTACCAAATACAAAATTCTCATCGGTGTTTATCAGCCTTTATACGATCTATCGCTCATAAAGCATTGGGCGAAGGAGGGGCTCACCGTTTTTTCATTAGATATGTTACCCCGCACTACCCGGGCGCAGGCGATGGATGTGTTGAGTTCGCAGGCGAATATTTCAGGATATAAAGCTGTATTGCATGCCGCCAATATCTATTCAAGATATTTTCCCATGTTCATGACGGCGGCCGGAAGTATCGCCCCGGCTAAAGTTTTGATACTGGGCGCAGGTGTTGCAGGTTTGCAGGCGATAGCAACAGCCAGGCGTTTGGGTGCCATTATTGAAGTGTTTGACACAAGACCGGCTGTAAAAGAAGAAGTGATGAGCCTTGGCGCGAAATTTATTGAAGTAGAAGGTGCTGCCGATGCCAGTAAGGCCGGTGGTTACGCGGTTGAACAAACGGAAGAATACAAACAACGACAGCAACAAAAGATCGCGGAGAGTATTATGAAGGCTGATATTGTTATTACAACGGCACAGATCCCCGGCAAACAAGCCCCGATTTTAATTACAGAAGAATTGCTGAAGAAAATGCGTAATGGTTCAGTGATCATTGATATTGCCGCTGCAACAGGAGGCAATACTCCATTTACCAAAAACAATGAGATCGTAAATTACAATGGCGTCAGGATTGTTGGTGATGGTAACCTGCCTGCCAGTATGCCGAGTGATGCAAGCAAACTGTATGGCAAAAATATTTTGAATTTTTTGCAGCTCATTATAACTAAAGAAGGACAATTGAATTTGAATTGGGATGATGACCTGGTGAAAGGAAGTTGTATAACGCATGGAGGGACAATAGTGAATGAGAAAGTAAGCCCCCTGTTCCCGCCAACTGGCGGGGGAACTTAGGTCAGAGCATTAAATATTAATTATTGAATATTATTTTATGAACTCTATATTTTCATGGATAACAACTAACCAGCAAATGATCTACATCGTTATCCTGATGATCTTTGTAGGGATTGAAGTGATCGGTCGGGTACCAAGCGTGTTGCACACACCTCTTATGAGTGGCGCCAATGCCATTCATGGTGTGGTGATCATTGGAGCCATCATTGTCATGGGAAAGGCAGAAACCGATAATTACCTGGCATTGATCCTTGGTTTTCTTGCCGTGGTTCTGGGAACCCTGAATGTAGTGGGTGGTTTTGTAGTGACAGACAGGATGCTGGAAATGTTCCGCTCAAAGCGAAATCCGAAATAAAAAAAGCGAAATCCGAAATAAGAAAATCGAAATTCGAAAAAAATCTTGAAGTGGAAGAACAAAAGAAAAAATATGATTTGGAAGAACGAACAGAAAAATTTTCTTTACGGATAAGAGATTTTTGTACTAAGCTTAAGAAGGACGTCGTAAATGTTGAATACATCCGCCAGCTAGTGAGAGCCGCAGGCTCGGTGCCAGCAAACTATATTGAAGCTAACGAGAGCCTGGGAGATCAGGATAAAAAGATGCATATAAAAATTTGTAGAAAAGAATCAAAAGAAAGTAGACTATGGTTGAAACATGTGCTGACCAATAGCGACGAGGAACTGGAAAGAGAAAGATTGAACTTAATACAAGAGTCAATCGAGTTAGAAAACATTTTTGGTTCGATATACAGAAAGTTGGAAATGAAGGTTAAGATTTAATTTTTTTGAATTTGATTAAAAAACGAGCTGTGATTTTTCGAATTTCGGATTTCAATATTCGGGTTTACAAAACGACTTTATGGAATTGAATGTTTTGACAATTTGTTATTTAGCTGGCTCAGTAACCTTTATCCTGGGGTTGAAAATGCTTTCCAATCCCGCAACTGCCCGCCGTGGAAATTTAATCGCTGCATTTGGAATGTCCATTGCTATTCTCGGAACTATTTTTTTATACCGTGACGATAGCGGAAATAAATTGCACAACTACGGCTGGATCTTTGGTGGAATTTTAATTGGAGGAATTATCGGAACACTGGCTGCAAAAAAAATAAAGATGACCGCCATGCCAGAAATGGTGAGTATGTTCAATGGAATGGGAGGTGCTTGCGCGGCGTTGATTTCGATTGTTGAGTTTAATCATTTAATAAAACAACCTCCTTTCTCTGGATGGACTACTTATCCTCCTTTAGATACGTTGGGTTTATCGGATTATATTGAGTTCCCTTACACCAAAATTCTGATCATTTTATTAGGATTAATAATAGGCTCGGTTTCTTTTGCCGGTAGTATGATTGCCTGGGGAAAGCTAAACGGAAGTGTAAAAGATTTTTCTTTTAAAGGACAGCTTATTTTCAATATCATTTTGTTATTGGCAGTTTTGGGATTAGCAGGATACCTGGTTGCTGATCTCAATTCCTCTAATGCTATTTTATTTTATGCCATTTTTGGTTTAGCATTATTATATGGCGTTTTTTTCGTGATGCCCATTGGTGGTGCCGATATGCCGGTTGTAATTTCTCTACTCAATTCCTTTACCGGTGTGGCGGCAGCCTGTGGCGGGTTTCTTTACAATAATAAAGTAATGCTTACAGGTGGTATTCTTGTTGGTGCAGCCGGTACACTATTAACAATGCTGATGTGCAAAGCCATGAACCGTTCGTTGGGCAATGTTTTGATCGGTTCATTTGGGGGCGGGACTGCTGCTGCAGCCACGAAAGCACATGGCCAGTATAAAGAGATCCATTTAAGCGATGCTGCAGTAGTAATGGCCTATGCCAATAAGGTTATCATCGTTCCGGGATATGGTTTAGCTGTAGCCCAGGCCCAGCATGCCTGTCATGACCTGGAAAAATTATTGGAGAGCAAAGGCGTAACAGTGAAATATGCTATTCATCCTGTTGCTGGCCGCATGCCCGGCCATATGAATGTATTGCTGGCGGAAGCCGATGTGAGCTACGAAAAACTTGAAGAGATGGAAGAGGCCAATGAAGAATTTCCAACTACAGATGTTGTGTTGGTATTGGGAGCAAACGATGTGGTAAACCCCGCTGCCAAATCAGATCCGTCTTCACCCATTTACGGCATGCCGATACTCGATGTAGAATTAGCAAAAAATATCATCGTCAATAAACGCAGCATGAAACCCGGCTATGCAGGAATTGAGAATGACCTTTTCTTCCGCAAAAAAACTTCTATGTTGTTTGGTGATGCAAAGAAAGTGTTGCAGGATTTAATTGCAGAGATAAAGCAATTGTAGCTCCTGAATTATGGATTGCTTCGGCTTGCCGGGAAAGTTTCATCTTTTAAAACTCTGCAAGCAAGCCTTACAATGACGGAAAGTCCGTAGTTTGTAGATGTACTTTCAGCCCACAGAGCCCTCGTCGTTACGGGGAGCGAAGGCGTAGCGCAACAGGTGTTGAACAGAATTCCTTAAGTTCGCAACATAAAAAATAAAATATTAAGAGTTAAAAAGAGAAAATGAAGAAAAGAGATTTTCAATAAACTCTTTTTCTCTTTGCTCTCTTAGCCTAAAATCATCCACAATGAAATATTTACTGTCATTATTAGTTTGTTCGTTTCTTTTTATTGAATTAAAGGCTCAAAAGCTTATGGGCTTTACTGATGCTGATGCTGTTAAACAAATTGATTGGGAAAAACAATTTGATGCGCAGCTAAATGCAAAAAACCTCGATACCTGGATGCAGTTTCTTTCCTCACATCCGCATCATGTAGGTAGTCCGCAGGATAAAGCAAATGCAGAATATATGGCAAATCTGTTTCGCGGCTGGGGTTACCAGACAGAGATCGTGTCGTATTATCCTTTGTTCCCCACACCAAAAACAAGAGTGCTGGAACTGTTAGGCAGCAAGCCTTACAAGGCAAAGCTGGAAGAGCCTGCATTAAAAGAAGATAAAACTTCAGGTCAAAAAGCAGAGCAATTACCGACATACAATGCGTACTCAGCAGATGGAGACGTAACAGCAGAACTGGTTTTTGTGAATCGGGGGATTCCTGCTGATTATGAAGAGTTGGAAAAAATGGGCATTGATGTAAAAGGAAAAATTGTGATCGCGAAATATGGCGGATCATGGAGAGGAATAAAACCTAAAGTAGCAGCAGAGCATGGAGCAATCGGTTGCCTTATTTATTCAGATCCGGCAGATGATGGTTATGCGCAGGGAGATGTTTATCCAAACGGTCCCTTCAGAAGAGAGAATGGAGTACAACGTGGCTCTGTGATGGACATGCCTGTGTATCCCGGCGATCCATTGACACCTGGTGTCGGTGCTACAAAGGATGCAAAACGTTTGGATAGAAAAGATGCGATCACCATTATGAAAATCCCTGTGCTGCCCATTTCTTATGAGGATGCATTGCCTTTACTGCAATCGCTGGGCGGAGATGCTGTACCTGCCGCATGGCGGGGTGCATTACCCATTACATATCATGTGGGACCCAGTAAAGACAAAGTGCATTTGAAACTTGAATTCAACTGGGATCAAAAACAATTATATGATGTAATTGCAAAAATGCCCGGCAGTGAATTTCCTGATGAGTGGGTGATACGTGGAAATCATCACGATGGCTGGGTAAATGGTGCTTCTGATCCTTTAAGTGGCATGGTGGCTGAACTGGAAGAAGCAAGAGCCGTTAGTGAGTTAGCCAAAAAAGGATTTCGTCCAAAGCGTACCATTATTTATTGTGCCTGGGATGGAGAAGAACCGGCATTGCTTGGCTCAACCGAATGGGCCGAAGATCATCAACAAGAGTTAAAGGAAAAGGCAGTGGCGTATATTAATTCAGATGGCAATGGTCGTGGATTTATCGGCGCTTCGGGTTCGCATACCCTGGAAACATTTTTTAACGAGATCAGCAATGACGTTATTGATCCGCAAACAGGTGTATCTATTAAAGAGCGGCGTTATGCCAGAACTCTTGTACAGGCGGATCCTTCAAACAGGGCAAAATTGATCGGCAATAAATACATTAAGCTCGGAGCATTAGGTGCAGGCTCTGATTATTCTCCATTCCTGCAACACCTGGGAATTGCTTCGATGAATCTTGGATTTGGAGGAGAAGACCCCGGTGGGGAATATCATTCCATTTATGATTCCTATGATCTGTTTAAGCGGTTTAAAGATTCGGGATTTGCATATGGCGTGGCTTTATCAAAGACCGCAGGTCGTGTTGTTTTGCGTTTGGCGGACGCTAATGTGTTGCCTTTTGATTTTAATACCTTTTACAAAACAATTACCGATTACGCTGCAGAAGTAAAAACCTTGCTGGATAATACCCGTGCAGAAACCGATGTGGAAAACAGGATGATTAAGGAAAAATTATTCGATGAAGCAAAAGATCCAAAAAAGAATTACCAATCTCCGAAAGCGAAGGAAACGGTTCCTTATCTCAATTTCAGTGCATTGGATAATGCCCTGGTAAGTTTAAAAGACAGAGCAGAAGAATTTCAAAAAATATACAGCAACGGTTTGCAAATGCCGGTGGCAAAGCAAAATGAACTCAATGATCTTTTGTATAAAGCTGAGAGAAGCTTAGTTGAAGGAAACGGTTTGCCCCGCCGTCCCTGGTACAAACATGAGATTTATGCGCCGGGTTATTATACAGGCTATGGCGTAAAAACCTTGCCCGGCATACGTGAAGCGATCGAGCAGAAAAACTGGAAAGAAGCACAGGACAATGTTGAGATCGTCGCTAAATCTGTTCAGACATATAACCAGCAGGTACAGCAGGCAATTGACCTGGTAAAAAAGAATACAGAAAAAAAGAGTTTTTAGGATTTTCTTTCAATAATTTTTTGTGACAAGATTGCCTGAAAGTTTGCTCAATTCATTGAAAGATGCAGAGGGCTTTGATGAAGAAGCGTTCAAAAAAATTCATGAATCAGGTGAACGGGTAACTTCTATCAGAATTAATCCTTTCAAATTATCAGACATTTCAAAAGTCCTCCCCTTTGGGGAGGATTTAGGTGGGGCTGTTCCCTGGACTGAATACGGCTACTATTTAAGAGAACGGCCCTCTTTCACTTTCGATCCCCTTTTTCATGCGGGTTGTTATTATGTGCAGGAAGCAAGCAGCATGTTTTTGGAGCAGGCATTAAAACAAACCGTTGATCTTACAAAACCATTGAAAATTCTTGATCTCGCAGCTGCGCCAGGAGGAAAAACAACGCATATTCAATCATTGATATCGAAAGAAAGTTTGCTGGTGAGTAATGAGGTAATAAAAACGAGAGCAACGATTCTGAAAGATAATATTATTAAATGGGGTTCCGGAAATGCCGTTGTCACCAATAATGACCCTAAAGATTTTGCAAAGTGTGAAAATTACTTTGATGTGATCATTGCAGACGCTCCCTGCAGCGGAAGCGGTTTGTTTCGCCGTGACGAGGAAGCGATTGGTGAATGGAGTCTGAATAATGTGCAACTCTGCAGCCGGCGTCAGCAAAGGATACTGGCAGATGTGTGGCCGGCATTAAAAAAGAATGGAGTTTTAATTTATTCCACTTGTTCTTATTCAAAAGAAGAAGATGAAGATATTTTGGATTGGATGGTGAAACAGTTAAGAGTTAAGAGTTATGAGTTACGGGTTGACGAAAGTTGGAATATTGTCGAAGTGAAAAGTAAAGAAGGAGCTTACGGTTATCGTTTCTGGCCGGATAAAGTGAAAGGGGAAGGTTTTTTTATTGCCTGTATGCGGAAAACAGGAGGTGAAGAAAAATTTTCTTTCAGATCAAAAAGCAAATTTGAGTTGTTGAATAAAAAAGAAATGGAAATCGTAAAGAATTGGGTAAAGGCAAATGATCATGTGTTTATAAAACATCAAAATAATGTCTATGCCATATATGAAGAGTTATTGAATGATGTGAGCCTGCTCTCAGACAATCTCCGTGTGAATTATTTTGGGACAATGGCCGGAGAACTGATCAGGGAAAAACTCATACCCGCGCATTCCCTGGCCATGAGTAATTTAATTTCTGAAAATGTCAAAAAAATTGAGCTTGAATACGAGCAGGCAATTCAATATTTAAAGAAGAAAGAGCTAAATATTGAGATAAAAACAAAGGGCTGGCAACTGGCTGCCTGGCTGTATCATCCATTGGGCTGGATCAATGGATTAGGGAACCGTATCAATAATTATTATCCCAAACAATTAAGAATATTAAAGGATATTTGAATCAGCCGGAAGAAAATAATTTCACATCTTTGTATATAAATCTGACTATCATGAAAAGCATTGTCCCAATAATCTGTATCATGATTCTGGCTATAACAGGGCTCCGGGCCCAGACAGGTGAGTTATTGGTAAAAAAGGGCGAAAAAGGTTTATACATTGATCACAAGGTTACTGCAAAAGAAAATTTTTATTCCATAGGAAGGTTATTCAATGTTCATCCAAAATATCTTGCTTCATACAATGCATTTGACATGTCAAAAGGGCTGAGCCTGGGACAGTCAATAAAAATTCCTTTAACAGACACCAATTTCATTCAAAACGCTGACAGAGGTGCGCCTGTATATTATGTAGCTGGTGAAAAAGATAAATTGTCTTCAGTTAGTAATGCCAATAAAAAAGTGTCGATTGAAAACCTCCGGCAATGGAATCATTTGTCAGGCGATAATGTTTCAAAAGGCCAAAAACTTATCGTCGGGTTTCTGGTATCAAAGGAAATGCAAAACACGGCAGTAAACAATATTATAAGAAGAGAGATTGATAATAATAAACAGGAAAGTGAGTCGGTTAATAAACCGGAACCCGAAAAAAAAGAAGTTAAGCAGGAAAAACAGGAGGAGAAGAAAACAGATCCGGTCATCGGAATCAGGGAGGAAGTTAAGCCCCGGGTTAAAGAACAAGGATATTTTAAATCTTCCTTCGATCAACAGATAAAACAACAACCTTTAAGTAAAGAACAGACTGTAACTTCAGGAATATTTAAGACAACCAGTGGCTGGACGGATGCAAAATATTATTTGCTGATGGATGGAGTTGAACCGGGAACGATTATTAAGATTATTAACCCCATTAACAGTAAAATGATCTACGCAAAAGTACTGGGTGAAATGAATGGCCTGAAACAGGGTCAGGGTCTGAATATCCGTATCAGCAATGCGGCCGCTTCTACACTTGGCATTGAAGAAACGGATAAATTTATTGTCAGGCTGAATTATTAATTACTATAATCTACAAACATGAAGCGACTATTTTTTGTACTGTTTTCTGTATTGGGTACAACCATTTTGTTTGCACAAACGCAGACAACCCAAGCCTTTAAAGTACCCGAGTTCTATGAAGTAAAAACGATAAAGGCAACTCCGGTAAAAAACCAGGCCATGACGG
>Ga0137451_1000722_pt1 | contig 10086 bp, 10 predicted proteins | sample EasRivERMGT500_2_FD_102336 | JGI IMG/M metagenome (GOLD analysis project Ga0137451, IMG submission 102336) | Soil microbial communities from meander-bound floodplain in the East River, Colorado, USA - East River MetaG ERMGT500_2 | ecosystem: Environmental > Terrestrial > Soil > Floodplain ...
CGATCACGATCACCGACTTGCCGCTGTCGACCAGGCGATCCAGCAGCCCGAGCAACTGCTTGAGATCGGCCAGGTGCAATCCGGTCGTCGGCTCGTCGAGGACGTACACACCTCCGTCCTCAGCCATATGCGTCGCGAGCTTGAGACGCTGACGCTCGCCACCGGACAGCGTCGTGAGCGGCTGGCCTAGCCTGAGGTAGCCGAGCCCGACGTCGCTCATGTTTTTCAGGATCGCGTGCGCGGCGGGGGTGTGCGCCGGACCTGAAGGTCCGGCCTCCACAGGTCCGAAGAACCGCACCGCATCGTCAACCGAGAGATCGAGCACTTCGGCGATGTTTCGACCACCTAGTTTGTAGTTCAGCACCGCCGCCTGGAACCGCCGGCCTTCGCACTCCTCGCAGACAGTGCTGACGCCGGCCATCATCGCGAGATCGGTGTAGATCACACCGGCGCCGTTGCAGGTCTGACAAGCGCCTTCGGAGTTTGCGCTGAACAGCGCGGGCTTGACGCCGTTGGCCTTTGCGAACGCATTGCGGATCGGATCGAGCAGACCCGTATACGTCGCCGGGTTGCTCCGCCGGGATCCTCTGATCGGCGTCTGATCGATTGAGATCACCCCGTCACGATTGCTGACCGAGCCATGGATCAGCGCGCTCTTCCCCGCTCCCGCCACACCGGTCACCACAACCAGCACGCCCAGCGGGATGTCTACGTCCACATTCTTGAGATTGTGCGTGCGGGCGCCGCGCACCTTCATCACGCTTGACGACTTCCGCACGGACGACTTCAGCGAGGCGCGGTCGTTGATGTGACGTCCCGTGAGCGTGCCGCTGGCGCGCAGCGCATCGACCGTGCCCTCGAACACGACTTCTCCGCCGGCGGTGCCGGCGCCGGGACCGAGATCGACCACGTGATCGGCGATGGCGATGATCTCGGGCTTGTGTTCGACGACGAGCACGGTGTTGCCTTTGTCGCGGAGCCGCAGCAGCAGACCGTTCATCCGCTGGATGTCGTGTGGATGCATCCCGATCGACGGCTCGTCGAACACATACGTCACGTCCGTGAGCGACGAGCCCAGATGGCCGACCATCTTCGTGCGCTGCGACTCACCGCCCGAAAGCGTGCCCGAACGCCGGTCGAGGCTGAGATATCCGAGGCCGATCTCCACAAATGAATCGAGCGTATGTCCGAGCTTCGCGAGCAGCGGCGCCACGGATCTGAACGCCGGGTCTGAAGACCCGGCCTCCATCTTGACCCATTCGGCCACATCGCTGATCTGCATCGAGCACACGTCAGCGATGCTCTTGCCTTTGATCTTCGATGACCGGGCGCCTTCATTGAGCCTCGTGCCTTTGCAGTCGGGACACGTCGCGAACGTCACCGCGCGCTCCACGAACGCGCGAATCGACGTGTTCATCGCGTCCACATCCTTGGAGAGAAACGACTTCTTCAGCCGCGGGATCAGCCCCTCGTACGTGAGGTTGATCTTCTCGACCTTCACCTTCGTCGGCTCCTGATACAGAAGAAGGTGCTGCTCCTTCTTTGTGTACTTGCGGATTGGCTTGTCCGTGTCGATGCCGATGGCCTCAAAGGTGCGCATGTACCAGCCCTCGGCCGTGTAGCCGGGGATCGTGAGCGCGCCTTCCTTCAGCGACTTCGTGTCGTCGTAGAGCTGCGACAGATCGATGTCGTTGACCTGCCCCATGCCCTCGCATCGCGGGCACATGCCGCCGAGGTAGATCTGTTCGCGCACGACTTTCCGTTCACCCTGACCCTTGTCGGCGGTCATCGAGCCGCTCGCCTTGCGCGTCGGCACGTTGAACGAGAAGGCAGTGGCCGGTCCGATGCGCGGCTTGCCGATGCGGCTCCACAGCACGCGCAGCATCGCGTTGGCGTCCGTCACGGTGCCCACGGTCGAGCGCGCGTTGGCGCCCATCCGCTCCTGGTCGACGATGATCGCGGTCGTCAGCCCTTCGAGCACGTCGACATCAGGCCGGTCCATAGTCGGCATGAATCCCTGCACGAACGCGCTGTAGGTCTCGTTGATCAGCCGCTGCGACTCCGCGGCGATCGTGCCGAACACGAGCGAGGACTTGCCGGATCCCGACACGCCGGTGAACACCGTCAGCCGCCGCTTGGGGATCTCGACGGTGACGTCCTTGAGGTTGTTGACGCGCGCGCCCTGGACACGGATGAGGTCGTGCAAGTCGGCGGGCTGGGTGGAGGCGGCCATGGGCGTGATCATGCCATCGAGTGTCACGCCACGGACTGCCCGAAATTCAGATCAGCCGCGCCGGAGTCAGCACCACGTCCTGCGTGCGGTCGCCGCGGCGGATCGTCAGTGTGTAGCGCACCGGCTTCTCGAACATCTCGTTGACCGCCGACAGCGACAACTGCTCGACGGACACGCCGTCGATCGCGGTCAGCTCGTCGCCGACTTCGAGGCCCGCATCTGACGCCGGAGACTTCTCGAGGATCTCCGTGATTCGCAGTGTCCGGAAGTTGCTGCCGGACGCTCGCAATGCGAATCCGGCAAACGCGCGATCGAAGGGCGCACGCACGCCGGGCGTTGGCTCGAGGATCATGCGCCGCCGGCTGTAGTCCAGGAAGATGTGAAAGCGCATCGCGATCTGCGCGCCGATGTTGCCCGCGAGTGCTGCGTTCGCAAACGCGCCGGCATCGTCCTGCGCAAACATCGTGAAGGGTTGCGACAGCGTGAACGATCCGATCTGCAGCGACTCGACGCGGCCCACTCGTCCCGCGACCTTGCCGCCCGCACCCGCGCTGCCAATCGCACGAATCGTCGGGAGGCCCCCATCGAGCAGCTTCTGCGTCCGCACGAACGGACTGTGCAGCGCCAGCGCCAGGCCCGAGCCGATGTCGAACATGAAGCGTCCCTCGATCGGCCGGCCGCCCACCGGTGTCACTTTCGCCGCGATCGTCGGATGCGTGGCCTCGATGAAATCGATCGGCACCGTTTCACCGGCGCCGCTGTACGTAAACGTGGCCGGCGTGTGCAGGCGCATCAGCTTCGCCTGATAGTCGAGCTCCACGACGAACTGCTTGATGAACTCGCCGCCGACAATCCCATCGATCGACCGTCCCATCGCGGCCGAGATCGCAGGCAACGGCAAGGCGAGCGTCATCGGCTGCGAGAACCCGGTGAGCCCCACGAGGGACCAGGTGGCGTTGCGGACGAACGAGCCCGATTGCACGCCGGGACCTGCACCGCGCCCGTTGATCTGACCTTCGAGCTTCAACCCGAGCTCTTTCGCCACGTCGGTGCGGATGATCGCGCGGTCCGCACCCGTGTCGAGGACGAACGACAACGGCCGCGACTTGTTGACGGTGGCCTGGACGATCACATGGCGGCCCTCGAGCTCCAGAGCAATGACCGCAGGCGCCGGCGCAGCGCGCTGCCCCACGGCCGCGGGCAGCGAGATCGATCCCATGAAGACGAGCGGAACAATCGTGCGAGCCAGAGCGCGTGTCATCAGGCCATCCTCCGCGCCTGGAATGCTGGCGCTGGTGGTCAGACGAGCCACGCCTGTGACGGGTTGCCCGGGATGCCTGTGTTGCCGGGCCGAAGAGGCCCGGCCTACGTACTCCGCAAGACCTCGCCGGCGTCGAGACGCGAGGTTCGTATCGCCGGTCCGAACGTAGCGACGACGGCCATAGAGAGCATGACGAACGCTGCAGCGATGTACGGGAGTGGCGAATGCACGCCCATCCCGATCGTTGAAGCGGCTCCAAGAGATGCCACCCACCACGCTGCGCTCAAGCCGAAGACCGTCCCCACAGCGACTGGACGCAGCGTCACGAGAAACAACCGAAGCGCGACATCGCGTCGCGTGCCCCCGAGTGCGAGGCGGATCCCCATCTCGTACCGGCGACGCAACATCTCGAAGCTGGCGACGGCGTAGAGACCGAGGCCGGACAAGACGACTGCAATGGATCCGACGCTGCCGAACAGCACGGCAAGCAAGCGCGGCTTGCGGAAGACGGGTTCAATGGCTGTCTCAACGGAGTCCACGCTCACCTGATCACGCGCAAAACGCTCGTTGAGGCGAGCGTCGAGCACACGCGGGTCCGGGCGTGCACCCGAGGCCATTCTCACAATCGCCGTGAGCTGGGTTCCCGGACGCGACCGCGCACTCGCCGCGGTAATCGGTACGTACATCGTCGCAGCCGCGGCGGTGCCGGGTTTCACATGGATGTCTTCAACGACGCCGACGATCACTCGTCCACCATCTGACGTTGCGACCGTGCGGCCAACTGCGGACGCGACCGGCAATTGCGGCCAGAGCAGATGAACGCCAGCCTCATTGAGCACGGCCGTTTGAGAAGCCTCGTTGATGTCATCGGTCGTCAATGCTCGTCCCGCCCGGAGCACAGCGCCAACCGTCTCGAACCATCCATCACTGATGGCGATCGCGTCCGTACGGCCCCCCTGCACGCGCCAGAGGTCAGAATTCCCATATCCAAATGATGTGAGCTGTGCCGCAGCCCGCTCCACTTGCGGAAGTCCTCGAAGCGTCTCCATGACGGTCCGCACACGAGCTGGCCGCGCCGCCAATTCGGCAGTGGGCTGCGATCGATTCGAAGCGTCGGAGCCATGCGGTACATCGACGGTGAACAAGTCGCGGGGCTGATATCCCGGCGAGCGATACATGAGCGACAGAAACGCTGGAATCGCGACGGCCGCGCCGACCACGAGTGCCGCTCCCAACGTGGCTTCGACGGCCAGCAACGCACCGCTCCCTCGAAGCCGGGACGTCGCTCGATCTCGTCCTTCGCGTTGCAGGATGCGGATGACGTCAAGCCGCACGGCCGTGATCGCAGGTCCGATCGCGGAGAACACCGCCGCGATGATCGCCACCGCAAGCGTGATGCCGAGCAAGCGGGCGTCGAGTGGTGTCACGGCGAATCCACGAAACTCTGGCGGCGCGATGGCCAGCACAGTTGGTCCGATCCACGTGCAGGCCAGGACGCCGAGTCCGCCGCCTGTCACGCAGAGCATCAGTGCTTCGAGCACGGCTCCGCGAATGAGGCGAGCGGGCGACGCGCCGAGTGACGAGCGGACCGCCGCTTCGCGCTCGCGCGATCGGCCTCTGGCCAGCAGCAGCGTCGACAGATTCACGCAGGCCACACCGAGCAACACCCAGGCGCCACCGACGAGCAGCCAGAGGTAGGGCCGAACCACCATCGAGATCCCGGATCTCAACGGCTGGACGACGATGCGTCCTTTTATCCCGGCTTGAAGCGCTTCGCGAAGAGTCGAGCTACCCCACTGATTGACAGACGTCATGAGCGCGGCGATTTCCGCTTCCGTAGCTGCGATGCTGACGCCCGGCCGCAGGCGTCCCACCGCGCCAACCGATGTCGCTCCGGGTCCCATGTTCACCCACCGGCCAGTGGCAATGAACAGTCCATCGCACCGCTCCATGAAGCGCGAGGATGGCAGGAGAAACCCCGACGGCAGGACCCCGATCACCTGATAGCCGAACATGGGCTCATTCTTCCAACGCGCGGTGAGGACATCAGGAGAGCCGCCAAACTCTCGTTGCCACGCTTCGTACGTCAGGACGACGCTCCGTGTCGCGCCCATCGCGTCGTCTGGTACAAACTCGCGACCGAGTACCGTGTGAATGCCGAGCACGTCGAGGATGTTCGGCGTCGCCACGCTGAAGAACAAGGGAGGCTGTCCGTTTGCCACGGACGTCTTCGCCGGGAAACCCTCAGCCCAGGCAACACCGCTGAACGCCTTCGTACGTTGAACGATCGACTCACTGATTTCACTCAGGATGCCGGACGACGTTGGCGTGTCGCCGCTTCCGGTGAGCAGCAACTGATGCAACTGCACGAGCTGCGCGGAATCCGCGTACGGCAGCGGTCGAAACATCAGACGGTCGACCACGGAAAACACGGTGACGTTGATCGTGACGCCCAGCGCGAACGTCAGTACGGCGGCGGTCGCAAATCCTCGTGCGCGCAGCAGCGACCGGACGGTCGCCCGGAGATCGTCGTATATACCTTGACAAGCATATTCTCTGTAGGGCATATTCAGACCGTGGAATCTGTCTTCGAAATCATTGCCGAGCCGAACCGCCGCGCGATATTAAGCCTTCTGGTCTCGTCCGAACAGTCCGTGGGAGAGATCGAGAGTCAGCTCGATATGACGCAGCCAACCGTGTCCAAGCATCTTCGCGTGCTGCGCGATGCCGGTTTCGTCGAGGCCACCGTGGACGCGCAGCGTCGTGTCTACCGGCTGAGGCCCGAGCCACTTCAGGAGCTCGATGCCTGGCTGGCTCCCTTCCGGCAGCTTTGGTCCGCTCACGTCGATGCGCTCGAGCGCCATCTCGCCCGCATGGACCAGACAGCACGCCCGAAATCCCTGAAAGCCCCGAAGTCCCAGAAAGCAAAGACAAGGAAGACACGGAGAGGACGATGACAAGTCGCGAGCAGTACACACCGGGTCCGGCCAACGCGGCGCAGGTGCGAAAGGACGGAGATCAGTGGGCGCTCATTCTCGTCAAGGAGCTGCGCCACTCTCCCGGCATCGTCTGGGAAGCGCTCACCGATCCTGCGCATCTGCGCGAGTGGGCGCCCTTCGACGCCGATGGAAACCTGGGCACAGTTGGAAGCACGGTGAAGCTCACTACAGTGGGAGCGCCCACGCGGATGGTGTCCGAAACGAAAGTGACGCGAGCCGAGGTTCCCAAGCTCCTTGTCTACAACTGGGGTGGCAATGACATGCGATGGGAGCTCGAAGCGACTGGCGGCGGCACGCGCCTGACGTTGTGGACGAGCATCCCGCGCGGCTTCATCTCCATGGGCGCTGCCGGATGGCACATCTGCTTCGATGTGCTGGATCACCTTCTCAGCGGAACGCCCATCGGCCGCATCGTCGGCCCCGACGCCTTGAAGTTCGACGGCTGGCAGCGATTGAACACCGAGTACGCAAAGCAGTTCGGAATTGAACCGCCCAACTGGAGGTCCTAATGAAGTGGAATAGCTGGATCCGGCAAACCCACCGCTGGCTGTCCATCGCCTTCACGGTGACCGTCATCGCGAACTTCGTCGCCCTGGCACAGGGAGGCGGTGGAATGCCTCCGCCCTGGATTACTTACTCGCCGCTGCTCCCGCTCGCCTTGCTCATGTTCAGCGGTCTGTATTTGTTCCTGCTGCCGTATCTGTCGCGCCGATCGAAGGCGCGAACGTAACGGGAGGACACGATGAAGAAGTCAGGCTGGGACTGGCGCGAGCAAACGCTCAACAGAATGCGCAAGCTCATCCAGGAAGCAGACCCGGACGTCATCGAGGAGCGGAAGTGGGCCAAGGCAACCTCACCCGGCGTCCCGGTCTGGTCGCACGACGGCATCATCTGCACCGGCGAGTCTTATAAGACTGCCGTGAAGCTCACGTTCGCCAAGGGCGCGTCTCTGAAGGATCCCGCGCGTCTGTTCAACTCGAGTCTCGACGGGAACGTCCGCCGCGCGATTGACGTCCACGAAGGCGAGGAAGTGAACGCGTCCGCGTTCAAGGCGCTCGTTCGGCAGGCGGTCGCGGTTAACAGTTCGGCGAAGGCGAAATCGTCGAGGAAGAAGAGGTCCTGACGTGGAAGGCACGATGGCCCTAATCGGGGCGCTGCTGGTTGTCGTGGTGACGATCCGCGTGTTCTACCGGAAGCTGCGCCGGCGCCCGGGCGGCGGCTTCGGCATCGGGCCTGGCGCGAGCGGCGCGATCTACGACCTCCTGATCGAAGACAAACGCAAAGCGATCGAGATCATCGTCGAGCAGAAGACCGGCGACCGCGATCCGGAGCGGGCCCGGGACAAGGACTTGTAGTTCACCTGGCTTGTTCGGCAGAACCACCTCTAGCCGAGAGAAGGAGCGTTTTCAGCGCTGATTGGCATTTGCCAGGCTCCAGGACAGGCACTCCCTCCAGCGCGGTCGAAAGCTCCTTTGCCCGAGAGGGTGAGGGAGGGGCAACACTCAGATAGGTCTTTACGTACGCGAGGGCGTGTTTGTCAGCGCCGGGGTTTTGCGCGATGGTCTGCGTCAACAGATCCGCCTCGCTCTCCAGGCGAACAATGGCCGCTGACACATCGCTCATCCGAAGAAGGCTCAGCGCCTCGATTCGTTGAGTGAGGTTGCCAGCTGCTTCGATCTGGAGCGCTCCGATCATCCTCTGGTGGCCCTGACGGTGTCCCGCCGCGTACCCACCGACCCCCGCGACGACCGCAAGAAGCACCCACGCCGCCCTGCCGATTCCTGTTTTCGTCATTGCGCTCCCCCTCTCGCCCCCGAGCCCGATTCGTCCGTGGCGCCCACGACGCAGCGCAGTGGCAAGGCCTGCGGCGGGGTTCACGCGACCGTCGTCCCGAACAGCCTTCCAACGGCCGCCGTCGCCAACATTGCCAACATCCCCCAAATGGTGACCCTCGCCGCACCGACCAGCATCGGTGCTCCACCGATTCGTGCGGCGACGGCGCCGAGTGCGACCAGGCACAACAACGACACAACCGAGACTGCCGGCACCAGCGCGGTCGCCGGTGCGACGAGGATCGCCACGATCGGTACGCCCGCACCAACGGCGAACGTTGCAGCCGACGCAAGCGCCGCCTGAAGAGGGCGGGCCGCGAGTTCTTCGGTGAGGCCAAGCTCGTCGCGCGCGTGAGCGGCCAGCGCGCCCTTCGCCGTCAGTTGACGCGCCACGGTTCGAGCCAGGTCCGGTTCCAGCCCGCGACGGACGTAGATCCCGGTAAGTTCGTCCTCTTCGGCCTGGGGCTCGGTCGCCAACTCGTGCCGCTCCCGCGTGAGATCCGCCTTTTCGGTGTCCGCTTGCGAACTCACCGACACGTACTCGCCCGCAGCCATTGACAGCGCGCCCGCGACGAGTCCGGCTACGCCGGCGATCAAGACGTCCTGGCTGGCCGCCGCCGCCGCAGCCACGCCGACGATCAGACTCGCGGTCGACACGATGCCGTCGTTGGCGCCGAGCACCGCCGCGCGAAGCCATCCGATCCGCTCGCTCCGATGTCGCTCACGATGTGCCATGGCGCTCCTCGCTCATCGGATGATTCTAGCGCCCGACATCGGGCAGTTCGAATGAGAGTGCGGCCGCATCTGTTCTCAGGGACGGAAGATCAATCTCAGTCAGGCCTTTGCGGGACAGAAAGTCGGCGTGCGCCAAACGGACGACCACGTCTGGCTCGTCACGTTCATGGACTATGACTTGGGATACTTCGACGATGAGGTCGGTCTCCGGAATGACGTGTTACCCATGTCCCCGGAATGGACCGAAAGAGATTGGCTCCTCGGGCTGGATTCGAACCAGCAACCCTCCGGTTAACAGCCGGATGCTCTACCGTTGAGCTACCGAGGAACATCGGTATACGAACGGGCCATTAGCCCGCGGTAGGAACAACCATCTTAGGACGGCCGGCGGCGGATCGGCAAATCCGATCCGGCGTGGCGGACCAAAGTTCGGTCCGCCCTACGTACAGCACAGTGGGACGACGCACCCTCGCACCGCGCACCACGCACGACGCACCTCAGAGCCGCTCTCCAATCCGAAATCCCGCCCAGACACCCAGCAGACTCAACCCCACCTGCCCAGCCACATTCCAGATCGCCTGCCCGACATGGCCGTCGCGCATGAGCGCCAGCGTGTCGAAGCTGAACGACGAGAACGTCGTGAAGCCGCCCAGCACGCCGACGATGAGGAACGTTCGGGCCTCGAAGCTGAGCGGCCACCGCCCGGAGACGACCAGCCCGCCGAGGGCGCCGATGAACGCCGACCCGGCCACGTTGATGAGAAAGATGCCGAGCGGAAACGTGCTCGAGAGCTGCTGTTGATGCACCAGCCGGTTGATGCCGTGACGAGCAACACCGCCGAGCGCGCTGCCCGCGGCGACCAGGAACCAGATCATCGGGCGACCTCCCTAAACGGCAGCCATCATACGAGGGACCCGGTCAGGCGGACCAAAGTGCGGTCCGCCCGACGTACAGCATGCACCCAAGATTGTCACGCCGCCTTTACGGCCCGGCGCGATAATGCCGGGATGCCACGAAAGGAGTCCG
>Ga0137451_1000724_pt1 | contig 10083 bp, 9 predicted proteins | sample EasRivERMGT500_2_FD_102336 | JGI IMG/M metagenome (GOLD analysis project Ga0137451, IMG submission 102336) | Soil microbial communities from meander-bound floodplain in the East River, Colorado, USA - East River MetaG ERMGT500_2 | ecosystem: Environmental > Terrestrial > Soil > Floodplain ...
ATCTCCGTCGGCGCCTGCAATGCATAGGTGCAAGGCTGGGTACCGGTTTTTCAGCAATGCAAACGCATGCAGAAGCAGCGTGTGATTCTTCCGAGGAATAAAAGAACCGACGTTCACCATGTAAGTCGAGGGCAGCTGGTGCGGCAGACTCGTGTCGGGTCTGCCGATACCGTCAAAGACAGAAGCGTCGACCCCATTGGGAATGACATCGATTCTAGAGACGGGAATGGCGAACTGCGAAGACATACGCTCAGCGAGGCTGTTGGAACACGCAACCAAATGGTCTGCCGACCGGAGCACGAAAGCGCGAATCAGACTCTCGATGCGTCCACTGGGCGGCGCAACGTCGGTGCCGTGATAAGAAAGTAGAAGCTTGCCTCGAAATACACCGAGGCGCTTGAGCACTGCCACTCCGATTGGGGCAATTCCGGGGAAGTGAAAGTTCACGGCCTTGGCGTTGTATTTTTTAAGCAGATGGAACGTGCGCCATAATTGTAGCGGCGCTAAGACGATCGCCTTCAACATCCCAAGTGCTGACATTGCGCCAAATATGGAAAACCTGAACCGGACGTCGTCCGCCGATTGTCGGGGCGTTGAGTCTTCCCACGAATTGATTGCAATCAATGGTTCCAGAAATCCTTTTTCCTTCATGGCCTTTGCCAAATTCTTCACGACACCATTGACCCCACCAACGAGGTCCAGCGCCCAAGGTAAGATGAATAGATATGAGGGCCTTTGATCCACGCTTTGCGTCATTAAAGATCTTTCGCGGCCTTTGCCCGGATATTTCATGAGTAAGGGATCAGCAGTCTCACCCAAAGTAGCGTTGTCATAGGTATCTGAGGCCGGTTTCGCGCGGATTCGGGATGAGAAGACGCCCCATATCCACGTATCTTGCGCCCGTGATCGCCAGATCCGCGTTAGCCCACCGCGAGCTTGACGTTGATCCTGCCTAGCAGAAAGAACACCACGATCGTGACAGGCAGAAATACGAGGAGGAAGATATACGAGTTGAACAGGAGGGTACGGCGGACTCCTAGCGCCGGACGGTGCCCCACTTTCAGTTGAAAGATTTCCGGTGGCGGGGCATAGGTGCATACCAAATGCACCACCGCCAGCTTGCCCCAAGCGGGCGTGTTCACCTTTTGCTCCTCAAAATCGAGATCACTTCGAGCAGCAGCGCGCGGTTGATTGCCCAGGAACACGCGAAGTATACCATCGCGCCGAGCGGCACCAGAAGCGAGAGCGTAAGCCAGCCGGGCACGTCCGGCGGCAACCACAGCGCCGTACCCGCCACCACCGCGTACATGACAAAGCTGCATGTAGCAGGCTGCCACAGAACGCCGCCCAAGTCGCGCACCTTGAGGCCGATTAGGCGAAACGGAATAGCAAACGCCGGATACGTCAGAAACAGGAACATGATCGCGTACGAGGCGGTCACGCCGAGTATTCCCCACGGTAGTCCGAGCACGAACGACAGCACAATGAGCAGCCCTGCGCCGACGGTCCACCACAGCGCCCAGTCGGTGCGCCCCTTGGCCATATAAATGCTACCCACCGTGGTTGCGATCGACTGGACCGCGCCGAGCGGCGCGAGGATCAACAGAAGCGGAATCACCGGCGTCCATGCCGCGCCGAACAGCGTCAGCACGAACGGCCCAGCGAGCGCCGTCAGCCCCAGCATCAGCGGAAACGAGATCAGTGCAATCGCGGAGGCGACCTTGAGATAGGTCCGGCCGAACTGGCCTGCGTCATCCTGCATGCGCGAATAGAGGGGAAACATCACCCGGCCAATGACCGCGGAAATCCCCTGCAGCGGGAACTGCATCAGACGGTACGCAAGATCGTAGTAGCCGAGGTCCTGCACGCCGAGAAAGCGGCCGATCAGAAGCTTGTCGGCATTGCGCGCGAAATAGTTGAAGATGTTGCCACCGGTCAGGTTGAGGCTGAAAGCCATCACCGACCGGATTTCCGGCCAGTCGAATTGCCACGACGGGCGCCAGCGGCTCGCGCTCCAGAACAGCAGCGTCCCGAGGAAATTCCCCGCCAGCATCTGATAGACGAGGCTCCAGGCCCCATGACCGAGGAACGCGGCCGTGATGCCGACCAGCGCGGCGAACAGCGTCGTGCCGATCTCGATGCGCGCCAGCTTGTCAAACTCGAGGTTGCGCTCCAGCAGCGACATCTGCACGTTACTGAGCCCTGACAGCAGGAACGACAGCGACAGCGCCTGCATGATGGGAATCACCTGCGGTTCGCGGTAGAACGCGCCCAGCAGCGGCGCGAGAAGGCAGAGCACCATCGCCGCCGCGAGGCCGAAGCCCGAATTGAGCCAGAATACGCTGGCAAGCAACCCCTGCGAGGGGTCCTTGCGCTGGATCACTGCGGTTGCGGTACCCAGATCCTTGAAAAGTTCGATGAAACCAATCACAACGGCAGCCATAGCGACCAGGCCGAAGTCCGCCGGCGCCAGCAGGCGTGCTAAGACGATGGTAGTGATCAGCGACAGACCGCGGCGCCCGAAATGCGAGATCGACGACCACTTGATCCCCGAAATCGCCGATCTTCTAAGCGACATCAGTGGACCCTCTCGAGATCGCCAGGCACCTCCGGATCCATTCCTCTGCCTTCTTGAATAAATCGGGCACTCACGCGATTCCCTGAATGAGCATGAACGGCCCAGTGATCTTTGGACCGTTCAAAAGATGCGAGCGGCTCCCAAACGGATGCAACCTCAGAAGCCCGAGATCATTACGATTAACGGATCTTGAGCCGGAGATGGGTTCAATGGTCTATTGCCCGCTCAGCTGCTCATCGAAACGCAAATACATGACACCGTACAAAGTCCCGTGGATCTTCTGGATACGATACGGTTCTGAATCCATGATTGACAAGGAATCTTTCGACGAACTGCTTGGTACGATAGTGTTCTCCTAATCCACGATCCGCCAGGAAATCGTGACAGGCAATGCAAATGGCCTTCGTGGATTCGATTATGGATTCCATCCCGACCAATGCATATCGCTCTGCCCCCTCAATATTCATCTTCAAGAAATCAATATGCTTGATGTCTAATTGCTCACTGCAAATCTGATCGAGCGTTCTTGAGGCAACCCTGATATTGCTTGATGCACCCTCCACAGCCACAGCGTGCGCTCTCCAGTCGCCTGACTCGACCATTGAGATTTCGCCCCGCTTATCCATGACCGCCAAATTGAGCGGCGATGTATTTTCTAGTTGGTTCAGGCGACAGAACGCCTCCAACAACTCGTACGATACTGGATGCGCTTCTATGGCAACGACACGCCCGCTACTGCCAACCCCCTTAGAGAACACAAAAGTATCCTCGCCACGACCCGCTCCGATGTCGAACACTATATCTCCCTTATGAAGCTGGTAGTGTCGAAACCAATAGTCTTCGGCGTCCCTAATATATCTTGTCGGCAGTTCCGCCCATTCCTTAAATGATGATCCGTAATAACAAAACCTTCGGTCGTCGGGAAAGAATGTCGAGTTCACAAGATGAATCCATAGACGGCCGTCGTGAAAAACTTCCACCTCGTGACCCAGTTCGCGCCTTGCGAGAAACGTTGTTATCTTTGCCAAAATGGCCTGACCACCCTTACGGTCCAGAAAATTAACAATATTCCTCTTCAGAGACATAAGAACTCTCGCAGTATGGATAATCAATGACTGGTTTGGCCAGAGACCTACGGGAAAACTGCGGAGACCCCATTTCAATACCGCGAGCGGAATGAGTTCATCGTTCACCACACCATTGAGTAGATCATTCGGAGGTCCCACGCGTTGGCGTCATCCAGACGACGCCCGCCAAGTATCCAGGGTGCGTCCAGCTCATCGTCGCGCGCGGACCGAACCAGAATGGACTTTTCACGGAGCGCACGAAGGGGCTTGAACCCATGGAGATCCACGAGTTGCGCCGCCGCGGGCGAAGCCCCCCGGTGCCAGATGCATAGTTCCGGAAATCTTCCGTAATTGATCACTGCGGAAAGGAGCTCGGCTCGTATCAGGTCGCTCTCTGCCTCCCAGTCGACGATGCTTGCGCGAACTCCGTTGACGAACGGCGACTGCTGCAAAACGATATATCCACGGAGCCGTTCACGTCCAACGTAGAGGAATCTGTAGTTGCACAGCGGGTTGCCAAACCGCCAGGCAAAGAACGACTCGTCGCGCGCGTGGCGGATTCGCCCGTCCCTGGGCAGGCGCGCCACGAGCTGGCTCATTTCGTGAGACATGGGCGTTCTTTGCGCAAACAGAGATCCTGTGTTCCGCGATTGATCCAGCGCTGAGAAACGTGCGTCAAACCTGTCGAACAAATGTTCCCCGGAGCGTCCGGAGAGAGCGGACAAGTTGTCTGCCCACCGCCAAAGGAGCGGCAAGTGCCGGGCTCGATCGGTCAGAAAGTCGGCGGTAGTCTTGCGCAAAGTGCGACGATACAAGGCTCTCACCTTCCCTGCATCGCGCCACCGCATATTCAGTGAAGCCCCAGCCGTTATTTGGCTACCACCCAAGTTGACTACGTAACGGTAACCGCGCCCGGCCAGGTCGCGCAAAGCAAAATTCATGATAACGCGATGGAGTCCCTGCTTCCGGTAAGCCGGATCGATGACAAGGTCGTCCGCGTGGGGCAAGGTGAAGAATTCCGCGGGATCGCCGACCTCCCATCGGGACCCGAAGGCGCCGCGCATACCCACCAGTTTGTCGCCAACAAACGCCAGGTAGATCAACGGATTCCGAATGTACGGGTTCTGATGGTATTTCCAAACCAGATAGGACGCGTTCAGCCGTACGTCCGGGCTCCAAAGATGCCGCTGAAGCTCGGCGACAAGTGCCCTGTGCTCGGTGGAGTAGGGAACAACGCGGCAGGACACCGCTCGCCGCGGCGTTCCTTCCTTGTTCCGGTAATCGAGATCTTGGCGTCGATTACCGAAGACACTCATTCGCATAGAAAAAGCCGGACTAATGTGCTCGGGTTCACCTTACACGGTAGTATAGCGGGCACATCGGCAATCGAGCATCGAACAGTGCGGCGGGAACTCGTCCGATTCTCTTCCGGGACCATCATATACCCTCTATCGTGCTGTGTGACGCAAAGAATATCATGAGATTTTGGGAAACTCATGGAGAGTCCTCGAGGTGATTAGGGTTGCGGAACCGAGTACCGGTTACCTGAACGGGCTGCGACTTTCGCTGTGCCATCGCCTCCGGACTCTGCCCTGAATGGCTGCGAGTCTCGGAACCAGAATTGCCGCAGGCGCGGCATGGATGGTCGTATTCAAGGTTCTCGACCGCTCGATCGGCATCGCAAGCGTGGTCGTTCTGGCTCGCCTGCTCGTACCCGCCGATTTCGGCCTCGTCGCGATGGCGACCGCGATCATCGCGATCATCGAATTGATCTCGGCCTTCAACTTCGACATAGCGTTGATTCAAAGCCAGCAGGCGACCAGGGCACATTACGACACGGCCTGGACCCTGAACGTCGCCATGGCTACCGTTTGCGCATTGCTGGTCGCGGCTGCGGCGTTTCCCGCCGGAGCTTTCTACGGAGATCCACGCCTCGGCCCCATCATGCTATATCTCTCGCTCGCGACCTGGATCCGAGGCTTCGAGAATGTCGGCGTCGTCACGTTCCGCAAGGAACTCAAGCTCAATCGTGAATTCCAGCTGCTCCTGACCAAACGGATTGCCACATTTCTCGTTACCATCTCAATCGCGCTGGCGACACGGAGCTATTGGGCACTGGTGCTGGGAATTCTCGCAGGCAGCGTAGGCGGCGTGGTGCTGAGCTATCTGTTCCACCCGTTTCGTCCCCGCTTCGACTTGACCGCCCGCGGCGAGCTGTTGCACTTCTCAAAGTGGATGGTCTTCAGCAACATTATTAACACGCTCGCTTCCCGCGCGGCGGACCTCATCATAGGGAAAAGTCTCGGCCCGGGCCCATTGGGTCTGTTCAATCTCGCTCACGAGATCTCGCACCTGCCAAGCACGGAGCTGTCCGCCCCAGTCAATCGTGCGGTATACCCAGGCTACGCAATGGTCGCGTCGGATCGGGCCCGGCTCACTGCGCAGTTCCTCGACGTTCTGGGGTTGACAGCGTTATTGGCCACGCCAGCAGCAGTCGGCATTGCCGCTATTGCTCCCCAACTCATACCACTCCTGCTGGGCGACGCGTGGCGTGAGGCTATCCCGCTGATGGAAATTCTCGCACTGTCGGGCTTGTTGACTGCCCTGCGCACCAACGTGGGTTACGTCTTCCTTGCTCTGGGCCGGTCCGAACTCCTTGCTGTCATGACTGCGGTGCGATTCGCGATCGCCGTGCCCGCGTTGGTCTTCGGGACCCTCTATTTTGGCACCGTCGGTGCGGCCTGGACGATCCTTGCGACATCCATCGTGATGTTTCCGGTTACGCATTGCTTCATGCACCGTGTATTTCGCATTCGCTGGTCAACGCATGCAAGCGTACTGTGGCGACCAGCGGCCGCAGCCATGGTGATGGCCATGCTGGTGAGAGCTTTTCTTTCGTGGACGGAGCGCGGTTTTGCGGCAGACAATGCGGTTATGGCGCTTGCATCTGCGGTAGCTCTCGGTGTCGTGATCTACATATCAGTCCTGGGTTTGCTTTGGGCTGTTTCAGGATTCCCTCATTCCGCCGAGGCCCGTGTTTTGAGTGCGCTGAAAAACTTCCCAGGCACCTTGCGGGGAAAGTCAGATTGAAGGGTACTTGACGAATTGACCACATTGAAAATAATTATGAACCAGCATGCTGGCCCTGGTTTCCGCATGCGTTGTCACGGGCTCGAGGTCATTGCTATCCGGTTAGTAATTTGCTTGCACTTGATATTGTTTCGATGAATTTATCCGCACTGGCAGCGCGTTGCGCGCGAGTGACGCCGCGCAAACGGCACGTCGCCTTACCCCTCCTGATCATGGGCGTGTACTACTGGCTCTCCTCTCTGCCCGGAACGCCGTTGCCCGGCGACCCCGCGCTCTACGCATTGTTCTATTGGGTGCCGCCCTCCGTGCAAAATATCTTGCATGCTCCGGCTTACGCCGCCCTCGCGTGGACATGGTGCTGGGCACTTGGCGCATGGCTACGGGCACCGGTGGCGCGGGCGATCGGTGCTTTAGCTATCACGGCGGCATACGGCGTGTTCGACGAATGGCACCAATCCTTCGTACCGGGGCGCTACGCATCGCTCACCGACGTCATACTCGATGTCGCGGGCGCCGTGCTTGGGATCTGGCTTGCCGCGTGGATCGGATCAAAAACAAGAACCATCAAGCCACAGATAAACACAGATACACACGGATAAGATCAACGCCAAAACATGGCAACCCATTAGACCCTATTTCCCATTACCAATAGACGCTACAGATAACCTCCCAGCGCCGAGAATGACAACGCGAACACCGATCTGCATGCTTGCGGTCATATTGTCGGTCTTGCTCGCGCCAGCGAGCCAGCACGCTGACGCCGCCGACGTGCGGGAAGCGATGCGCGAAGGAGCTTTGCCCGCGGTGCTGCGCGTCGGCGCGAAGCGGGAACTGAAGCGCCCGAGTGACGCTGCGCTGATCGCCCGCGATGGCGACATTGTCGAAATAGACGCCGGCAATTATGATGGTGACGCGGCAGTCTGGCGGCAGCACCGGCTCACGATACGTGGGCTCGGCGGGCGCGCCCACCTGCGTGCCAATGGCGCCCACGCCGAAGGCAAGGCAATCTGGGTCATCAAGGGCATCAACACGACGATCGAGGGCATTGAATTCTCCGGCGCGAAGGTGCCGCACCGCAATGGCGCGGGCATCCGGCTCGAGGGAGTCGGCCTGACGGTGCGCGACTGTTATTTCCACCACAACGAGAATGGCATTCTCACCGCCGCCAACCAGGCGAGTGATATTGTCATCGAGCACTCAGAATTTGCCCACAACGGCTTCGGCGACGGCCAGAGCCACAACATCTACGTTGCTAACGTAAGATCATTCACGCTGCGCTTCAGTTACGTGCACCACGCGCTCGTCGGCCACAACGTGAAGAGCCGGGCGCTGAGGAACCACATCACCTACAACCGCATCATGGACGAGAACGACGGCAGGTCAAGCTACGCCGTCGAATTTCCTAACGGCGGACTCGCGTTCGTGATCGGCAACGTGATCCAGCAGGGGCCGGCGACCGAAAACCCCGCGATCGTTTCCTACGGCGCCGAAGGCTTTACGCACCCGCTAAACCAGCTTTACTTTGTTCATAACACCGTTGTGAATGACCGGCCCGCCGGAGGACGCTTTCTCTCCGTCCGCAACGGCGCCGACGCCGCGCGGATCGTGAACAACGTGTTTTCGGGACGGGGCGAAGTGTTAAGCGGGCGCGGCGAGCTGCGCAACAATGTGGTCGCCGCGAAATCCGATTTCGTCGATGCGTCCGGTTTCGATTACCGGCTCAAAGCAGGCGCGCCCGCCATCGGTCGCGCCATCGATCCGGGTAGCGTTTACGGCATTGAGCTTCGTCCCACTGCGGAATACGTTCACAAGACACAAAAGCGGGCGCGAAATACCACAGGAAAACTCGACGTCGGTGCACTTGAATACCGGCGCGAGCGGTGAGAATTAACTGCATATAAACGATAACCAGAGGAAATGGGAAACAGTAAGTGGGCGCGTGACGCGCGGTTCTTTCCATTCACCATTCACACCTTCAAACAGCGTCCCCCCTTTGACAAACTGAGGACAAGCATCGGCGGCCAATTGAAGTGCTTGTGCCTTTGCCGCTTCTATTTTTGATCTGTGTTTATCTGTGTGTATCTGTGGCTGATATTTCTTGATTTTGTTACAGGCTCTTGACCCACGCCTCGGTCCAGCGTGCCACCTGATCGCGCCACTCGCGCCGCGCAAACGTATGGTTCGCCTCAGGCAGATCTTTTCGGGTTATGCGTTCATCTGCGAGCAATCCACGCCAGCGGCGGGATCTCGTGACAACATCCTTGAACTCCTGCGCCGTAAGATCGTTGCCGCTCAGAATGAGCAGTACCCTGCCCTGAAACTTGCGTAACCCGTCTTCCATCCGGTCCGGAAGCGGCGCCTCGCTGGCGGGTGACTCCTCGATGGTGCCCGAGGAGGTACCGCGCCCAATTGCGTCAAACGCAAACTTGCCAAGCGCGGCAACCGCCCCGCGAACATTGAATTCCCCGCGCGCCACCTTCTGCCATAGGCTGGCCTGGAACAGTCGCCGCACGTAATAGTGCCGGAGGTGCACGCGCGCAACCCCCTGCTCCGTGCGTACCCAAGGATTCAGCATTACCAGCCCGCGCACTCGCGCGTCCTGGTGTGCGTAGAACAGTGCCGCCGAGGCCCCGTCGCACAATCCCCATAACACGACGTGTCGCAGCCCGGGGACGCTTGCGAAGAACCGGTCGATTGCGCAGCGGATGTCTGCGCCCACGTCCTCAAACGTGCGCACCTCGCCCTCGCCGTCCCCCATCCCGCGGTAATCGAACCGCAACGTGGGCACACCGTGTTCCGCAAGTTGGCGAGCAAGCAGTGTGAACTGACGGTGGCTCCCCACGCGGTACTGTGGCCCGCCCACGACGATCAGCACACCAAGCGACGCCGGGAGAGCCGATGCGCTCAGCACGCCGATCAATTCATCGCCGGCGCAATCGAATTCCACCGCCTGCTCGTTGGGGGGCATGGTCAACATTGTATTGATTTCGACACGGTCTGTTCCAGTAGTAATATCCCTACTGATGCCGGCGCATTCCGTGCGCCGCGGCTGGATTGACAGTGTCGCCACCCTGATGCATATTGCCGCCGGCGCGGGTCTCGCCGCAGATGGTGGAGGGCGGATGTTGCAGTTTTTGAGAGTGCTTAATGTTACTCGATGATGTCAAGAAGGTGGTGGGCAGTGCGTTGCAGATTGGCGCCCGCGTGCAGCAGATGGATGCGGCCGCGCCACTGCTCGGAGCCGTTCCCGAACTCGACTCGATCGCGGTAGTCAATCTCATCACGGCGCTGGAGGAGCATTTCGGCATCACGGTCGCGGACGATGAAATTGGCGCATCCACCTTCGAA
>Ga0137451_1000725_pt1 | contig 10081 bp, 22 predicted proteins | sample EasRivERMGT500_2_FD_102336 | JGI IMG/M metagenome (GOLD analysis project Ga0137451, IMG submission 102336) | Soil microbial communities from meander-bound floodplain in the East River, Colorado, USA - East River MetaG ERMGT500_2 | ecosystem: Environmental > Terrestrial > Soil > Floodplain ...
CTGCGGCTCGCCGAGCTTCTCCGGCACGAGGCGAAGATCGAACCCTTGCTCGTAGGCGTGGCCCTTCACGCCGCGGAACCGCTCCGCGAATGTCTCCGCGTAGCAGTTGGCACAGCCCGGGCTTACCTTCGTGCAGCCGCGGACGGGGTTCCAAGTCGCGTCCGTCCACTCGATGTTGGAGGCCTGACTCATGGGAGCAGCCCATGCTGGCGGCCCTGCGCCAACGAATCATCGGCAGCCCGATCAATCATCCAGTCGTAGCCGCGCTCTTTATCGAGCGCGCACTTGGGGTCGCTGCAGGTCAGTTCGTGCGCGAGATTCAGATAGCAGAGCGGGCAGCGCGGCCATGTTCGACCGGCGTACCGAACGCCCGCGCGGGACACGTCCACCGGATCTTCCGGTCCGCCGCTCAGCAGATATAGCGGGTTCATGCCGGCGCGACTCATGTACTCGGTCGCGTTCCCAGCAACGGCCCAGTGCGCGGACATCAGCGGGTCGAATGTGTCCTTGCCTGATCGGTTCTCGTTGATCTGCTTGGCGACCTGCGCCATCGCGACCTTGCCGTCTCGCGCAACGAACGGCGTCAGGCCTCTGGCGTCGATCGCCGCGCGCAGCTTCTCCCAATGGTCCGCGCAGAATTTCATTGCATCACCCTGGCCGGCGGCCACGTTATGCCTTCGATCTGCGTCAAGGACTTGCCGGGGTCAGACCAGAGCGGCGGCTGTGGCATCTCGGGCGGCGGCGCGATCGACGCGATGACTTGCGCAAACACCGGCCGCGGGCGGCTGACGTCGACATGCAACCGCGGCGCGAGCACCAGCGTGCGCTTCATCCCTTCCATCAACTGCCGCAAGAGGCTCGGGCTGCAGCCCCGCGTCGCCGCCACGAGCACATCGATCGCGGCATCGTCGAAATCGAACGGCAACGCGTATTTCCGCAGAATCGCGAAACGTTCGTTTTCGCCTGGGAGATCCACGGAAATCTGCAGGCCAAACCGCCGCCACATCGCAGGATCGATCGTGTCCTTCGTGTTCACGGCTGCGAGGCCGACGCCGCGATACGATTCGATCCGTCGCAGCAGAACCGTCAGGGCTTGGTTGCGCTCCTGCACCGCCCCGCTGTTGCCCTCAATGCGTTTCTGCCCGATCGCGTCGAACTCGTCGAGCAGCAGCACACAATGGCGCTCGAGCTTTTCGAGAATGTCGAACAGGTGGCCGAGATTGCTGCCGGTGTCGCCGAGGTATTTGCCCACGAGGCGTTCCGATTGCGCGGCGACGAGCGGCAACCCGAGGCGCGCGGCCACGTGGTGCGCCAGCGTGGTTTTCCCGGTGCCGGGCGGCCCATAGAGCAACGCCAGGCGCCGCGGCTCGACGTTCACCTTCAGGAGCTCCGGGGCGTTATTGATCTCGACCAGCCATTCATGGACCGCATGGGCCACAACCGGCGAGAGAATCGGCTCGTCAACGTCTTTCGGCAGCAGCACCTGGGCGAACTTCGTGACGGCCTCCAGGGCCTCGGCAATCTCATCGCGCGCGGCGCGCTCTTCGACGTCGAGCGATTCGAGGCGACGGCCCATCACGCGGCCCCACGTTCAGCGTCGCCGCCCTGATCGCCCTGGCCCTTGCTGTCCTTCCCGTCCTTGGTTGGCTTCTCGCTGCGCCGCTGGTAGGCGGCCGGCGTCTCCATGCCGTGGGATTTCTGTTGGCTGCACCAGCCCTCGTCCCAGGCTGCCCGACACGGATCGCCCGCGCGATACGGGTTGTCGTAGATGCGCTTGCCGGCGGCCGACGCATCGGCGCCCTCCTGCCGCGCCTCTGCCGGGTCCTTCACGATCAGCGGCGGCTGCTCCAGGGCGGGCGGTTTCGATTCGGACTCGGGCGCCGCGTTGGCGTCTGGCCCGGCATCTGGCGGCGGATCCGGCAAACGCGGCTGACTCGCAGCACCGCAGCCATCCAGTCGCCGGCGCGCCTCTTCGGGCAGCCCTTCACCCTCGAGCATGCCGAGCGCGGCCATGTAGATCGCCTCCAGCGCGCGCCGCTCGCTGCGCTGCTCGGGCGTCATCTTGCGGAGTTTCAGAATGGCTTTGATGGTGACGCCGTCAAAGCCGTCCGCCTTCGCGGCCTGCAAGCCGTCGGCGTAATCCTTCGCGGCGTCCGCTTTCCGCTGCTCGAGGCGCTCGAGCTCCTGGACGTGATACACCAGCTGCTCGCGCGGACTTCTAAGTCGGGACGGTCTGCTCATCGGACGGGTACTCCTTCGGTTGTAACTCGCTCGCGTTCGTCGAGCTGGCGCGCAAACAGATGGGCAGTTTTGGTGAGCGTCTGGTATTCGGCTTCCACGTTCCAATCCGCGCCTAGCACCGCCGCGCACCGCTCGGCGTCCGCGACCATCGTGTCCGGCGTAGATGTGACGACCACATGCGGAAACGGAATCGCCTCGCCTGATTCGTACCAGTCGGCCGGCTTGGACACGCCGTCGCCGCTGTCGGTGGTCGCGAAACCGTTCGCATGCAGCATACGGACGGTGTCGCGAATGCCCGGATCCAACTCGTCGTAGTTCATCGGGCAGACTCCCCCGCGGCTTGCGGTTGTCGGTAGTGAGGGAATTGCTCGGCCTTCACGTACTGGCGCGCGACGAGCCATGCGATCACGTCATCAAGTCCGCCCACAACGTGCTCGACCAACGCATCGGCGCAGTGCCGTCTGAAGTTGTCCTGATCGAGCGACAGGCGACCGCCCTTGGCCTTGCACTCGATAAACAGAAACACCGGCCGAGCCACTCCGAGCACCACCCGCGGTGGCATAAAAGCCATCACGTCGGGGATGCCAGGCGTCTGCATCGTGCCTTGGTAGTCGCCCTTTTTTCGGTGCGTGCCGACGACGTAGACGATGCCGCCGAGACCGCGAAGGAGCTGAACGACATGGGCCTGCTCCGCCTTCTCGAGCACGCGGACCGGTGCGCCAGGTCGGCGGGGCTTCCGCGTGCGATTCCAGTGAATCGAGGCCCGTGTCGCCATCAGCTGCGCGCCTCCGCATCCACGAGCCGGCGGTTCGCTGGGCGCTGCGGCTGTTTCTTGCACGTCGCCATGTGGACGGCGTCACGATCGAACAGCTGGTAGCGCACGTAGGTCTCGGCGTTCTGGTCCTCGCGGACCGCCACGGCGTCAGCATCGAGCGGGATGTTGCGGCCCTGCGGGGTGACGCGCCAGACGATCGGCTTGCCGCAGTACCGGCAATACGCGCGATCCCGCCGGCTGTTGTCGACCACGACGCGCACGAGCTGCTCGTGATACATCAGGCCCCCGCTCCGTGCTGGCGCTGCCAGATTGCCGACTCGATCGCCTTGTCGATGACCATGCTGTCGTAGGCGATATGCAGCGAGGCACAGCGGCCCTTCAGGTCTTCGCGTAGGTCACCGCGATCAGACAGCCCCAGGACGTCGATGCTGCCGTGCGCCAGTTTCGTGATGACGCCGACGTTGGCCGCGGGCTCTTTGGGGCTCGGGGGCGCAGCCCCCGCCTCTTCGTGCGTTTCCGAGGGCGGTCGGGGCGAAGCCCCTGCTTTTACTCCGGTGGCCGGATCAATAACCGGATCACTGAAAGGATCGGGGTTCACCGTGAACCCCCGGGGTGGGTCAATTTGAACCCCGGGGCTGTCCAACAGGAACCCCGGGGAGGGTTCAACCTGATCCGCCTCTTGCACATCAGGAGAGGGGTCAAGTTGAACCCCCTCATTCTGACGATCGGTGAGCGTGCGGACCGGCCCCTGGGCGGACCGGTCTTTCTTCCGGATGTTGCAGCCGCGGCACGAGAGCGTGACGTTGTCGGGCGAATACACCCCGCCACGCGCGCCTGGCACAACGCGATCGACATGCCACGGCTTGTCGTCCGGGCCCAGCTCGCGCGTGCCGGTCTGCCCGCAGTACTCGCACCGGCCATCGAACACGTAGAGCACGGCGCGGCGCAGCGCCACCGGACATTGCGGCGAGCGCTTGCTCTGCTCCGTCGGTTCGGGGAGGCCGAGGATGCGATAGAAGGGCGGCGAGAACGGCGTCGCCAGCGCGACCCGCGCGATCCGATCGTCCTGCAGCAGCTTGGCGATTGTGCGCTTCAGGGTCGAGCGCGACATGCCGGACTTCTGCTCGAGCTCGTCGAGCGACGGGAACACGGAATCGCCCCAGTCGTCCGCGTACTCCGCCAGGCACACCAGGAGCCATTTCTCGTTGGCCGGCAACGTCAGGCCCATGACGAAGCCGATCGCGATAAAGCTCATGCGCGGCGCCGCCGTTTGGCTTCATGACAGACACTGACAACCGCCGGCGCCGCGCGTTCGGGCAACCGACGCAGACGCGCCGCCTGCTCCTGCTCGTCCACCAACGCGAGAATCTCGTCGGCCAGTTCGATCTTGGCCAACTCGTACTGCGGATAACTGAGGCGCGCCGCCCGGCGCACGATCGCAATGCGGCAGCGCACGGCTTCCGTCAGTCTGAGCCGAGTCACGCGCGGTAGCAGTGTTGATGGACGGTCAGTCTTCATAAAGAAACGGCGCCAGCGGGTACGTTGCCACGTGCTATCCGACCTCCGTCGAGAGTCAGACGTTCCGGACGATCCCGCCTTTTTCTACGACCTCCCGCTTTCGCGGAGTGCGCCTTTGGGTTATCTGGTTTTCGAGGCCGGATTCTCTCCATCCGGCGTAAGTCGCCCATGTGCGAAGTGCGTTGTTGCAGGGTCACGCACCGCCCCGGGGTTCACGACGGCCCGTGAAATGGCCACACCCGGTTGCACCTTGTAGTCAGGGGCTCAGCCTCCGGCGCGACACGGCGTCACGTGCGATCGAGGCTTCTGCTGAGCGCGTCCTCGGCCGTCTCGCCGCATCCGAAAGCCCTGACAACCTCGAATCGAATTGCTGCCTGACGCGACTACAGATGCCGTCGCCTTGCGGCGCTCTTGCCCTGTTATCCTTCGAGTGATACGGGACCTCGCGGTCTGAACCCACTCGCTCGGGGGCTTGGTCACCCTCCCGCGTCAGGCAACCTGGTCGAACTACTCAGCGAACTGCGCGCCTAACGGATTGACGTCGACGCTGCAGTTCCCGTATGTCTTCACGCCGTCAGCGAACTGCGCGTGCCCGTTGGCCTTGACGTGGATGACGCCATTGCCAACCTGCTGATCGAGGATGGTTTCGATCGCGGGACGCACGGCGTCGAATTCCTCTTTGCTCTGGCCAGTCAGGCGCTCGCTCTCCTCGGCGAGCTTGTCCTTAATGGCAACCGGCTTACCGATGTACGAAACTGAAAAACTCATGACTCTCTCCTGGTGAAGGGGTGGAAGTTTCAACGCGCGACGAATCGCGCGAGTGCGTCGCAGCTGAACGAGCGGATCCGTGTCCCGCTCGCCCATGAAGAAATCGCCGAGCTTGTCGTTCGAGCGAGGAAACCCGATGCGTCCGATCGCCATCAGCACCTACCTATCCATTCGCCGCAGCCGGCGGCGCCTGGACGTTGAACGCGTAGCTGCCACACGGGCAACCCCCAAACTTCGGCGGCTCGATGTAGAAGCCGCCGCACCGGACGCATTGAATCGGCTGCCCGGTCTCTTGACTCTCGCGCCGCAGCTGGTGCCACATCAGCGCGGTCTTGCCGGGATTCCGCATCGCGGCTTTCGCCGGCGTGGGCCGCGGGAAATCGCCGTCAATCGCCATACACCGGCATCCCGTCGATGCTCGCGAGCCGTTCCGCCTCAGCCGCGGTGACCAGTCGGACGTTCATCACGCCGCCCTTGAGGCGCGCGACGATGCAGCCATCCGGGAGCACGGCGTCGAACCGCTTGAGGTCGTCGGCCGTGATCGTCATGGTCCGTTCGCCGCGCTTGAACATCGCGATGGCCAGCAGCTTGTGAAATTGCTCCTGCAGGTCTTCGGTGATGGGCGCTGGTTCGATCTCGGCCATCACGACTCCCCGGCGTACGCCACGGCCTCGGCATGTGCCGCAACCCTGGCACGCTGCGTCTCGCACCACACCGCGTGATCCTTCACGCCTTCGAGCAGATGGTCGAAGCCGCGCGCCGAGCTTTTATAGCGACAGGCGACACAGAAGCCCGTCTGAATCTCTGGCGGGATGTCCTCGCCGGGTACGCGGATTCGAGTGCTCGGCTTCCCCATCACCGCACCAGCCGCATACGTTCGGGACTCCTGGCGCCGCTCTCGATCTGCGCGGCTTCGACGCGCTTCGCGTTCGCGTGATCGCGGCGCCGTTCCGTCATCAGCCGAAGCGCTTCGGACTCGGCCGGCGAGAGCTTGCCGAACTTCTGAATCGGCGGCTTCAGATCGAGCAGTTCAGCGTCGATGGACTGCTGCCGGCGACGGCGGATGAACGCCCTGATCACCAACAGCGCCACGAGGACCGAGCCGCCCGGCAGCGCGATGAGCCAAAGCCATCGCGTCATCGGTAAAACTCCATGCACGCGCAACGCGGGACGAGACAGCGTCCGCCGTGCTCGTGCTGCGCCTCGTCGTGGTCGCACTTTGTGCAGATCGCCGGCTCTGTCTTACCGGCCTCAGAGGCCTGCGCTCGCGCGTCCCACTTGAACCCACACGATCCACAGCGCACCGCGCGGGCCGTTCCCTCCACGCGGGCACAGAGCCCGATATGGCGACATTTGCGACACATCAGCCGCCGCGGCGCGAGGGAGAGACTCGCGCGTTCCGGCACCGGCTTCGCGAACTTGCGCGGCCGCACGCCGCGCTTTTCCTTCTTGGGCTTCTGGCCCGACTTGCGGCCGCGGCGCTTCGCCGGCGGCAGCGCCAACGTCTGCGGCACCGGCGCGAGCGTGATCGACGGCGGTGTTCCGCCCGTCAACCGATGCAGCGCGTTCGCGACGAGCCGCATGGCGACGCGGGTCGCGAGCTCCTGCAAAGCATCGCTGGTCGAAGTGGTCTGATCGATGCTCACTTAGTAAACCTCCTCCGAACGCCGCCGGCTGGCCGCCAGCGCACGACAACGCGACTCCAGCGCCAGTCGTAGGTCAGCGCGTGGGCGAACATGCCGACACAGCCACAGGCGCACCACATCGCGACGGCCAACAGCCATTCGTCGCCGGTCATCTCGAGCTGTCCGCCGCGGCGACATCCACGGCCGTGAATCCGTCGCAGTGCTCCAGCCAGGTCGGATCGAAATTCACCGGCCAGAGAAACCAGCCACGACGGATGCCGCGCTCGGCGCCGGCGACTTCGAGCTGCTCGGCCGCGACCGATTGAATGCGCGCGATGCCGGTCCGCTTGCCGAGGGCCAGAATCAACGCCGCCAGGTCGCTCGCGTGGTCGTTCGCCGTGGCCGGATGCTGACAACTCGAATGCGCCGAGTTCGCGACCGGGGCGCGATGGATGCAGAGGTAGCAGTTCGGTTTGTCCACGCTCATGACCCCGCTGCCCAGACCCACACCGCCCACAGCGCGAAGAAAATCAGCGCTTCGAGCGCGACGCCGTTCAGGAATCCGCGTCGGATTGACATCGCCATCAGGACGCGTGATGTTCCAGCCAGCGCACAAGCGCTAGCACTTCGGTTTCGGTCTGCACGAAGTACACGCGGCCGCGAAAGGTGACGTTCACGCGACCTCCGATTTCTTCCCGATGGGCAACGCGGCACGCGCCATCTGCGTCGCCCGAGTCGGCAGCGCGCCAGCCATCACGCCGACCAATCCCGCGACGAGGGCCTTCAACGCATCGGCGCCGGCGAGCGGCGCCACCACGACGTGCCCGAATTGCTCCGCCCGCTTCGCCTCGTAGAGCGCCTCGACGTCGTCCGGCAACGCGACCATGAATTCGAGCGTCAGCGGCTTCTCGCGATTCAGCACGCGATGGATGTAGGCCTTGTCCTTGCCCATCTCGACGGCGAGCGCATCGAGCGTCCAGCCGCATTCGGACACCGCCTGCCGGAGCAGCACGAGCGCTTGGTCAACAGCCGTTGACCTCTGCAGGGATTGCGGGTCATCGGCTATTGCCTGACGAACGGACGGCTGAGCTTTTACAGTTGTGGACATGACGTCACGCGCGCTTCCGCCGACCGAACGTCGGCACATACAACGGTTCACCCTGCAGGTAGCGAGTCACCAGCACACCGGAGTAACAGCGCTGGCTGAGCGGCGGGTTCACCTTGAACACGTCGTAGAGCCCGCGCTTGGCGTTTTTGTAGAAACCGGAATACGTGAGGCCGAAGATGGCGCCGAGGTCAGTCGGGCCCAGGAGCGCGCCGGTCTTGGCGAGCGCAATCGCGGCCGCGCGCGGATCGTTCGCGATGTCCCGCTTGGCAGGCTCCACGCCGGGCACGGGCTCGACAGAATCCAACGCGCTCACGAGGCCACCGCCTCACGAGCCGGAAACAAATCTTCGATGGCACAGCCGAAGTACTCGGCGAACTTGCGCGCGTTGTCGACCGTGATGGTCTGGTAGCGACCACGAGCGGTGTCACTCACGTAGGTGTTGGGCAGCGCGATCGAGTCAGCCAGGGCCGTCTGGGTGACCTCCGCGAGTTCAATCGCTTTCGCGACGCGGTTGCCTGCGGCTCCGACAGGCGCCGCACGCAGTTGTTTGAGTTGGAAGTTCGTCAGCGCCATATACGCTGCACAATATACGAGTGTGCGCGTAACTTGTCAACACGTAGTTACGTGTGGAGCGTAAACAATTGCAGACAGAAGGGTTACGGGTTTACACGTCACACGGCGCTGACTATGCTCAACGCCACATGGCATCGATTGGCGAGAACATCGTTCGACTGCGCGAGGCGGCGGGCTACAAAACACAGCGCGCCTTCGCGAAAAAATTGGGCGTCGAACAGCCGCGGCTGTCTGATTGGGAGAACGATCGCTACGGGATTCCAGAGCTTCCCAACCTCCTCCGCATTGCAAAAGAACTCAAGGTCTCTCTCGACGCGCTCCTCGTCGGCGTGGACGCAGACTACGACTCGATCGTCTACATCGATGGGCTTGCTGGGCCGGGCGAAAAAAAAGATCGAGAAGAAGTGTCCCTTAAGGGCTTGCATCCGATCAGCGAACAGGTACAGGATCCGCTCATCAATAACAGAGCAGCGGGTCACGATACCGTCATCAAAACGGATCTGAACACTGCCGCGCAGATACAGGTCACAGCGAGTGGGCGATCCGATTCCGTTTCGTCGGCGGAGCTCGACCGCGTTCGCAGACAGGTCTTCCTCAGTCTCGCTCGGTCATTCACGGACGCCGCCCGGACTCCCGCGCGGATTGGGCGACAAACTGCAGGAACTCGTGCAGGTCGATCCGGAGTACGTCGAAAACCTTGAAATTCTGGTGGACATGCAGCTCGCCGAGGTTGGCGCGAGCCTCTGGGACGAGGAACTGCAGGATGAGGCAGACGAGGTCGCTATGTCAGTAGGCAAGCCACGCGCGCGCGTATTGTCGTGGGGCGATCGCGAACCGACGCCGGGCTGGAATACCGGCACCGCCTTTCTCAACCCACGCACACCGGCCGTGCCTGCCTCGCTAGAACTCACACTCGAAGAATATTTCGCCGCCGCGGCGCTCGTCGGAATCCTTGGTGCCCAGCAAAAAGAGCCAGACATGGCGTGGGCCTCCAAGTGGGCGAACGAGATGGGCGCCACGATGGCCGCTGAAGCGAGGAAGCGGCGCCGCCGACGGACCGCGAAATGAGCGGCACGCGCATCGCGCGCGGCATCTTCCGCGACAATTACGGTTTTGAGATTCGCTGGCGGGAACGCGGCAAGACGCGAACGAAACGCGTACCGCTCGACACCGACCTCGACCGGCTGAAGGACATCCGCGACACGAAAGAGCGGATTCGAAGCGCGCAGAAGAAAGCTGCTGAGGGCAGCTTCGCGCGTGACGTCAGGAATTTTCTCGGCCGGCGCAAAGGGTTGGCCTCTCACGCGTCGGACCGGTCACATCTCCGCTGCTGGCTGCCGCGCTTCCGTCGCTACTCGCGCTTCGGCATCACGCGCGAGGCGATCGCGGCGCAGCTCGGCGCCTGGCGGCTGCGCTACAGCGCGCGCGAGCTCCGGCACCGCTGGCGCATCCTCGGCCAGTTCTTCGAAGCGC
>Ga0137451_1000727_pt1 | contig 10067 bp, 8 predicted proteins | sample EasRivERMGT500_2_FD_102336 | JGI IMG/M metagenome (GOLD analysis project Ga0137451, IMG submission 102336) | Soil microbial communities from meander-bound floodplain in the East River, Colorado, USA - East River MetaG ERMGT500_2 | ecosystem: Environmental > Terrestrial > Soil > Floodplain ...
CCGTCAAAGGTCTTCTTGTTCATCGCGAGCGCCCCCGAGAACACCGCGCCGAGATCGACCTTGGTGATGTAGGGCGCGACCTCGTGCAGCTTGAAGGGAATGACGCCCGTGATGAGGATCACCGCGCCGTCGGCGACGCCTGTCTGGATCATGTTGTAGAACACCGGCAGCCCGGCGTCGACCGCAGTCACGCCGATGCCCTGCACGCGAGCCGCGATCGCGCCCGGGGCGAGCAGCTTCTTGCCCTTGAGGTCCTCGAGCCGGGTCACCGGGAACTTGGTGACGAGGTGGTAGGTATCCGCGGCCTGGGCGCCGAGAAATACGGTGTTGTGCTTGGTCCACTCGGCGGCGAACGCGGGCACGCGCTCCATGAGCTGCTCCTGGATCGCCGTCATCGCGTGCACGTCGCCGCTGACGAACGGGAAGTAGTACGCGACGTTCTGCAACGGCTGTTTCGCCGGCTCCCACAGCGAGCCGACCCAGCCGATGTCGGCGAGGCCCTCGCCCACGCCTTCCAGCGTGTTGTTGAAGTCGTAGAGGGCACCGGCGTAGGCCTCGGTCCACTTGATCGTGTCCGGCGAGCCGAGCGCCTTGAGCCTCTTGTTCGACTCGGGGACGACGAGGTCCCTGAGCGGTATCGTCCATGGCAGCACCGGCGGGTGGCTCGAGCCTATGGTCATCTTGTATTCGCGCGCAGCCGAAGGCAAGGCCGCCGCGGCGAGCAGCGCGGCAGCAAGAACGCTCATCGATAATTGCCTGGTACGGATCATGTCTGCTTCCTCCTTGGGTAGTGTGACCGCAGTCCCTCGTCAATTCTCGACGAGGGATAAACTCTCGTCGCCGGCGAGGCAGACGGACTCGGGAAGTCCGAGCTCGCGCCGCACGATGTTGGTTCCCTGGACGATCGAAACCATTTTGTGGAACGCGTGGCGCCGGCTCATGCCCTCGCGGCCCATGCCGCAGTCCGTGGCGAGCACCAGGCGCTCTTTGGGGACGTGCTTCAACGCGCGCCGGACCATCTCGGCGACCTGATCGGGCGTTTCCACCTGCAGCGTATGATGATCGACGACGCCGATCGCGACCTTCTTCTCCTTGATGCCGCGGCCGATCGCTTCCAGGTCCATGCCGCCCGAGCTGCAGTTCTCGAACGTGAGAACATCGGCGTCGACGCGGTTGAGCGGCGCGATCGCCGGCGCGTAGCTCGGTTGCGTGTTGAAGATGCGTTGCGCGCCCGGATTGCCCCAGCAGGTGTGGCACCAGATCTCGGTCTTGCCGCGCAATCCGCGCACGGTGTTGTTGAACACTTCCACCATGAAATCGGGATTCAGGACCTTGTCGGTGAGCCCCTTGGCCGCGAGCAGGTGGATCTGCGGCTCTTCCATCTGGATCACCTTGCACCCGGCCTCGACCAGCTCCTTCAGCTCCTCGTTGAGCGCGTCGGCGATTGCAAGGATTGCCTTGCGCAAGTCCTTGTAGTGAAGGTCGCGCACCGACATTGCGATCAGCTCGGCGGTGATGGTGCCGAACTTGACCGGACTCGCGGTCAATCGCTGCGCCGCCTTCCAGATCGCCGTGTACTGCAACGTTCCGCGCCCGACCGGGCCGACCAGATCGGGCATGACGCGCGCTTCCAGGATGTCGTGCAGGATGTGTCCGCGCGGATGAACGACGCCTGCGCGCCCGCCCTCTTTCTTGTAGGCGAATGCGCCGGAGAAGCCGTCCATCCGGATCGGCGCGTAGGAAAACCAGTTGTGACCGCCGACGTCGGAGTCGAAGCGGCAGTCGCCGTCGGTGACGATGTCCAGGCCGGCAGTCTCCTGGTCGCGAATATGCGAGGACGCCGCGTCGAGATACTGCTCGCGGTAGGAGCGATCGACCATCGCCTCGCGAAAATTGCGCCGGCCGAGGTTCTCTGTATACCAACCCGGCCGCGGCAACGAGCCGATGATGGTCGTAGGCAGCACAATTCCCGCGGTTGCCGTGTACATTGGACTGACTTCTCCTCCGGGGAGGATGCTACATCATCCGCATGCGCGCGGAAACGACTCCGTTCTTTGGAAGCAGTGGGCTTACGCCCACCTCACCGCTGTCCCACTCTTCAGCGCCAGACCTCTCGCGCCACCTCGACCACCAGTTCGAGCTTCCTCCACTGATCGTCCTCGGTGAGCTCGTTGCCGTGGTGGGTGCTCGCAAAACCGCACTGCGGCGAAATGCATAGGTTCTCCAGCGGCACGTACTTCGCCGCCTGCTCGATGCGGCGCTTCAGCACGTCCTTTTTTTCCAGTGCGCCCGACTTGGTCGTGACCAGGCCGAGCACCACTTTCTTCCCTTTCGGAAGCCGCCGCAGCGGCTCGAAACCGCCTGCGCGCTCGGTGTCGTACTCCATGAAGTAGCCGTCGACGTCGGTCGAGAACATCGCCTCGATCACCGGGTCCTTGTAGCCGCCTTCGGCGAACCAGGTGCTGCGAAAGTTGCCGCGGCAGGTGTGCAGGGTCACGTTCATCCCCGCAGGCCGCCCGGCGAGCGCAGCGTTGATCGCCTCGGCATAGGTCCGGGGCAAGGTCGCGGGATCGTCGCCGTTGGCGCGGAAGTTCTCGCGCGCCTTGGCGTCGGACAGATATGCGAAGCTCACGTCGTCGAGCTGCAAGTAGGTGCAGCCGGCCGCGGCGATATGCGCGATCGCCTGACGGTACGCCGCCGCGGCGTCCGCCCAGAACTCGGCGAGATCGGGGTAGGCTCCGCGCGAAATCGCGTTCCGCCCCCCGCGGAAGTGCAACGCGGCCGGCGCCGGAATGCAAAGCTTCGGGACCGCCCTCGCTACCGACTTCAGATAGCTGAAGTCGTCGACCATGATCGGCCGGACGTATCGGACCTTGCCCACCACCGCCGCCATAGGCGGCACGTCGTCGGCCTGGAACGTCATGCCGGCCACGGGCCTCAGCGCTACACCATCGAGCTGCCGAACGAAGTCGAGGTGCCAGAAATCGCGCCGGTACTCGCCATCGGTCACCGCTTTCAAACCGATCGATTCCTGCTTGGCGACGGCCGCTCGGATGCAGCGGTCCTCCACCTCCTTCAACTGGGCGTGAGAGATCGTGCCCGCCTTGGCCTTGGCGCGCGCCTCGTGCAACTCCTCGGGTCGCAGAAGACTGCCGACCTGGTCGGCGCGGAATGGAGGTGTTGCGGTCATGTTGGTCTCCTTTTCTTGCAAGGGCATCGCAGCAGAGGTTCGGCAATCGTGACCTGCTCGCCGAAGGGTTCAGGTCCGCCCATCTCCGGATGCGTCGCGCCCCGACCACTGGGTCCGGTTGCGACCGGATTGTTTGGCGCGGTAGAGGGCCTCATCTGCCGCCGCAAGCAACTGCCGGGAATCCGCCGCCCGCTCCAGCGCGACCAGCCCGAGCGAGACGGTCACCTGGGGCAGCGGGCGTCCTTCGTGGTCGAACGAGCCGGAAGCGATTGCCTCGCGCAGCCGTTCGGCGGCGCGGATCGCGCCCGGCAGCGAAGTCTGCGGGAAGATCAGCGCGAACTCTTCGCCCCCGATGCGCGCGGCGAAGTCGGTAGGCCTCAGGTTGCCGCGCACGAGCTGTCCGATCCGCACCAGCACGGCGTCTCCCGCGGGATGCCCGAAGCTGTCGTTGACGCGCTTGAAATGGTCGACGTCCATGATGGCGATGCACAGCGGCTCGGACGCGTGGAGGTGGCGCTGGACGATGCGGGGCAGCGTCTGGTCGAGCCAGCGCCGGTTGTGAAAGCCGGTGAGCGCGTCGCTGAGGGCCGCCTGCTCGAACTGCCGGCGCAGGGCGATGTTCGCCTGCACGGCGTCGCTGTTCGAGCGCATTCGCTTCGCCAGGCGGACCAGCAAGCCGACGGAGAACTCGTGCGACGACTCGGCAAGCCACCAGAAGCTCTCCTCGTCCAGTACGAGGAGTTGCGTCGGCTCTTCGGCGGCGACTGTCGCCGTCGTCGGGCTGCCCGCGAGCAGCGACAGCTCGCCGACGGTCTCGCCCCGGCCCAGGTGCGCGAGCGGCGAGCCCCCGTCATCCAATTCCACGCTCAGCAGGCCCGAGAGCACGATGTAGACGCACAGATTCGGCTCTCCTCGCCGAAGCAGGCGCTGGCCCGCTTCGAGCTGCAGCACTCGGGCGCGCGGCACGAGTGCGTCCAGGATCTCATCGCCGATTCCCTGCAGCGCCTGGAGGTCTCGAAGCGCGGCGACGGTTGACGCCCGTTCGGCTGCGGACCCTTCGCCCGCGACGGGTGGCGTAGGCAGCGGCGGTTGGTCTGTGAGGCTCACGTCGATGGTCCGCCCGTTTCGGGGGCTCTCTATTTCTGGCGGAGAGGGCGGGATTCGAACCCGCGTTAGGCTATTAACCTAAACACGCTTTCCAGGCGTGCGACTTAAACCACTCATCCACCTCTCCGTTCGAGGCGGGATTTTACCGCGACCGGGCGGCAACCCGCGCGGTTTCCGCCCGCGCGTCAACACCGGTAATCGAGCGCCAAACGCTGTTGCAGCCGGCGCGAGGATAAGCGAACGTACCGCGTTCGTGGATAGTACTAGTCGTTCTCCCCGAATTTGGCGATGTCCTCAGGCAAGGCGTCTTTCGACGCGACGTGTTCCCTGCCCTGCACCGTTATGCGAATCTGTTCGACCACGTCGGGATTCGCAAGCGTCGTGACATCACCCACGTCTTTCCGATTCGAAATCGAAGCCAAGATGCGACGCATGATCTTACCGGAGCGCGTCTTGGGCATATCGGGCACGATATACACACCCTTCGGTCGCGCGATCTTGCCTATCAGATCCTCGTTCGCCTTGATCACGCGATTGATGACGTCTTGACTGGCTTTATAGCCCGGCTTGAGCGCGATGTAAATCTCCGGGACGCGCCCCTTGAGCTCATCGGCGACCGGCACCGCCGCGGCTTCGGCGACATCGGCCACCGTCAAGCACGCGGACTCGATCTCCTTCGTGCCGAGGCGATGGCCGGCGACATTGATGACATCATCGATGCGCCCCAGGATGCGGAAGTAACCATCTGCCGCCTTCATCGCGCCGTCACCCGCCAGATAAGGCCAATCGCGCCAGTTCTTGCTGTGGCGATCCTTGCAATAGCGCGCGTAGTACTGACTCACAAACCGTTCGGGATCGCCCCAGATCGTCTGCATGATCCCGGGCCACGGATTGCGAATGCAGATGTTGCCGGCTTGGCCGGAGCCCGCGGCAACCTCCTTGCCGTTTTCGTCGTAGATGATCGGATAGATGCCTGGCACACCGGGTCCGGCGCTGCCGGGTTTCATCGGGTCAATGGCGGGCACCGTGCTGCAGAGGAATCCGCCGTTCTCGGTCTGCCACCACGTATCCACGATGACAGCCTCGCCTTTGCCCACTTCGTTGTAGTACCAGCGCCACGCTTCGGGCTCGATCGGTTCGCCGACGGTCGTCATGTGCTTGAAGTGATAGTTGTACTTTCTGGGTTCCTCGGGTCCCTGTTTCCGCAGCATGCGGATCGAGGTCGGCGCGGTGTGGAAGATATTGACGCCCAGCCGCTCGGCGATTCTCCACGGACGTCCCGCATCGGGATGAGTGGGCACACCCTCGTACACGACGCTCGTCGCCGCGATGGCGAGCGGGCCGTAGACGATGTATGAATGCCCCGTGATCCAGCCGATGTCCGCCATGCACCAGTAAGTGTCGGTCGGATGAATGTCCTGAATGTATTTGGAGGTGCCAGCGACGTAGGCGAGATAGCCGCCGGTGCGGTGTTGGCATCCCTTCGGCTTGCCCGTGCTGCCGCTGGTGTACATCAAGAACAGCGGCGCTTCCGAGTCCATCGGCAGGGGGTCAACGCGTTTGCCTTGGTAGTTCTTCAGAACTTCGTTGACAAAGAAATCGCGCCCCTTGACCATCGGCGTCGGCGCACTGGTCTTGCCCGGGTAACGCTGCCAGATGAGGACCTTGTCCACCTGCTGCCCCAATTCTTTCGCGGTTTGCACCGCGATGTCGGCATTCGCCTTGTGATCGCCGAGTTTTCCCCCGCGCCAGTAGGCGTCCATTGAAATGAGGACGTGACTGCCCGAGTCCTGGATGCGCGCGCCGCATGCCTGACCGGAGAACCCGCCGAACACCTGCGAGTGAATGACCCCCAGTCGCGCACAGGCGAGCATCGTGATCGGCAGTTCAGGGGTCATCGGCAGATGGAGGGTCACGCGGTCACCCGCTTTGAGCCCGCAAAAGTCCCGGAGCAGCGCCGCCATCTCATTCACGCGGACATAGAGCTCCTGGTATGTCACTGCGATCACCGGCTCATCTTCGGGTTCGGGGACAAAGACGAGCGCCGCCTTGTTGCGATACTGCGCGAGGTGGCGATCCACGCAGTTGTAGCTCGCATTGATCTTGCCGCCCACGAACCACTTCCAGAAGGGCGGATTGCTCGTGTCGAGGACCTTGCGATACGGCTCGTACCAGGTCAGCATATCGGCGTATTCTGTGAAGCAGTTGGGGAAATTCTTCGGACCGAACCGCTCGCGAATATCCCGCTTCTTCGCGTTCGCCTGTTCGACGAATTTCTTCGGCGGCCGGAAATACTCTTCTTCCTTCCAATGCACCGCGATCTGCGCTTCGCTGAACTCGGTGTGTTCTTTCGCTTTGGTTTTCTTCGTCGCAGCGACCATCTGACAGACCTCCTCTGATTTTATTTTAGCGAATGTTTAACTGACCTTGCGCCAGCACGTTGGCGAGCGCGCCCGCCATAGCGGCTCCGAAGCGCTTGGCGAGACGATCGGTCAAGTCCTGCTTCTTCGTATAGTCGAAAATGTCCTCGGCCTTGATCACTTCGCGCGCGACGAAATCGACGCTGCCGAAGCCGTCGGAGAGCCCCAGCTCGATGCTTCTCGCGCCGGTCCACAGCAGTCCGGAGAAAATCTCCGAACTCTCCTTGAGCCGCTTGCCGCGCCCTTTCTTCACTACGTCGATGAACTGCTTGTGGATGTCGTCGAGCATCGACTGGGCATGCTTTTTCTGCGTTTCGTCGACCGGTGAAAACGGATCGAGGAAGGCCTTGTTTTCGCCCGCCGCGAGCACGCGCCGCTCCACCCCGAGCTTCTCCATGGTGCCGGTAAAGCCCCACCCGTCCATGATCACGCCTATCGATCCGATGATGCTCGCCTTGTCCACGTAGATCTTGTCCGCAGCAGCGGCGATGTAATAACCGCCCGATGCGCAGATGTCTTCAACGACGGCGTACATAGGAACGTTCGGATAAATCCCCCGCAGCCGGCGGATCTCGTCGTAGATGATCCCGGCTTGTACGGGGCTCCCACCCGGCGAGTTGATGCGCAGGATCACGCCCTGGGTATTCTTGTTCTTGAACGCATTCTGCAGCGCCTCGGTGACGCGGTCGGCGCTGGCATCGCCTCTGGGATCGATGACGCCTACGACATCGACCAGCGCGGTGTGCCTGCTCGAGGTCAGACCGTCGTGCATCCGCCAGTCGAGCGCGATCACTATGAGAAGCGTGAGGTAGGCAAAACCGAGCAGCTTGAAGAATATTCCCCAGCGCCGCGAGCGGCGCTGTTCCTTCAGCGCAGCGACCGCCAGCTTCTCGATCGCGTCCCGTTCCCAGTTAACTTCGGCCATGCCGATCACCCTTCACGACTACGCAGCCGCCGCTCTCTTCGACGGGAATCGAAACGAGTCCCTCTTTGAAGCACGGGCCGCGAAGACATCTGCCTGTGTCCGGCGCGTAGGTCGCGCCGTGGGTCGAGCATATCAAATGCAGGCCCCAGGCATCAAAAAACTTCCCCGGTTCCCAGTCGAGCTCCATGGGCATATGCGCGCACCGGTTGAGGTAGGCATAGACCCGGCCTCGGTAGCGCACCGCGAACGCCGGCTCGGGTTTGCCGTCCACCCGCACTTCGAAGCGTACTGCGTCGCCCGAGTCCACCAGATCGCTGCTCGAGCAAACTATGCGTTTTGCGCCAGCCATTGCGTCAATTCTTCGATGTTTTCCACGCATGCCAGCGGCTCGAGCGCGGCCAGGTCGCGCTTGGGATGGGCGCCATGACTCACCCCCACCGCGGGTACTCCTGCATGTGCCGCCATTTTGAGATCGTGCACGGTATCGCCGATCATGAGGGTCTTCGTGTCACCCACATCGAGCTCTTCCATGAGTTCGCGGAGCATGTCGGGCGCGGGTTTCGGCGCGCATTGATCCGCGCAGCGCGAAGCTGCAAAAAAAGGCCGCAGGCCCGTGTTCTCCAGGGCGCGAGCGAGGCCTGCGCGGCTCTTCCCTGTGGCGATGGCGAGGATATGGCCGCGCTCCCGAAGCGCACCGAGCAGTGCCCTGGCGCCGGGAAAAAGCGGAATTTCCGAATCGCGGGCGAGGAAGTGATTCCGGTAGCGCTCGACTATCGGGCCATAGTCCGCCGGCGCCAGTCCGGGAACCGCGTACCCCAGCGCGTCGTGCAATCCGAGGCCGATGACGTAGCTCGCGCGCGCATCGTCGGGCACCGGCAGCCCGAGATCGCGGCAGGCGGCCTGAATGCAACCGACGATCGTGGGCGCCGAATCGATCAGCGTGCCGTCCCAGTCGAACACGAGCAATTCGTAGCGCATCAGGCGGCCAGGGAGTCCAAGAAACGCGCGAGCGGCTCGGGCAACGGTGCGCGAAGCCTCATCTTGTCGCCCGAGAGAGGATGACTGAATTCCAGTTCTGCGGCGTGCAGGAACATGCGTTTCAGGCCGAGTTTCGACAACGACCGATTGAGCTCGAAATCGCCGTACTTGTCGTCTCCGGCGATAGGGAAACCCAGGTGGGCGAGCTGCACCCGAATCTGATGGGTACGTCCCGTCAAAAGTTCCGCCGCAAGCAGCGTGTAGTCGCGAAATTCCCGCTCCTTTCCGAACACGCTCTCCGATTCGCGGCCCTCGCGATGCACGCTGACCCGGCGCTCTCCGGACTGGGTCACGGTTTTCCTGAGCGGCAGGCTGATGCGACGCGTGCCGCCCTTCCACCGCCCCTTCACGAGCGCGAGGTATTGCTTGCGGATCCTCCCTTCGCGCAGCGCCGCATGCAGCGCCGTCAATGCCGAGCGTTTCTTGGCGAGGACGAGCAAACCCGAGGTCTCGCGATCGAGTCGATGCACGAGCTCCAGAAATTTCAGCTCCGGCCTTGCAGCACGCATCTGCTCGATGACCCCGAAACTCACCCCGCTTCCGCCGTGGACTGCGAGCCCCGAAGGTTTGTCCACAACCAGAAGCGCGCCGTCCTCGAAGACGACCGGCAGCCGCGCGGCAGCCGCCGGCGCCGGCTTGGGCGCGCGAACCGCCAACCGCATCGGCGGAATGCGAACGCGGTCGCCCGGCTGCAGGCGATAGGTTGCATCCACGCGCCGGCTGTTGATTCTCACCTCCCCGGTGCGAAGAATGCGGTAGATGTGGCTGCGCGGCACCCCCTTGCAGACGCGCATCAGGAAGTTGTCCACTCGCTGACCCTCGCTCCCACTATCGACCTCGACTGCGGAGACGTTGCTTAAATCCTTCATTTTGTTTATGATCCCTGCGCTGCTTCCGATGCGGGACGGCTGCTTGTACATGTACTTGTGCAACTTGTACATGAGACGGTGCGAATTTTCGCCCCCCGACAAGACTGCCACCCTGTCCCCGGTTCCGCCGCCACTCAAATCTTATCGCACGAGCGAACGAACCCGAAGCCGCAAAGGCGGTTGGTTATCCAACCAGTGATAGTAATTGAACAGCGCGCCAACAGCATATGGGCAGAATAGACCGGGGCCTGCATCGCAGCGCCACAATCCGACAAGCCAAATCACCGCGTTCACATGATCCCAGGATCACTAATGCGAAAGTAGCCTCTTGAAACCAGGCTCATGGTTTGTACTGCCCGCGCGCGCGGGAGAACAGAACAATGAAGCGCATGCTTTTCAATGCGACACAGGCCGAGGAACTCCGTGTCGCGATTGTCGATGGCCAGAAACTCGTAGACCTCGACATTGAATCGGCCGCGAAGGAACAAAGAAAAAGCAATATCTACAAGAGCGTAGTC
>Ga0137451_1000729_pt1 | contig 10067 bp, 4 predicted proteins | sample EasRivERMGT500_2_FD_102336 | JGI IMG/M metagenome (GOLD analysis project Ga0137451, IMG submission 102336) | Soil microbial communities from meander-bound floodplain in the East River, Colorado, USA - East River MetaG ERMGT500_2 | ecosystem: Environmental > Terrestrial > Soil > Floodplain ...
ATCAGGAATTCGTGCGCAGTGCCGTCGAGATCGGTGATCACCAGGCGTTGCTTGCCCTTGGTGTCCTTGCCGAACGACACCGTCCCGGTGATCTCCGCCAGCATGCCCGCGTCCTTCGGCGAGCGCGCCTCGAACAACTCCGCCACGCGCGGCAGGCCGCCCGTGATGTCGCGTGTCTTCGACGTTTCCTGCGGAATGCGCGCGAGCACTTCGCCCACGCCCACTTCCTGGCCATCGCGCACGGTAATGATGCAACCGATCTGAAAGGTAATGTTGACCGGCTGGTCCGAGCCCGCCATCTTGATCTCGTTGCCGGCGTGGTCGAGCAGTTTTACCTGTGGGCGCACGCCCCGCGCCTGCATGCCAGCGCGGCGCTTCGGATCGACCACCACCAGCGTGGACAGCCCGGTCACCTCGTCGATCTGCCTGGCGACGGTCGCGCCTTCCTCGACGTTCTCGAACTTGATGCGGCCGGCATACTCGGTGATGATCGGGCGCGTGTGTGGATCCCAGGTCGCGAGCACGTGCCCGGCCCTGACGGCCTCGCCATCGCGCGCGAGCAGGGTTGCGCCGTAGGGCACCTTGTGGCGTTCGCGCTCGCGGCCGCTGTCGTCGTGTATCACCACTTCGCCGTTGCGCGAGATCACCACCAGTTCGCCGCGTGAATGGGTAACGTACCGCATGCCGGCGCTGTAGTGCACGACGCCGTTCGACTTGCTCTCAACCTGACTCACCACCGCGGTACGGGAGGCCGCGCCACCGATGTGGAAGGTGCGCATGGTGAGTTGGGTGCCCGGCTCGCCGATCGACTGCGCCGCAATAACGCCGACCGCTTCGCCGACGTTGATCGGCGTGCCGCGGCCGAGATCGCGCCCGTAGCACTTGGCGCATAGCCCGTAGCGGGTGTCGCAGGTCAGCGGAGTGCGTACCTTGACCTCGTCTATGCCGGTGGCCTCGATCGCCTCCACCACGTCCTCGTCGAGCAGCGTGTTGGCGGGGCACATCACCTGTCCGCTCTCGGGATTGACAACGTCGGCCGCGCAGACGCGGCCGAGTATGCGCTCGCGCAGGCTCTCGACGACTTCACCGCCTTCGACCAGCGCCTTCATCGAGACGCCTTGCGTGGTGCCGCAATCATCCTCGGTGACTACCAGGTCCTGGGTGACGTCCACCAGTCGCCGCGTCAGGTAGCCCGAGTTGGCGGTCTTCAGCGCCGTGTCGGCGAGACCCTTGCGCGCGCCGTGCGTGGAAATGAAGTACTGCAGCACGTTCAGGCCTTCGCGGAAGTTGGCGGTGATCGGCGTCTCGATGATTGAGCCGTCGGGTTTTGCCATCAGCCCGCGCATGCCCGCAAGCTGCCGGATCTGCGCCGCGGAACCGCGCGCACCGGAATCCGCCATCATGTAGATGGAGTTCAAGGATTCCTGCATAACCGGCGCGCCCTTCTTGTCCTTGCGCTGTACCATTTCATTCTTCTTGGCGTCCCAGTCCATCACCGGCTCGACGCCAAGTTGCTCCATCATGGCCTTCGCCACCAGGTCGCCGGCGCGGCCCCAGATGTCTACCACCTTGTTGTAGCGTTCGCCCTGGGTGACCAGGCCCGAGGTGTACTGCTTCTCGATTTCCTGTACTTCCTTCTCGGCGTCCGCGATGATCTCGTTCTTCTGCAACGGGATCAGCATGTCATCAACCGCGATGGACAGGCCCGCCTTGGTGGCCATGGAGAAGCCGGTATACATCAGCTTGTCGGCGAAAATGACCGTCTCGCGCAATCCGCAGCGGCGGAAGCTGGCGTTGATGAGCCGCGAGATTTCCTTCTTTTTCAGCGGCTTGTTGATCAGCTCGAACGGCAGCCCCGCCGGCAGGATTTCGGAGATCAGGGCGCGCCCGACGGTAGTTGTGTGGCGCACGAGCTTCTCGCGTTTCTCCCCGTCCGCGTCGATATCGACTTCCTTAATGCGCACCGTTACGCGGGCATTGATCTCCACCTGCCCGGTCTCATAGGCGCGCGACACCTCGGCGAGGTTGATGAAGATCGATCCCTCTCCGCGCGCACCCATTTTCTCGCGCGTGGCGTAGTAGAGGCCGAGCACGATGTCCTGCGAGGGCACGATGATCGGTTCGCCGTTGGCGGGCGAGAGGATGTTGTTGGAGGAAAGCATCAGCGTGCGCGCCTCCATCTGGGCTTCCAGGGAAAGCGGCACGTGCACCGCCATCTGGTCGCCGTCGAAGTCGGCGTTGAACGCCGCGCACACCAGCGGATGCAACTGGATCGCCTTGCCCTCGATCAGTACCGGCTCGAATGCCTGGATGCCGAGCCGGTGCAGCGTCGGCGCGCGGTTGAGCATCACCGGGTGCTCGCGGATTACTTCCTCCAGGATGTCCCACACGATGGCTTCCTGGTCCTCCACCATGCGCTTCGCAGCCTTGATGGTAGTGGCAAGCCCCATCACTTCCAGCTTGTGAAAAATGTAGGGCTTGAACAGTTCCAGCGCCATCAGCTTGGGCAAGCCGCACTGGTGCAGTTTCAACTGCGGGCCGACGACGATCACCGAGCGGCCGGAATAGTCGACGCGCTTGCCGAGCAGGTTCTGGCGGAAGCGCCCGCTCTTGCCTTTGATCATGTCGGCGAGCGACTTCAGCGGCCGCTTGTTGGCGCCGGTCATGGCCTTGCCGCGCCGGCCGTTGTCGAGCAGCGAATCCACCGCTTCCTGAAGCATGCGCTTCTCGTTGCGCACGATGATCTCGGGCGCTTTCAGTTCGAGCAGGCGCTTCAACCGGTTGTTGCGGTTGATCACGCGGCGGTAGAGGTCGTTCAGGTCCGAAGTGGCGAAGCGGCCGCCGTCGAGCGGCACCAGCGGCCGCAGTTCCGGCGGCAGCACCGGCAGCACCTCCAGGATCATCCATTCCGGCTTGATGCCCGACTTGTGGAAAGCGTCCAGCACCTTCAGCCGCTTGGCGATCTTCTTGATCTTGGTGTCCGAGCTGGTCGCCGCGAGTTCCTCGCGCAGCGTGTCGATCTCGCGCCTCACATCGAGGCTGCGCAGCAGCTCGCGCACGCCTTCCGCCCCCATCATGGCGGTGAAGTCGTCGCCGAATTCCTCGACCTTGGCGAGGTAGTCGTCCTCAGTCATCAACTGGGCGCGCTTCAGCGGCGTCATGCCCGGGTCGATCACGACATAGGCTTCGAAATAGAGCGCACGCTCGATGTCGCGCAGCGTCATGTCGAGCACCATGCCCATGCGCGAGGGCAGGCTCTTCAGGAACCAGATGTGGGCGACCGGGCTCGCGAGCTCGATGTGGCCCATGCGCTCGCGGCGAACCTTGGACAGCGTCACTTCCACGCCGCACTTTTCGCAAATCACGCCGCGGTGCTTGAGCCGCTTGTATTTTCCGCACAAGCACTCGTAGTCCTTGACCGGCCCGAAGATCTTGGCGCAGAACAGGCCGTCCCGCTCCGGCTTGAAGGTGCGGTAATTGATGGTCTCCGGCTTCTTTACCTCGCCGTACGACCACGAGCGGATCTTCTCCGGCGACGCCAGGCCGATCTTGATCGCGTCGAACTCTTCTTCCTGCGTGACCTGCTTGAACAAATCGAGCAGAGCTTTCATTTCGCGTTCCTTGTTAAGCGAGACAACGGGTTTGTCTGGTTGCTGCCCTGAGCCTCACAGAATCAATAACGGTTGTGATCGAGGTCGATGTCGATCGCCAGTGAGCGTATTTCCTTGACCAGCACGTTGAACGATTCCGGCATGCCGGCCTCGATGCGGTGGTCGCCCTTGACGATCGATTCGTAGACCTTGCGCCGTCCTTCCGTGTCGTCGGACTTGACCGTCAGCATCTCCTGCAGCGTGTACGCCGCGCCGTAGGCCTCCAGTGCCCACACCTCCATCTCGCCGAACCGCTGGCCGCCGAACTGCGCCTTGCCGCCGAGCGGCTGCTGCGTGACGAGCGAGTACGGGCCGGTCGAACGGGCGTGCATCTTGTCGTCCACCAGGTGATGCAGCTTGAGCATGTGCATGTAACCCACCGTCACCGGCCGCTCGAACCGGTCACCGGTGCGGCCGTCGTGCAGGGTGACCTGGCCGGTGCGCGGCATTCCCGCCAGATCGAGCATCTCCTTGATCTCCTTCTCGGTGGCGCCGTCGAACACCGGAGTTGCGAACGGCACACCGCTCTTCAGATTTTCGGCGAGACTCATGATGTCCTCGTCGCCCAGCGAGTCGATGTTTTCCGCCTGCGTGCCGCTGGAGTAGACCTTGTTGAGAAGCTTGCGCACTTCGGCAGCCTTCGCCTGTGCCTTGAGCAAGGCGCCGATCTTCAGCCCGATGCCTTTTGCCGCCCAGCCGAGGTGCGTCTCGAGAATCTGCCCGACGTTCATGCGCGAGGGAACGCCAAGCGGGTTCAGGACGATGTCGACCGAGGTGCCGTCCGCCATGTACGGCATGTCTTCCACCGGGGTGATCTTGGAGATGACGCCCTTGTTGCCGTGGCGTCCCGCCATCTTGTCCCCCGGCTGCAACCGGCGCTTCACCGCGAGGTAGACCTTGACCATCTTCTGCACGCCCGGCGGCAACTCGTCGCCCTGAGTGAGCTTCTTCTTCTTTTCCTCATAGGCCTTGTCGAACAGCGACTTGGTCTGCGCCAGGCTCTCCCTGATGCTTTCCAGCTGCTCCGCGATCTTGTCGTTCGCCACGCGGATGTCGAACCAGCTGTGGCGCTCGACTTCCATGAGGTACGCCTTGGCGATCTTGGCGCCCTTGGCAAGCTTTTTCGGTCCGCCGTTCGCGGTCTTGCCGATCAGCAGCCGCTCGAGGCGCTCGAACGCGTCGTTTTCGACGATGCGCAATTGGTCAGCGAGGTCCTTCTTGTAGCGCTTCAACTCGTCGTCGATGATCTGCTGCGCGCGCCGGTCGCGCTCGATGCCTTCCCGGGTGAATACCTGCACGTCGATCACGGTGCCCGACATGCCGGAAGGCACGCGCAGGCTGGTGTCCTTTACATCCGACGCCTTCTCGCCGAAGATCGCCCGCAGCAGCTTCTCCTCGGGGGTCAGCTGCGTCTCGCCCTTCGGCGTGACCTTGCCGACCAGCACGTCGCCGGCTTCCACTTCCGCGCCGATAGCGATGATTCCCGACTCGTCGAGGTTGGCCAGCTGGTTCTCGGAGAGGTTGGAAATGTCGCGTGTGATTTCTTCCGGCCCCAGCTTGGTGTCGCGCGCCACCACCGACAATTCCTCGATATGGATGGACGTAAAGCGCTCGTCGGCCACGACGCGCTCGGAGATGAGGATCGAATCCTCGAAGTTGTAGCCGTTCCACGGCATGAACGCGACCAGCATGTTCTGGCCAAGCGCTAGTTCGCCCATGTCGGTCGAGGCGCCGTCAGCCACCACGTCGCCCTTGGCGATACGGTCGCTCACCTTGACCAGCGGCCGCTGGTTGATGTTGGTGTTCTGGTTGGAACGCTGGTACTTGACCAGGTTGTAGATGTCCACGCCTACTTCACCCGGCGCGGTTTCATCGTCGTTCACCCGCACCACGATGCGCGATGCGTCCACGTAATCCACGATGCCGCCGCGGCGCGCCTGCACCGCGGTGCCCGAATCCACCGCCACGGTACGCTCGAGCCCGGTGCCCACCAGCGGCTTTTCCGGCCGCAAGCACGGCACCGCCTGGCGCTGCATGTTGGAGCCCATCAACGCGCGGTTGGCGTCATCGTGCTCGAGGAACGGAATGAGCGAGGCCGCGACCGATACCGCCTGCGACGGCGCCACGTCCATGTACTCGATGCGGTCCGGCCCGGACAGCGTGAATTCGTTGCGGTTGCGGCATGACACGAGCTCGTCCGTGAACTTGCCGTGCTTGTCGAGCGCCGCGTTCGCCTGCGCGATCATGTACTGCCCTTCTTCGATCGCCGACAGGTAATGAATGTCATTGCTCACCTTGCCGTCCTTCACCTTCCGGTACGGCGTCTCGAGGAAGCCGTACTCGTTGGTGCGGGCATAGATCGCGAGCGAGTTGATGAGGCCGATGTTCGGGCCTTCCGGCGTCTCGATCGGGCACACGCGACCGTAGTGCGTGGGATGCACGTCGCGCACTTCGAACCCGGCGCGTTCGCGCGTCAGGCCGCCCGGCCCCAAGGCGGAAACGCGCCGCTTGTGGGTGATCTCCGACAGCGGGTTGGTCTGGTCCATGAACTGCGAGAGTTGCGACGAGCCGAAGAACTCGCGGATCGCGGCCGACACCGGCTTGGCATTGATCAGATCGTGCGGCATCAGGTTCTCGGACTCTGCCTGCGAGAGCCGCTCCTTCACCGCGCGCTCGACCCGCACCAGGCCGGCGCGAAACTGGTTCTCGGCGAGCTCGCCCACCGACCGGACGCGGCGATTGCCGAGGTGGTCGATGTCGTCGATCTCGCCCTTGCCGTTGCGCAGATCCACCAGGATTTTCATCACGGCGACAATGTCGGCAGCGGACAGCGTGCCAGAGCCAACCAGTTCGTTGCGCCCGACGCGCCGGTTGAATTTCATGCGGCCGACCTTGGACAGGTCGTAGGTTTCCTCGGCGAAGAACAGGCGATGGAACAGCGCCTTCACCGCTTCTTCCGTTGGCGGCTCGCCGGGCCTCATCATGCGATAGATCGCGACCTGCGCCGCCAGCTGGTCAGCGGTCTCGTCGATGCGCAGGGTCTGCGAGATGTACGGGCCCTGATCGAGGTCGTTGGTATAGACGGTCTGGAATTTGCCTACTCCGCCTTCCCTGAGCTTGGCGAGGAGCTCCTCCGTAATCTCGTCGTTGGCGCTGGCCAGAACTTCGCCGGTGCCCTTGTCCACGACGTTATGCGCCAGCACGCGCCCGATCAGGAACTCCTCCGGAACGGCGACGCGATGCAACCCGGCCTGCTCCATCTCGCGCACGTGCTTGACCGTGATGCGCTTGTCCTTGGCGACGATGGCCTTGCCGCCCTTGGCGGAGATGTCGAAGCGCGCAATCTCGCCGCGCATGCGCTCAGGCACCAGTTCGAACTCGGCGGCGTCCTTGCCGAGATGGAAGGTGTCGAACACAAAGAATTCGGCGAGGATCTTCTCCGGGGTATGGCCGAGTGCCTTTAACAGGATCGTCACCGGCATCTTGCGGCGGCGATCGACGCGAAAGTACAGGAAATCCTTGGGGTCGTACTCGAAATCGAGCCAGGAGCCGCGATACGGAATCACGCGCGCCGAGAACAGCAGCTTGCCGGAAGAATGCGTCTTGCCGCGGTCGTGCTCGAAGAACACCCCGGGCGAGCGGTGCAGCTGCGACACGATAACGCGCTCGGTGCCATTGATCACGAACGAGCCGGTCATGGTCATGAGCGGAATCTCGCCCATGTACACTTCCTGCTCCTTCACCTCTTTCGGCGTGGGCTTGGGGGCCTCCTTGTCCATGATCACCAGGCGCACCTTGGCACGCAGCGGAGAGGCGTAGGTCAGCCCGCGCTGCTGGCACTCCTTCACGTCGAATGGCGGTTCGCCGAGCATGAAGCTCACGAACTCCAGGCGCGCGTTCTTGGAATGGCTCTCGATCGGGAAGATGCTCTTGAACGCAGCCTGCAGACCTTCGCTCTTGCGCTGCTCCGGCGCCGCGGAGGCCTGAAGGAACGCCGTAAACGAGTCGATCTGCGTAGCCAGCAAAAACGGCACCGGCAACACGACCTCGCGCTTGGCAAAACTCTTGCGAATGCGTTTCTTCTCGGTAAAGGAGTACGCCATGTCAGCTCCAGGAAAGAGTCACGCTGCAAACAACAGGGAGGCTGCAACGCTGCCCCCCCGGGGCGCGTTGCCCCGGTGTGCAGGTAAGTTGCGGCCTGTTCAAAAAAGGATCCGGGCTGGCGGTCTCCCGCCGGCCCGAGGCTCCACGCATGCGACTACTTGATTTCGCCGGTGCCGCCGGCATCCACGATCTGCTTGAGCAGGCTTTCCGCGTCGGCCTTGGATATCCCTTCCTTGACCGCCTTGGGAGCGCCGTCCACCAGGTCCTTGGCCTCCTTGAGGCCGAGCCCGGTTACCGCGCGCACCACCTTGATGACGTTGACCTTGTTGGCCCCCGAACTGGTGAGATTCACCGTGAACTCGGTCTTTTCTTCCGCCGCGCTGGCGGCAGCGCCGCCGCCACCCGGGGCCGCCACCGCCACTGTCGCCGCGGCGGCGGAGACGCCGAACTTGTCTTCCATCTCCTTGATGAGCTGGGAGAGCTCCAGCACCGTCATGTTTGCAATAGCGTCGAGAATTTCTGTCTTGGCAATACTCATGTTGCTTGCTCCTGTCAGATCTATGGTTGTGTTATCCGTGTCCCTGCGCAGCCGGCCCCGGTCAGGCCGCCTGCTTCTGCTTTTGGTCCCTGACCGCCGCCAGCGTCCGCGCGAACTTGCCCGGCACCTCGTTCAAGGTGCGGACGAACTTCGCGATGGGTGCCTGCATCGTCGACACCAGCTTCGTGAGCAGTTCCAGGCGGCTCGGCATCTTCGCCAGATCCGCCACTTCCCGCGCCGACATCACCAGATTGGGCATGGCGCCGGCTTTGATCACGAACTTCTCGTTGTCCTTGGCAAACTCGTACAGCACCTTCGCCGCGGCCACCGGATCGCTGGAAATGCCGTATGCCAGAGGCCCGATCATTTTTTCCCCGAGCCCCTTGAACGGCGTATTCGCAACCGCGCGGCGCGCCAACGTGTTCTTCAGCACTCGCAGGTAGACGCCCGAACCGCGCGCCTTCCTGCGAAGCTCGGTCATGGCCCGTACCGGGACGCTGCGGTATTCGGCCAGTATGACGGCCTGCGCCTTGGAGAGCTGGGCGCTCACCTCGGCCACCACCGCCTGCTTCTGTTCCAGATTTAGACTCAAGGTCGGCCTCCGTAAATCGTTAAACCATGAACAACGATTGACGAACAACGAACGTAAACGAAAACCCGCTCCGCAAATTTCCGTTCATCGTTCCGCGTTCCGCCTTCGTCGTTCCCCTACCGGCGACCATAGCTCAGGAGTCAGCCACAAATCCTGTTTCGGGTGCGCCGTCTGCGCAGGATTTTCGGTACTGGGACCGCCGGTCGGATCGACAACTGCCTCTGGAGGCAGCGTCTGACCCGGTAGCCTGCGTTCCGTTCCCCAAAAATTAAACCTTGCGGTTCCTACGGTCTTTGACAACCCGCCGGCAATGCACCGCCGGCGGCCCAAAGTTCCGCCCCGGATCTCGATCCGGGTCCACGTCCTCAATTCTGCAAACTTGTCTGGTCCACGCGCACACCCACGCCCATGGTGCTCGACACCGAGACCTTCTTCAGGAAGATCCCCTTCACCCCCGTGGGCCGGGACTTGTTCACCGCGTCCACCAGCGCCTTCAGATTCTCCACCAGCGCTTCCACCGAGAAAGAAGCGCGGCCTATGGTGCACTGGACGATGCCGGCCTTGTCGGCACGGTACTGGATCTGGCCCGCCCGCGCGTTCTTGATCGCGGCGACCACGTCCTGAGTGACAGTACCCACCTTGGGGTTCGGCATCAGGCCGCGCGGGCCGAGGACCTGGCCCAACTGCCCCACCACGCGCATGGCGTCGGGGGTGGCGATCACCACGTCGAAGTCAATCTTGCCGCCCTTGATTTCGTTGGCAAGGTCCTCGAAGCCCACGATGTCGGCGCCCGCGGCCTTGGCCTGCTGCGCCCTGTCGCCTTGCGCGAACACCGCGACGCGCACGCTCTTGCCGGTGCCCTGGGGCAGCACGATCGAGCCGCGCACGGTCTGGTCCGACTTCGAGGCGTCAATCCCGAGATTGATCGAAACGTCCACCGACTCGTTGAACTTGGCGGTGGCGCCTTCCTTCACGAACTTCAGCGCTTCCTGGACCGGGTAGGTCTTGTCGCGATTGATCCTGGCGCGCAGGGCGTTATAGCGTTTGGAGGCCATCTACAGGCCCTCCACGTCCACGCCCATGCTGCGAGCGCTGCCGGCAATGGTGCGCACCGCGGCGTTGAGATCGGCCGCCGTGAGATCGGGCATTTTCGCCTTGGCGATTTCCTCGGCCTGAGCACGCG
>Ga0137451_1000730_pt1 | contig 10063 bp, 11 predicted proteins | sample EasRivERMGT500_2_FD_102336 | JGI IMG/M metagenome (GOLD analysis project Ga0137451, IMG submission 102336) | Soil microbial communities from meander-bound floodplain in the East River, Colorado, USA - East River MetaG ERMGT500_2 | ecosystem: Environmental > Terrestrial > Soil > Floodplain ...
CGAACTTGGGCGCGGCCATCCTGGCCGAGCGCAACGGCGGCATCGTCAACGGCATGGCGATCGCCGCCCTCGATCCGAAAGCGCCGCAGTATCTGGCCGAGGCCAAGAACTGGGTCGAGGCCGTGCTGCGGCTGGCGTCTGGTGCTGCAATACGACCAGAGGAATACGCCGACTACGCGCAAATCTTCGTGCCGAACCGCAACGACAACCGGCAACAGATCGATGCCAAGCTCAAGCGCATGTCGGATTGGGCGCAGATCACCGCGACCGCGATGAACGCCGACGACGCCACCAAGATGCTGATGAACGTGTCCAGGGGCGATCCAGTGTTCCAGGACATGGCGGTCAAGCTGCGCAACCTGGCGCAGCAGAACGGTAACCTGACGACCCGCTTCGACGACCCGAACTTCGGCAAGGCCCCGGCGCCGGCCGGCGGGCCGGACCCGGCAAGCGTTAACCGCATCCTTGGCATAGGGAAGTAGCCATGGCCGAACCTGACCTGGCCGCACCGGCCGCTGCCCCGGCGATGCCGCCACCGGAGACGATCAAGGACTGGCTGGACAACAACCAGGATAAGGCCGGGACCGCCGACTATGTCACCATGAAGCAGGCGTTCGACGCCGCGGCGTCGCCGCCGGCCAATACCAGCGGCCCGCGGGTGCAGCCGGCAGTGGCGCCGACCCAGATCACCGTGACACCATCGGCGGCACAGTCCAACGCCGCGTTGCCCGGCCCGCGGGTCGGCAAAGACCCGCGGCTGATGGAACCAGTGGCGCCGAGCATCAACTACGGGGCGCCGATCGAGGAGGTCCGCACGGCGCTGGCCGGCGTGCAGAACGAGCCATCGCGGGCGGCGGGCTGGAATCGCTGGGCCGACTTCCAGGAACAGCAGCAACACGCGCAAGGCGGGTTGCTGCGCGGCGCCAACGACTGGATGCGCGCGGTCGCCCAGGGCGTGCCGGGCGGCGCCTGGGGCGACGAGGCCAATGCCGCGGTGCATTCGATACTGCCCGGGTTCGCCGGCGGTATGCCCTACGAGGAGAAGCTCGCGCTCGAGCGGGCGCGCAATCGTCGCTTCGCCTACGAGCATCCGGTCGGCAATGTCGCCGCCAACATCGGCGGCGCGGTCGCCTCGGCGCCGCTCACCACCATCCGCGGCGCCGGCGTGCTGGCCAACACCGGCATCGACACGGTGATCGCGGCGATCCAGGGCGCCGGCGGCGCCGACCAGAACCAGGACCGGCTCAAGGCCGGCGCGGTCGACGCCGGCATCACCGCGCCGCTGTCACTCGGGTTGAACACCCTGATCAAGAACCTCGGCCGCTACGGCATCACCTCCGACAACGTGGTCCGCGCCGCCGAGGCGCTCGGCATCGACCGGCTGATACCGGCCTTTGTCAAAGCCGCCAGCCCGGACATCCAGGCCGCCGGCCGGCGCACCGCGCAGACCTCACTGGACTCGCCGCTCAATCGATCCTGGACCGGCGCCCAAGACGCAGTCGAGCAGTCCGCCGCCGGCACCGCCAACCGCGCCGCCGGATCCACCGACGTGCAGCTGGCGCCACACACAGCCGGCACCACCGTCACCCCATCACTGGAGACCGCGATCGATGCCGCGCAAACCCAGAAGGGCGAACTGGCGCGCGAGAGCCGCGATCTGCTGCCGCCGGCGGTGCGCTACGACGTGCCGCAAATGCGCGAGGCCACCGAGCAGGTGATCGAGCGCCGTGCCGGCATGGGTGCGGAGAACCCGCAGGCCGGCTTGGGCGACCAGCTCGGCATGACCACGCGGCCGCCGCCGGATCCGATGCGCGGACCGTTTTCCCACTACGGCCCGGGCGGCTCGACCTGGGAGAACATGGCCGACCAGGCCACCGAAATCGGCCAACGGCTCGGCCTGCCGCCGACGATACCGCGGGCGGTCGACGACGCCCAGCTGGCGCAGATCTACGCCGGGCTGCGCGGCGACCAGCGCAGCATCATGCGGCGCGACGCCGGCCCGTGGGGCGAGGCGACGTTCACCCGCAACTTGGAGCAGTCGAGCAACCTGTCCGACGTGCAGCGGGCGATCTCCGACGCGATGAAAGATCGGCCGGAAGCGGTGGTCAACATGATCCATAGCGCTGCCACCGCGAAGGGCGCCGGCACCAATATCGATGCCCTCAACACAGTGATCGGCGCGCTGCCGGCGCAAGAGCGGGTCGCCTTGGGCGGCGGCGTGCTGGGCAAGATCGTCAACGACGCCGGCGGCTCGTCGGCGAAGATGGCCTCGGCCCTAGAGGCGATACCGGAAAGCGCCCGGGCGCTGCTGTTCCCGCCCGGCACCCGGCTCAGCAGAGACGTCGAGGCACTGCGCGAGGTGATGGGCCGGGTCGGCGAAGTCAACGCCCTGCAAAGCACCGGCTCCGCGGCGTCGCTCGGCCAGACCATGGCGATCGCCGGCAAGTATGGTGGGCTTGGTGTTGGCGCTGGCGCTGCGCTCTATGGCGCGCACCAGGCCGGCTACGGCGACGCGGCGGCGGCGATCGGCACTGGCGCCTTGGGCGCCAAATACGGCTTCAACCGCTTCGCCAAGCCGTACCTGCTCCAGCACGGCATCACCCCGGCGGTCCAGCAAGGCATGGACGCCGCCCGCGGCCTGCCGCGTGGCGTCGGCTCGCTCTATCAACCGCCACCCAGTGAGCCGCAGTAATGGCCTACATGGACGAAATGGCGCTCGAGCGCGAGAAGAGTAGGCAGTCTTTATTGGCCGGCAAGCAGCCATTGCTCGGCGCCGATACCACGACCGCGCTGCACGCGCTCGGCGTCAACCTCGGGATCGTGCCACCCGGCACGCCGCCGAGCCAGATGACCCAGCTATTAGCTGGGCTGCTCAAAGGCCCGAGCGCAAAAGACATTCGCGTCGACGAACAGAAGCCACTGCAAGTGCAGCCGTTGGTCGGCCAGGTCACCTCGTCGCTACAACGGACGAATCAAAGCGACGACAGCATCGGTGAAACCATCTCGGGCGGCTTCGGCGCGGCCAAGGACAAGGCCCTGCAACAGAAGCTGCAAGCGCAGCAGAAGGTGCAGCCGCCGACCCCGCCGCAGATGCCGGAGCGACCGCCCGGACCCGGATCCAACCGCGCCAGGCTCGGCTCCCGTGCCGAGCGATCGCCGGAAGGGCCGACCTACAAGGCGGATATCGCCTTCCTCAACGAGCGCGGCGGCCACAACAGCGTGCTGAAGGACGGCAAGATCGTATCCGTGCCGGTCGACGCGGCCGGCACCTACAAGACGGTCGATCCCGAACTGGCCGCGCGGCTGCGCGCCGCCGGCGAAGCTTACGAGAAAGCCAACCCCGGCAAGAAGGCCCAGTTCGGCGAGTTCTCCCGCGGCGAGGACGTGCAGAAGGTCTACCACGACAAGTACCTGGCCGACGGCAAGAGCATCGCCGCGCCGCCTGGCCGCTCCGGCCACCAGGTCGGGCGGTCCGGCGACCTGCCGGACAGCCATTTCAGGCAGTGGCTGAACGCCGGCAACAAGGATCAATTCGGACTGCACTTCCCGGTCAAGGGCGACGCGCCGCACGTCGAGGTCAACGGCAGCTTCAAGGGGCCGTCGTTCTCCAATCCGCCGGCCGCGTCCGCAACGCCGTCCGCACCGTCCGCAGCCGCGCCAGGAACCGCAGCAACATCAACGGCGTCGTCCGCAGCCGGCAGCACGGTGCTTGCGGAGCAGCGCAAGCCGATCGCCCAGTTCTTCGACGGCAACCCCCGCCTCAAGGAGCAGATGGCAGCGGCGGCCTGGACCGAAGACAACAACTCGCCGGAGGGCCGGATCGCCGTGCATGAGGCCGGCGCCAACCGGATCAATGCCGCGGGCCGGCCGGTCGGCGATATCATTGATCCGAAGTACTACGCGGCGATGAGCGACCCGGCGCAACGGTCCAAGTACGACGCCGCGCTGAAGCGGGTGCAGACCGATCCGCAGTTCAAAGCCATGCTCTATGCCGAGATGGATCAGGCCCACAAGCAAGGCACCAACTACTCAAACCTCGCAACGGACTTCGGCAGCGGCAACACCGCGGCGCAGTCCAAGACCAACTCCACCCACGTCGGCAAGGTCGGCGGCAACGACTTCTTCATCAAGGACAAGACCCCGGAGGTCCACGGCGCCGGCACCGTGGCAAATAACCAGAAGTGGCGGGCCTCGACCGAGGCCGCTATCAAGGGATCAAGCTCGCAGCCTGCTCCACAAGCTCCCGCCCAGCCCCCGCAAGCTGAAGCGAAGCCTGCACAGGCTGCGGCGGCTCCGGCGGCGGCGACTCCGAACGCGCCGCCGCCGGGTGCTGCCGCGATCGCGGCGACCGAAGCGGAACAATTGTTGCCGGAAGATTCACCGGACGTTCCCGCAACAGCCTCCGCAGAACCCACAAAACCCGCAACGCCAGCTCCTGTGGCCGCAGCACCTCTCCCACCTGCGCCCGCGGCGGCAGCGGCGCCGGTAAAGCCCTCGGCAGCGCCGCCCCCTGCGCCGCCGCCGGTCGCCAAGCCGGCGCCGCCAGCGGTCAATCCGGCGCACGCGCTGCTCGACACCAAGGTGATCGAGCTGGTGAAGCGCGGCGACCCGAGCAAGGTCAGCCAGGTGCCGGACATGATCGGCAACAAGACCCTACGTGAAGCGATGGGCATGCCGTTCATTGGCGGTCAAATCGCCGCCGGCGTGGCGCCGTACCTGCCGAAGATGGGCATCACCCAGCAGCAGTTCGACGCCGCGGTGAAAGAGGGCGCGCCGAAGCCGGCCACGTTGGGCAAGCGTACTGACCTCGGCACCTCGGGCGCCACCGACTTCAGCGCCAGCAAGCGGATGGCGCCGGCGCCGGCCGAGGCGGCCGCGCCCGCGGTCGATCCCAATGCGGCGACGCTAGACCCGCTGCAACAAAAGCCAGTGCAGAACGAGGACGGCTCAATCTCGACCGTGCGAACGATCGGCGTGGAGGACCAAGGCAAGGAGGTCAATATTCCTACCGTGCCGGCCGAGGGTGGCCGCGTAATGTCTGACGCCGACGCACGTCAGCGTTATGTAGAAACCGGCAACCATCTCGGCAAATTCGACACGGTCGAGCAGGCCGGCGCCGCCGCGGAGAAGCTGCATCAGGACGAGGCGGCGCGAATCAGCGAGCAGCCGAAGGGCCAGCAAGGCGCGATGACGCCGGAGATGGCCCAAGCCCTGACCAATGTCTACAAAGACGAAAGCCGGGTTGCGCCGGATCCAAGCCCACCACCGGCCGATGCCATGCCGGTGCTCCCGGCGCAGCCTGCCACGCCCGCCGGTGGTACCGCCGGCGGGCTGTCTCTCGCACCGTCTGGCTTGAGCCAGATTCCAACTGGCACCATACCCGGCCAGGGCGCCAGCCAGGGCGGCTCGATCGCGATGGCGGGGATGCTGCCGCCGATCGACAACGCCACCTTTTCGTCGCCGCTGCTCAACAGCGCGGCGGCGTCGGGCAGCAGCCCGAGCATGGGCCTGTCACCGATCCCGATGCAGACCCTGGGTGGCTGGGGCTGGGGCGGCGGCAACATCGGCGCCGGCCTTGACTGGGGTGGCGGTGGTGGCTTCGACCTCGGCGGCGGTGGTGGGTTCACCATGCCGTCGTTCGGTACCGGCGGCTGGTAGATCATCCGGCATTAGCTTGAGACATATCAGTTCATGCACCGTCAGCTCGGTGCTGATCGCGGTGATCGGATAGCCGCAGACAACGCAGGCCCGCAGATGCCGGCCGATCGGCAGCATTTGCCGGATGCTCATCGGTGACCAGATACTACCGTGCCGGTGCTCTGCATCGGCACGCACCGTGTGACGTAACCTAAGTCGGTCGTCCTCGATGCCTCGAGACACGCCTCTTTGTTCGGGTATCCTGTGATTGCCCAAACCGATCCTATTAACAAAACCCACAGCACCGTTTAGCCCCCGCAAAATTTTTTTGCATTTTTGAAGCTGGCCCCGGCAGCACATACCGCCGGGGCCTTGCTTGGTCAGGTCAGCTGCCGCTGCCGTCGCCGGCGGTGCAGACCGAACATGCCAAGCATCGCCGCCACCAAGCCGGGCAGGCCGGCGCCGGCAATCGGACCGGGAACCGCAGCGGCGGGAGCCACGTCGATGCGGAAGTGCTCAAAGTCGCTAATCCGCCCGCCGACAACTCTCAAGTCTAGATCCCAGATCGCTTCACCGTTGATGGCGGTGAAGTCGTAGCCGTTCTGGCCGGATTTCAAGACATCGCTGAACAGGAAGTCCTTGAAGGTGCCATCCGCTTCCAGTGCCGTCACCCTGAACAGGATGGTCGCGCCGGCTGTTCCCACCAAACTGAACACATCCCTGGTAACAGCAAGCTGGGTCAAGTTCAGCGAGTTGAACACCGTGATATCGAGGTCTTCGGTGTTAAAAATTTTAATATCGTTACCGGATTGCGACCCGGTGAACGGATTCAACGGATCTTGCGTAGGAGTTAAGTCCCTGAATCTTACGACCTCGTCATGCTGGCCGTTGAGGCGGCCGAGGATGAGGCGGTTGTCGAAGATGGAACTGAAGACCACGTTCGTGCCGGTGCCACCGAGGCCGGTGGTATCGAGAACGATGTCGGCCTTAGCAGATGCAGTAAGCAAAAGCGCCGCCACGGCTGTGACGGCAAGAAGTCGGCTCATTGGGGTGGTTCCTCTGTTGGGTTATCGGCGGGTTTCACTTTAGCGGCTTTGGCCCGGTTGCGGGCCTTCTCTTTCGATTGTGGGTCGGTCTTCTCCGCAATCTGATTACGCACCCGAAACACCTTGGCGTCGAGCAGCATCAGTTCGCGCAGCTGGGCTTCCTGATCGTCCATTGCGCACCAGTGTAAATCAACTATTTTGAGATGCAACTTGTATTGTCAAAAATGTTGAGATAGGACTGATTCATGACAACCCTACGCACCACTTCGGACATCATCAACGCGCTCGGCGGCATCGAGACGATGGCCGAGCTGACCGGAACCTCGGTCAATGGCGTCTACAACTGGCGGGCGGGAAAGCAATTCCCCGCAGACACTTACCGGCTACTTAAAGATGCGTTGCAGGAGATCGGCCACGATGCGCCGGATACTCTATGGCCTATGCGCCAGGCTCCGAAAAAGGCGGCGAAAGGTACTGTGTCCGCAGCCAAGCTACTGCGTCGCGCCGCGGCGCAGTAGCTACCCTTTCCCAAATATAACCGAGGACGAACCCATGAACGCTCGACCGAACGGACAGAACGCGGTGACCGACGTTGAGAAAGACTACCGCGTAGCGGCGCTGGCGCAGGTCAACCAAATGCATAACGACCTGATCTCAGCCAACAACGCCATCACGCAGTATCGCATCGACTTGAACCGCGAGCGCGACCGGGTAGCGATGATGGTCGAGGAGCGCGATCGTTACCGGCATGAATCGCTGCGGCTGCGCAAGATGCTGGTCGAGCTGACCACGCAGATGGCCAACATCGGTCTACTGACCCGCCGCGCCGAAGATTACGTTAACGCCATTAACGAGTTGGACGCTGCACCGACGCCGACCACCGCGGCAATCGACGAGCTGGTGGCCGACCAGAACGCGCTGAAGGCGGCAGCGATCGCGCAGCTGCAATCGGCGCTGGAGAAGCCGCATGACTGAAACCATTCAGGTCATCCAGGGCGATATCGATCCCGATCGCTCGCTGAAAGATTCATGGAACGTGTTCGTGGCGCAGATGCGCTCGCTCGGCACCGACGAAGAGCAAATCGATGCCATGCGCGCGACCTACTACATGGGCGCCGCGCAGGTGTTCACGCACATCGACAAGGCCGCGGGCCGCGGCCTGCCGGCGCTGGCCGCAGCCATGCGCGGGATCTACCGCGACATCGACAAGCACATGAAAGACAACATGAAGATCCTCCGAACCGAGGGGAATGCCTGATGGCCTGGAAACCGGAAGTGCGCGTCGCCAACGACGACAAGTGGTACGACAACGCCACCCGGTTCGCCACCAAGGAAGAGGCGCTCGGCTACGCCCGCGACCTGGAAATGCGCTGGACCTCGGCCAAGGAGGTTCGCGCTACAGAATGCGACGACCCGGTCAACGGCAAGTGGATAAAGGGCCGGATGAAGTGGAACGAGGACGTGCGATGAGCCAGCCGTGGACTCACACCGCCGGCGCCGCCGCTTTTCCTCGCGTCGACGAACACTACGTCGAGCCGCACTGGGTCAGCGAGCGGCTGTTCCAGGAAGAAAAGTTCATCGGCGGCGTCTACGACCCAGCCTGCGGCTTCGGCCGGATCGTGCAGAGTGCGCGGGACGCCGATCTCAATGCTTACGGCTCCGACATTGTCGACCGCGGCTTTGAAGGCGGCGTGCTGGATTTCTTTGAAGAGAGCCGCAACCACAGCAACATCGTCAGCAATCCTCCCTTTGACGTATTTGAAGACTTCACCCGGCACGCGCTGGTGCTCGCCGACCGCAAGGTTGCACTGATCATGCCGACCGCCCGGCTCAACGCGGCTCGCTGGCTATATGACACGCCACTGCAAAACGTATGGCTGTTGACCCCGCGGCCGTCGATGCCGCCGGGCCATGTCATCAAAGCCGGCGGCAAGGTGGGCGGTGGCAAAAGCGATTATTGCTGGCTGGTATTCGAACATGGGTACAGCAGTCACCCAGAACTGAAGTGGATGCGCCGCGATGTCCCATGAAAAGGAAATGTACACGGCGCTGACCGAGATCGAACGGCAGCTCAACATTGGCCTGCGCGAGCTTATGCGGTTGGCGGAAAAGAATGAGAAGCTGCGCGAAGCCCTGCGCGAGATCGCCGCCTTGCCCGACATCGCCGCCGACACCAGCATGTGGATTGCGCGGCGCGCACTGGATCAAGATTAAGAGAGGCGTATGGTGGTGGCTTCACGCAAACGAAAGAGGTTCACCATGGCGCCACCTCTACGTTTCATCTACCTCACCATTCCGCAACACAACGACATCATCCTCAACATCAACGACGGCGACAGCCATGCCCGCTACCGGATCAACCGCGAACAGTTGTTTCAATTAAACGAACAGATCGTCGAAGTCCTGATCAAAAACAAGTTCGACGACGACGGCATGCAGCTGGTGCTCAGCCTGGAGAAAGCTGCTAACCTCTAGGCGTTGACGAGAATCCCTTCGACTTGATGACGGCGCAGGTAGGCTTCGAACGCCTGCTGCGCCGTCATTTTCTTGTGCACCCGGTCGATCTTCATCTGGTCCACTGTGTCGGCTGCCGAACAGACACGGACGATAACTGGTTTAGTCTGCCCGGAACGATGTAGGCGAGCGATTGTTTGCTCCCATAGTTCGGGTGACCAGGTCGGGCTAATCCAAGCCATGTCTGAACCGCCGTGTTGTAAATTCAAGCCATGTCCGCCACTCGCCGGGTGCAGCGCCATGAACGGTAGCTCGCCGGCATTCCATCGGGTGATGTTTTGGTCAGATGCCTTATCGGCGACCCCGTCGCCGAGGTAAGGAAGATCCTCGCCGAGCAACCGGCGCAGCATTTCCAAGTCCTCGCGATACTCGTAAACGAGCAGCAGAGGCCCATCCGCGCCGTCGATAACGTCTTGAACCCATTGCTCCTTTTCCGAATGGATGGCGATGGTTGTGCCATCGTCGTAGACGAAACCGTTGGCGATCTGCGCCAACTTGCCGGTGGCGACGGCAGCGGAGGCGGCCATGACGGTGGCGTCGCCGTCACGCAACAGCAGCTGCTCTTCCATGTCATCGTATTGCTTGCGGGCGGCGGCCGGCAGCTCGATCCGGTCAAAGACGATCGACAGTTCCGGCAGCTGCGGCAGCTCGTCGTCGCGCAAGGTGACGCAAAGCGGTGCCAGCTCGGCGTTGATTCTTTCCTCCGCACCCGGCAACGGCGCCCATGTGTAGCCCTGGTAGTCAATCGGGTAGAACCGTTGCTTGCGCCAAGAGTAGAACGACTTGCCCCACAATTTAGCGCGGGTTACCACCGTCGCCGGCATAAACAAATCCTCGGCGCCTGACGGTCGCAAGGTGCCGGTCAG
>Ga0137451_1000731_pt1 | contig 10051 bp, 12 predicted proteins | sample EasRivERMGT500_2_FD_102336 | JGI IMG/M metagenome (GOLD analysis project Ga0137451, IMG submission 102336) | Soil microbial communities from meander-bound floodplain in the East River, Colorado, USA - East River MetaG ERMGT500_2 | ecosystem: Environmental > Terrestrial > Soil > Floodplain ...
CAGTCATAACGAAAAAATCCCACTCCCGCCGAGTATTTTCGTATGACGGCCGCCCGGATGACAACTGAGCAGGGGTCGATGGAATGCCGACGCTGTGGGAGCCTCGGTCAGGTGATAACGGCGAATGGCCTGGCGTTCATCGTGCGATGCACTGGCTGCGGCTGCCAGACCGGGCTGGAACGCTGCGAGCAGGACGCGCTTGACGCCTGGAGAGTGGCTCGCGTGTCCCCGAAATAAATCGTGCATGTCCTCATTTTGTTGTTGACGACGCTGATTTGTGTCCTTATAAACGTGACATCAACACGAGGACACATAGACATGACCACGACAACCACATCACGCGGCAATCGCATTGAGAAGAAGGTCAACGCCGCGCTGAAAGCCGCGGGATGCCAGGGCTACACCGCCCGCTACACCGAGTCGGACGATGAGATGGACGACAGCGTGGCCATCCTGCTGCACGGCGCGGAAACATCGTGGAACCTGCAACTGGGCCATGATTACTGCGGCATCAACGAATACGGCTACAAAGACGGCTTCATCGACTGGATGCGTGATCATGGCCTCTACCGTTCGCAGGGGCACGCCATCGCCAAATTGTGCGCGCTGCTGAACGCCGCCTGACCCACGCGGGGCCTCGCGCCTCGCTCCCACGCATTCACGAGGACAGCATCACATGAGAAACTACAGCACGACGGCGATGTCAGACCTGAGCGAGACAGACTACGAGACTTTGCTGCTCCATCTCGGCGAGCAGTTGACCGCTTGCATCCACCGAGCGCCGGACGGTGAGGCGGCGAAATCGGCGAGCGACGCCCTCGCGAACGAGTGGCGAGGGACGCTGACCGCGAATGATTGGCTGCACGCCGCCGGGGCTCGTCTGGGCGTTGATACCTCTGGCTGTGTCGGCGCCTGACATGACCCAAGTCGGACGACGCGTCCCCCGAGTGGACACAACCATGACACCCGCGGGGTTTCGCGCCGCCCTCGAAGCCATAGGCTGGTCGCGGAGGCAACTCGCCCAGCGACTCGACTGCGACACGCAACTTGCCAACCGCTGGGCCGCCGGAGGGGCGCCGATACCGCCCCAGGTCGCGCGGTGGCTGGAGCAGTTGGTGAGGGCTCTCGAGCGCAACCCGCCGCCGGACGATTGGCGGGTGCGGGTGCTCAGAGATGCGGCGGAATGAACCCGATATCCACGAACAGGATTTGAGCGACCATGGACGAAGAAACAAAAGCACGATTTGATGCGATGGACGCGCGGTTCACGGCGCTGGACGCGCATCTCCATCGCATGATTGGAGAGATCAATGACGGCTTCGAGCGTGTGCTCGACCGGCTGAGCCACATTCGAGCCGACACCGACGACACGCGCGGGCATCTGCTCTACGGACTGAGCGAAAACCTGACGTTGAGCCAACGCATCTCAAAGCTCGAAAACGACAGGCGGAAGCCGTGAGCGCCGTCGCACAGATCGCCGGGCGGCTGCCATGACCACGGCCGAGCGCCGCCGGCTGGAACGGATACTGGGGATGCTGGGGAGCGAGCCGCGATGATCTCCCTGGCTGGCGCGATCATTCTGGCCTTCGTCCTGCTCTATGTTTTCGTGATGCTGACTGCCGGCGCGGTCGCGGGTTTCGAGCAAGGCTTCGCGGAAGGCATGGTTTCCATGATTATCTTCGGAACCATGATCCTCGGTCTCGCCAGCTGCGTTTTCTTCTGACGGCCGGCTGGTCTAGCGCGACGACGCGGCCCCGGCCTGTTGCGAAACACCCTGGAGAACCGGTGCGATGAAGCGCCGCACGCGTTCCGCCGCCGCCTCGTCCGTCAACAACCGGTTCCGCAGCGACGCATAGAGAGCCGCGCGTTCTGCCGGGTCCGTGGTGAACAGCTTGTTCGCGAGCGCGTCGGACATGGCCGGGTTGATCCCCTGGCCCAGACGGCGTTGCACTACATCGCGCCCGATCGTTCCGGCTCCCTGCAACCAATGGCCGCCCAACGCCTGACTGATCCCGGTCATGATTGGACCCGGAGCGCCGCGCGCCATGTCCTCGGCGCCAGCCTGTAAGGGGTAGGTTTGCGATCCGGCGCGGGGGCTGACTGCCTTCTCGACGTTTTGCATATCGACTTCACGCTTCAGAACGCCGTTGAACACAGACAGTTCTTCCGGCTCCAACACGCTGGCGAGTCGGGCCTGCATGTTCCGATCCTCCAGCAAATTCCGCGCCCTGCCGGGCGCTCTGGCGGGATCGCTGAAGCTGTCCGAAACACCTCGGCCCGCACCCAGACGATATCCGGTACGCTCATCAACGGGGCGCGTCATGCGATCAGCTACGACATCTCGGTTCGTCGTGAGCATCTTTTTTCCGGCGTCGATGGCGTCCATTTGCGCCGATGGTCCGGACCATGCCTCCAGTGCGCGCTTGTATGGATGGAACAGGCCTGTCAGCGTATCGCGGTAGGCGGCACGGTTCTCGTTAACCAGTTGGCCGTATCTGTCGAGGTTCAGCCGACCCGATGTCGGATCACGAAACCCTTCGACAATCAGGTCGTAACCCTGCTTGACCGCGTCGAGCAGCCGCATCTTCGGAGTCTCGCCCTCGACGGGGACAAACTTACCGCCCTCGCCTCGAGTGACGCCGTAGTCCTGGGGTCTGAACACGGTGCCGTCGCGCAGATGTTCCAGTTCCGCGAGGCGAAGCCCGCGCTGCATCGCATCCTGACCTATGGGATCGTCCACCCACCGTGCCACCTGGCCATACTCGTCGGTGGTCGGCTGTATCTTGAATGCCCGGTCATAATGTTCGCGCGCCGCCGAGCGCTGTGCCCGCAGGGAGACGAGCGTCTCCGGGATATCAGTCCCCGAGCCGCCGCCGAATGCCGCATCACTCGCTTCCGACAGCCGGTCGGGTCTGGCAAACCGCCGCCCCTCCACGAACTTATCCGCCACCTCCGCGGCCTCGCCTGGTGTGTTGGCGACGGTTTTCCCCAGGTTGATCGTATTTCGCCCGCCGAGGTCCACGGGCGCCACGGGTTGATCCCCGGCCGCCACGGAACGCCGTTCCGCCTCATCTATGACGGCATTCGCGTCACGAGTGCCACCAACCTTGTCCCGTTGCAGAGCGCGCGTGACCTGCCGTTCCGCCTGTGCCTCCTTGTCACCGAAGCCCAACCCCCTGAACAGTCGCCCGCCGAGCCTGTTGATCATGTTGATGCCGAGGCCCGCGACCGGCCCAACCACCCCGCCTATTCCGGCTCCTGTCCCGGCGCCACCGAGGCGGTCGAGCAGTCCTTCGCCCTCTCCGAAGCCCGCCACGCCGCCGGCCGCCGCGCCGCCAATCCCCATGCGGACATATGGGTTGACCGAGCGCACGGCGTAGTCCGCGACCATTGGGTTGACACCCGCCGCTCCCGCGATGCGCGGACCAACGCCGCGGGTCGCGATGGCGGCTCCGATGCCGCCCGCGATCTGGCCGGCGAGGTTCGGCCAGTATTGCTGTTCCTTGTCGATCGCGGCGCGCTCACGCGCGACGGCCAACGCTCTGTCGTACTCCTGCCCCACGGTCGGCCGCGTCTCGCCGGTCACCAGGGACTGCAAGGTTCGCGGTCCCGCCGCCAGGTTGGACGCGCCCTGCACGCCGGCCCGGACGCCAGCCTCGATCTCGTCATTGAAACCGTAGGTGCCGCCCTGGATCACGCCGCGCCCAAACGCTCCGCCAACCGATGGTTCCTCGCCCGGCAGGAGTTTCCAGTCGTTTCCGTCGTAAACGTGCCTGGTTCCGGTGGTGGGATTGATGCTGATCTTCGCGGGCACCCAGTCGCCGGTCTCCGAACGCGACAGATAGTCGCCGTTGGCGTCCTGTATGACCGTCATGGGATGACCACCTTGGAACCGGGAGGTGGCGGCTTCATCGCTGGAGCGGATGACGACCCGCCGGGGGCCGTCGTCGTTGCCGGTTTATACGAGGCGCCCGCCTCCCGAATCATCTCAGCCAATTTTGTCTCCCGGTTCCGCTTCTTCTCAGCCAGAACCTGGGGCGAATCCCCTGGCTGCGGGATGTATTGCTGGCGCGCCGAAGCGAATTCCTCGGGTTGAATCGAGGCACCGCTTTCCTGCCTGAGAACCGCGTTAATGAAATTACGTTCCGCCTGAAGATGGAGCTGAAATTCCGGCGAGATGAGGCTGTTCGCCAACAGTGGCGTCTTCCCGAGCATCTGTTCCCAGCGGCTCATGGCCGCCGGTGATGTGTCAGCGATGATCGGCAACGCCTGTTGTAGCCTGTCGGCATAACCGGCGGCCTTGCCTTGTTCCACTGTCAGCGGTGCCGCTGTCGGCGCACCGGGCGATGACATCACCAATGGCAGCGCGCCACCATCCGGTTCCGGGAAATGCTTCGGCAGTCGGCGCGTGATCATCGCGGGGATTTTTTGTCCGGGATTGTTCGGATCGTCCATCGTCACCGCCTGCCCGCCGGACTGCTGCGTGGCATAGTAGGAGCCGGCATACAGGCGCTTTTCCGCTGCCGTCGCGGTGCCGTCCTCAATCTTGGGAGCGAGGGTGTTCAGTATTTCATCGTGCGCCTTCGCCGCTTCCCTCGCATTGTTTGCCTCCGACAGACGCAACCGCGCCGCCTCAACCTCAGCCGCCTTGGCCTTATCCGCCCGCGTCTCGGCGCGGTTCGCGGCCTCGTCCTGCGCCTTCCGGTAATCCTCCTGTCGCCGGTAGTTCGCGTCGGCTTCCGCCGCCGCGTTAGTCGCATTCTGCTGGCGCAACACGTCGTTGTGCTGCCGCAGTTGATCTATGTGCAGCATGACGGCGGCGGGCTTGGCGCCACCCGCCGACATCTCCGCGACGCTCATGGCTTGCTTCCGTGTCAGCCCGGCGAACAGACCTGACTGGATCTGAGGGTCCATGGGGATGACGCGACTCGGTGCCGGCGCGGGCTGCTGGAGCACCGGCGCCCGGGTCGCGGCACCTCCCGACGCCGTGCCTGGGGACGGTGGCGCGGCGGCGGTAACGACCGGGGGCGGCGCCAGGGGACCACTCCCCGGCAGCCTGAGCGTGATCCCCGGAATGCCTGTCTGATACAGTTGGTTCGGCTGCTCGGTGGGCGGCAGCGTGGTCTGCCCGGCGGCGGGGCCAGCGGCGGCCGTTCCGCCCAGGCGCATCGCCTGTCGGGACGGAGCAACGTCGGGCGTTGCCGCTTCCCCTCCGACAAGCGCCGCCACGGCTTCATGGCCTGGATATTCCGGCGGCGCGTTCTGCGCGAGGCCCTGCGCCTGGAGTTCCTTGACGATCGGCCCGTAGGCCACGGCCGCCTCGGCCTCGGGCATGGCCAGCAACGCCTGTGCGGCAGCGCGCACGGGCGGCGGGATCTGCGCGGTCGTGGGTGACGGCGGCACGATGGCGGGCGCCGCTGCTGGTGGAACAGATCCCACGCGCGGCCCGGCGGCGGGGTTGTATTCGGGTGGCGCGGTGGCGGCGAGGGAGGCGCGCGGCCCCGCGTTGCCATAGTTCAGATATCGACTCGCGACAGCGGCTCGTTGAGCCGCCCTGGCATCGGCGTTCGCTGGTCTCTCGAACTCCTTCGTCCAGATCGCCGCCGCTTCCTCTGGCGTTTTCGCCTGTTTCAACGCGGCGCCGACATGCGCGTGCGTGCCTTGTGGGGATATCTCCCAGGCGGCGAACTCATGTTGCTGCGCCTCGGTCGGGTTCGGCCCATACCGCTTTTTCATCGCTTCCATGCGGTCGGCGTGATGCTGATAGAGGCCGAGCGATGTCCCGCCATCACCAACGGCGGCCGGATTAAAGCCGCTCTCGGCGGCGGGTCCGCCGGCCAGGATGCCGGCCACCTGGTGTGGCGTGTAACCCTGGCTCGACCAGAACGCGGCCGTGCGTTGAGCCACCTGCCCGGCCGGCGTGTTGATGTCGGGCGGATCACCCAGTGCTCCACCGCCGCCACCTCCGGCTGGTGCGGTGCCTGTCTCTGTCCCGGCCGCGTTCTTCGCGGCTTCTATCAATCTGTCGGTGAAAGCCTGATCCTTCGCCATTTGCGCCCGATCGAGGTCGAGCCTCTCCCGCTCGACGCCGAGATGTCCCAGCTCCGCGATGGACTTATCGACCGCCGCCGGGTTGAACAGCACGTTCGAAAACGGTGACGGAACGTTCCATTGAGTGAACTGTGGCATGGCTCAGGCGCCCTTGCTGTAGTCGACGCCGTAGCCGCCGCCTGGGCCGCCGTAGATCGACGCGAAACGCTCGTCATACAGCCGGTTGTTCGCGTAGTTGGTCGCCGCGTCGCCGATGCCCTTCGCGGCGTTGCCATAGATCGAGGACTGCGCGCTGCCGGCACTCAGGTCCGTTTGCGCCATGCTGGTCCCGGTGTTCTGGGATGCCGTGGCCTGACCGGACGCCGCGCTTTCACCGAGCTTACTGAGATCGAAAAGTCTGTTGTAGTAATCAGTAAATTCCTTGTCCGCGAGACCGGCGCCGTAGGTCTGCTCGGCCTTCAAAGTCGCTCCGCTCCGCAGCATTGCCTTCGCCGCCGCTCCGGCATCGACCGCGCGCAACCCCTGCTCGAGCTGCCACTGGTAGCCGGGGCTCGCCTGGAAGTTGGCCCGCGCCGCCGTCGCCGCGTCCGGCCCGTTCAGGCCCAACAAGTCCGCTGACCCGGTGTTCGCGGCCCCGCCAGTCGTCCGCCATGGATCAAGATCAGCGCGTGACTGCGCGAGCGCCCGTTCCTGAGCCGCGCTGGCCTTGTCAGCCGCGGAGCCCGCCGCCTGTGACTGCATGTATGATCCGGCGAGACCGGCGGCGGCTGATACGCCCGTGCCGATTGCCAGTGCCGCTCCTGCTCCGAGACCCATCAGTTCAACTCCATTCTGTAATATTGCCCGAACGGCTCGGCACCCAGACGACGGTAGAATGTCCCAAGTCGTGGCCCGCTGCCACGGTGCCCCGCTCGCATGATGACCTCGTGCACGCCGCGCTCCCGCAGCTTTTCAAGCGCCGTCCGTTGCAACCGCATCCCGAGATGGCGAACCGCCGAGGACGCGAAGAAGATCGTGTGCTCTCCCTGCATTACATCCGGACTGTCCAGCGACGGGCCGATCACGGTCATCAGGTATCCGAACATACGCCCTTGGATTCTTGCAGTCAGGCACTGCAACGCACCGATGTCGTCAAGCATTCGCAACAGTGGCAGGTTCTTGCCCGCGTGATCTTCTGGCGATTGCCCGGTCTGTGTCAGGTGTTCGCGAAACAGCGGCTCGGCGTCCTCATAGAACCGCGCGAATGGTTCCACCTGAAATGACACGCCATCGAAATCACCCGCCTCGGGTTTCATCGTCGCGATGGTCCGGTGCTTCGCCTGCGCGGCCAGTTTCGCGAGTTGCGGCTGATAGGCCCGGACGCGTCTCGCCAACACGCGGAGGTCGATCTGGATATTCACCCGTGACACCGCCGCCCACCATTGCGGTTGGTGTGGATACGGCATCACGTGTTCCCAGACGCGACGGCACCCATCCTCGGTCGCCAGATCCGCGAAGCTGACTGACAGCGCGTCGGGCACTCGCCGCTCAAGCTGCGCCAGTTTGGCGTCCAGCCGGCGCATGAGCGGTGCCAACACCGCTTCGTCGTAACCCAATGGCAGCCGCAGAAAGCTCGCCACGACCTCGTCCGGCGGGCGGCGCACGACCACGACCCGCACGTCCCCATGGCCACGAAGGAGCCTCCAGAACGGAGCGGCGGCGGTCTCCACGGTGCCGGTGTTGGGTTGGCTCAGCCACGCTGTCACATCGTCCAGGGATCGCGCGTGCAACAGTTCTTCGTGCCCGCAATGCCAGTCGCCCCAGGACAGAAACCGGGCTAACCAGGCGCTGCGTGAGCGCGGCATCGAGAAAATTACATACGGGCTTGATGTTGTTATCATAATTAGATTATTGTTCGGAACGACATCGACGTTGCTGCGCCGATGCCATCCCTGACCACGGTCCTGATTGAGAGGAACCAATGGCTAAAAGCAAAGATAGCAGACGACTGGCTCATAATCTCTATATGCGCCAATGGCGTCAGGCGAATATAGAAAAGTGTTCGGCTTCTGATCGCGCATGGAGACGCAAAAACCCCGAGAAAGCGGGTTATCGCTCGCACAAAACCCGCGCCAAACACCGTGGTATCGCGTTCACTCTTACCTTCGAAGAGTGGTGGGAAATCTGGCGTGACAGCGGGAAATGGGAACAGAGAGGCTCCCGAACGGCCCAATATGTCATGGCAAGGCACAAAGACCGAGGCGCTTACGCCATTGGGAATGTCCGGATCTGCACAGCGGCGGAAAATCACACTGACCAAGCTCTCTACATGAGAGAAGAAACACGCAGACTTCTTTCGGAGAATGCAAAAAGGCAGCATCTAACCAACCCCGTGAGCGAGGAGAGACTCAAGCGCCTTTGGGATTCCAATCGGGGTCGGCCTCGCAGCGAGGAAGTGCGCAAAAAGATTAGCGTCGCCAAAAAAGGATGGGTTGTTAGCGCGGAAACACGCGCCAAGCTCTCTAAGGCAGCTAAAGCGCAATGGGTAAAAAAGAAGATTGCTCATCCCTAACGGCAGCGCCGCGCCCAGATGATGCCGTCCGCGCTCACCGCGCCGCTCGTAAACCCGCACTGCGCCACGAGATACGCCGTGACCGGGGTCGCTACGTTGATCCGCACGGCGCCTCCCGTGCCAATACGCAGTTGCGTCACTCCCGTCGCTCCGGCCACGCGGGTCGCGAGGGGACCGCCGGTAGCCGAGACAATGTTGATGCTGGCGGCGGCGTAGGTCACCGATCCTGTCGGCGTGAAGGTGATGTTGCCCTCGACGCTCCAGTCGCCCGCCGTCAGCGGCAACGTCACGATGTCGGTGACGGTGCCATTTCCCAGGCCCACCGTGCCGCTGCTCGACGCCTGGAGAAACTCGCCGATCTGGCCGGCGGGTGCGTCTGAGGCGTCAACGACACCGACAGTCAGCTGTCCCGGCAAATCCCGCAGCCGATCCGCCACGCCGTCGTGATAGGCGATCCAAGCGTGCGTGTGCTGCCCGTCGTCCCGTAATGGCGCCTCGTTGGCCGGCGGCCTGGGCGTGATCGGGACCTGTGCCATCACCACGCGCCCGGCTGGATATCGGCGTCCACCGCGTAGATGTGCGTGATACCGTAAGACGTAATACGAAAGACGCGTTCGCGGAACGAGCCGAGGCGGGTGGTGAATACCCTGGTTCGGTGATCATACGTCCGGATCGCGTTCAGCTCACGCGGCAGGCTGAACAGTTCGGACCCGTCGTCGGACCAGTCGAGCCGCAGCGTGGAGGGTGCGTGCGCCGCGTCGCCGGTCTCCATTTCGATCTCCACGCGGGAGCAGAAATCGCGTTTCGTGCCGGCCCATATCGGCGGCAGTTGCACCTGCCGCATGACCTCTACGCCGTCCTCCGTGGACAGGCCGATGCGCGGGGCGAATATCTTGCCGCTCCAGTTATCGCCCAGTCCCAGCACCAGGCCGCGACCAACATCAGGAGCACTCCGCAGCCGATAGGGCGCGAGGCCGTCCGCCGAACTTGACCGCTCGTGCCAAAGGTCTGTCGCGGCATCGTAGACCATCGTTCGCTGGTCCGTCGTGCCGACCGTGACCACGTAATACGTGTGTCCGTTTTGTGCATAAGTGAACGCCACCGCCGTCTCGGGATTACGATCCTCTATGCTCCGCTCGACGGCGTGCGTGCTGATGCGTTTGGCCTGATACCCGGCTGACCTGTAAACCACGTTGTCGGCGCCGACCCACCACACCGAACCATCGGCGATGGCCACGGCGGCGGGTGTGGCGATGGGCACCGATATGACTCCACCCGGCCTGCGACGGAACGGGAAGTCAGCCTCGCCAGCGTCATACCAAACTTCTATTCCCCCGTTGCCCATCAACCAGACCTCGCCCCGGTGCGTTACCGCCCGATTGGTCAGATTGCTCACGGTGTCGCTGTGCGCGAAGTCGAGCGCGTCGAAGTCCGTGGGGTCGGCCAGTC
>Ga0137451_1000732_pt1 | contig 10044 bp, 7 predicted proteins | sample EasRivERMGT500_2_FD_102336 | JGI IMG/M metagenome (GOLD analysis project Ga0137451, IMG submission 102336) | Soil microbial communities from meander-bound floodplain in the East River, Colorado, USA - East River MetaG ERMGT500_2 | ecosystem: Environmental > Terrestrial > Soil > Floodplain ...
ATGACCCGCAGCGCCACGCGGCGCGTCGTGCTCGCCAGCAGCTTGAGCGTGTATGACTGGTCGAAGCTGGGCCGCTCGCTCAGTGAAGACGACGTCATCCTCGACCCGTCGACCATGCAGGCGCGCGACGCCTATGCGCAGGCCAAGACAATGCAGGAGCGGCTGACGCGCGACATGGCCCGCAAACACGGCTGGACGCTCACCGTGCTGCGCCCGGCGGTGATCTGGGGCCGGGGCGTCTGGGGAGAGTTCATCATCGGCAAGCGCGTGGGCGCGCTGCAGGCAGTTGTGGCGCCGTCGGCGCCAGTTCGCATCGTCTATGTCGAGAACGCCGCCGACGCGTTCGTGCGGGCGGCCCAGCGTACCGCAGGCGGGGAACTGATACTCAACGTGATTGACGACCCGCAGGTCACGACCTGGAGGTATGCGAAGGTGGTACAGCGTCAGCTCGGCGGCGTGCGCGTGCCGCTGCCCTACGCCGCAGGCCTGTTCACGGCCAAGCTGGCATCACTGCTCCCGGGCGGGTCGCGCAAACTGCCGTACTTCCTCCGGCCGCGGCTGTTCGAAGCCCTGCACAAGCCCGTGACCTGGTCCAGCCGCCGCCCGCGCGAGGTGCTCGGGTGGACGCCCCGTTTCACCTTTGACGAGGCATTGGCCCGGACGGAGTCGCGGTATGCCTGAACGGATGGTGCTGGCCTACGTGACCAACCAGTACGGCCGGGAAGGCGACACCTTCATAAGGCAGGAGGTGCGGCAGCTGCGCAAGCTCGGTCATGCGGTATTCACGTTCTCGATGCGTCGGCCCGAACGCGAGCAGGCGGTGAGTGACGAGGTCCGCAGCGAGCAGGCCGGCACGGACTACATCCTCGAAGCCGGCACGCTGAAGCTGGGATTGGCGCTCATGGTCTGCGGCCTGTGGCACCCGCTGAGAATGCTGCAAGCTGCGGCACTGGCCTGGAAGACACGTGCACCGGGCCTGAGGGCCATCGTGTGGCAGCTGTTCTACCTCGTCGAGGCCGCGTATCTCGCGCGCCGCATCGAGTCCCTGGGTGTCGAGCACGTGCACGATCATATCGCCACCAACTCCGCCAGCGTCTGCATGCTCGCCTCGGTGCTATCCGGCGTGACCTGGAGCATGACCGTACATGGCCCGCATGATTTCGTCGAGCCCGTGCGATGGGCGCTGCAAGAGAAGCTCGAATCCTCGGCATTCTGCGTTTTCATTGCGGAGTTCGGCCGCAGCCAGGGCATGTGGTTTTCCCGGCCTGCGGCCTGGCCAAAGCTGCACGTCGTACGCTGCGGACTGGACGAAAGCTTCTTCGCAGCAGCGCCGGTGTCGATACCCCCGGGTCCCAGACTGGTGTTCGTAGGCCGTCTTTCAGCCGAGAAAGGCGTGCTGGTTCTGCTGGAGGCTGCGGCGAAGCTCGCGCGCGACGGGATTCGAGTCGAGCTGGTACTGATCGGCGATGGCCCGTCCCGTCCCGACATCGAGCGGGCAGTCGTGCGCCATGGGCTTGGTCGCGCGGTAACGCTGCTCGGCTGGCAGGGCAGCGAAAGGGTCCGCCAGGAGATACTCGGAAGCCGTGCGTTGGTGTTGCCGAGCTTTGCGGAGGGCTTGCCGATCGTGCTGATGGAGGCCATGGCTCTGCGTCGACCGGTCGTGAGCACCTATGTCGCAGGCATCCCCGAGCTGGTCCAGCCCGGCATCAACGGATACCTCGTGCCAGCGGGTTCGGTGGATGGACTTGCCGAGGCGATGCGCGCGGTTGTTGGGGCGTCCGTCGAGCAGCTGGACCAAATGGGCCGGTCTGGGGCCGCGCGCATAGCGGAGCGGCACGACGCTGCCACCAACGCACGCCAGCTAGAATCCCTGCTGTGGCATGCCGTGGACACACGGCGACAGGCATAGATGCGCATCGCTATTGTCGGCTGTGGGTTCGTGGCAGACCTGTATGCAGGAACGTTGGCTGTGCACCCCAGCATGCACCTAGTTGGAGTTGCGGACCGGGACCAGGAACGCGCGCAGGCTTTTGCTCGGTATCACTCGGTCCCTGCATACCGGGACCTGGAGGATCTGCTGTCGGATGAACGTGTGGACATCCTGCTGAACCTGACCAGCCCGGGAAGTCACTACGTCGTGACGCGCGCGGCCCTCGAGGCGGGCAAGCACGTCTACTCGGAGAAGCCGTTGGCGATGAGCTTGCAGGAGGCCATCGAGCTTTGCGAGCTGGCCAAGCAGAAAGGCCTGCATCTGTCGGCTGCCCCCTGCAGTGTCTTGAGCGAGTCGGCGCAGACCCTGTGGCAGGCTTTGCGGCAGAACAAGGTCGGGCCGGTACGCCTGGTGTACGCCGAGCTGGACGATGGCATGCTGCACAAGATGCCCTACGAAAAGTGGCGCCGCCCGACGGGCATCCCATGGCCTTACCGCAGTGAATTCGAGGTCGGCTGCACGCTGGAGCATGCCGGCTACTCGATGACCTGGCTGACGGCGATCTTCGGTCCGGCCCGGGCGATCACGGCCTTCAGCTCGTGTCAGGTCCCTGACAAGCGGCCCGGCGAGGGGATCGCATCGGCTCCGGACTTCTCGGTGGCCTGTGTGCGGTTCGAATCCGGCGTTGTCGCGCGGCTGACCTGCAGCATCCTGGCCCCGCGCGACCACAGCATCCGCGTCATCGGCGACGACGGCATCCTGAGCGTCCGGGACAGCTGGTTCTACGCAGCCCCAGTTCACTTGCGCCGTTGGCTGACCATCGGCCGCAGGACGATGCTGAGCCCCATCGCGCGGCGCTGTCCGCCTGTTCGCTCGCCTTACGGCAAGCTCAAGCGGCGCGGCGCTGCCCAGATGGATTACCTGCTCGGCGTGCAGGAACTGTGCGACGCCATCCAGCAGAGCCGGCCCAGCCGGCTGTCTGCGGATTTCTGCCTGCACACGACCGAGATCGTGCTGGCAATCCACAACGCACTGGAAACCAATACGCCCTACATCCCGACGACCACGTTCGAGGCCATGCGGCCCATGCCGTGGGCAAGCGATGGGTGAACCGTCGCGGCATCCACTTGCAGCCCCTCGCTAACCCATGTGCGGCATCGCGGGAATTATCGGGCGTGTGTGCGAGCCGAACCGGGCCGCCCTCAGGAGGATGAGCGACGCTCTTGCCCATCGCGGACCCGATGGCGAGGGTTTCTGGGAATCGTCGCCGGAAGGCACTGGCTGGGCCACCATGCTCGCGCATCGGCGACTGTCGATCCTCGACCTGTCCCCTGCCGGTGCGCAGCCCATGGTCGATCCGGTGACCGGGGACGTCGTGGTGGCCAACGGCGAGATCTATAACTACGTCGAGCTGCGCGAGCGGCTGGCGGCTGCGGGACAGACGTTCCAGTCGAGCGGCGACACGGCGGTCATGCTGCGGGCGCTGGGCTTGCACGGCCGCGAAGCCGTCGGCTGGCTCCGCGGAATGTTCGCGTTCGCATTCTGGGATGCCAGCGAACGCAGGCTGATGCTCGCGCGCGATCCACTGGGAATCAAGCCGCTCTACCTGGCGAGAAACCCCAACCCGCAGGGCGAGTGGTCGATCGTCTTCGCCTCGGAAGTCAGGGCCATCCTGGCCTCCGGGCTGCTGGGCAAGCCCCGGCTCGATCCGCTCGCAGTGGCCTCGATGGTGTGGAACGGCTTCGTCGTGACGCCGCAGACGGCGATCGCGGGCATCGAACCGGTCTGGCCGGGACAGTTGCGGATCTTCGACTGCGCTGGCAGGGAGGACCGGTCGGAGTACTACTGGTGCGTGCCGCAGGGACGCGAAGCCGCGCCTACGGACGAGGCGGCGCTGACGGGCGTGCTCGAGGAATGCGTGCGGCTGCACCTGGCCAGCGATGTGCCGCTGGGCGTGTTCCTCTCCGGAGGGATCGATTCCTCGGCGGTCGCCAATCTGGCGCAGAAGTCCTCGCGCGCGCCGGTGGACACCTTCACGCTGGTGTTCGAAGAACAGGAATACAACGAAGGAAGCATCGCGCGTCGCGTCGCAGAGGCCATCGGCACCCGGCATCAGGAAGTCGTGCTGACCGAGCAGGCCTTCATCGCCCAGCTCGACGCGGCACTTAATAGCCTGGACCAGCCGACATTCGACGGGCTCAATTCGTACTACATGTCGCAAGCGGTTCGTCAAGCCGGATTCAAGGTCGCCCTGGTCGGCACGGGCGGCGACGAGCTTTTCGGCGGCTATGCCTCGTTCCGCGATCTGCCGGCACTATTGCGCTGGTTCACGCGAGTGAAGTGGGTTCCCAAAGCCGGACGCATCGCGCTCGCGAATCTGGTCGCGTCCGTGATGCAGCCGGCGGGCGGCACGATCCGGCCCCAGACCAGGTGGGCCAAGCTTCCGGAAATGGTTCGACGTGGAGAGAGCCTGCTCTCGCTTTATCAGCTGGCCTACGCGCTGTTCCTGCCGGATTTCCAGCGGCAGGTGCTTGGTGACGAGCTGGGAAGTGCCCTGGTCGACGGTCTTCCGGCCGCCATGCGGTCGCGCCTGCTGCACGAGACGCGGTCGCGGTCGCCTCTGTCGGCGATCAGCGTGATGGAACAGCGCCTGTTCCTCAGCGAGCGGCTGCTGCGGGACACCGATGCGGTCAGCATGGCGGCTTCGATAGAGGTGCGGCTGCCGCTGGTCGACCAGGTACTGTTCGAGAACGTCGACCGTCTGCCCGATCGGGACAGGTACCATCCGCTGGGGAAGAAGTCGGTGCTGAGGCGCATCGGATTGCGCGGACTTGACCCGGCGCTGTTCGAGCGGCCCAAGGCAGGGTTCGTCTTGCCGTTCGATCGATGGTTGAGAACCGGCCTGGGCAAGGTGATCGACCGGTTGATGCGCGACCCCGCCGCGGTGAAACCGACCGGGCTCGATGCGGAGGCAGTTCGGCGGTTGTGGCAGGCATTTCTCGAAGGCGCGCCGGGCATCTACTGGTCGCGACTGTGGGCGATCTACGTCCTCATCCGATGGTGCCAGCGCCACCAGGTATCGCTATGAGGTTCGACCTCTAGGGGCGGGCTTGGATCGGCGGTTTGCCTGAACGCGGCGCGTTCTCGGTCAGCCGGGCGTGTACGAAGGCGGCGACGAGGGCATTGCCTTCGTCGTTGTAGTGCGCAGTAGGGCCGAAGTATTCCTCGATCTTCCTGCCGCGCTCGCGGGCGGCTGCGAGGAGATACGGACCGAAATCGATGAAGGGGATCGAGCTCCGAGCGTAGTCCTCGAGAAGGGTCTGGTACGGCCAGCTCCGCTTGTCCAGGAAGTGCCTGAAGTCGAGCGGGTGGGGCAGGATGACGACCAGCGGCGATTTCCCGCGCTGCTCGGCCAGCTCGACGAACTTGCGCGTAATGCCGACTGTGATCTCGAGGCCGTGGAGCGGATGCCCTCTCTGGAGAAACTCCATCCATTCCGGCCGACGGAGCAACCGTGCACGGAAGCCGTAAAAGCGCGTCAGGTTCCTGGCGACCGAGACGGTGTAGGGAAATTCGAGCTTCACCACGCCGGCGGCACCGCCGGGCTGGAAGTTTTCGTGCTGCAGAATCAGCGGATCGCCGGCGACTCCCAGGGCGCGCAGGTATTCCTTTTCGGTCAGGACGGGTATCGGCACGAGCTCGAGCTCGCGTCGATCATTCAGGATGAAGCGGGGCTTCAGGGCGTACCACCTCTCGTAGCTGATCAGGTCGCGGGTTCGCGTAAGGTTGCGCAGGACGTTTTCCGTGTGCAGGCCGAGGATGACGACCGGGGAGGGGTCGCCGCGATTTTCCGCGAAGCGCAGAACCGCCTGGTCGGTGCCGTATCCGCCCATGCCGAAATTGGCGACGTAGCAGGCCAGCCGGTCGGACAGCACATTCCCCCAGTTCTTCTCGAGCGACGACGTGTCTCCGCCCTGGGTGAAGGAATCGCCGTAGAGAGACACGCAGCTGCCCTCCCGCGGACCGTTCGGGAAGCGGCGGTTGCGCTGCGCTCCGTTCACGTCCAGATCGGCTCCATACTGGGCCGGATAGGGCCAGCCCAGAATCGGGTCCCGCCGCTTCAGGTATTCCTCGTAGGAGAGTGGATTTGCCGCCGCCTTCGGATCGCTGGCGGGCTTCCACATCCCCCACTTGACCTGCAGGAGCTTGCCCGCGAAGAAGGACAGGCATTCGACAACCGCCAGCGTGAAGGCCAGCATCAGTACGAAGAAGACCGCGTTCCTGGACTTCGCCACGCAAAGCTCCCCGTGCTTCGATCCCCGATGAAGCAGAAGAGAAATTCTATCCGGTCTCTGCCGGACCGCCATAACGCAAGCGGGCTCGTCCCGGATTGGTACGTAAGAACTACTGCACCGGCTGCGTCCCTCGGGATCCGCGCTGCCCGTGCGAACCCCACGTCCGGCATTTCAAGCTTAATATCCGCGCATGGCGCACGAAAATCTGGCGCGGGACCACCACGTACAGGGATCGTCGGACCGCAGTTTTGGTCTGGTATTCGCAGTCGTGTTTCTCTTGATTGCGGCTTGGCCGTTGTTCTACGGGGAAACGCCACGCTGGTGGGCGTCCGCTGTGGGCGCGGTGATCGCGCTGGTTGCGCTCGCAAAGCCGGCGCTGCTCGCGGGCCCCAACCGGCTGTGGATCAGGCTCGGCGTTGTGCTCGGCAAGATCATCAGCCCGATTGCGCTGGGTGTTCTCTTTTACGGCGTTTTCACTCCGCTCGGCGCAATGATGCGGCTCACCGGGAAGGACCCGCTGCGTCGCAGGCGTGAGCGCGACGCCGTGTCCTACTGGTTGCCGCGCGAGCCGCCCGGCCCGCCGCCCGACTCCATGACCAACCAGTTCTAGGAATCCGCTATGCAGATGATCAAAGAGCTCTTGGCGTTCATGCTCGCCCGCAGGAAATACTGGCTGTGGCCGATCTTCGTGATGATGGCGCTGCTGGGCGTGCTGATCGTGCTGATGCAGGGTTCGGCCGTAGCGCCGTTCATCTACACGCTGTTCTGAGAGCGCCGGGTCTTGCGCATCCTCGGCATCTCGGCCTTCTATCACGACAGCGCCGCCGCATTGATCGACAACGGCCGCATCGTTGCCGCGGCACAGGAAGAGCGCTTCTCGCGCAAGAAGCATGACCCGAGTTTTCCCGTGCATGCGATCCGCTTCTGCCTCGCACAGGGCGGCCTCGGGAGCGTGGACCACGTCGTGTTCTACGACAAGCCGTTCTTGAAGTTCGAGCGGCTGGTCGAGACTTACCTGACTTTCGCCCCGCGCGGCTTCAAGTCCTTTCGCATGGCCATTCCACTGTGGTTGCGGGAAAAGCTGTTCCTGAAGGACCTGCTCAAGAACGAACTGAAGCGACTCGACACGGAGGGCGGCTGGAACGGGAATCTGCTTTTCAGCGAACATCACCTGAGTCACGCGGCGAGCGCCTTCTTTCCGTCGCCTTTCGACGAGGCGGTGGTGCTGACGATGGACGGTGTGGGGGAATGGGCGACGACCTCCACCGCAATCGGCAGGGCGAACGGCCTGGAAGTGCACAAGGAGATCCACTTCCCGCATTCGCTGGGTCTGCTGTACTCCGCCTTCACCTACTACACCGGATTCAAGGTCAATTCCGGAGAGTACAAGGTGATGGGCCTGGCGCCTTACGGTGAGCCAAAATACGCGCAGCAGATCTTCGAACACCTGGTGGACGTCAAGGCCGACGGCTCGTTCAGGCTGGACCTGTCCTACTTCGATTACTGCACCGGCCTGACCATGACCAACGCGAAGTTCGCCGATCTCTTCGGCGGCCCGCCGCGCAAGCCAGACCAGCTCCTGACGCAGCGTCACATGGACCTGGCGGCTTCGATCCAGTCCGTGACTGATGAAATCGTGCTGCGGCTCACGCGGGCGCTGCGCCAGGAAACCGGCATCAGGAATCTGTGCCTGGCAGGAGGCGTCGCGCTCAACTGCGTGGCGAACGGCAAGGTTCTGCGCGACGGCCGCTTCGACCGGCTCTACATCCAGCCCGCCGCGGGCGATGCAGGGGGTGCTCTGGGGGCCGCCCTGGTCGGCTACCACATGCAACTCGGTCAGCAGCGCCTGGTGAACGGCGATGCCATGCGGGGTGCCTATCTCGGACCGGAGTTTGCCCAGGAAGAGATCGAGGCCCGCATCAAGCATTGCGGCGCACGCTTCGAGGTGCTGGAGGATGCGAAGCTGATTGAAACCTGCGCGGCTGACCTGGCGCACGGCAAGGCGCTCGGCTGGTTCCAGGGACGCATGGAGTTCGGCCCACGCGCGCTCGGCAACCGCTCCATCCTGGGCGATCCGCGCTCGCCGACGATGCAGAAAACGCTCAACCTCAAGGTCAAGTACCGCGAGTCGTTCCGGCCGTTCGCACCGTCCGTCCTGCGCCAGCGTGTGAGCGAGTGGTTCGAGCTCGACAGCGACAGCCCATACATGCTGCTGGTGGCCGACGTGGTGCAGTCGCGCCGTCGGGAAATGACTGCCGAGCAAAGGCAGCTCTTCGGGATCGACAAGCTCAACGCGCTGCGGTCCGACATTCCCGCCGTCACCCACCTTGATTACTCAGCGCGCATCCAGACCGTGCACGAAGACACCAATCCACGCTACTTTGCGTTGCTGTCCGCGTTCGAGCGCAGCACGGGTTGTCCGGTGTTGGTGAACACCAGCTTCAACGTTCGCGGCGAGCCGATCGTATGCACGCCGGAAGACGCGTTTCGCTGCTTCATGGGCACCGAGCTGGACGTGCTCGCCCTCGGCAACTGCTACCTGCGCAAGGAACGCCAGGATCCGGCGCTCAAGCAGAATTACGAGTCGGCTTTCGAGCTTGATTGATGACGTGCGGCGCGCCGTCGGACTGCGTCTCCCGGGTGCTCTGGCTCTGCCTCTTGCGCGACCCTCTGATAGAGATTCTACTTTTGGCCCGGCATTACGCGCCTACGCACGCGCGCATCAACCGGAACGTTGGGCTCTTACCCTATGAAACGCCTACCTCAACTTGACGGGATTCGTGGCGTCGCGATTTTGCTGGTTCTCGCGTGGCACTTTTTTGTGGTTCAGATCAAAGCGGAGCCGGGCACACTCCCGTCGTACTTGAGCCGTGCCTTGGGTCTTACTTGGAGCGGTGTCGATCTTTTTTTTGTGCTCTCCGGGTTCTTGATAGCCGGCATCCTGCTCGATCAACGTGATGCCACGAACTTCTTTAGAGTCTTCTATTTCCGTCGAGTGTGTCGGATATTCCCTCTTTATTTTCTCGTCCTTCTGCTTTTCATCTGCATGACCGCAATCATTGAGCTGCCGAGTGCCGGGTTTCAGTGGCTATTCGGCGACCCGATGCCAATTTGGTCATATGCAACGTTCACGCAGAATATTTTCATGGGCCTTGAGGGCGGGTTCGGAGCAAACTGGCTCGGCATGACGTGGTCATTGGCAATTGAGGAGCAGTTTTACCTGGCTGTACCACTCTTGATTTATTTTCTTCCTCGCAAGGTCGTTTTCTATGTCTTGGCGCTTGCGGTCTTGGCTGCCCCCGTGCTGCGACACGTCTCGCCAGGCTTTCACGCATTCGTCAACACGCCTTGGCGTGCGGATTCCCTTCTGCTGGGAGCGTGTCTAGCCATTTTGGTGCGATCCACAGATTTTATGGCATCGATTGAAAGAAACAAGCGGCTGCTCACTGCACTTTTTGTCGCGCTGCTTTGCGGAGCTGCACTGATAACGTTTCGTCCCGCACTATTCGGTGTGTTCGACCATCTTTGGCTTGGCGGGCTTTATTCTGTACTCATTCTCTATTGTCTTGTTCACCCCGTCAGCACGTTGGGAAATGTTCTCCGATCACGCGTTCTGGTTTGGTTTGGCACCTTGTCCTATGCGATTTATATGTTCCATCAAGCCGTGAGCGGATTACTGCATTGGTTTCTTCGCGGTAGCGCGCCGAGCATTTCAACGCTGCCAGACGCTGCTGTAACGGTCCTGGCACTGCTAATCACACTTGCACTGGCTGCAATGTCGTATCGCTTTCTGGAGGCACCATTTCTTGCGCTCGGCCA
>Ga0137451_1000733_pt1 | contig 10038 bp, 14 predicted proteins | sample EasRivERMGT500_2_FD_102336 | JGI IMG/M metagenome (GOLD analysis project Ga0137451, IMG submission 102336) | Soil microbial communities from meander-bound floodplain in the East River, Colorado, USA - East River MetaG ERMGT500_2 | ecosystem: Environmental > Terrestrial > Soil > Floodplain ...
AAAATCTTGTTTTGCTGATACAGCGGCAGCCCCACCTTGATGAGGTCGGTGACCGACGAAAGGATCATCTGCGCCGTGCCCGGCACGCCGGAGGCGGCCACCTGCGCGACCGGGTCCGACCCGGGCAGGATGATCCCGAGACCCTGCAACTGGTTGTTAGCCGCAAGGCGCGCGGCCAGCCGGTTGTAAATCTGCGGATGAGTGTGCTTGACCCACAGCACGAAACCGGGCAGACCCGGCGGCAGGCTCGAGACGGGAATACGTGCGATTTTGCTCATGGTGATCTCCGAGGTAGCTAGGCCGTCAAGCGTGACCATCTCCCCGCGTGGCGCGCCTCCGACGAATGGAATGCGTTTGTAATTCAAAATACCCTCAGCGCTTTCAGCAGCACGACCGTGCCGAGGAGTCCGCCGCCGGCCGTCACGTAGTTAGGGACACCCGTGATCCACGTGGACGCCGTCAGCGTCGCCGGCATGAAGGTCTTGAGCGCGGACGGCACCGGCAACGCCGAACCGGGGATGACCTTGCCCGTGATGTCCACCGGCGGCTGGCCGTTGGCGGCGCGCTTGGTGTTGACATCGAGCAGCGCCAGCTTTAACTGCTGCTCCCGGTCAGCCGTGGCCTGCGCGTCCTGAATCGCCAGCGCCTTCTTTTGCAGGCTCACCGATTTGTCGATCTGCTTCTTTTGCATGACCGCGGAGCCGGCCATGGCCACCGCTTGGATCACGAAATTGATCCAGCCGAGCCGGCCGAGCCCCACGGCGGCATTGGAGCGGGCACGCGAGATCGCGACGCGGAACACGTCCGGGTGCGCATCGGACAGCCAGCGTAGATAGTTGACCTGTGCGGCATCCTTGGTCATCGGCGGCTCCATATCAACGCCGCGCCCACGATCAGCGCGCCGCCGACGTAATACGGCGTGTAGTTAGTCTCCTCGACGCGGCGCACCACCGCCCCGGGAGGCGGCAGCGCGGCCTGCAAGGCGGCCGGCAGGACCACCGGCGCGGCCCTCTGGATGTCAAGCAACTGCTGCACGGCGACGGCATCGGCCGCGTCCTGCTTGGCCTGCGCGGCATTCGCCACGGCGGCCACTTTCGCAACGCCCTTCTTTTTGGTGTCCACCGCGAATTTTTCCAGCAGCCGGGTCGGCGAGAGCTCGCGCGGCACGAACTTGTGCAGGAACTTGCGGGCGTCCGCAAAGAATCCGCCCACTTGTCCGCTCGCCACGCGCTGACGCCGCACGTACATCTAACTACCTCCGGCCTTTCTTGCGCGTGGCCAGGTACAGCCCGCCCGCGAGCAGCGCCGCCCCGCCGATCAGCACCGGCGTGGACAAGCCGAACGGGCCCGAGGCGGGCGCGGCAGCGTCGGCGGGCGCTCCCGAGTCGGACGGCGCGAACATGGACGCGGACGGCAGCGTACTGCCGGGCTGCGCGATGTTGGCCGCTACCTGCTGCGCGAGCGCGGCGGCCTGTTCCGTGGTGAGGTTGACGCCGGCCTGATTCGCCAGCACCGCAGCGCCCGCGTCCACCGGCGCGGTCCCCGATTGCACGCCAGCCCGCGCGAGCGCGGCGGCGGCCTTGGCGTCCGCCTTGGCCTTTTTCGCGGCGGCCTTCGCGTCCGCCTTGGCCAGCTTCGCGGCAGCGGCGGCGGCCTTCTTGTCCGCCTTGGCCTGCGCCTTCGCCGTGATCTGCTCAGCGGTCGCCGGGGGCGTCTTGGGAGAACTGCTGACCCGGTTGGCCAACAGCAGCGACGGCGAGAACTTGTCGATTTTGAGTTTCTTCGCGACCAGCGCGGATGGCGATAGTTTGGTAGCCACCTTGACCACCTTCTTGAGAGCACTGCCGATCTTGGAGAAGATCCCGGACAGGTTGCTGTCGTTCTCCGCCATGAGTTGCATGGCCAGCTTCGCGACCGGCACCGCCTTGACCATGCGGTCACTGACCACGTCGCAGCGGCGGCGCAGTAGTTTGACGTGGCCCTTGGCGCCGGAGAATCCCGACTCCTCTAACAACCCTTCGAGCGCGTTGAAGTTGTCAACGGCTGAGAGCCCGGACATGCCGTACAGGCCTTCGAGGCGCGCGGCCTCGTTGCTGGCGATGCAGCGCTCCAGTCCCCGGCGGATTTGCGTATTGACGTGCATGATGGCTCCTAACTAGTTGTGCGCGACCATTTCGCGCTTTATTCCTGCGGGTCGCCAGCCGGCGGGGACGGGTTTGATGGTTTCGAGGGGCACCCACTTGCCAGATTTTCCGGCACGAACCTCGACCAATACATGTGAGAGGCCGCCACCTTCCTGGAATCCGACAGCGACAAAGCGCGTCTTACGGTTGATCGATTCGAGGAGCGCGGCGAGTAGCGTCGATTTGTCATCACAGTCCCCTATCCCGGTTTCGAGCGTGCGGCGCGGAGTCTGCAAGGTCTCCACCCCGGCGATGTCGCCGGTGTAGCGGATGCAGTCGCGCACGAACGCGTGCAACGCGCGCACCTCGCCGGGACCATCGTACTGTGGGACCTCGCGCACCAATTCGCCGGCCAGCGCGCGGACGCCGGAGTCCTTTTTGAAAGCCTTAACCATGCGTGACATCGCGTGCAGCGTCCGCTTGATGCCTTCACGGCCGGAGGGGACCCGACCGATGAGCATGGGCGGCGGAGCCGGGTAATAGTTCATGCAAACTCCGGGCCAGATTGACCCGGAGGATACGCGCGGACGGCGCGTTACGTCAAATCAGCCGAATTAGTCGCCGCAGACGCACGTGGCGCGGTTCGGCCCGAATGCCGGTCCAAAGGTGCCCCAACACTTCGGACACGTGTTTTCCGCCAGCTTCTTTAGATGGTCGTGCGCCGCCTGCACGTGCGGCCATTGCATGTTGACGCTGATCCACGCCCGCCAGCACCCACCTTGCCGGAACAAGTGCGGCTTGTCCCGGAGGTGGATGGGGCGGCCGGTCTTGAACGCCAAGCGTTCGACCATCTAACTACCCTCCCGCATCAGCCGCCCGTCGAGGATCACGCCCAACTTGCCGGGCGCGTTCAGCGGGCCAGCCTCGTGATTGATCTCCACGCGGAAGTATTGCTGCGATTGAATGAGCAGCGGCACGAGGGAATGGTAGGCCATGGCCGCGATGCGCGGCAGCGCCGGGTCATACAGCAGCCGCCAGTGCGGCTCCTCGTCCTCCGCCGATAGATAGGCCAATTCCCCCATCCACGTCTTGGGCAGGCACGCCGGGAAACGCGCCAGAGGTCCTTGCGTGACGTAATCGCGGTTCGCGATCACGAGGCGCAACTCGCCGCCTAACAACACCCGGCCCGCGTCCTGCCGGTCCTTGCGCATGCGATGCCGGTGGCGCACCGCGTCGGGGACGAACAGCACGCGGATGCCGGTGCAAAGGAACGTGTTGCCCATCGGCAGGCAGGACGCTATGTGCATCGAGGTGTCCAGCCGCGTGCGGCAGCGGCCAAGCGCCGAGTCGTGATAGCCCTGCGGCATGTGGAAAAAGTCATGCCTCTCCTTTACGGCATCGATGGCGTGGTAGTCGTAGAGCGCGGAGGCCAGTTGCTCATGGGTGAGCCGGCCAAACCTCTGCGAGAGCAAATCCGCTTGCGTGACGCGCATCTAACTACCCTCCCCGCCGGTGCCAACGTCGTGCTGGTCCTCGCCAGTCTCCTCCACGCTACCGGCCGGCTGCGCCTCGTCGGGCGTCTCGATCAGCCCGGCCAGCACCGCCTGCCGGAATGCTTCCATCCACTCCGGGAACTTGAGCACGTTGGGGTTGACCTCCGCGAGCTTCGCGATGGCGTCCGGCTTCTCCATCTGCTCATAGATGGTGTCGAGCGAAACCCCCTGCGGGATGTTGTCGAGGAAAAGGTCCGCGTACAGTTGCGGGTCCTTGCCCCGGGCGGCCTGATAACACAGCAGCGCGGTCTGCTGCTTGATCCAGTTGAGTAGTTTGAGCATCGGCGGGTCCTCGGGGTTCACGATCTCCGCAGCCTCCGCCTGCGCGGCGGCCACGACCTCCTGCGCCGGCACTGAGCCGGGCGCAGGTCTTGCCGGTGGGCTAAGTGCCGGACGCGGCGCGGGACGTGGACGCGGCCGGGCGGGCGCGGAGGCGGCCAGCGACTTGACCATGTCCATGCCCTTCGCCGCGATGCCTAACATCGAATCGTCGCCGCCACCGCCTAACTCCCGGCCCATCTCAAGACCTTCGCGGAACATCTTGAACACCTCGGAGGTGTCCGCGCCGCCCTTGTCCGGTTTCAGGATGGGGGCGAGTTCGCCGATGATCTCAAGCACGGACGGCCCGGGCGGCGGCAGCGCGGGAGCCGGCTTGTTGATGAGCGCCGTGACCAGCGAGGTCAGCATGTCGATCTGCGGCTTGTTAGACGCCTGCGCGGCCGAAATGATGCCGGCAATATCCACTTGCTGAGCGGCGGCCGGCGCGGGCGCACTAGCTACCCCGTCGCCGCGATTGCGAGCCTTGCCGGCGATCTGCACCGACGTGGAGCCCTTGAACTCGCCGCGCGCGTTGCGCACCCGGACGTTGAACTTGCCGCCGCCCCACTCCTCTTGCAGCCGGTCCAGCGACATCTCGGACAGCGCGTAGGTGCAGCAATAGCCGGCGTACTCGGCCGGCGACGTGCGCCTGATCTCGCACTTGGCCTCGGAGCCCCCGGCGAGTTCGGCCAGCACGTCCAGAAAATCGTCGCCCTCCCCGCCCTCCGGGTCGGCCGGCTCGAGTTCGAGTTCGCCGCCGGCCGCGCCCTCCTCCACCGTCTCCTCCACCGTTGTGACCCGTCTTTTGCCCGCTGTTACGCCGGAATTCTTCGCCTTGGCAGCCATGTTTTCGTACCTTTTATAGTGAATTGACAGCCGGGACCATGGGGCCCCGGCTGCGCGCTTTCAAGCGTTGCCAGTTTCCTCCGGGTACATCTCCGCAGCCAGGTATGCGGCGAACTTGGCGGCCTCCACGGCGGTCTGCTTGAGTTCGGCGTCCGTCAGTGGCCCCTCCGACTCGCGCCCCCGGGTGGCCAGCAGCGTGGCTCCTGCGGTCATCGCCACCGTCTGCCGGTAACCCTTGATCTGCTCGCGCTTGAAGTGTTCGTCAATGGCGGCCTGATCCACCGGCGCACCATAGAGCGGGTTGCGGCGCTCCTCCACGCCCTCGAACTTGTTAGCCGCCGCAGCGCTCGCGTGCGTCCGGTTGGACTGGATATGTTCCCGGTGCCAGTCGCGCATGCCCTCCGCGATGGCGCGGGCCTCCGCGATTTTCGCCGGCTCATGCAGCCCGGTCTGCTGCGCGTTGCTCGCCCAATGCTCCACCGCGCCGGGCGCGTGCGGGTCCTTGGCGCGCAGCACGAACAACGGCTCATCCTCGGCCGCCTTGTTGAGACAGCTTCCCGGCTGCTCGATCTCGTCACGCTTTTTCATTTTGTACATCCTCTTGGGTTGAACTCCCCCGGCGAACTTGCCGTAGAGAGTAGATAGGAGCCACTTGGCTCGCCAGACGAACAAGTCCGCCGAGTTGTAAGGGTCGTAGCCGTAGTGATAGAGCCGGCCAAATGCCTCCGACATTTTCATTCTAACCACCCACCGCCTTGAGCAGGTTCGGCGGCTCGCCATCGATCGGCGGATGTACCGGGAGTTCCTCGTCGCCTTCCTCCTCGGTCTCGTGCTGGTCGCAGCCCTCGTCCCCGGCCTTCAGAGACGGGCGCAGGTTCATGGTGCCGATGATGCGACCATCGGGCCCGGGTATCGGCAGGGAGTTCGGCGGCATCATCATGCAGAGGCCTTGGCCGATTCCGGCCCCCGGGGTCTTTTTCCAGTGGATGCACTCGCCGCACGGCGGGCGCGTGAATGAGCCTTGGTCGCCGCCCGGGTCGGACGGCTTGGGTTGATTCTGGATCACGGGCGGAATGCCGTCGCGCTTGTCACGCCGGCCGGCGAACTCGCTTGGCCTGACTACTTTGTCAATCATGGGTGCTCCCGTAGTAGATAGAAACTCCCGCCCCTTGCGAGGCGGGCCGTGCCAAAAGACCCCTGCTTATTAGGCGCGGGATTGACTCGTGGCCTTGCGTCAATTCGCCCTTTCGGGCCTAGCTTCCGCCAAACTACCTGCGGGCTGTCAGACTCCGCCGGTGGGCTGGTCCGGGTCGATCTCGTCCACGCTGTAGTTGAAGTAGTTCTTGCCTTCCTTCTTGGCGTGCTTCACGAGACAGAACGACTTACCGATATACGCGTCATTCGCGTACTCGTCCTCGAAAATCCCCTTGACCACCGCCGCGACGATCAGCGTCTTGACCTCGCCGCCGTCGTTCGACAGATCGACCACGGTGCAAACGGTCGCCGGCTCCATCTTGGGCTTCGGCTTGCCGGTCGCCTTGTCGATCACTTCTTTCTGCGCCGCGCCCACGCGCATCGCGTCCTTGATCGTGACGTACACCGGCTCCTCGATCTTGACCGACAGCACCGGCAACGTGACGTTACGCACGACCTTGAACGCTCGCCCGGGAGTCGTGTTCGCCGTCACCGCCGCCTTCTGCTTTGCTTTTGCCTTCGCCATGTTCCTCGTCCTTCGTTGTGTTTTCCGGCGCGATTTGCCGGCGTCGCCATCTTAGGCGCTTATGGCCTCCGGTGCCACCTTTTTATGTGTCATCCGAATCTCCCGCGAGACGAACTCCGGGCCCTTTTCAACATAATACGTCGGGACCTCCGGGTGATAGGTCACGACCTCGCCCTTGGACACCCGGATGATGTCGGGCGCTTCGAGCCGCACGCCCTTGCTGGCCGTCTTGTACTCGCCGCGCTTGTGCTTGCCGTCCGCGCTGTTCTCGGCGTATCGCCACGCGTACAGCTTTTTCCCGGCCATGGCGTACTCATCGAAGCGGCCCTCTAGTTTCCACTCGCCCAACTCCGGGCCCTGCGGCAGGCGCGAAACGTCGCGCGCCGCGATGCAGTCGGTGTCGCAGTACATCACGCCGGAACACTTCTGCATGGCCTTGTATAACTCCGCGCGCACGTAGCCGGTGATGCTGGCCGCCGTGGCCACATTGTAATAAGTGTGCTTCCAGTCCGGCAGAGGTCGCGCGCAGAGGTGTCGGTCACCCCACGAGTTGAGACGCGCGTACGGGTGCTCCTCGATCTTCGGCTTGCCGGATTTGCAGATGTAGCACTTGCGGGAGTCGCACGCCCCGCACCAATGCGCCAGCGTTTCGTCGCTCGCGATGGCGTACTCCGCGTATTTCGCCGGGTCTGACGCGAACTTGCCGTAAAGCGAGTTCATGAACCTCTTGGCGAATAGGTCGCCTAACTTGTCCCCGTTGCGCTTGGCTTCCTTGCGCATCTCGTAGAAGCCTAAAATGTAGTCCCGGAAGTCCACCGTCTGCGAGAAGCGCCGGACCTCCTTAACGTCGAAAATCTTGAACGCGTCATGTTCTAGCGCCGCTTCCAGTTCCCACCCCGTGACGCAGTATTCGCGGATGGTGCGCTCATCGTCCGGGAACAGCAGAGACCCGTTGTCGTCTGGATTCCGCCACGGGAAGCAACCCTTGGCGATTCCCTCCACGCGAATCAGTGCGGGCCCCATCTCGCCGGCCGGCGGTAGGTGCCGCTCAAATTCCGCGTCGGGCGAGATTGGATGCCGCGCGCACATCGCGTCCGGGTATGCAGAATTTTTATCCACCACCTCGAAACGACGCCCGGAATATCCTGACTCAAAGCACTCAACGCGCCCACCGTAGTAGTAATCACGATAACGCGCCGCTTGGTGCATGCTTTGCCTGATCCACGGCACCTCATAATGTTTCGTCCAGTAGCGCATGCTTGCCCCGGCTTGCGTCAGGGTGCGCCCGTAGCGGGTAAAGTAACTATCTACCGTGTTCCACAAGTTGACACAGTCGGAGCGCAGATAGCGCCTGATCTCGTCCATGTGCTGATCCCGGACGTTGGCCTCTAACTTGCCGTAATCGATGTCCTCCTTTTGGAACACCTTTAGCGGCTCGTTCAGGATATTCATGCTGTCCCGGAATTCCGCGTCGCCGACCTTGAACTTGGCGAGTCGGCCGCCGATGACCATGATGGGGTCATCGGTATTGATCTGGTCCCGGATGTAGTGAAAGTCGAATTTTCCGCCGTTGTGGGCGTAGACCACCACCTTGCGCTCGCGCACCGCTTCGCAGACATCCGCGCCGGTCTTGTGCTCGTCGTACTCCTCAGTCCGGCCGTTGTACAAACCCCATATAAAGGGCTGCGGAACTCGCCCCGGCTTGAAGGGGTCGGTTTCCGCGTCGGTGACCAGAAAGTCCCGGGACTTCTTCGCCATTAGAATGTGGCCGGTTCGCCGCGCTCGAACGCTCTACGGCGCGCCCATGCTAGTTTTGTGTTGATAGACCGGCTAACCACCTTGAGGTGTTCATCGTTCCAGCAGCGCTTGTCCGGCCCGCACGGACACCGATGGTCGAGCGTATCGTCCGGGTGCAGCTTCACGCCCTTGGTGAGTTCGTAGGCAACGCGATGCACCCACCGGCCGACCGGCACCTTGGGGTGCTTGACCGTCGTGGACTTGCGCCGGTGGCGCTTGGAGACCTTGGTCACTCGCAACGTGATGCGCCCGTAGCCGTCGCCACTGGTCGCGCCTATCCATATCCAGCAGCCCGTCTCCGGGTCCTTGTAGGTGTTGGCTTCGATGCGCGCCAGCAGACTCCCGTAGCGCTGGCCGCTCATGGGATCATCTCGCGCGCCAGCAGGATCACGCCGCGCAAGTGTCGGCAACGCGTGCAGCGCTCGCGCCGTCTCATGAGACCGCACGGCGCGCCGACGTTGCCGCCGCGCGTGATGCGCATGGCCACGAACTCCTCCGACGCCACGCCGGTGCCGCCGCAGCCGGCGCACCCCGATACCTGGCCCTCGGCCACGTGGATGAGTTCGCGGATGACCTCGGCCCTAACGTCGGCCAGTGAGCCGGCTTCGGCGTTCGCGCTGAGCACGCTGCCGTTGAGTCCGGCGCTCGCGCTCAAGCATTTGCCGCCGGCTGAGTCGTTCATTGTATTCACGGTTTGCGCCATCCTTCGTAAAGCTAACTAGTTTGAATCCCACCACCACGCCAGCGAGTCCGCGGTCATCCTTGCGGGATGTCACGCCGGGGACTTTGTCGTAGTGGATGTAATCGGCCTCGATCATGTCTAACAATGTGCCGCGCTGAGTCGGCACGCCGATATTGCCGTGGTTGGATGTGACCAGCACGTAATAGCCCTTCGGCATATCCGGCAACATTTTCTTGAGCGCCTTCTTGATGTCCTTGAACGTCTCCGGCGTCTCGCCGCCTAGATAGTCCTCCACGAGGAAGAACTCCTCGCGCGCAATGCCGCCGGGGACCTCTATGGCCAACTCGACGCGCGGCTTGCGCGGGCGCTTCTGCTTGGTCTTTTTCGGCGTGACCACGTGGACCGTGGTCTTGGCCGGCTGCTCGGTGAACACGATGAACCGCTTGCGCTCCTCGAGATCCCGCTGGCCGGTGTAGGCTTCGAGCGCCTTGCGCTGCTTGCGGCTCCTAACTACCTTCTCGACGTGCGGCTGTGCCTGCTCTTGGCGAATGATCGCGGCCAGCTTCCGCACCTTCTTGAGCCTCGCGCCGGACAGCTTCGCGGTCTCGCGCAACGCGTAGCCATCGCGCGCCTCGAATCCGTGCGCGAACTTTCGCAGTAGTTGGATGCTGTCGTGTAGATAGGCCTTTTCATTCTCGCGCTTGTTGGCCTCGTTGTCGGCGCGCAGCAAATGATTTTCGTAGGCCGTCTCGGACTTGGCGGCGAAGGCCTTGGCCTCGTGCGCGCGTTGACGCGCTACCGACTCCCGGAACCATGGAGCGGGGGCCGGCGAGCGGCGGACGGGTTTCTTGCGCTTGGCCATCGGTGAGGGTCACGACCTCGGAACGGACTGTCAGCTTACGCCTAGGGGGCGGGTCAGGCAATGCGGAAAATTGCACGGGGAGGGCGTGGATATGGGCCCTTGGCACGGGCCTTGCATACTTTGTTGCAGTGCAGGGG
>Ga0137451_1000734_pt1 | contig 10035 bp, 10 predicted proteins | sample EasRivERMGT500_2_FD_102336 | JGI IMG/M metagenome (GOLD analysis project Ga0137451, IMG submission 102336) | Soil microbial communities from meander-bound floodplain in the East River, Colorado, USA - East River MetaG ERMGT500_2 | ecosystem: Environmental > Terrestrial > Soil > Floodplain ...
TGACCAGCTGGCCGAGCGACGAGTACTACCTGCGGATTCTGTCGACGATGCGGTCGACAAATCCGAATGTCCCGCAACGCGTCCGCTCGAACACCAATCCGTCGGGGCCCGGACACGGCTGGGTCAAGGAACGGTTCCGGCTGCCGATCCTACCGGGCCGGATCGTTGGCGACGTGATCACCGAGAAGGGCGAGCGGCCGCGGCGCGTGATCTGCGGCTACTTCCACGAGAACGTCATCCTCCACGCGGCACAGCCAAACTACGCCGACATTCTGCGCACCGCCGCGACGAGCGAGGCCGAGCTGCTCGCGTGGCTCGACAACGACTGGTCGATCGTCGCCGGGAACATGTTCTCGGACGTCTGGCGTCCGTCGGTGCACATCGTGCCGCCGATCCCGCTGATCGAGATCCCGCTGCGCTGGCGCCTCGACCGCAGCTACGACGACGGGCAGTCGAAGCCGTTCGCGGTGATCTGGTGGGCCGAGTCGAACGGCGAACCGACCACGTGGGAGGGCGTCGAGCTCGGCGCGATCAAGGGCGACACGATCGCGGTGCGGGAGTGGTACGGCTGGAACGGCAAGCCGAACGTCGGGCTGAACCTGCCGTCGGGCGAGATCGCCGCCGGTATCGTTGCGCTCGAGGTCGAGTGGGGCGTGCGTGGGCGCGTTCGCGGCGGCCCGGCGGACACGGCGATCTGGAACGCGCAGGCGACCGACCAGCGCAAGAGCGTCGCGAGCGAGATGGCCGCGAAAGGCGTCTCGTGGGAGCGCGCCGACAAGGGCCCAGGCTCGCGCGAGCAGGGATGGAAGCTCATCCGCTCGATGCTGAAGGCCGCGATCCTGGTGCTGCCGGAGGCCAAGCGCACCGACCCAGCGCTGTACGTGTCGAGCGCTTGCGTGCAGCTGATCCGCACGATCCCCGCGCTGCCGCGCGACCCGCGGAATTCCCAGGATGTGGATACCAACGCTGAGGACCATCTTCTCGACGCCGGACGTTATCGACTTCGCCGCGCGCCCATCGCCATTCCGCGAACCACTCGCCCGCTGGTCTTCTAGAATTCCACCATGGGCGAACTCATCGGATCACGGTTCGGGAGATTGACCGTCGAGGGACGCGACGAGGTCAAGCGCGCCCGCGGCGTCGCACTGCACTGCGTTTGCGAGTGCGGCCAGAAGGTCACCGTGCTGCGCAGCGATCTCACGCGTGGCAAGACGAGGTCCTGCGGCTGTCTTCAACGCGACCGAGCTGCGGCACTCGCACGCGATCTCAAGGGGCAGAAGTTCGGACATCTGACCGTGACTCGACGTATTCCGAGCGACGCGTCGGGCAAGCCGCAGTGGGATTGCTCCTGCGAGTGCGGCGGAACAACGACGGCGCGCAGCGGTCAGTTGCTCGGCGGGACCAGAACCACGTGCGGTCGTGCATGTTCGTTGCGCGAGCGCTCGCGCAACCTGAAGGATTTGGTCGGTCGGCGATTCGGTCGGCTCCTTGTCGAGGCAAGGTCCGAGGTGAAGACCGTGGGTGGCGCACTTCGCTGCAGCTGTCGCTGCGACTGCGGAACCCAACGGACGGTGATCGGCGGCGATCTCAAGGCGGGCAAGATTGAGTCGTGCGGGTGCCTGCGAAGAGAGCGTTCGCGGGACGGCGCTCGGCGACGAGGCGAGGCGACCAACGCGATCAAGTACGGTGTGCCAGATGCCGGTCGCCGCAGCGAGCTCGGTATCTGGCGGCAGATGATCCATCGCTGCACGAACCCGAAGCAGAACGGGTTTGCCGGTCATGGCGGCCGCGGTATCAAGGTCTGTGATCGCTGGCGCGACAGCTTCGCGCAATTCCTCGAAGACGTGGGGCCGCGTCCTTCCCTGGGCCACTCGCTCGACCGGATCGACAACGACGGCGATTACGAGCCGTCGAACTGTCGCTGGGCGACCGCCGAGCAGCAGGCAGCGAACAAGCGCGACAGCTACTACGAGTCGCTCGTCGACGAGGTCTGTCAGCTGCTGGGCTTGCCGGCCGGTCTGCGCGCACGAGACGTGCGGGCCGCGCTGCGCGCCGTCCTTGAAGAGAAGCGGAGATAGACGCCATGGCCCTCGAGCTCCAAGCCCACCACCCGACGTACGACGAGCGCTCGCCCGACTGGGAGATCGTCGCCGACTGCTACGCCGGCGAGCGCGCGGTCAAGGCGAAGGGCACGACCTACCTGCCGTCGACGAGCGGGATGCGCGACCCGCAGACCAACCAGCTGACCGCCGAGGGCCGGCTCGCGTACGACGCGTACAAGATGCGCGCGGTCTTCCACGACTTCGTGCGCCAGGCCGTGACCGGCCTCGTCGGCGTCGTCCACCGCAAGCCGCCCGTCGTGAACGTGCCCGAGGCGCTCAAGCCGATGGTCGCGAGCATGACGATCGCCGGCGAGTCGCTGGAGATCCTGTGGCAGCGGATCACCGAGCAGCAGCTCGTCGCGGGCCACGGCGGCCTGCTCGTCGACGTCCCCGACGGCGTGCCGGTGAGCGAGGCGACGCCGTACGTCGCGCTCTACAGCGCGGCGTCGATCCTGAACTGGAACGCCGGCGCGCGGCGCCAGGGACGGCAGGCGCTGCAGCTGGTCGTGCTCGACGAGACGTCCGCTCGCCAGGGCGACGACCTGACGTGGGCATCGGTGACGCAGATCCGCGTGCTCGCGCTCGGCGCCGTCGCGACCAAGCTCGGCGGCGAACCGGACGCGGAGACGGTCATCGCGCCGAACGACTACCAGGTCGCCGTGGCCGAGCCGAACGACACCGGCAAGCTCGTGCTCGGCGAGTTCAAGGCGCCGTCGATCGGCGCGTTGTCGCTCGACCAGATCCCGTTCGTCGCGTTCAACACCAACGACACCGTGATGGAGCCGTGCACGCCGCCGCTGCTCGGGCTCGCGCTGCTCGCGCTGGCGATCTACCGCGCCGAGGCGGACTACCGGCAGCAGCTGCACATGCAGGGGCAGGACACGCTCAAGCGGATCGGCGCGACCCCGGATCCGGTGACCGGGTTGACCCCGGAGGTGCGGACCGGCGCGGGCGCGGTGATCGACCTGAACCTCGGCGGCGACGCCGAGTTCATCGGCATCTCGTCGTCGGGGCTGTCCGAGCAGCGCTCGGCGCTCGAGAACGACAAGGCCCAGGCGAGCACGCACATCGTCGAGCTGCTCGACACCGGCGCGGGCGAGGCGGAGAGCGGCGAGGCGCTCCGCGTGCGCGTCTCCGCGCGCACCGCCAAGCTCAGCTCGATGCAGCTGACCGCGGCGGCGACGATCCGCGACTGCCTCGTGCTCGGCGGCCGCTGGCTGAGCCTGCCGCAGGCCGCGCTCGACGCGATCGAGGTGATCCCGAACCTCGACTTCGCGGATGACATCGCGGACCCGCAAACCGTCAACGTGCTCGTCGAGGCCAAGCTCAAGGGCGCGCCGATCACCTGGCGGATGGTCCACGACTGGATGCGCAAGCACGAGCTCACCGACAAATCGTTCGAGGAGACGCTCGAGGAGATGGCCGCGGAGGAGACCGACGCCGCCACGGGGAAGACGGGCGTCGACATCGACCCGGCCGCGTCCCCGAAGCCGATCGGGGCCGCGGCGTGAGCGTCGGCCTCGGCACGTGCGCGGTCTGTCGGCAGCCGATCGTCGAGAACGAGACGTACCGGCACGCCGCCGCCGGCGGGCAGACACATCTCCGGTGCCTGGACCTTCCCGAGCTGCAAGCTCTCCAGGCCGCGGCCGATGCAGAGGCGGCGACCTACGCGCCGTCCGCGGCCGCGCCGGTGATCCAGCTGCGCACCGCCGCGGTCCGCGAGGCCGAGTTCTCCGAGCAGTACAAGGCGCACGCGCACGACGAGGCGATCGCCACGCTCGAGCACGCGATCAAGCACCTGCGCAGCCGCAAGGACGACCTCGGCATCCTCACCGGCGGCATCGTGATCGCAGTCGCGTACGACAACGGCGAGGTCGCGACGGTCGTGCCGTCCGAGGGCAACCACCTCACGCTGCTCGTCGGCGCCTGCGAGCGCGCGCTCCGTCGCCTGCACGCGTCGATCGACGAGGTCGACGCCCTGGCCGAGCGCGTGTTCGGGCCCGAGGACGCGGGCTGATGCGCGCCGTCAACCTCATCGGACAGCGCTTCGGCCGACTCCTTGTCACCGCACCCGCGGCCGCGATCGGTCACGGCGCCGCGCGTAAGACGCAGTGGGCGTGCCGGTGTGACTGCGGAGCGTTGCTCGAGGTTCGAACCGGACACCTGAAGAACGGCAACACCCGGAGCTGCGGGTGCCTCCACGTGGAGACGAGCGCAGCGGCGTGCGTGCGAAGGACGAAGCACGGCCGTGCGCGCTCGCCCGAATACGCCGCGTATCACGCGATGCTGCAGCGCTGCACCAACGCGAGGCACAAGTCGTTCGCCGACTACGGTGGGCGCGGCATCGCCGTCTGCGCGCGGTGGCAGGAGTCGTTCGAGAACTTCCTCGCCGACATGGGCGAGCGACCCGATGGCATGTCCCTCGACCGGATCGACAACGACCGCGGCTACGAGCCCGGCAACTGCCGGTGGGCGACCGACGCCGTACAGGTGCAGAACCGTAGGTCGACGCGGCTCGACGCGCTGAGCGCCGTGCTCGTGCGCCAGCTCGCGGCGAGGCGAGTGAGCCACGCGAACATCGCGCGCGCCTTCGGCATTGCGCGGCAGACCGTCACCGGCGTTGCCACTGGCGGACGCTGGCCCCATGCCGTCGCCGCACTGGCGGAGGGCTAGCCGTGTCGGTCACCAAACGGATGCTCGACGCGATCGTCAACCACCGGGTGCAGTTGCAGCGCTACTCGAAGCGGGAGGCGTCCGTCGTCCTCGACCTCCTGGGTCGTGAGGACGCCGGCCTGATCTCGATGCTACGCGCGCGACTGCCACGCGTCGGCGAGGGGCGGACCGCGCAGCTGCTCAGCGACGTCCGCGCGATGCGGCGCGAGTCGTTCGGTCGGGTCAGGTCCAAGCTCGGCAACGACATGGTCGCGCTCGCGCGCGTCGAGGGCGCGGCGATGGATCGCCTGGTCACGACCGCGCTGCGCATCTCGTCGGTGTTCAACCCCGTGCGCGACGCCCAGCTGCGCAGCGCCGTTTCCGAGCACGTGTTCGGAGGCGGCGGGCGCGGCGCTGGTCGGACGCTCGAGGGCTGGATCGCGACGATCGCCGAGGTCGACAAGGCCCGGCTATTCGGCGCGATCGATCTCGGCGTCCGCAAGCGCGAGTCGATCGACGACCAGATCCGAAGGATCGCGGGCACGCGCGCGGCCGGCTACAGCGACGGCGTGCTGGCGGTGTCACGGCGGCAGGCAGAGACGCTCGTCCGCACCGCAGTGGTCCATGCCGCGAACGCCGCGCAGGGCGAATGGGCGAAGGCGAACGCCGACGTCGTCGCCGAGATGGAGCAGGTCGAGGTGCTCGACGACCGCACCTGCGACGAGTGCGAGGAGCTCAACGGCCGCATGGTCGCTGTCGGCGAGACCGATGACGTGCTCCCCGTACACCTCAACTGCCGCGGCACGTGGGTGCCCGTGATCAACCTCGACGCCCTCGCCGACAAGCTGCCCGACCAGGTCGACGAACGCGAGGAGCGAGCGGCGTGACCGACTTTCGCGCCATCGCCGCCGGCGCCGCTGGTCCTGCATGGAACGCGCTCGACGGCGTCGGCCGCGCCGCGCTTGTGCGCCTCGCGAAGCTGCGCCACCTCGGCGTCGAGGATGGGCCCCGAGCTCGCGAGGACTTCCCGACCTGGCTCGCTCGGCAGGCTCCCGCGGACCAGGACGCGGCACTCGGCGCACGACGTGGCGCCGCGTTCCGCGCGGGTGCCCTGCCGATCACCCGCTTCACCGACCCGCCGTTGCCGCCGCTCTCACTCGAGCAGCTCGCTGCGACGCTGGGCCTCACCGTTCCACACGAGGACCCGTAGATGCCGGAGCTGATGGACCTAGTCGGCGAGCGGTTCGGTCGCCTGGTTGTACTCGAACGCTCGGCCAACGTCGGCAAGAAGACGGCATGGCGGTGTCGTTGTGACTGCGGAGCGGATACCACGGCGATGGCCGGCAACCTTCGCAACGGCAACACATCGTCGTGTGGCTGCCTGAGTCGCGAGGCGACGGCGGCGCGTTCGACGACGCACCAAAGCGTGAACACCCGCGCGTACCACTCGTGGTCGGGGATGCTCCAACGCTGCGCGAACCCGAACAACCAGAAATACTCGCGCTACGGCGGGCGCGGCATCACCGTCTGCGAGCGCTGGCGCGACAGCTTCGAGGCGTTCCTCGCCGACATGGGGCAACCGCCTCCTGGCATGAGCCTCGACCGGATCGACAACGACGGCGATTACGAGCCGTCGAACTGTCGCTGGGCGACTGCGGTCCAGCAGGCGAACAACAGGCGCAACTCGCGGCGGGCCGTCGGCTCGGACGCGGCCCACCCCTAGGAGAACGACGATGAGCATCCTGAAGACCAGCTACGAGACCGAGACCGACATCCCCACCGGCTACGCCGATCTGTTCACCGAGCAGGGCGGCAAGTTCGTCCTCACCGGCATCGAGGGCCTCAAGACGGAGCGGGACACCGCCGCGCTGAAGACCGCGCTCGAAAAGGAGCGCGCCGCGCGCAAGACCGCCGACGACAAGGTCAAGAAGTTCGAGAAGCTCGCGGACAAGGATCCGGAGGCGCTGCTCGCGCTGGAGACCGAAGCCGAGGAGCTGCGCGCGCGCGTCGAGGAGCTCGAGGCCGAGGAGGGCAAGGGCGCGAAGCCCGCCGACAAGGCGACCATCAAGGAGGCCGTCGACAAGGCGGTCGCCAACGCGAAGAAGCTCCACGATCGCGCGATCGCCGACCTGCAGAAGCAGATCGCCGACGCCAAGAAGGACGCCGACGACCAGAAGACCAACGCGACCACGCTCGACGGCAAGCTGAAGGGCGGCGCGATCCGGGCCGCGCTCACGCAGGCGGCGCTCGACGCCAAGGTGGAGCCGCCCGCGATGCGGGACGTGTTGATGTACGCCGGCGCCTTCGAGGCCGTCGAGGACGGCGTCGACGCGCAGGGGCAGCCGATCATGCGCGTGGTGACGCGCGAGGGCGCCGGCATCACGCCCGGGCTGGACCCGAAGTCGTGGCTATCCGACCAGCGCTCGACGAGCTCGCACTGGTGGGCGCCGTCGGTCGGCGGCGGCGCGCGCGGCAGCGACGGCAAGCCGCTCGGCGAGAACCCGTTCGACAAGAAGAACCCGAACGTCTCGAAGGCGATGCAGCTCGAGGCGACCGATCCCGCGAAGGCGCTGCAGCTCGCCAACCGAGCCGGCTACGCGACGCTCGACGCGGCGTACGAGGCGCTAGGCGAGACCGACGCGAAGCCGGGCCGGCGCGCTGGCTGAACGGCTCCGGGTTGCCCATACCCACCCGGGCCGATAGTCGTAGTCCATCGGTCGAGCGGCGTGACGCCTAACGACTCCATCTGCTGAACAGCACAAGGAGCACAGCGTCATGGGTTACACCGAAGTCACCGACGTCGTCGTCCCCGCTCGGTACGCCAAGTACCAGCAGAAGATGACCGAGCAGAAGTCGCGTCTCGTCGAGTTCGGCGTCCTGCGCCGCAATCCCGAGATCGACGCGATGATGGCCGGTGGCGGCATCACGTTCAACATGCCGGGGTGGAACGACATCCCGCGCACCGCGGCGAACGTGTCGTCCGGCGCGGCCGGGACCCCGGCGACTCCGATCAGCCTGACCACGTTCCGCGAGATCGGGGTGCGCCTCAGCCGCAACCAGTCGGTGGGCTGGACCGGGCTCGCCAAGATCCTGGCCGGATCCAATCCCGCCGAGGTGATCGCGGCGCGATGGGCGGACTACTGGGCTGACCAGGCGCAGGTCGCCGCCCTCGCCATCGGCGCGGGCGTGTTCGCCGACAACGCCGCGAACGACAGCGGCGACATGTCGGTCGACATCAAGGGCGTGTCGTTCGTCGACGGCGTCACCAACTTCGGCGCGGCGCCGTTCGTCGACGCGGTCGGCACGATGGGGGACTCGCACAAGGCGCTCGGCCTGGTGTGCATGCACTCGACGGTCGCCGCCACCGCTCGCAAGAACGACCTGATCGACGCGATCAAGGACTCGGAGTCGGGCCAGGTGATCGAGCGCTACCAGGGGCGGCTCCTCATCGAGGACGACGGCATGCCGAGCCCGTCGTCCGGGGTGTTCGAGACCTGGATCTTCGGCGAGGGCGCCTTCGAGTGGGGCGTCACCGTCGACGACCACCCGATCGAGTCGTACCGGCTGCCGCTCGACGCGGTGGGCGGTGGCTCCGAGGTGGTGACCACGCGCGTGCAGTGGTGCATCCACCCGCGCGGCTTCGCGTACACGGGCTCGACGGCGGACGGCGAGCCGGTCAACGGCACGCTCGACAACGCGGGCTCGTGGAACCGCGTCGCCGCCGAACGCAAGCAGGTCAAGATGGCCAGGTTGATCACCAGAGAGTTCTAGGGCCTCGCCTCGAGCCATGTCCCAGATGCTTCTCTACTCGCTGCACGAGCCCGACACCGGAGCGGTCCGGTACGTCGGGAAGTCCGTGCGTGGCGAGACGCGGCTCGCCGAGCACTGTCGTGCATCGGGTGCGCGCGGTCGCTCGCGGCGGGCGAAGTGGCTGCGCTCGCTGCGGCGCGAGGGTCTCAGGCCGGCGTGCAGCGTCATCGCCAGGTTCGAGACGCAGGCCGACCTCGACGCGGCGGAGGTCGAGTGGATCGCCGCCGCTCGCGCCGCCGGTGCGAACCTGACGAACCTCACCTCCGGAGGAGACTGCGGCACGTTCGACGATGAGGCCTGCGCGAAGATCTCCGCCGCGCTGCAGGGTCGGATCCCCTGGAACAAGGGGAAGGCCGCACCGCACCGCGGCACGTCACACACCGCGGAGACGAAGCGCCGAATCTCCGAGATCCGCAGCGCGCAGGTGACCTGCAAGCGCGGTCACTCCTTCGATGAGGCGAACACGTACGTCTACGGCGGACGTCGCCACTGCCGAACGTGCAGGCGCGATCTCAAGCGCCAGCTCTGAACAACAAACTGCCAGACGCCCGCCGGCCTCGCCGGCGGTCCCCGTGATGGAGGATGTCCGTGGCCACCAACAGCACCCATACCCGACGCCCGCGCTACCGGAAGCACCGCCGGCACTCACGCAATCTCGTCGCGTTCCTCGCAGCGATGGCGGACAAGTGGGACGGCGAGGAGACGCCGATCGACGTCGACACCGTCGGCTCCGACGTGCTCGCGCTCGGGGACACGCCCGACGTCGCCGGCCCGTTCACGCTGCGCGGCGCGCCGCCCGCCGGGTTCCCGCGCAACGCCGATGGCACCGCGAAGCCGATCTGGATCGCGGTCGACGAGAGCGACAACGCGACCGCCTACACGTCGCGGTCTGCGCTGGCGGCCCAGCGCGGCGGGCTCGAGATCGACACGTGGGATCTGTCGCCGGACATGACCTCGCTCACCGCGACGGCGGTGACGATCAACACGACCGACGCGGGCACGACCGTCGCGACGCTCGGCACGCCGGTCACGATCGAGGCGGCAGCCAACGCGACCGAGCGGCTCACGATCACGGGCCATGGGCTCGCAGTTGACGACGGGCCGTTCTACCTGACCGGCGCGGACCTGCCGCTCAACCTGCTCACCACCACGCCGTACTGGATCGCGACGGTCCCGACGGTGGACACGTTCACGCTGACGGCGAGCCCCGGCGGCGCGGTGGTCGCCTTCGACGACGACGGCTCCGGTGCGATGGCGCTCGTCCCGGTCAACGTCGACGTCGGACTCAACCACTTCGTCAAGACCGCGCACGGCCTCACCACCGGGCAGCTCGTGCGCGTCTCCACCGACGGCGCGCTGCCGACCGGCATCGCCGCGGCCACGAACTACTGGGTGATCGCCGACACCGCGAACGTGTTCCGCCTCGCCGCAAGCCTGGCGAACGCGCTGGCCGGCACCGCGATCAACCTCA
>Ga0137451_1000735_pt1 | contig 10032 bp, 9 predicted proteins | sample EasRivERMGT500_2_FD_102336 | JGI IMG/M metagenome (GOLD analysis project Ga0137451, IMG submission 102336) | Soil microbial communities from meander-bound floodplain in the East River, Colorado, USA - East River MetaG ERMGT500_2 | ecosystem: Environmental > Terrestrial > Soil > Floodplain ...
AAGCAGGCAAGGAGAACGCATGGCCAGAAACCTCGACGCCAAGTGCCGGCAATGCCGCCGCGAGGGCGAGAAGCTGTTCCTCAAGGGTGAAAAGTGCTTCACCGATCGCTGCGCGGTGGAGCGGCGCAGCTACGCTCCAGGCCAGCACGGCCAGAAGAGCGGCACGCGCATGTCGGACTTCGGCAAGCAGCTGCGCGAGAAGCAGAAGCTGCGCCGCATCTACGGCGTGCTCGAGCGCCAGTTCCGCAACACCTACGCTGAGGCCGCGCGCTCCAAGGGCGTCACCGGCGAGCGGCTGCTGCAACTGCTGGAGACCCGGCTGGACAACATGGCCTACCGCATGGGCTTCGGCGCCTCGCGCACCGAGGCGCGCCAGGTGGTGCGCCACAACGGCATCCTGGTCAACGGCAAGCGCGTCAACATCCCGTCCTACCAGGTGCGCCCGGGCGACGTGATCGAAGTGACCGTCAAGGCGAAGGAGCAGCTGCGCATCAAGGCCTCGGCTGAAGCCGCCGAGGGCCGCGGCTTCCCCGAGTGGCTGGAAGTGGACGCCAAGGCGATGAAGGGCACCTTCAAGACGATGCCCGCGCGCACCGACCTGCCCTCGACGGTAAACGAGAGCCTGATCATCGAGTTGTATTCGAAGTAACGGGAAAAAAGCACATGCCGCAATCCGGATTCCTCAAGCCGCGCATCGTCGACGTCCAGAACCTCTCGCCCTCGCACGCCAAGGTCACCATGGAGCCCTTCGAGCGGGGCTTCGGCCACACGCTCGGCAACGCGCTGCGCCGCGTGCTGCTGTCCTCCATGCCGGGCTCCGCGCCCACCGAGGTGCAGATCGCCGGGGTGGTGCACGAGTACTCGACCATCGACGGCGTGCGCGAAGACGTGGTCGACATCCTGCTCAACCTGAAGGGCATCGTGTTCCGCCTGCACAACCGGCAGGAAGCGATCCTCAGCCTGAAGAAGAAGGGCGAGGGGCCGGTCACCGCCGCCGACATCGAGCCGTCGCACGACGTCGAGATCGTCAACCCCGAGCACGTCATCGCGCACCTCGCGGCCGCCGGCAAGCTCGAGATGCAGATCAAGGTGGAATCGGGCCGCGGCTACGTGCCGGGCAACATGCGCTTCCTGCCGGAAGAGACCAAGGGCATCGGCCGCGTCGTCCTCGATGCCTCGTTCAGCCCGGTGCGGCGCGTGTCCTACGCGGTGGAGTCGGCGCGCGTCGAGCAGCGCACCGATCTCGACAAGCTGATCATGGACATCGAGACCAACGGGTCGATCGAGCCCGAGGAGGCGATCCGCTACGCCGCACGCGTGCTGGTCGACCAGCTGTCGGTGTTCGCGCAGCTCGAGGGCACCGCGCTGCCTACCGAGGCGCCCAAGTCGCCCACGGTGGACCCGATCCTGCTGCGCCCGGTGGACGACCTGGAGCTCACCGTGCGCTCGGCGAATTGCCTCAAGGCCGAGAACATCTACTACATCGGCGACCTGATCCAGCGCAGCGAGACCGAACTGCTGAAGACGCCGAACCTGGGCCGCAAGTCGCTCAACGAGATCAAGGAAGTGCTCGCCTCGCGCGGGCTCACGCTCGGCATGAAGCTGGAGAACTGGCCGCCGGCCGGCCTCGAGCATCACCGCTGATGAGGGATCTATGCGCCACGGACTAGGCCTGCGCAAGCTGAACCGCACCTCGAGCCACCGGCTCGCGATGCTGCGCAACATGATGGTGTCGCTGCTGCGCCACGAGGAGATCAAGACCACGCTGCCCAAGGCGAAGGAACTGCGCCGGGTGGTGGAACCCATGATCACCCTGGGCAAGGCGCCCAGCCTCGCCAACCGGCGCCTCGCGTTCGACCGCCTGCGCGACCGCGACATCGTGGGCAAGCTGTTCGACGAGCTCGGCCCGCGCTACGCGAAGCGCAACGGCGGCTACCTGCGCATCCTGAAGAGCGGCATGCGCAAGGGCGACAACGCGCCGATGGCGCTGGTGACGCTGTTGGACCGGCCGGAGTTGCAGGCGGAACCGAAGAAGCCCGCCGAGGAAAAGAAGGCGGCGTAAGCCGGCGCGAACGCCGGTGCGCAGGAAGAAAGGCCGGGAGATCCCCGGCCTTTTTTTCGGCACAAGGCTTGACTGACCGCGCGGTTCGGACACACTGCGCTGCATGACGCGACTCACCGGCCGCAGCGCGTTCCTGCGCCTGCTCATCGACGAGGGCGTCGACCACCTGTTCGGCAATCCGGGCACCACCGAGCTGCCGATCATGGAGGTCATTCCCGACTTCCCGCAGCTGAAGTTCGTCCTCGGGCTGCACGAGTCGGTGGTGGTCGGCATGGCCGACGGCTATGCGCGCGCCTCCAACCGACTTGCCGCGGCGAACGTGCACGTCGCCCCGGGCCTGGGCAATGCCATGGGCGCGCTGTACAACGCCAGGTTCTCCGGCTCGCCGATCATCCTCACCGCCGGCCAGCAGGAGCAGGGCCACGGGCTGCTCGAGCCGCTGCTCTACGCGCCGCTCGTCCCGGTGGCGCAGCCCTTCGTGAAATGGGCGGTGGAAGTCACGCGCGCGGAGGACCTGCCGCTCGTCATGCACCGCGCGGCGAAGGTCGCGCTTACGCCGCCCACCGGACCGGTGTTCATTTCCCTTCCCGGCGACGTACTCGAGCAGGAAGCGGAACTCGAGCTGGGCGCAGCGACCCGGGTCGATGCGCGCATGCGCCCATCGGACGCGACGCTGGCGATGCTCGCCAGGCGACTGCTCGCGGCGAAGAACCCGGCGATCCTCGCCGGACACGAACTGGGCGTGCACGACGCGTTCGCCGAGGCGGTGGAGCTCGCCGAGCTTCTTGGCGCTGGCGTGTTCCACCAGACGGTCCCCTATGCGGCGCAGTTTCCGAGCGAACACCCGGCTTGTCTCGGCGCTTTGACGCGCAACCAGAAGGCAGTGCGCGCGGCGCTCGAGCCGTTCGACTTGCTGGTGTGCCTTGGCGCGGACCTGCTGCGCATGTCGGTGTACAGTCCGGTCGACCCGCTGCCACCGGCCCTGCCCGTGATCCACGTGAGCGAGCGCGACTGGGAGCTGGGGAAGAACCACCCGACCGAAGTCGCGCTGCAGGCCAATGTGAAGGAAACGCTGGCCGCCCTGCTGCCGCTGCTGCGCGCGCAGCGCAACCCCGTCGCCGCCGCGCAGGCTGCGCAACGGCTCGCGGCGTTCGCGCCGCGCAACTGGAGCGCGCAGCAAGGCCGCGCGCGGATTGCCGCCCTCGAAGTCGCCGAGGAAACGCCGATCGACCCGCGGTTCCTGATGCTGCGCATCGCCGAAGCGCTGCCGCGCGAGGCCGTCGTCGTAGAGGAGGCGCTCACCTCGTCGCTCACGCTGCCGGCGCTCGTGCCGCAGCGCGATCCCAAGTCGTATTACGGACTGGCGAGCGGCGGCCTCGGGTTCGCGCTTCCGGGCGCGGTCGGAGCCGCGCTCGCGCTCCCGGGCCGCCCGATCGTGGCCGTCGTCGGCGATGGCTCGGCGCTCTACGGCTTCCAGGCGTTATGGACCGCGGCGCACCTGAAGCTGCCGATCACTTACGTGATCGCGAACAACCGCAGCTACCGGATCCTGAAGGAGCGCCTCGTGTCGATGCGCAAGAGCGAGCGTTTCGTCGGCATGGATCTGCGCGACCCGGAGATCGACTTCGTCGCGCTCGCGCGGTCGATGGGCGTCGCCGCCCGGCGCATCGTCGATCCGCAGGATCTCGCGCCGGCGCTGCGCGAAGCGATGCGTCAGGGCGGACCTCAGCTCGTCGAAGTCATGGTTGCGGACGGTTTCGGGGACGGCAGGTGAGCTGGTTCTGGATCGTCGGCATCGTCGCCAACCTCACTCTCACGGCGCTAGCCATCGTGTGGGTGGTCCGCCAGGGCAAGCCGAAAGGTGGCGCGCCGAAGGATCCGAAGGACCCGCCTGCTTAAGCGAGCAGGATCGCGCGGTAGTCGTTGACGTTAGTGCGGGTGGGTCCCGTGACGACGAGGTCACCCAGCACGGAGAAGAAGCCGTAGCTGTCGTTGGCTTCGAGCATGCGCTGTGCATCGACCCCCTTCGCAGCCGCGCGCGCCAGCGTGTCAGGGGCAAGCAGGGCCCCCGCGTTGTCCTCCGAGCCGTCGATGCCGTCGGTGTCCGCGGCAATGCCGTGCACGCCCGGCACGCCTTCCAGGGCAATGGCTAGCGCCAGCAGGAATTCGGCGCAGCGCCCGCCGCGACCGCCCGCGCCGCGCACGGTGACCGTGCATTCGCCGCCTGAAATCAGCGCCGCAGGCCGCCGCACTTCGAGCGCCTGCTTGGCCATCGCCCGCGCAACCTCGCTCGCCTCGCCCGTGATGTCGTCGCCGAGGAGCACGGGCGCGATGCCTGCCGCCCGGAACACCGCGGCCCCGGCCTCGAGCGAGCGGCGCGCCGTCGCGATCACGCGGTTTTCCACGCGCGCGAACAGCGGGTCACCCGGCTTGGGTGTCTCGGAGAACGGGCCCGGGGCCGCAATGCCGTACTCGCGCAGCACGGCCTGCGCGTCGGCGATGGTGGTCGGATCGGGCGCGCAGGGGCCGGAGGCGATGTGCGTGGGGTCGTCGCCCGTGACGTCGGACACGATGAGCGCCAGCACTGGCGCGCGGCAGGCCGCGGCGAGCCGCCCGCCCTGGATCGACGAAAGGTGCTTGCGGGCGGTGTTGATCTCCTGGATCGGGGCGCCACAGCGCAGGAGCTCCCGCGTCATCGCCTTGAGGCTATCCATCGTGACGCCGGGCGCGGGAAGCGACAGCAGGCTGGAGCCCCCGCCCGACACGAGCGCGAGGAGGAGGTCGTCGGGACCGAGCGCGCGCACTTCCTCGAGCAGCTCGCGCGCGGCCGCCTCGCCCGCCGCGTCTGGAACGGGATGTCCCGCCTCGACCACGCGGATGCGCTCGGTCGGCAGGCCGTGCGCGTAGCGGGTGATGGCGAGGCCCTCGAGCGGCGCGTTGCGCGGCCAGTGGCGCTCCACCGCCAGCGCCATTGAGGCCGCCGCCTTGCCGGCCGCGGCGACGAAGGTGCGGCCGCGCGGCGGCGCCGGCAGGTGCGCGGGAAGGATGTGCAGCGGATCCGCCGCGGCGACCGCCGCGCGGAAGCTCTCTTCCAGGAGGGCGCGCATCAGGCGCAGTTTACCGGCGCGCGCGCGGCGTGGGATCGCTCCCATCGTTTGGTTTGCGCTATGCTCGCCTTCCTATGACAAAACGCACAGTTCCACCCTTCCGCGCCGACCACGTCGGCAGTTTCCTGCGCCCGAAGGAGCTCCTCGAGGCGCGCGAGCGCCACTTCAAGCAGAAGAGCATCAGCCGCGCGCAGCTGCGCGAAGTCGAGGACAAGGCGATCCGCGACATCGTCAAGCTGCAGGAGGACTGGGGCCTGCAGGGAATTACCGACGGCGAGTTCCGCCGCACCTACTTCCACGTCGATTTCCTCGAGCAACTGGAAGGCGTGGAGGTCAAGGGAGGCATTCAGCTCAAGTTCCACGGCGCCGCGGGGGACGTGGACTTCGCCCCTCCGGTCATGCACGTGACGAAGAAGCTGAAGCACGTGAAGCCGATCCAGCTGGAGGATTTCAAGTTCCTCAAGGCGGCAACCCGGCGCACGCCCAAAGTGACGATTCCGTCGCCCACCATGCTGCATTTCCGCGGCGGGCGCGGCGCCATCAGCCGCGAGGCCTACCCGGATATGGAAGGGTTCTACGAGGACGTGGCGCGCTGCTACCGCGACGAAATTCGCCAATTGGCGGACGCAGGCTGCCGCTACCTGCAGCTCGACGACACCAACCTCGCCTACCTCTGCGACCCGAAGATGCGCGAGGGCGCGAAGCAGCGCGGCGACGACCCGAACGAGCTCCCCAAGCGCTACGCGCGCCTCATCAACGCGGCGATCGCCGGCAAGCCGAAGGACATGTCGGTCGGCGTGCACCTGTGCCGCGGCAATTTCCAGAGCGCGTGGGCGGCGGAGGGCGGCTACGAGCCGGTGGCGGAGGTGCTGTTCAACGAGCTGCAGGTGGACAGCTATTTCCTCGAGTACGACGACGCGCGCTCGGGGGATTTCTCGCCCTTGCGCTTCGTGCCCAAGGGCAAGATGGTAGTGCTGGGGCTGGTCACCACGAAGCTCGGCACGCTGGAATCCAAGGACGAGCTGAAAAAGCGCATCGTCCAGGCCGCCAAGCACGTGCCGCTCGAGCAGCTGTGCCTGTCCCCGCAGTGCGGCTTCTCCAGCACGGTGCACGGCAACGTGCTCGCGGTGGAGGCGCAGGCGGCGAAGATCCGCCTGGTGGTCGACACCGCGCGCGAGGTGTGGGGCGACGCCTAACCGGCGCTGGGCGCGAAGCTTTCCTTGGCGGCGTCCTTGCCGAGCTTGTACAGGCCCGGATAGGCCTCGCGGAACACGCGCTTGATTTCTTCAACCGGGACGTCCGCGTGGGAACCGCGATCGCGTACGTACTCCATGTGCCGTCGGTCGTCGGCGTCGAAGGGGTGGAAGATCGAGTCGTGGCGGCCGTCGAACTCGAGCGGCATCACGCGGAACTTGCGGCACAGCTCCAGGTTGAAGGCGGGCGTCGCCTTGACCCACTTGCCTTCCAGCCAGAACTCGGTGAAGCCGTGGTACACGAAGAGGTCCGTGCCGCCCATGTGCTCGGCGAGGCGCGGCGTGGTGAGATGGTTCTTCACGTCGGCGAAGCCCACCCGCGCCGGGATGCCGACCACGCGGGCGCAGGCCGCGAGCAGCGCCGCCTTGCCGATGCAGAAGCCTTCGCCTTGCTGCAGGCACACGCTGCCGCGGAAGCTCTCGTCCTTGGAAAAGTCGAGGAACGGGTTGTAGCGGATGGCGTCGCGCACCGCGTAGTAGAGCGACACCGCGCGCTCTACGTCGGTGGAACCCTTGACGTGCTTGCGCGCGAAGGCGATGACGTCGGGACGGTCACTGTCGACATAGCGCCCCGGGGAGAGAAACTCCTTCATTGGTCCAGTCCCATCATGCGGCGCGTGGCCGCGAAGAGCGGGTTCGCCCGGTCGGCGAGCCCGTCGATCACCGTGAAATGGTCCCTGCCCGGCATCGGCACGTCGCGCGCCAGCACGGGCTTCCAGCGCTGCGCGAGCAGCGCGTTCTGCCGCTTGAACTCCGAGCTTTCCAGCCCGCCGACGGCGAGGGCAAGCGGCGCGCGCGTCGCGGGCGGCAGGAACGCGGGCGAGAGTTTGAGCGCCGTCGCCTCGTCCAGCCGCAGGTCGCCCTGCAGCCAGTCCACCTGCACGAGCGGGCGTAGGTCGTACACGCCGCTGACCGCGAGGGCGCCCTTGTAGAGGTCCTTCGGCAGCGAGCGGTCGTACACCGGCCACAGCGCCGCGAGCATCATCGCCGCCAGATGCCCGCCGGCCGAATGGCCGCTGACGAAGAGCCGCTCCTCGTCCATGCCGTACTCCTCGGCGTGGCGGTAGACCCAGGCGGAGGCCGCCAGCATCTGCTGCACGATGCGCTCCATGGTCACCGCCGGGGCGAGGCTGTAGTTCACCACCACCAGCGACACCCCCGCGTCCACCCAGGCCGGGGCAAGGAAGGAAAAGTCCTTCTTGTCGAGCGAGCGCCAGTAGCCGCCGTGGATGAACACGAGCGCGCTGCCGTCGCCCTTGCGCGCGGGAAAGATGTCCAGCGTCTCGCCGGGCGAGTCGCCGTACGCGCGATCGAGGTAGCAGGTCATCGTACCGCGCGCGCGCGCCGAGCTCTCCTGCCAGCGCGCGAAGTGCCGCGGATGGTCGGGGAACAGCTCGCGGTTGTTGTACTCGCGGCTGAGGAAGGCCGGATCGCTCATCGGGACGGCGATTCTACCGGGTCTTCTCCGCGCGCATCCAGGTCACCGGCCGGCCCAGCGTCTTCTCGAGCGCCTTCTGCTCGGGGTCGGCAAGCGCCGCCTCGCGCGCCTTGCGGATCGCCGCCGCCTGGGCCGCGGTGTCGGTCGTGGCCGGGTTCTCCACCAGGGCGTCGAGGATGGCGAGGAAGTTGCTCCTGCCGCGCCGGTGCGTCTCGCCGTAGCCCTTGAGCAGCCCGGCGCATTCGGCGACCTCGAGCGCGAGGGCGGTGCTGCGCGGCGCGGCGTCGCGCACGGCGGCGAGCCAGCGCTCGATCAGCGCCTGCTCCTCGGCGTAGCGCAGGCTGCGCGGCCGCCAGGGCTTGAGCCAGGCGAGGGAGCGCATCAGTAGATAGCCGAACACCCCCGAAGTCCTCACATGCATGCCCACGTTGTAGGCGTCGAGCTTGCCGCGACGCTCGGCCCAGGCGAGCAGGCGCCTGCCGAGCGTCGGCGGCAGGAGCGAAGCCACTTCCTCCACTCCGGGCTTCAGGTAGTCGATCACCACCACCGGCTCGCCGTCCTGCGCCCCGGTTTCGCGGCGCACGCGCTCGAAGCGCGTGCGGCGCGTCTTCAGGTCGGCGACACGGATGATGTCCTCGTAGCTCATCCATAGCGCAAGCTGCCGGCCGACTTCGCCGATCAACCCGGGATCCGCGTCGCCCAGCGTGGCGATGCGTTCGAGGTAGAGGCGGGCGTAGGCCTCGCCCTGGTAGTCGCGCAGGCGGGCCGCGCCCAGCTCGAGGATCCCGCGCGTCTCGGGCGGCAGCGGCCGCGGTGCCGCGCCGGGCGTGGAGCGCGCGCCGGCCGCGATGTCGTAGCCGGCGGTGAACCCGCGCAGGCTCGCCTCGGCACCCTTGTCCGCACGACGGATTGCCGCTTCGCACACCGCACGCGGCAACGGCAGCGCGCCCGAGCCGGCCATGGCGCCGAACAGCACCGCGTTGATCACCGTGCCGCTGTCCTGCGCCAGTTGCCGCATGTCGAACAGCACGGCGCGCTTGGCCAGCTGCTTCGCCGCCGCGAGCACCCGGTCGCTGGAGAAGCGTCCATCGGCCATCTGCATCTTCTCCATGGTGGCGTAGATGCGGTGCGTCGAGGCGATGAGCGTCGTGCGCTCCGGGGACACGAAGCCGTTCTGCATGGCACGGCCGGCCTCCAGCAGCTCGGAGGCCACCATCACGTCCACGTTTCCCGGGCTGGGTGTAAGCGACATCACGGGCTCGCGCCCGCCCAGCAGCTCGCGCCTGGCCGGGAAGATTTCCAGGTAGTAGGTGGTGGCGCCGGTGCGCTGTGCGACGCCCGGAATGGAGGTCGCCTGCGCCGGGAATCCGCAGGCGGTGGCCGCGTGCATGAGCCAGTCGGCCATCACGCCGCCGCCCTCGCCGCCGAGCGCGGCCACCAGCACTGTGATCGAGCGTTCGGGCAGGCTCATACCGGGAGGAGGCTCTTGCGCAATCCGTACATCGTGCGGTCCCAGAGCGTCGGATTCTGCATGACCTCGGCGCGGTAGAAGGACGGGCAGAGCGTCGCCGCATGCGCGTTCTCGCCGCACAGGCCGCAGCCCACGCAACCCTCGATCACCGTGGCGACGGGGTCCTTGCGCAGGGGATCGGGGTTGTCCTTCACCGTGAGCGTGGGGCAGCCCGAGAGCCGGATGCAGGAATGGTCGCCGGTACAGGTGTCCTCGTCCACGCCGTACTTCACGCGCACCACGCGCTCGCCCGCCGAAGGCCGCTGCGCGGTCTCGGGCTTCGCGCGCCGCTGGCGCTCGAGCTGGCATTCGCCTTCGGCGACGATAACCTTGAGGCCCTTGGTGTCTGTGGTGAGCGCGTCGGTGAGCGTCTTCTTCATCTCGGCGACGTCGTAGGTGTGCACCGTCTTCACCCAGGTCACGCCGACGCCGGCCAACGCGTTTTCGATGGTGCGGTCGGTATGCGCCATGCTCTTGCCGCTCGCGTCGCGCGACTGCTTCGGTGGCGAAGAGATCAGTTCCTGCGTTCCGGTGGCCGAGGCGTAGCCGTTCTTCATCACCACCAGGACCGCGTCGCCCAAGGCGAATGCCAGCTCGAGCGCCAGCGGCGCGCGAAGCCCGAGACCGCGCAGCGGCTTTCGGCGGGCGAGCGCGTGGTGCGC
>Ga0137451_1000737_pt1 | contig 10017 bp, 9 predicted proteins | sample EasRivERMGT500_2_FD_102336 | JGI IMG/M metagenome (GOLD analysis project Ga0137451, IMG submission 102336) | Soil microbial communities from meander-bound floodplain in the East River, Colorado, USA - East River MetaG ERMGT500_2 | ecosystem: Environmental > Terrestrial > Soil > Floodplain ...
CGCCCGGCGGCACGACGCACGACACCGGCGGGTACACCTACCTGCTGTGGGGCTTCGAACGCGATTGGATCGCGGGGCTCCGCTACGAGCTGGCCACCGCGTCGGGGCCGAGCGCGTTCCCGCGCGAGGACGATCCGCTGCGCGACGACCGGCAGCGCATCTCGCCGCTGCTGATCTGGCAACCGACCCATTTCTCGCGCGTCTCCCTGCAATACAACCTGGACTTCACCGACCACCTGTCGCACGACGCGAGCTCGATCTTCCTGCGGATCGAGTTCCTGATCGGGTCGCACCCGGCGCACAAGTACTAGGCGCGCGGGACACCCCCCATGAATCCAGACACCTCCACCCATTCCTGGAAGAAAGACATGCTCGACTTCATCCCCAGTCTGCGCTCGATCGCGGGCGCGGCCCTGCTTGCGCTCGCCGCGGGCCTGCTCGTCCAGCGCGCGCGCGGCGAGGTCCCACCCTCGAAGGGCCGCCTCGTCGTCTGCTGCACGGTCCGCTCGATCGGCTCGATCGCCGAATTGGTGGGTGGCGACGCCTGCGAGGTCTCGAGCTTCGCGAAGGGCGCCGAGAACCCGCACTTCATCGATGCGCGGCCGAGCTTCGTGAAGACGCTCGCGGGCGCCGACCTGTTCGTCCAGCAGGGCCTCGAGCTCGAGGTCGGCTGGGCGCCCGTGATCCTGCAGCAGTCGCGGAACTCCAAGGTGCAGCCGGGCGCGCCCGGATTCCTCGACGCGTCGACCGCCATCACGCCGTTGGAGCGGCCGACCGGTCCCGTCGACCGCTCGATGGGCGACGTGCACCAGGCCGGCAATCCCCACTACATGACCGATCCGGTGAACGGGATCCGGGTCGCGCGGCTGATCCGGGACAAGCTGTCGGAACTGCGGCCCGCGGAGCGCGCCGGCTTCGAGAGCCGCTGCGCCGCTTTCGAGAAGAAGGTCTGCGTCGCGCTGGTCGGCGAGAAGCTCGCGAATCAGTACCCGACCGACACCGTCGTCAAGCTCGCGCAGCTGAACGAGAGCGGCAAGTTGAAGGACTTCCTCGAGAAGCAGGGCAAGCTCGCCGATCTCGACGGCTGGCTCGGGATGCTGCTGCCCTTCGCGGGTACGAAGGCGATCAGCGACCACAACCAGTGGGTCTATTTCGCGAATCGATTCGGACTCGACATGGTCGGTTATCTCGAACCCAAGCCGGGAATCTCGCCGACGACTTCCCATCTCGGCGAGCTGGTCAAGCTGATCCCGGAACAGGGGGTGAAGATCGTCTTCGCGTCACCGGGATTCGATCCGAAGTCGGGCGACTTCGTCGCGGGCAAGACCGGCATCAAGTTCCTCGTGCTCGCACACGAGGTCGGCGCGCTCGACGCCGCGGGCTCGTACATCGAGATGATCGATTTCGACGTGAAGCAGATCGCATCTGCATTGCGCAAGACCTGACGCTCTGGAAGTCGGGGCGCGCGCGCCGTCCTGCTCCGGGGCGCGCGCCCCCTTTTTTCCGCGCCGCGGCGGCGCGAGGAGTCTTCGTGGAAAGGTCCGAGTTCCTGATGAGGGCGGTCGGCCTGTCCGCCGGCCACGGCCGCAGGACCGTGCTGAGCGACGTGAACCTCACGATCCGGCCCGGCGAGTTCTGGTTCTTCCTCGGCACGAACGCGCAGGGGAAGTCGACGCTGCTCAACACGCTGCTCGGCGTGCTGCCCAAGCAGGGCGGCGCGATCGAGACGGGCGGGGGGCTCGACCGCGCGGCGATCGGCTACGTGCCGCAGCGCTGCGACCTCGCGCCGAACCTGCCGACCACGGCGCGCGAGTTCATCTCGCTCGGGCTGGTCGGCCTCGCCGTCGACCGCGGCGAGCGCGACGTCCGCGTGCGCGACGCGCTGACGACGGTCGGGCTCGGGGGACTCGAGAAGAAGAGCTACTGGTCGATGTCGGGCGGCCAACGCCAGCGCGTGCTCGTCGCGCGCGCGCTCGCGCGGCGGCCGCGGCTCCTCTGCGTCGACGAGCCGATGAACAACCTCGACCTCGTGACCGAGCGCAACCTTCTCTCGCTCTTCGCCCGCCAGAACCGCGACGAGGGGCTCACCGTCGTCTTCGTCACCCACGACGTCTCCGTCGCGGCGCACTTCGCGACGCACGTCGCGCTCGTGCACGGGAGAGCGGTCGACGTCGGTCCGAAGACGCAACTGCTCCGGCCCGACCTGCTCGAGCGGGCCTACGGCGCGCCCGTCACCATCGTCCCGCTGGTCGGGATGGAGCCGGCGCTGCCGGCGCCGATCGGAGCGACCGCCTGATGCAAGCCTTCTTCGACTCCTGGCCGCTCTTCCGCGAAACCTATCTCGCGGCATGGTGCATCGCGGCGCTGCTCGGACTCGTCGGTGTCCTGGTGGTCGCGCGCGATCAGATCTTCGTCGGCGCCGCGATCTCTCAGGCCTCGACGCTCGGCATCGCGCTCGGAATGTGCGTCGGGGCCGCGTTGGTGCCGGAGGGCAGCGTCTGGCGCTCCGACCACTTCCTGTCCGTCGTGGCCGTCGTCTGCGCGGTGGTCGCCGCGCTCCTGATCGCGCGGAGCGAAGCCGTCGGCAAGGAGAGCCACGAGGCGGTCACGGGCTTCGTCTACCTCTTCGGAGCGAGCGTCTCCGTGCTCGTCATCGCCCGCAGTCCGCACGGACTCGACGAGGTGCAGAAACTCGTTGCGTCGAGCGTCATCGGCGCGGACATGCACGACGTCTCCCTCTTCGGCGGTCTCGGTCTCGCGACCGCGCTGCTCGTCTTCCTGCGCCGACGGCCGCTCGTCCTCTTCGCGATGGATCCTCTGATGGCGCGCGCCGTCGGCGTGAGCCGCTGGTGGGACGGCGCCTCCGCCGCGTGGCTCGGTCTCGTCATGGGGGTGACGATCCGCTCGGCCGGAATGCTCTACGCGTTCGGCTGTCTGGTGCTGCCCGCGCTGGTCGCGAAGAACGTCTGTCGCGCGACGCTGCCGATGTTCCTGGTCGCGCCGGTCGTCGCCGCGGTCGCCGCGGTCTGCGGCTTCGTGGCCGGCAACGTCCTCAACTACAACGAGGCGCAGCTCACCGTCGCGCTGCTCTGCGGGCTGCTCGGCGTCGCGTGGCTCGCGCGTTCCTTCCGCCACGCCTGACGAATCGCCCGACGGCGCCCACGACGACGCAGCGAGACGAAAGATTTGCCGCCGCCGCGACGCTCGGAGCATTCCCTGACCCCGCGGCGCCGCCCCTCCGTCGAAAAACGTGCGGGGCAAGGCGGCGGGGGAGCGCGATGGACGACAGCGCCAAATACTCGGACCTGGTGGCGCGGCTGCGGGAGTTCGGGCTGACCGACGAGCCAGACCAGCTGAGCGAGACGACGCAGCTCTTCCTGCACGACGCCGCGCAGATGGTCGAGACGATGAAGACCGCGTTCACGCGGGGCGACGCGGCCGGGCTGGGCCGCGCGGCCCACCGCCTGAAGGGCGCGGCGCTCAACCTCGGCGCCGCGCAGGTCGCCGCACCGGCGCGCCGCATCGAGGAGGGCGTTCGCCGCGGCGAGCTGGCGGACGCTCCGGGATCCCTCAACGCGATCGAGCGCGAGCTGAAGGACGTCGGCGTCTTCCTGCGGGCGCTCGCGAAGTCGAGCGTGAAGGCCTGACGGCGAAAGAGCGCAGCGCTCCGCGTCAGGGCTTCCCGACCTTCTCCCGACACGTCCGCTCGACCTCCTGCCAGACCGCGTCGACCGGCCGGTCGGCCTCGATCGGGACGATCGAGCTCTCGCCGCGGGCGAGGTGGCGGTAGTTGCAGTCGACGGCCTGGAGCGTGACGAGCTTCTCGAAGCTGGTCGGCGCGGCGCGCCCCTTCGCGATGCGGGCGAGCGCCTGCTCCGGCGCAAGGATCAGGAGCAGCGTGAGGTCGGGCTTCGGCGCGATGGCGAGGCTGCGCGCGACGATCGCGTCGAGGGTGAGCGGGCTCTTGTCCGTCGCGTCGGCGCGCGGGCGGCCCTGGTAGGCGGCGGTCGACCAGAACGTCCGGTCCTGCACGACCCATGCGCCGCGCGCGAGCGCGGGGCGGACCACCTGCGCGACGTGCTCGGCGCGGTCGGCGTGGAAGAGCTCGAGCTCCTGCTCGCGCGTCGAAGTGCGCTCCTTCTGCGCAAGCAGCCGCGCCAGCTCCTTGCCGTGGCGCGAGGTCCACGGCTCGCGCGTCTCGACCACCTCGGTTCCGTGGGCGCGGAGCGCCTCCGCGAGCCGCTTCGCGAGCGTCGTCTTGCCGGTCCCGTCGATCCCCTCGAAGACGATCAGCATGCGCCGCGAGCGTAGCGCCGGCGCTACGCTCTGCGCCGCTTGGATCCGCCCGAGAATCCGATCGACCGGCGCGTGCTGACCGGCACGGGGCTGCACCTGGTCGCGCGCATCGCGACGGCGCTCTGCTCGCTCGCGGCCTCGGCGCTCAATTTCCGCTGGCTCGGCGAGGCGGGGCTCGGCCGCTTCTCCTTCCACATGAATCTCTTCGTGGTCGCCGGGACGCTGGTCGACCTCGGAACGTTCGCGATCGCGGTGCGCGAGTCGGCGCGCCGGCCCGGCGAGGAGGCGGCGATCCTGCGGGCGGCCTGCCGCATCCGGATGCGCGCGATCGTCGTCTGCGTCGCGGCACTCGCCGCGCTCTCCTTCGCCGTCGAGGCGACGGCGCGCGACGCGCTGCTGCCGGCGCTCGCCGCGTGCCATCTGTTCGCGATCGCGCCGGCGACGGCGGGCGCGTGGCTCCAGACGCGCGTGCGGCTGGCGGTGCTCGCGCTGTCGCCGGTGCTCGGCATGGCGGCCTGGCTCGGCGGCAGCCTGCTGCTGCGCGCGGCCGGCAACCGCGACCCCGGCGCGTTCCTGATCGCGTGGGGCGCCGGCATCGTCGTGCAGTCGCTCGTGCCGTGGGCGACGACACGCGCGCATCTGAAACTCGGGTGGGGGGCGGCGAACCCGTTCGCGACGGGCGACCGCGCGCTGGTGCGCGAGCTCTTCCGCGAGGCGGCGCCGCTCGGAATCTCGAGCGCGATCGCGACCCTCGCCTTCCGCCTCGACTCGGCCTTCCTGCGCCGCTTCCGGGACGACGCGGCGGTCGGCCGCTTCATGCACGCGTTCCAACTGCTCTCCTTCTCGATCAACGTGCCGAGCAACCTCACCTCCGCGCTCGTCCCGTCGCTGGTGCGCGCGTCGGAACGCGGCGCTTCCGAAGTCGTTCGCATCACGCGGCGCGTCGGCGCCGTCCTGGCGGGGCTCTGCCTCCCGGTCGCCGCGATCGCGCCGGCGTGGAGCGCGCAGGTGCTCTGGCTCCTGTGGGTGCGCCAGGGATCGCAGGGCGCGGCGGGTTTCGACATCTGGCGCGCGACGCACGGCGACGAGATCACGAGCGCGCGCCTGCTCGCTGCCGCCGCGGTCGCGATCTACCTCACCTATCCGCAGATGAACGCGCTCCTCGCCCTCTCGAAGCAGCGCCTGCTCTGCGCGATCTCGTGCGGGGCGCTGGTCGCGAAGTCGGCGCTCTCCCTCTTCACGGTGGCGGAGTACGGCGTGGTCGGCGCGGCCGCGACGACGCTCGCGGTCGAATGTGCGGTCTGCGCCGTAGCGAGCCTCGCGCTCGCGCGCGCGGTCGGCGGCGCCGTCTTCTCGCGCCAGCTCCTGCGGCCGCTGCTGCCGGCGCTCGCCGCCGGGGCGATCGCCTGGCCGCTGCGCGACCTCGCGCCGCTCACGGTCGCGCCGCTCGCCGCGCTGCTGGTCGCGGCCGCGGTCGCGCTCGCCGGCGCGCTGCCGCTGCGGCTGCGGCTCGACGACGCGGAGGCCGGCCGGTGAGCCGCCCGTTCCGGATCGGCCTCGACGTGCGCGCCGCGCTGCGCGGGCCGTGCGGCATCACGCGCTACTCGCTCGAGCTCGCGCGCGCGCTGCTCGCCGCAGATTCGTCGATCGAGCTCCTGCTCTATGCGGCGACGCGCGAGGGGCCGGCCGCCGCCGCGCGGCTGCCGGCCGAATTGATCGAGCATCCTCGCGTAAAGGTCGACGCCGCGCGGCGGCCGGCGAAGCTGATGAACTTCCTCGCCCGCGTGCCGGGCTTCCGCGCCGAGCTCTGCACCGGTCCGCTCGACGTCTTCCACCACACCGACCTCGTCTACGTACACGGCTGGCGCGCGCCCGAGGTCGTCACGATCCACGACCTCGCCTTCGAGGTGTCGCGCTCCTTCCACGACGAGGGGTTCCACGAGCGCGTGCGCGAACGGATGCAGCGCGTGGTCGCGCGCGCGCGCCGCGTGATCGTTCCGAGCGTCGTGACCAGGTCGGACCTGGTCGCGCGCTGGCGCGTCGATCCGGCGAAGATCGCCGTCGTCCCGCTCGGCGCAGACCATGCGCTGCGCGTCGCGCGCGAGCCGCGGCAGGACCCGCGGCCGGCGCCGCGCCCGTGGTTCGTCGCGGTCGGCACGCTCGAGCCGCGGAAGAACTTCGTCCGGCTGCTGAGAGCTTGGAGAAAAGCGCGTCATGACGGGCTCGACGCCGACCTCGTGCACGTGGGTCCGCGCGGCTGGCTCACGCGCGAGTGGGACGAGGAGCTCGCGCGCGGCGACGACGGCGGCCGCTTCGTCGCGCGCGGCGCGGTGAGCGACGGCGAGCTGCGCGCCTGGGTCGAGGACGCGCTCGCGCTGTGCTACCCGTCGCTCTACGAGGGCTTCGGGCTGCCGGTCGCCGAGGCGTTCGCGCTCGGAGTGCCGGTCCTCACGTCGAACCGCTCGTCGACCGCCGAGATCGCAGGCGGCGCCGCCGAGCTCGTCGATCCCGAGGACGAGGCGGCGCTCGTGCATGCCCTGTTGCGGTTGGGCTCCGATCGGAGCCGACGGGAAGAGCTTTCCCGTTCCGGCCGCGTCCGCGCCGCCGCATTCACGTGGGCGCGCGCGGCCGAGGCGACGCTCGCGGTCGATCGCGCCGCCGCAGCGACGTAGACTGCGCCGCCCATGAAGATCGCGCTCGACGTCAGCATCCAGGACACGCCGTGGCTGACCGGGGTCGAGCGGACGCAGCGGTCGATGGTGCGCGAGCTCGCCGAGGTCGACCACGACAACGAATACCTGCTGCTGTCGCGCCGGCCGATCCATCTCCCCTTCGACCTGCCGCCCAACTTCCGCCACGTCGACCTCTCGCCGCACAAGCCGGGCTACCTCTGGCGCGAGCGGCTGCTCCCGACGCTGCTCGCCAAGGAGAACGTCGACGTCTTCCACTCGCCGGTCTCGGCGATCCCGGTGAGCGGCGCGTTCGGGAAGATCGCGACCGTGCACGAGGTGCCGTGGCTCGAGCGCCACTCCTCGCTGGTCGAGCCGGCGCGCCGCGTCTGGCTCTTCCTCAACGTCCGCTACGCGCGCCGCATCGTCGCGGTGAGCGAGCGCACGCGCGCCAACATCCTGCGCCTCTACCCCGACGCGAAGGAGAAGGTCGTCGTCGTGCGCCACGGCGTCGAGGCGCGCTTCACGCCGGCGCCCGACGGCGCGAAGCGCGGCGCGATCCTCGCCACGCTCGGCATCCCCGACCGGCCCTACCTGCTCTTCGTCGGCGCGCCGCGCCGGAAGAAGGCGCTCGACGTGCTGCTCGCCGCCTTCGCGCGCGTCGGCGCGTCGGCGCGCGGCCAGACGCAGCTCGTGCTCGCCGGTGTGCGCAACCCCAAGGAGAGCGGGCTCGAGGCGCGGGCGAAGGAGCTCGGCATCGCCGACGCCGTGCGCTTCCCCGGCTACGTCGGCGACGACGACCTCGTCGAGCTCTACCAGCATGCGACGGCGTTCGTCTTCCCGTCGCAGTTCGAGGGGTTCGGCCTGCCGCCGCTCGAGGCGATGGCGTGCGGGACGCCGGTGGTGGCGTCGACGGGCGGCGCGATCCCCGAGGTGGTCGGCGACGCGGCGCTGCTCGTCCAGCCGGGCGACCCCCAGCAGCTCGCCGACGCGATCGGGCGCGTCCTCACCGAGGAGGATCTGCGCGCCAAACTGCGGCGGCGCGGGCTCGAGCGCGTGCGCGCCTATTCCTGGAAGCGCGCGGCGCAGCAGATCCTCGCGCTCTACGCGGTGGCGGGGGCGAAGGCGGCCGCGGCGGGCGCGTGAGCGGGCCGCGGCGGTGATCGTCGTCGACGCCGCCGCCGTCCCCGACGCCTACAGCGGGGCGCGCACGCGGTTGCGCGGGCTGCTCGCCGCCTATGCGCGGCTCGAAACGGCCCCGCGGCTCGGCGTCGTGGTCGCGCGCGGGGCGCGGCTGCTCGACGGACTCGCGCTGGGGACGATCGCGGTCGAGGCGGGGGCGCCGCCCGGCGGTCCGTTGCGGCGCGCGCTCGTGCCGCGGCTGCGCGCCGACGCGAGCCCGCTCGCGCGCGCCGCCCGGATCTGGCACTCGGAGACGATCCCGCCGCGCGCGCCGGCCGGAGTCCCGGCGCTGCTCACGCTGCACGACCTGCGCTGGTCGGAGCCGCGCTCGGCGACCGGCGCGCCGTGGTCGCGATGGGCGCCGCGCCACTTCGCGGCGCGCGCGTGGCTGCCGCGGCTGGCTCGCTCGCTCGCCGCGATCGTCACGGTCTCGGACGATTCGGCGCGCAAGATCGTCGCGCACCTGGGCGTGCCTGCAGAGCGCGTGCACGTCATCGCGAACGCGACGGACGGCGACGCGGCGGCGCCGCTCGACGACGCGGCGGCGGCGGCGCTGCTCGCGCGGCTCGGCGTGGCGGACACGCCGTTTCTGCTCGCGGTCGGCCACCTCGAGCCGCGCAAGGGGCTCGACCTCGTCCTCGCGGCGTTCGCCCGCGCGGCGCGCGACAGCGGCCTCGCGCGCGCGCGGCTCGTGCTGGTCGGCGCGGGACCGGGCGAGGCGGGGCTGCGCGCGCGGGTGAACGCTCTCGATCTCGCGGACCGCGTCGTCTTCGCCGGACCGCTCGACGACGCCGCGACCGCGACCCTCTACGGGCGCGCCGCCGCGCTCGTCTTCCCGAGCCGCTGCGAGGGCTTCGGCTTCCCGGTCCACGAGGCGCTCGCGCGCGGCTGTCCTGTCGTCGCACGCAGGATCGACGTGCTCGTCGAGGCGTTCCGGAGTTCCGGTGAACCGCTCCTCACGTTGCTCGACCTTGACGTTTCTGCGTGGGTCGCAACGCTCGAGGAGCACGTCTCGCGCGCCGCGCTTTCGCGTCCGCGCATCGCACGATCGACCCCACATGTTTGGGTGTGGAGGGATGCCGCGGGCGCGCTCGCGGCGCTGTACTCTCGCCTCGCTCCATGAACTGAACTTGCCGAAGGGGGATCCGATGGCTGAGGGAACGAGTCGTCTCGCCGCGTGGACGTCGCTCGCGCTCGCGCTCGGGGTCGGAGTGGTCGCCGCGTGCCGAGGCGCGGAGACGAAGGCGCCGTCCGCGGCGTCGAACGCACCGGCGCAACCGCCGCCCGCGCCTGCGGCGAAGCTCCTCGCCGACCTCGGCCGCTTCCACCGCCCCGTGACGACGTCGAACGCGCAGGCGCAGCAGTTCTTCGACCAGGGACTGCTCTTCTGTTTCGCCTTCAACCACGAGGAGGCGATCCGCTCGTTCCGCAAGGCGGCCGAGCTCGATCCGAAGTGCGCGATGGCGTGGTGGGGCGCGGCGCTCGCCGCCGGACCCCACATCAACAATCCCACCATGGACGAGGCGGCGACGAAGGCCGCCGCCGAGGCGGTCGCAAAGGCGCGCATGCTCGAGGCGGGCGCGAGCGCCGTCGAGACGGACCTGATCGAGGCGCTCTCGAAGCGCTACGTCCTGCCGCCGCCCGCCGACCGCGCCGCGCTCGACCGCGCCTACGCCGACGCGATGCGCGAGGTGTGGCGCAAGCACGGGAGCGACGCCGACGTCGGCGCGCTCTTCGCCGAGTCGATGCTCGACGTGCGGCCGTGGGACCAGTGGACCAAGGACGGCCAGCCGCAGCCGGGCACGGAGGAGATCACGGCGACCCTCGCAAAGGTGCTCGAACTCGTCCCCGACCACATCGGCGGGCTGCA
>Ga0137451_1000740_pt1 | contig 10001 bp, 10 predicted proteins | sample EasRivERMGT500_2_FD_102336 | JGI IMG/M metagenome (GOLD analysis project Ga0137451, IMG submission 102336) | Soil microbial communities from meander-bound floodplain in the East River, Colorado, USA - East River MetaG ERMGT500_2 | ecosystem: Environmental > Terrestrial > Soil > Floodplain ...
CTTCGCGCGCCGAGCGCGACCGGGTTGACTGCGTTGATCGGCTTGCCCGCGGCGTAGGCGAGGATCTGGTCGAAGATGTCGGTGAACTGCAGCTCGTACTCCTCGCGCGTCACGTAGCCAATGTGCGGCGTGGCGACGACGTTGTCCATCGCGAGGAGCGGGTCCTTCGGGTCCCTGAGCGGCTCCACCTCGAAAACATCCACCGCCGCGCGACCAGGCCGCCCGGCCTTGAGCGCCGCGACGAGCGCGCCCGGCGCGACCAGCCCCGCGCGGCTGGTGTTGACGATGAGCGAGTCGCGCTTCATGCGCGCGAGGTCGGCGGCAGTGACGATGCCGCGCGTCGCCTCGAGCAGTCGCATGTGCAGCGAAATCACGTCGCAGGCCTCGAAGAACGCCTCTTTGCTCGCCGCCGCTTCGTAGCCGTCCGCGCGCGCCTTGGCGAGCGAATCCGGTCGCGCCCACACCAGCACCTTCATGCCGAACGCCCTGCCGTATCCGGCGACGGCGCTGCCGATGCGGCCGTAGCCGTAGATGCCGAGGGTCCTCCCGCGCAGGCTGTTGCCGACGCCGGTCTGCCAGCGCCCCGCCTTGAGCGCCGCCACCTGGTGCGGGATCTGGCGCTCCGCGGCGAGCACAAGGCCCCAGGTCAGCTCGGCGGCCGCGTAGGAAGGGGTGCCCGCGTGCTGGCTCGAGGACAGCAGCACGCCGAGGCGCGTGCACGCCTCGACGTCGATGTGCGGGTAGACGCTCCTCTGGCTGATGAGGCGCAAATTGGGCAGGCGTTCGAGGAGCGGCGCGCGGATCTGCGTGCGCTCGCGGATCAGCACCAACGCCTCGGTGTCGCGCAGGCGCGCGGCGAGCGCTTCGGTCGCCTGCACGTGGTCGTTCCACACCGTCACTTCGTGCCCCGCGAGTTTCGCGAAGCACGCGAGCGTGCGCACGGTGTCGAAGTAGTCGTCGAGGATGGAGATCTTCACGCTTGGGCGAGTATAGAATGGCACCGCGATGAAGGTCGTCATCACCTACTGCGTTCCCTGAAACTACCTGCCCCGGGCGGTCGGTCTGGCTGCCCAGATCAAGCAGGCGCTAGGGGTCGAGTCCGAGCTCGCGAAGGGCAAGGGCGGCGTGTTCGACGTCGCCTGTGACGGCCGGCTCGTCTTCTCCAAGCACCGGGATGGCCGCTACCCGGAACCAGACGAGATCATCCGGGCGCTCACCGCGCTGAAGGGCGCCTAGAGCCCGAGGAAGCGCCGGGCGTTGTCCACCAGCAAACTGCGCCGGGCAGCGTCGCCCAGGCCTTCCATGTCGCGGATCAGCTTGCCCACGCGCTGCTCACCGAGCGGAAACGGATAGTCCGAGCCGAGCATCACGCGCTCCTCGCCCATCACCTCGATGAGCAGCCGCAGCGCGCGTGCATCGAACACCGCGCTGTCCACGTAGAAACGCTCCGTGTAGGCGCCCGGCGGCAGCGCTGACTTCCCCCGCGCGACGTCGCGGTTGTGCCACGCGTTCTCCAGGCGCCCGAGGAGGAAGGCGAAGCTGCCGCCGCCGTGCGCGAAGCAGATCCTGAGGCTCCTGGGCAGCCGGTCGAAGCCGCCGCCGAGGATCAGCGCGACGATCGACAACTGCGTCTCGGCGGGCATGGACACGGTCCAGCCCATCATCCAGCGCGACGTGCGCGCCCCGCCCATCATGTCCCAGGGATGCACCAGTACTGCCGCGCCCTCGGCCGCGCAGTGCTGGAGGAAAGTGAGGATGCCTTCGTCGTCGAGGTCCCGGTCGCCGACGTGGTTGCCGATCTGCACGCCGAGGTGCCCCGACTTCATCGCGCGCGAGAGCTCCCTGCACGCGGCGTCGGTGTCCTGCAGCGGCACCTGGCACAGCGTCTTCAGGCGCCCCTTGCCTTGCGCCGCCAGCGCCAGTCCCGCGTCGTTGAAAAGCTGCGCGCAGTAGAGCGCCTGCGCCGGCGGCCGCGCGTAGGCGAAGAGCACCGGCGTGCAGCACATCACCTGCACGTCCACGCCGTCACGGTCCATCTCCTCCAGGCGCTTGGCGGCGTCCCAGCAGGCGGAATAGACCGGACGGAACTCCGTCTGCCCCATCATGACCATCGCCTTGCCGTCGCCCAGGTGCTTCATCCAGGGCCACTCCCCGCCGAAGCGCTTGCCGAGGTCCTCCCACTCGCGCGGGAAGAAATGGCTGTGCATGTCGATCGCGTTCATCCTGCCTTGCCGGGATGGATGTGGCCGCACTTGGGGCATTGGCGCGCGCTCTTGTAAAACCCCTCGAACAGCGGCGGCAGGTCCTTCACGATATCGCGCACGCTCACTTCGACGCGATGCACGCGCGTCCAGCATATCGGGCAATACCACTCGAAGCCGTCCTTCACCTCCACGGGGCGCATCTTCTCCACCACCAGCCCGACCGAGCCGGGCTCGGGCCGCTGCGGCGAATGCCTGACATGGCCAGGTAACAGCAGTATTTCGCCTTCGCGAATCGGCACGTCGCGCGGCTTGCCGTCCTCGATGACGCGCAGCACCATGTTGCCGCGCAACTGGTAGAAGAACTCCTCGTAGGGATCGTCGTGGTAGTCGGTGCGCGCGTTCGGCCCGCCAACCACCATCACGATGAGGTCGTCTGCCTCCATGAACACCTGCCGGTTGCCAACCGGCGGCTTGAGCAGGTGCGCGTGCTCGTCGATCCATTTCGAGAAGTTGAACGCGGCGAGCGCCATGCGCGGGATTCTAGATCACTGCGCCGCGACGAGGCTCGCGAGGAACTCCGGATCCCTCTGCAGGCGCTCGGCGGCGCCGTCGTAGACGATGCGGCCCTTGTCCATCACCACCGTGCGCTCGGAAAACTCCAGCGCCACGCGGCTGTTCTGCTCCACCAGCACGATGCAAAGCCCGCCCGCGGCGCGCAGCTTGGCCAGCACCTGCGCGAGCGCCTGCACGATCACGGGCGCAAGGCCCTCGGTCGGCTCGTCCATCAGGAGCACGGTGGGGTTGGTGAGCAGCGCGCGCGCGATCGCCAGCATCTGCTGCTCGCCGCCCGAGAGCTGCGTGCCGCCGTGGCCGAGCCGCTCCGCGAGGTTTGGAAACAGGTCGAACACGCGCGTCTGGTCCCAGTGCCCCGGACGCGCGCCGATCTCCAGGTTCTCGCGCACCGAGAGCGAAGGGAAGATTTCCCGCTCCTGCGGCACGTAGCCGAGCCCGGCCAGCGCGCGGCGGTGCGGCGCCGCCGCCTCGATGCGCGCGCCGTCGAGCTCGATCGTGCCCCCGTGCAGGGTGGTGTGCCCCATGACGGTGGTGAGCAGCGTGGACTTGCCCACGCCGTTCCTGCCGATGATGGACAGGCTTTCGCCCTGCGCGAGTGCCAGGTCGATGCCGTCCAGCACGTGCGTCTCGCCGTAGCCGGCGCGCACGCCGCGCAGCCTGAGGGCGTCAGGCATCGAGCGCGCTGCCCAGGTAGACCGCGCGCACCTCGCGGTTGGCCGCAATCTCGGCGGGGGCGCCCTCGGCGAACACCGCCCCGCTCACCAGCACGGTGATGCGCTGCGCGAAACGGAACACCAGGTCCATGTCGTGCTCGATGATCAGCACCGCGATGTCCCGCGGCAGCCCGGCGATCGCCTCGAGCAGGATGTGGCTCTCCGCGCTCGGGATGCCGGCCGCGGGCTCGTCCAGCAGCAGCACGCGCGGGTCGAGGCCGAGGGCGATGGCGATCTCCACCAGCCGCTGGCGGCCGTAGGGCAGCTCGCCGACGCGCCGGCCGGCTTCCGCCTCGAGCCTGAGCGTGCGGATGAGCCGCGTCGCCTCCTCCACCACCTCCGTGCGCCTGCCCGCGGGCCGTAGCATGCCGCCGCCCAGCTGCATCCGCTCGGCGACCGCGATGCACACGTTCTCCAGCACGGTGAGGCCACGGAACAGCTGGTTGATCTGGAAAGTGCGCGCGATGCCGCGCTTCACGCGCTTCGCTTGCGCGAGGCGCGTCACGTCTTCGCCCTCGAGCAGCACGCGCCCGCGCGAGGGTGCGAGCACCCCGGTGAGCAGGTTGACGAACGTGGTCTTGCCCGCGCCGTTCGGCCCGATCAGCGCGTGGCGCGCGCCGGCCTCCAGCCTGAAGTCGATGTTGCGCGCCACTTCCAGCGCGCCGAAATTCTTGCACAGCCCCTGCGTCTCGAGCAGCACGGCACTCATCGTGCGCTCCAGCGGCGGCGCAGCGCCTCCCCGAATCCGAGGATGCCGTTGCGCGCATAGAGCGCCACCAGCATCAGCGTCAGCCCGAGGCCGAGCTGCCAGGCGGTCGGATACGCCTTGGACAGCGTGTGCTCGAGCACCATGTAGACGATGGCCCCCACGAACGCGCCGTACAGGCGCCCGTAGCCGCCGAGGATCAGGATGATCAGCACGCCGGCGGCGCGCTCCAGGCCCAGCACGGCGAGGTTGACGTAGCCGGTGGCCTGCACGAAAACGGCGCCAGCGACGCCGGCGAGCGCCGCGGAGATGGCGTAGGCGAGCACCTGGCGCGCGCGCACCGGCGCGCCCACCGCGTGCATGCGCAGCAGGTTCTCGCGGATGCCGGTGAGGCTGCGGCCGAAGGGCGAATACACCAGCAGGCGCACGAGAGCGAAGCACAGGAACAGCACCGCCAGCACGTAGACGTACTGCGAGCGGAAGTACAGCACGTCGAACTCGAACAGGCCGAGGATCGGCTTGAACGACAGGCCGGGCATGCCGTCGAAGCCGCCCGTCCACCCGGAGAACATGTTCGCCGCCTGCTCGAGCAGCGCCATGGTGCACAGCGTCAGCATGAGCAACGTGAGGCCATGCGTGCGCAGGACCACCCAGCCGCTCACCAGGCCCACGGCGCCCGCCACCAGCGCCGCGGCGACGAGGCCCGACAGCGGCTCGGTCCAGCCCCAGTGCGCGGCGAGCACGCCCACCGTGTAGGCGCCCGCGCCAAAGAAAGCGGCGTGGCCCAGCGTGACGATACCGGCGTAGCCGAGCACGAGGTCGAGGGACAGCGCGAAGAGGATCGTCACCAGCACCTGCGTGCCGAAGGCGAGGTAGTTCGGAAACAGGAAGAACGCCGCGAGCCCCGCCGCCCAGGGCAGCGCCTCCCACCATTGCAGGCGGTGGCGCCGGCCGAGCTCAGTCGCGGCGGGCAGCGGCGCGTTCATGCGCCGCGCTTGCCGAAAATCCCCTGCGGCCGCGCCAGCAGGAAGGCAAGCGTCAGGGCGTAGATGAACATGGTGCCGCCCTTGGGGAACTCGATCTTCAGCACGAAATCGAGCACGCCGATGAGCAGCGCGGCGAAGAACACGCCCGTGACGCGCCCCAGGCCGCCGACGGCCACCACGATGAGGAAGTAGGCGAGGTAGCGCAGCGGGTATTGCGGGTCGAGGCCGAGGATCTCCGCCCCCAAGCCCCCGCCCACCGCCGCGAGCCCGCTGCCGAGCGCGAACGTGACCGTGAACAGGCGCCCGACGTCCACGCCCACCGACTCGGCCATGCGGCGGTTGTCCACGGCTGCACGTATGCGCGCTCCGATCCTCGTGCGCTCGAAGCCGAGCCACAGCGCGAGCATGAGCAGGCTGCCGGCGGCAATCAGCGCCAGGCTGTAGGTGCGGTACTTGAGGAAACCTAGGTCGGTCTGGCCATCGAGCCACGCCGGCAGCACCACGCGCTGCGACTCCGGGCCGACGGTGAGCGTGACGAGCGCGATCATCACGAACACGAGCCCGATCGTGAACAACACCTGGTCGAGTTCGGAGGCGCGGTACAGGCGCGAGTAGAGCGTGCGCTCGAGCAGCACCGACAGGGCGGCGACGGCGACGAAACCCGCGCCGAGCGCCGCGGAGAACGGCAGGCCCCAGTGCCGCATGGCGAGCACGACGGTGTAGCCGCCCAGCATGGCGAAGCCGCCGTGCGCAAGGTTAACGAAGCCCATCAGGCCCATCGTCACCGACAGGCCTACCGACACGATGAACAGCACCATGCCGGCGGCGAGCCCGCCGAGCAGGATGCTGGCGAGATCCATCTACAAGGGGCGTCTAGCGCGCTACTGCGCGCACTTCCCTTCCTTGAGCTCCTTGCACATGTCCTTTACCGCGAGGATGACGCCGATGTTCTTCTGCACCAGGCGGTCGCCGACCTTCACCAACTCGCTCAGGTACTCGTTCATCACGATGTCGCGCGTCTGCGCATCGATCATGATCGGGCCGCGCGGGCTGTCGGCGTACTTCCAGCCCTTCAGCGCAGCCTGCACTTTCTCGGGGTCCATTTGCCCCTTGAGCGTCGTCACCGCGTGCGCGATCGCCGCCATGCCGTCGTAGCCCTGCACGCCCATGAAGTCGGGCGTCGCGTTGGCGCCGTACTCCTGCTTCCACGCCGCCACCAGGCGCTTGTTGGCCGGGTTGTCGAGATCGGCGTTGTAGTGGTGCGCGGTGATCAGGCCGACGGCGTTGTCGCCCATGGATTGCAGCTTGTGGTCCGGCGTCAGGTCGCCCGGGCCCACCAGCCTGATGCCGGCCTGCCGCATGCCGAGCGCCTGGTAAGTCTTGGTCACCGCCACCGCGTGGTCGCCCGAGGGCACAAAGACGTAGAACACATCGGGCTTCCTGTCCTTGGCGCGCTGGAAGAAGGGCGTGAAGTCCGGCACCTGGCCGGGCCCGCCCATCGGGATGGCGTCGATCACCTTGCCGCCGGCCGACTCGAAGCCGCGCTTGAACGCGTCCAGGCTGTCCTTGCCCGGCGGGAAATCCGAATAGCCGACGACCGCCGTCTTCGCCTGCAGCGACTTCGCCGCCGCCTCGCCCATGGCGTAGCCGGAGTGCCACATCGAGAACGACACGCGCGAAATCATCGGCGAGAGGTTGGTGATCCACGCCGTGCCCGCGTTCATGATGACCATCGGCTTCTTCGCCGCGGTCACCAGCGGCGCGGAGGCGATCGCATCCGGCGAATAGATGAAGCCGGTGAGGATGTCCACCTTGTCCTGCGCAATCAACTCCTGCACCGCGGTCTTGGCTTCGGCGCCGCTCGGGTTCTTCGAGTCGCGCTTCACGAATTCGACCTTGTAGGACCCGAAGGCGTTCGGGTTCAGCTTCATGAACATCTGCATGCCGCGGTCGACCTGCTGGCCGAACTCCGCGCCCACCCCTGTGAAGGGCAGCACCACGCCGACCTTGACCGTCTGGGCGATCGCGCCCGTGGCGGCGAAGCAGCCGGCGGCGAGCGCCAGCGACAGCAATTTCTTGGATTTCATCGTTCCTCCTCCTTGGATTGCGGATTCTAATACCTGCGGGCGCCGCCGTAGCCTTCGTCGAACAGCCCGAACGGCGGGGTGCGTCCCACCAGGCTCTCGATCAGCGTCAGCTCGAGGTCCGTGTGGTTGATGAAGGGCGCGGGCTGGATGCGCCGGGCGGCGCCGGCTTTCAGCACGTAGCGCGGCGCGTCGTGGTGCCTGGAGACGATGCGCTCGGTGACCGACGGATAGTCGGCAGTCGCGATCTCGATCTCGCCGTAGCAGTTGCAGACGTAGCTCTGGTCCGGCCGCGCCTCCACGTACAGGCCGGTGCCGCGGATGCCGATGGTGGAGGTCGGCGTGGTGACGCGCTTGGGCGTCCCCTTGCCGAACACCGAGAGCAGCGCGCCGGTCGCGAGGCGCGCGGCGCTCACCACCACATTGGACCCGCCGAGCTCGACGCGGCTGTTCTCGCGCAGGATGAAGGCGTCCGCCCCGACCACGAAGATGATCTGCCCGCCCGCGCCGGTCTCGATGCGGTCGCCCGCCGCGATGCGCGTGGCGGTGCTCGCCGCCTGGCCGTTCACCGTGACGGCGCCGCTCGCGTCGTAGACCGACTTCCCGGCGGGCAGCTTGCGCGGACGCTGGCCGAAGAACTGCGCCGCGGCGCCTGAGATGCCGCCCGCGCCGAGCACGCCGGCGGCGAGCATCCTCAGCAGGAACACGCGCCGGGGGTCTTCGGCATCTTCGTTGCGCTTCGACATGGACGCGTGCCTTTCGCTTGGCAGATGCGCGACGTATTATCACGCGCAAGCCCACCTCGGGGAAGACGCATGAAGCGCACCACCGTCATCGCCGCAGCGTTCCTGCTGGCCGCCCAGCCCGCGCTCGCCGAATCCACGCGCTACGGGCTGGACGCGGAGTATCTCTACGACGATAACGCGAGCCGCGGCCTGTACGACCCCGACCGCAAGGCCGACAACATTCTGTCGCTGGAGGGCTCGGCGACGCGCAGCATGCTGCTCGGGCCGCGCAGCGGCGCGGTGTTCCGCGCCGCCGCGCGCTATAGCCACTTCAACACGTTCGACGACCTGAGCAATCTCGCGCTCACCGGGCGCGCCGCCTGGCGCATCCAGCCGGGCCTGGAATTCAGTTCGCCGTTCTTCGAGATCGCCGGCAACCTGGTTTGGCTGCAGCACGCGGACAGCGAGCTGCGCGACGGCACCATCCTGACGCTGGAGGCGAGCACCGGCAGCCACGTCACGGACCGCGTGCGCCTGGGCGCCGGGTTTGGCATGGACCAGCGCGAAGGGGGCGGCACCGCCGGGCTCTACGACCTCTCCACCGCCCGCTTCTGGGCGACGCTCGATTACCGCTTCGGCGTGCGCAACACGGCCTACGCGCGGCTGATGCAGGTCTCGGGCGACCACGTGTTCTGCAGCATCACGGTGAGCGGACTGTCGCCGGTGTGGGAGCTGGACACCGCGCTGGCCAGCGGCCTTGGCCGAGCCGCCGATTGCTACCGGCTTGATGCGAAGACGCTGCTGTGGAACATCGGGCTCAACTATCCGCTGTCGGGAAACCGCGCGCTCGATTTCGCGCTTACCAGCTACAGCTCCAAGTCGGAGGACGGCGGCCTGAAGTACGACGGCATGCTGGTGCGCGCGAGCTACCTTTACCGCTTCCAGTAATTCAGGTTCCGGATATGTAGCGCTGGAAGAAGAGCGTCACGCCGAAGCCGGCCAGGGCGAGGACGGCGAGCGCCACCGACCCGGTGCCCGCGATCAGCAGGGCGTCGAGCAACGAGATGCCCGCGATGAGGCTCACCACGGCGCGGGGAATGTCGCCCTTCGCGCGCCGGCGCAGGAACCAGAGCGCCACCAGCATCCAGCCGCTAAACAGCAGCCAGAAAATGCCGACCACCGTCTGCGCCAGCGCGAGCCAGGCGCCGTAGGCCACCGGCGCCGCGAGGAAGGCGAGCGGCCAGAGGTTCTCCACTTTCCCGAGGTTTTCCTGCTTGGCGACGTAGGTGAGCCCGATCAGGTAGCAGAGCATCAGCGCGGCGCCGATCCACAGCGCGTCAGGGGGCGCGAGCGTGTAGCAAAGGCCCGCGCCCACCACCACCAGCACGCGGCAGATCCCCATCACCACCGGGCTGAACAGGTTTCCCTTATGGTTCCAGTCGTAGTACGTGATGGCCACCGCCAGAGTGAGGCCGGCGAGCGCGGGCGCCACGCCGATCCACGCGAGCAGGGCAACACCGACCGCCATCATGCCGTAGCCGTAGCCGAACACCTCGCGGCGGCTCACCTCGCCGGAAGGAATCGGCCGCTCGGGCCGCTGCGCGGCGTCGAACCCCGCGTCGAAGGCGTCGTTCAGGAACATGCCGCCCGTGTAGAAGAGCGAGAACGCGAGCAGCATGACCGCGAACTCCGGTCCGAAGCCACCCACACCGGCGAGCACCGCGCCGGCGAGCGTGTTGGTCCACACCGTCGGCAGGTTAGAGACGCGGCCGAGCCTGAGCGCCGTTTGCAGCTTCACTGCAGCAGCCGCGCCTTCACCCAGTTCAGCTCGCGCGCGATCGCCGAGCTCAGGTCCGCGCTGCGGTAGGACGGCGGCCTGAAGTACGACGGCATGCTGGTGCGCGCGAGCTACCTTTACCGCTTCCAGTAATTCAGGTCCCGGATATCTAGCGCTGGAAGAAGAGCGTCACGCCGAAGCCGGCCAGGGCGAGGACGGCGAGCGCCACCGAC
>Ga0137451_1000741_pt1 | contig 10001 bp, 5 predicted proteins | sample EasRivERMGT500_2_FD_102336 | JGI IMG/M metagenome (GOLD analysis project Ga0137451, IMG submission 102336) | Soil microbial communities from meander-bound floodplain in the East River, Colorado, USA - East River MetaG ERMGT500_2 | ecosystem: Environmental > Terrestrial > Soil > Floodplain ...
CGGTCGAGCAGTTCAGCGCGAATCGGTCGGCAGACGTCGCGTTCGCTGTTCCGGTCTCGCAACTCGCACCGGGTGAGTACCTCCTCAGGTTCGAAGCCGCCTCGAGCCGGAACAGTGTCCGCCGAGATGTTCGGTTTACGGTGAAATGATCGATAACGTGGAGCAACCTGTAGACGAGGCAGGGGAGCCTGCCAACACGACGTCCGTATCGGAGTCGGTGTCGGTGTCAGAGGGCGCGCCGGACCAGCCGGTGCAGTCCGTCGCGGCCGGCGGGACCGCGAGTGCGATTCCCTTTTCGCACTGGGCGCCGGCCTGGTTTTTCGATCGCGGGCCGTCTGCCTGGCAATACCTCTTGAAGCTTGGACTGACCGCCTTCCTGCCGTCGATGATGCTCGGCGGTCTGATCGTCGCCGTCCGGATCATTGCCGGTGCGCCGCTCGAGGGGCTCGGCCCGGACTTGAGCGACGTACCTCCGCTCAGAGGATTCCTCCTCGTCGTCGTGTTCGCTCCGGTGTTCGAGACGCTCATCCTGTCACTCGGCATTGGATTCATCTCGCTGTTCACTCGCCGGCCGATGGCGATCGCGTGCATCTCGGCCGTCGCATGGGGCGCACTCCACGCGCTGAGTTTCAAAGTGCAGGGCGTCGTCGTGACGTGGCCGTTCTTCGTGTTCTCGTGCGCCTATCTCGCGTGGCGTCCACTCGGATGGAGCAAGGCGTACGGCATGGCGATGGGGCTGCACATGTTTCAGAACTTCCTGCCCGGTCTGCTGTTGTCGCTCCACTAGGCGCGTTGCTCGCGGTCACGCCATCATCTATCCTTCCTCGAGACACGTTTCATCCGAGGAAGTGACCATGAGTCCGAAATCGCGCGTCGTGTCGATCGCTTTACCGGCGTTTCTGACGGCCGTTGTGCTCACTTCGCCGCTCATTGCCCGTGCGCCGGTCGATTGGACACGCTTCCGCGGGCCCAATGGCTCCGGCGTCTCTGCCGCGACCAACGTACCGACCGAATTCGGACAGGCGAACAAGCTCGCCTGGAGACTTCCGCTCCCCCCCGGCCACTCGTCGCCGATTCTGTTCGGCGACCGCATCTACCTCACCGCGTTTCGCGGCAACGACCTCGTCACGATCGCCATCGATCGCACGGCCGGAAAGATCCTCTGGGAGAAAACCGCGCCGTCCGTGACGCCGAAGATCATCGACAAGCGCAACAACCCGGCGTCGCCGAGTCCCGCGGTGGACGCGAACGGCATCTACGTGTTCTTCCCTGATTACGGCCTCATCGCGTACGACACCGCGGGAAAAGAACGCTGGAAGATGCCGCTCGGGCCGTTCAACAACATCTACGGGATGGGCGCGTCACCGGTGATCGTCGGTGACACCGTCGTCCTCAGTTGCGATCAGAGCGTCGGCTCTTTCCTGCTCGCGGTGGATGCGAAGACAGGGCGCGAACGCTGGCGCACCACCCGGCCCGAGGCGAAGAGCGGCCATGCGACGCCGATCGTCTGGCGAGCGCCGAATGGGCGCGATCAGATTCTCGTCGCCGGTTCGTTCCTGCTGACCGCGTACGATCCGGCGAATGGCCGGAAGCTCTGGTGGGTGCGCGGCCTCTCGTGGGAGATCAAATCCACGCCGGTGATTGGCGGCGACACGCTGTACATCAACGGCTACGGATCGCCCGAAGGCGATCCCGGACGGAAAGTGGTCGTGCCTCCCGCCGACGAAGTCTGGAAGACGGCCGATCAGAACGCGGACGGCGTCCTCGTGAAGACCGAGTTTCCCAAGTACACCGCGGCCTTCTGGTTCGACGCGTGCGATCTCAACGCCAACGGCACGCTCTCGAAGGACGAATGGGAGTACTACCGCGCCGCGCTCGATTCTGAAAACGGCATGCTCGCGATCAAGCTGGGCGGGACCGGCGACATGACGGCGACCGCCATCCGCTGGAAGTATCAGCGCTCGGTGCCGCAGCTGCCGTCGCCGGTGCTCTATAAGGACGTGCTCTATATGGTCAACGACGGCGGCATCGTCACCTCGCTCAATCCCGCGACGGGAGAGGTGATCAAACAGGGGCGCCTCACGGGTGCGCTCGGAAACTACTTCGCCTCACCGATCGCCGCCGACGGGCACCTCTTCTTCACCAGTCAGCTGGGCGCGATCGCTGTGCTTCCGCCGTCCGGCGACTTGACCCCACTCGTCGTGAACGATCTCAAGGAAGATTGCTACGCCACCCCGGCTTTTGCCGACGGACGCATCTACGTCCGGACCGTCGAAGCGCTGTACGCGTTTGGATCCTGAAGATCGTACGTAGGGCGGACCGGGTTTCGGTCCGCCATTTCGCCTGCAACTTCCCGCGCTCTCCAGTGTCTGCAGAAAGCCGTTAACCAACGCCTCGGATTTACGTAATGAGAGGCAGGCGGAAGACACGGCCTTCCTCAGGGGCACTCCATGAACGGGCTTGGGAACGACGTCAGGCAAAGCTTCCGCGCGCTCGCAGCGCGGCCCGGCACCTCGATCCTCGCGATGCTGGCGCTCGCACTCGGCATCGGGCTGACGACGACGATGTTCAGCATTGTGCAGGGCGCGTTCCTGCGCGGACTGCCGTTCGAAGACTCCGACCGCATCATGTACGTCGGCCGTGCCAACTCGGCGCGGCCCGACCGCCCGAACTCCACGACCATTCACGATTTTCTCGACTGGCGCCAGAACCAGAAATCGTTCGAGCAGCTGGCTGCGTTCTCGACGACGAGCGTCGTCGTCACCGGTGGCATGGCTCCGGAGCGCTATCGGGCCGCCCGGTTCACGGCGAATCTGTTGCCGCTGCTCCGTGTGAAGCCGGTCCTCGGCACGGGTTTCACCGAGGCCGACTGCCAGAAAGGCGCTCCGGCGGTTGCGCTCATGGCGCATCGCGTCTGGGTCAATCAGTTCCGGCAGGATCCGTCGGTCCTCGAGCAGGTGGTCCGCATCAACGGTGTGCCGACGAAGATCGTCGGCGTGCTGCCGCCGAAGTTCGGATTTCCGCAAACGCAGGATTTGTGGCTGCCGTTGGAGTTGACGCCCGGAGTGAAGCGCGGTGAAGGATCCTTTATCGAGGTCGCGGGCCGCCTGAAGGACGGCATCACGCTGTCGCAAGCCCAGACCGATCTCGCCGCGATCGCGAAACGCCTCGAGCAGCAGTATCCGGAAAACAAAGACGTCATGGTGGCGGTCGTGTCGTTCGTACGCCGCTTCATCGGCGGCGAGGTAATCAACACGCTGCTCTCGATGCTCGGCGCGGTGTTCGGCGTGATGCTGATCGCGTGCGCGAACGTCACGAATCTACAGCTCGCGCGCGCGGCTGAGCGCGCACGGGACGTGGCGGTTCGCACGGCGCTGGGCGCTGGGCGCTCGCGCATCATCCGCCAGATGCTCGTGGAGGGCTTGATCCTCTCAGGCATCGGCGCGCTCGGCGGCCTGGCGCTGTCGACGGTCGGTATCGGGTTCTTCAACCGCGCCATCGTGGACACGAACCCGCCGTTCTGGATCGACATCCGCATCGACACGACCGTGCCGGCCTTCGTGACGGGCATTGCCGTGTTCGCGGCGATTGTCTCGAGCCTCATTCCGGCGCTGCGTGCCACGAGGCAGGACATCAACTCGCTCCTCAAAGACGAAGGCCGCGCGAACACCGGTATCCGGATGGGGCGGTTCTCGCGCGTGCTCGTGATCGGCGAGGTGCTGCTGTCCTGCGTGCTGCTGTTCGTGTCGGGACTGATGATCAAGGGCGTTGCGCAACTGACGACCATCGAGTTTCCGTTCGCGACGAAGGACGTCTTCACAGCCAATCTCGGCTTCAGTGACCAGAAGTACTCGAAGGAAGCCGATCAAGTGCAACTGGTCCGGGCGCTCGAGGAGCGATTGTCGCGGGAGCCCGGCGTAACGCGCGTCGCCTTTTCCAATGGGGTTCCCACGCCAGGCAGCGGCACGCCGTTCAGTATCGAAGGCAAGACGTACAAGGCCGACAACGAACATCCGCAGGCGCGCCTGATCTCGGGGTCGGCCGCGTACTTCGATGTTCTGAAAGTGAAGATCCTGCGAGGCCGGAACTTCTCGACGGGCGATACGCTCGAAGCGCCGCGCGTCGCGATCGTCGGCGAAGACTTCGCGCGCAAGTTCTTTCCGACTGAGGACGTCCTCGGCAAACGCATTCAGCTCGGATTGCAGACCGACGCGCCGTGGCTGACGATCGTCGGCGTCGTGCCGAGCCTCGCCGTGGCACCGGCGTCCGGCGAGCTGACGGAGTTTGTCTATCGGCCGGTGACGCAGGCGCCGCGCGGGCTCAGCTTCATGATCTCGACCGCCGGCGACCCGCTCGCGCTCACGACGGCGATCCGGAAAGCGGTGCTGGAGGTCGATCAGGATCTCGCCGTGTTCGGCGCCAACTCGCTGGCCGGCTCGCTCGCGCAACGCGGCTGGGCGTTCAAGGTGTTCGGCACGCTGTTCATGTCGTTTGGCCTTGGTGCGCTGGTCCTCGCTGCGGCCGGCCTCTACGGCGTGATGGCGTTCGGCGTGCGCACGCGCACGCAGGAGATCGGCGTGCGCATGGCCCTCGGCGCCGACAAGAAGCGCGTTCTGAGAATGGTGCTGTGGCAGGGCATGTGGCGCGTGCTCGTCGGCATCGCGCTGGGCCTTGCGCCGGCCTGGGGTCTCGGCACGCTGATGACGCAGCTGCTGTACCGCGTGGCGCCGTACGATCCGTTCGTCTTCGGCGCGACGGTCAGCGTCCTCCTCCTCGCCGGCTTCGCCGCCTCCACCATCCCCGCTCTCCGCGCCGCCTCCATCGACCCGCTCAACGCCCTGAGACACGGGTAAGGGGTCAGACCAAGGGGTCAGACCACTTTGCAAGACAACGACATGTTGCGGTGATGGACGCACTGGGCCGCGATGTTGTGGTCAGGATTGGTAAGTAGTGTGAAATTTTCATCGTGGTCTGACCCCGTGGTCTGACCCCTTGGTCTGACCCCACTCTTCAGGCCTGTAACTGCACGCCGATTAACGACTCGGACTGCACTCAGATGGTGCAACGAGAGCATTTTGGCGGCGGGGCAGGCGTGGCGGAGGCGGGACACCATGTGGTGACCGCGTCGGCCGCTGTTCGCCTTTCTGAGGTTCTGGCCGGCCTTTCCTTCGCGTTGGACTTGACCGAAGGTCAGCGGCCCGGCCACTCGGTGCGGAGCTGCGCCATCGGCATGCGGCTCGCGGAAGAGATCGGCCTTCCGCAGGAGCTGCGCTCGCCGCTCTTCTACGCCCTGTTGATGAAGGACCTCGGCTGCTCGAGCAATGCGGCCAGGTTTGCTGCGCTCTTCGGGAGCGACGACCATGCCGTTAAGGCGACGTTGAAGCTCTCCAACTGGTCCGACGCGGCCGAGTCGTTTCGATTCGTCTCGAAAGCCGTCGCGCCGGGTCAATCATTCTTGCGACGCACGGGGCAGATGCTCGCGCTCCTCTCGCGCGGACTCGAAGGCGCGCGCGAGGTCGTGCGCACTCGCTGCGAACGCGGCGCAGACATCGCCGGCACACTCGGCTTCACGCCGCACACCGTCGAGGCCATCCGCGCACTCGACGAACACTGGGATGGACGCGGTCAGCCGTACCAGCTGAAGCGGGACCAGATTCCGATGCTCGGCCGCATCCTCGGCATCGCGCAGACGGTGGAAGTCTTCTGGAGCACCTACGGCTTCGACGCCGCCTACGCCATGGCTGCGGTGCGCCGCGGCACCTGGTTCGATCCCGATCTCGTCAGCGCTCTCGAGTCGATCAAGGGCGACGTGGAATTCTGGGATCGCCTGCGCCTCGGTCACACACTGGGCGAGGTCGCCGCGTACGAGCCCGTTGATGAAGCGATCGTCGCCGACGACGCCCGTCTCGATCTCGTCGCTGAAGCCTTTGCGCGCGTTATTGACGCCAAGTCGCCGTGGACCTACTCCCATTCGACCGGCGTGGCGCGCATCGCGACCCAGATCGCCGGGCATCTCGGCTTCTCGACGCCCGAAGTGCGGGACCTGCGACGCGCGGCGTTGCTCCACGACCTCGGCAAACTCGGCGTGTCGAACCGGATCCTCGACAAGCCCGGCAAGTTGACCGACGCGGAGTTCGCGGCGATGCGCCGGCACACGGAGCACACGCAGGCGATTCTCGAGCGCGTCGGCTGCTTCCGGCACTTTGCTTCTGAGGCGGCCGCTCACCACGAACGGCTGGACGGAAGCGGCTATCACCGCGGCCTGCGCGGCGACAGCCTGGCGAAGACGACGCGCATCCTCTGCGTCTCCGACATCTGCGACGCGTTGCTGACCTCCAGACCGTACCGCCCGGGCCTGCCGGCCGATCGCGTGCTCGACGTCATGAAGCGCGATGTGGGCCTGGCGCTCGATCCCGACTGCTTTGCGGCGCTTCGCGTCCTGCTGACCACGACCAACCTCGCACCCGAGGCCGTGCCGCCGGCCGTGCAGCTCGTTCCCGCACTCGCCGAAGACTACATACAGGCGGCCTGACCCGATCTGACCGGTGGTCTGACCCCATGGTCTGACCCCGTGGTCTGACCCCATGGTCTGACCCCGTATAATCCGTGGCCTGATGATCGGTCAGCAGGTGCTGTCGTACCGCATTCTCCGGCAGCTCGGTGCGGGTGGCATGGGTGTCGTGTACGAGGCCGAAGACACGCGCCTCGGGCGTCGCGTCGCCATGAAGTTCCTGCCCGCGTCACTCGACACGTCAACCGACGCGGCGGCGCGCTTCGAGCGTGAAGCGCGCATCCTCTCGTCCCTCAATCATCCGAACATCTGCACGATTCACGACATCGGCACCGTCCAGGACGACGGCCATGACCGGCGTTTCATCGTCATGGAGCTGCTCGAGGGCGAGTCGCTCCGCAGCCGCATTCACGGCCAGCCCATGCCGATCGATCTCGTCGTCGAGATCGGCGGACAGATCGCGGACGCGCTCGACGCCGCGCACGACAAGGGCATCGTCCATCGCGACATCAAACCCGCGAACATCTTCATTACGAAGCGCGGCCAGGCCAAGCTGCTCGATTTCGGCGTCGCGAAGCCGGGCAGCGACGGGGGGCCACTCGACGAAGAAACGCGCGCCATGGCAGAGCAGTTGACCGTGCCGGGCACGACCGTCGGTTCGATCAACTACATGTCGCCCGAACAGGCGCGCGGTCAGGCCATCGATGGCCGCAGCGACATCTTTTCGCTCGGTCTCGTGCTCTACGAGATGGCCACCGGACGTCAGGCCTTCGGCGGTCCGACGTCTGCGGTCGTCTACGACGCCATCCTCAACCGTCAGCCGGTACCGGCGAGCCAGGTCAACGCCGAGATGCCGCCGGATCTCGACCGGGTCATCGCGCGCACGCTCGAGAAGGACGCGAGGCTCCGGTACCAGACAGCAGGCGATCTCGTTGCGGAGTTGCGCCGTTTGCGACGTGACACGGACGCGCATCGCGTGGGATCGAGCGGCAGCGTGGTCGTCGCGCCGACTGCGGTCGAGTCGACCACTCCGACGGTGACGGCCGCGATTCGACGTCCGAAGTGGGCGATCGTCGGAGTGCCCGCCGTGCTTGTTCTTGCGGTGGCCGGATTCTGGCTCTGGAACTCGACGCGGACGCCCGCCTTCACGGAACGCGATGTGATCCTGGTCGCGGACTTCGCGAACTCCACCGGCGACGCCGTGTTCGACGACGCGTTGAAGCAGGCTGTGGCCGTGCAGCTGCAACAGACGCCGTTCGTCACGCTGCTGGCGGACCAGCAGGTGCAGACGACGCTCGCGCTGATGCAGCGCAAGTCCGACGAGCCGGTGATCGGCGCAGTCGCACGCGAGCTGTGCCAGCGCGCGGGTGCGCGGGCAACGGTCGAAGGCTCAATCGCGCCGCTCGGTTCGTCCTATGTCATCGCACTGGGCGTGCACGATTGCCAGACGGGCGCCGCGATCGCGCAGGACCAGAACCAGGCCGACAACAAAGAGGGCGTGCTCAAGGCCGTCGGCGCCACCGTCACCACAATCCGCAAGCGCCTCGGTGAATCGCTCGCGTCGATCAAGAAGAACGACGTGCCGGCAGAAGCGACCACGTCATCGCTCGAAGCCTTGCGTGCCTATGGCCAGGCGCTCAAGGCCCGTTCGACAAAGTCCGACGATGCCGCTATTCCATTCTTCCTGCAGGCGACCGAGAAGGATCCTGGCTTCGCGCTCGCGCACGCGAGACTTGGCATCGTCTACTCGAATAGCGGCCGGCCTGCGGACGCGAAAGTCGCGTTGCAGAAGGCGTACGACCTGCGCGAGAAGGTCAGCGAGTACGAACGCCTGTACATTCAGTGGGCCTTCTACTCGCGCGGCGAGCCCGACGAGGCGAAGGCCAAGCAGGCGCTGGACCTGCTGACCACGCAGTATCCACGCGACTTCGCGTCGAGAAACAACCTCGGGATCTACTTCAATAACAAGGGCCAGTTCCAGGAGGCCGCCGAACAGTTCAGGGCTGCGCACCAGCTTGCGCCAACCGAGCCGCTGCCTGCCCAGAACCTGTCGGGTGTGCTCTTCGCCCTGGGGCAGTACGACGAGGGGATGAAGTTCGCCGATCTCGTAATGACGCTCAGACCCACAGCCACCCCGGCGATCAGCCGCTGGCTCAGAGCGCACATTCAGTACGATCCACGTGAGGCTGAGCTCAAGGAAGCGGCCGTGAAGTACGCGGCGGCTGACACCGTCCTCCAGAACGAGATGTCGATGGCGCTCTGGGATGGCCGGCTGACCGACTACATGGCCGCCCAGCGCAAGCTCGTCGAGTCCTTTCGATCGGCCAAGCGTGAGGAAGCGCTCGCAAATCTTGATACCAACCACGCCATCAACGCCGCGGTCTTCGAAGGCGGCCCGGCGCTCGAGTCGTTGAAGCGCGCCGTTGCCACGCCCGGCGCCGCGCGTCCGTTCGTCCGTCAGGTCGCTGTCGTGCTGGCCGTGATCGGCGACCCCAGCGTCCTTCGCCGTGAACTGCCCCGCATCGAGCGCGATGAAGCTGCTGCGCCGTCCCAGCAGCTGGTCTTCGGGCGCGCGTACCTGCTCTCAGCCGACGGGAAAACGGACCAGGCGGTGGCCATGCTGCAGGCCATCGTCAGTCAGGATCCGCGACAGGCTGGAACGCATTTGAGCATTGCCCAGATCCAGGAGCGGGGAGGCCGGACCGACGACGCGATCGCGAGCTACCGGCGGGTGGTGGATGCCGCACCCGCGCTGGCGACGAACTTCAACCTGCCCAGGGCCCGGATGGAACTGGGGCGACTGCTTTCCAGCAAAGGCGACATTGCCGGCGCAAAGGTTCAATTTGACATCCTCCGCAAGCAGTGGGAGCACGCAGACGCGGCGTTCCTTCCGGCACAGGAATTGAAACAACTGGCGAAATAGCCAGGGTCCACACAATGAAGAAGAAGCTGCTCATTGCCGTCGCAGTTCTGCTGACGCTGTTCGTCGCGGCCGCCGTCGTCCTGCCCATGTTCTTCAAGGACGCGATTGCCGCGCGCGTCAAGGCCGAGATCAACAGGCGCGTGAACGCCGAGGTGAACTTCTCGGATCTCAGCCTGACGCTGCTGACGTCGTTTCCGCGGCTGACGCTGTCGATGACCGACTTGTCGGTGACCGGCGTCAAGGAGTTTGCGGGCTACCGGCTTGCCACGGTCAAGTCGGCGAACGTGAAGTTGAGTTTGTGGGACGTGATCGGCGGGGGCAAGACGACCATTTCGTCCATCACGCTGGACCAGCCGGACGTGAACGTCATCGTGCTGAAGAACGGCAAGGCCAACTACGACATCGCCAAGCCTGAGCCCGAGGGCGCGAGTGAGTCGTCGTCATTCGCGATGGCCGTGCAGTCGTACGCGATCCGGAACGGCAAGGTGTCCTACGACGATCGTCAGGGCGGGACGAAGTTCATCCTCGACAACGTGAACCACAGTGGCTCTGGTGATTTCACGAGCA
>Ga0137451_1000742_pt1 | contig 9999 bp, 12 predicted proteins | sample EasRivERMGT500_2_FD_102336 | JGI IMG/M metagenome (GOLD analysis project Ga0137451, IMG submission 102336) | Soil microbial communities from meander-bound floodplain in the East River, Colorado, USA - East River MetaG ERMGT500_2 | ecosystem: Environmental > Terrestrial > Soil > Floodplain ...
CGGTTTGCGTCTTTGCCTGCTTTTGCGAGCGCGGCCAGGATGATGTTCCCGAGATCAGACCGGGCGTAGTGCTCCCGAATGGTTTCATTCACTTGATTCGGCGTTGACATCGGTCACTCCCTCTTTGACGCTGCTCAACGTTCACAATGAAGGGCGCGCGTTGCTTTTCGCGCGTCCCTTTCGATTGTGGGGTTAGCCCTCATTTTCCACCTGGTCAGATCCGGAATTGCAGCAAGTTGGCCCTCATCGAAAGATCGATGCGGGCACGATTAGCGCCAGCCCGGCCACCAATAACAGCACCAGCATCACCTTGCGGAATGCGGCATCGTCGAGTTTTCCGTACAGTTTGAGTCCACTCCACAAGCCGGCCAGCAGCAAAGGAAGGCCAAGGAAATAGAATTTGACCGTTTCGGCGGTGACGGCGCCAGCGACGCTCAACGATACTGCGGCTATCACAATGGCCGCGAGGTTGACCGGCTGGAATACCATGCGCTGCGCGTCCTTCGGCCAGCCGCGCAATTGGCACCAGATGGTCACGATGATTCCGGTGAGTCCGGTCAGCCCACCAAGCAACCCGTTGAGGAATCCGATGCCGACGTCGGCCGGGACTCCAGACTGCACCGGCTTGAACGCCGGCTGCGCCAGATTGTAGGCGCTGTAAAGCACCAGCAGCAGACCGATTCCGGTGCGCAGGTACGCTGGATTGATAGAGGCGAGCAGCATCGTTCCGATCGGCACGCCGACCGCGCCGCCGATGATGAATGGCGCCACATTCCGCCAGCGCAGCGCGTGCCTCAACTTCCAGATCGCGTAGCTCTGCGTCAAGAGGCCGTAGCCGACGAGCAGTGTTGCGGCCTGGATCGGCGTGAGGATGTGCAGCCATATGCTGGACACCACGACGCCCATGGCGAAACCGGAAAGACCGGACGCCAACCCACCGATAAATGTCGCTAAGAGAAAAAGACTGAGAACCGTGCCATCCATGTGCTCGCTCCAGAATACGAGGCGAGCAGCGCTTGGATGGCGGACCATCTGACGGGGAGGCTGCCGTAACCCCAACAAAACTATAACGTCTAGGGCGTGTTGCGTGCAAGCAATTAATCCAACCACAGGTCAAGCGCGACTGACCCACCTGTGGCCAACAGTCCCATTGGAACCAATCGTCGCAGGTTCATATGAGGGCTAACTTGGCGCCGCACTCGGACGTGCGCCGGTTTCATGGCGCACGTCCGAGTGCGGCGCCAAGTTAGCGCTCAACTGTGCGCACGTCCTGGCCCAAAACTCTCGTTTCTGGGTCAATGGCCGTTGGTCAGGTTTCGCTCGGCTTCTTGGCGCGTCTCGAACACGCGCGCAGAGACTTCGCGGCTTTCTAGCTCCTTGCCGAGCTTCATGCGCAGGAAGCCGCTATTGGTAAAGCGCGAAACCTTGAGGTAGTACTTCTTTTCGACGTACCGCACCGCGTCCATATAGGCCTCCATAGCGTCATCGTCAACCGTAAATCCCTCGTAGTTGACAATCGAGTTGACGCGCTTGCCGAGAGGTTCTAGCAGGCGGTCGACTGCGGCGACAATCGTACCGACATCGTCGGCGTTGCGGACACGCATGCCTGCGTAGTTCATGAATACCGTATTGGTCGCCGCATCGTAGGACAGGCGCTCTTCAATGCGGATGTCGAGCAGCCGGTCGCGCAGACCCATCGGCTTCGGTGCGAAAATTGCCGCGTCCATTGTCGCGGGTCGATCCACAAGCGGCTGGAAGGAAAGATGGCGCAAGATGTCTCGCTCGACATCCACTCCGGGAGCCACCTCAGCAAGAGCGAGCCCTCGTTCGGTCAATCTGAACACGCAACGCTCGGTGACGTAAAGGACCTCCTTACGCTGCTGCGCTGCGACCGTACCGCTAAATGTCACTTGCGCAACGCCCTTGACGAATTTGCTCACCCTACCTTCACGGATTATCCGCAGGCGCCCCTCCTCGACGGCGAACTGGGCGCCGCCCGCAGTGAAGTTACCCATAAAGACAACTTTTTTCGCGTTCTGACTGATGTTGATGAAACCCCCGCAACCTGCGATACGGTCGGCGAAGCGACTGGCGTTTACGTTCCCCAAGCGGTCGCATTCTGCAAATCCGAGAAAGGCACAATCGAGCCCGCCTCCATCGATAAAATCGAACTGAGAGCAATGATCGATGACCGCTTGGCAGTTGATCGCCGCACCAAAATCCGCGCCGCCCGCCGGCACACCGCCCATGACGCCGGGATCGACGGTAAGGGTCATCAAATCGTAGACCTTCTCTTCGCTTGCAACGCGACCGACGCTGTCGGGAAGGCCAATCCCGAGGTTTACTATGCTGTTTGGCAGCAACTCCATCGCGGCACGGCGGGCGATCACCTTCTTGTCGTCCAGCGCCAGCGGCGGCAGCGTTTTCATCGGAATCCGGAGCTCGCCGGATAGTGCCGGGTTGTATGTCGAGCCGTACGTCTGCACGTGGTATTGGGGTTCGGCGACGACCACCGCGTCCACGAGCACGCCCGGAATGCGCACATGGCGGGAATCCAACGAGCCCTCGGCGGCTACGCGTTCGACCTGGCAGATCACATATCCGTGAGAGTTCCTTGTAGCGACTGCGAGTGCCAGGTTCTCGAGGACCAGGGCCTCCTTCTCCATCGTGACGTTGCCGTCCGGATCGGCCGTCGTGCCGCGAATGAATGCGATATTGATGGGGAATGCCTGGTAGAAAAGATATTCCTTCCCGTCTATGGTCATTACCTTGACGATGTCTTCCACCGTTATCCGGTTCATCTTTCCACCCTCGACCCGCGGATCCACGAACGTGCCCAGGCCTACTCGTGACAGCGTCCCGGGCTTACCGGCGCCGATGTCGCGGTAGAGATGCGTGATAACGCCCTCGGGCAGGTTGTATGCCTGGATCTTGTTCTCCTGGACGAGTTGGCTGATCTTGGGCGTAAGTCCGAAGTAGCCGCCGATTACACGTTTCAAGAGGCCTTCATGCGCGAGCAGATTGAGTCCCTTGTCTTTTGCGTCTCCTTGCCCGGTCGCGTGGACTAACGTAAGGCCCTTGGGGCCGCCAGTCTCGAGAAATCGCTTCTCCAAGGAGACCAAAAGCTGCTCGGGCATTCCATGGCCGCCGTAGCCGGAGGTCGCGAGGACATCACCGTCACGCAGGACTGACACCGCGTCTTCGACCGGAATGATCTTCTTCAGGACCTGTTTAGAGCTCATGGTTTACCCCTCCACTGAAGCGTGACTACATTACTTCATTTCCAGAGATGCCTTGGTAGGGAAAGAAACCATTTGACGTAGGTACGTGCCGGACGCGAAAAAACCACCCTTGGTGGGCGCTAACGTCTTGTTGAGCGGCGCGCGGCTTCATGCGCGTCCGCTCGAACTAAAGTTAGATGGCGGACCGTGCTGCAAGCATGAGGGGCCCAGAGCACGCTAGTCCTTTTGCGACCCGCCGCGCTTTGGTGTAGCGGCGCCTCCAAAGAGCTTTTCACATGCGGCCTTTCCTCGCGCGACGCCGTCAGCAGTGAGCACAACAGATTTGTTCTTATTGCGAGGATCGTCAATGAGCCCAAGTTCAAACAGTTTACCTGTGATATCCCAATCGTAGGTCTTCCAAGCACACCTCACGCCACGCTCTTCGAACGACGAGAGGTACAGCAACGCCAAGACCGCTTCTTCGATTTTCTTCTCGTCGTAAGCCATAGTGCGTTGGTGACTCTGCCGTCTAACGTTTTGGTGAACGGCGGGCCAGCACGATGCTGAATAATGGCACGACGCTGGCGGCCCGTCCGTTCGACCTAAAGTTATACGGCATGTCTTCCGAGCATATGCATTACCGCTGCAGCGATAGTTCTAGCATCCTGCTCGATAAGTGCATAGGGATATTCATTCTCTTCGACCATGCGGTGTTCGATACCGTCGCTGTGTCCGGGGCGTCTAAAGTGGGTGACCGGATTTCTAATTTTCCGTGCCCGGTCGAACGCCTCGTATTCCGCGGTGTTCAGCCAAGCGATGTCTCGCGCTTCGCGGAGGAGCTCGGAAATACCAGATCGCTCCAAGTCGTTTCGTCCCGACGCATAGAACTCGGCGGCCAGTGTTCTTTCAACGAAAGCCACACCAAGAACGATCACAGCCAAGTACTGGCCATACGCGAAGCAGTACCTTGTTTCCTCGAAGAGATATTTAGACATCAGTCCCCCAGGAAATGTCAGGTACTCCGCAGACGGCACTTGCGGCGCGAGCCACCGGAGACGCTCAACTCGCTCAGCGTGGCAGGTCTCGTCCTCTCGGGAGAGCCATTGCTCAGCAACGTCCATCGCGGAAGAGTCAGCCATTTCGTGCCGTATAACGTCCGCGATGACGCGCACGAGCAAGCGCGCGAAGCCACGCTTGCGAAGTGTCGCTGCCGATCGCGTTGTTGGACGGCATCAACCGCTCATTTCTTGCGCATGGGAATGACATTAGGATCGTCAACCCGAGCGCTGCTGGATTCGACGACCCGATGCAGGAGGCCGGGCGCGACATTCCAACGCTCTCCGGCGTCCGTAATGACGGTGACAGTCTTCTTGTTATAACGGGTGAGAATGCCAACCACCATGGCGCGGCCCTCTGACTGAAACGAGACGCGATCCCCGATCTTGAAATCGAGCATCCTTTTGTGCGATCGCGCTTGGTGCAAGAATCTCAGCCGCTCGACGATTCTGTTATTGAGATCGATGAGTTCTGCTTCGGTGAGGTTGTCGATATCAATTCTCATCACGACTCCCCTGCCTCCAACAGCTTCGGACGCCTGATCACCCGCGCCTCTGATGCGGCCCAACGTCCCGCATAACCCGCCTGCGGAAGCGACGCGAAGCGACGCTGGAGCAGGTCGGCGTTGATGCGGTGGTTAGCCGTCATGGCGCATCGAGAGATTGCTTTTGCCAATGTTGATGTCCTTCGCGAGGGTTTGAAGGTTCTCCATCACTGTTTCGCCGCCCTTGTCCCATGGGACGATGTGGTCAACCTCAAGAATTACGGTTGGGTCGGTAGCCGGTGAACGCCCCGTAATGCGGCACTTGAAGTTGTCTCGGCGCATTACGAGGAATTTCAAGCGGTAGTTGATATTGCGCAATGTCCTCCGAGCAGGGCGATCAGCGCCGGACGCGGTGCGGGGCGGTGGGTTCTCTCCTTCATTAGCCCAACGGACAAAGGCTTCAAGAGCTTTACGCCAGCCACCGAATCGTTTCTCGTATGTCCCAGACGAGAAGCGTGAGGTCTGAGACGTCAGGTCAGCGTATTTCGGCTGGCGACCAAGGTGTGCCCAGACCTCCACGAGGTTGCTAAAGAGATCTTCCTCCGAGATATGCAGGTTTCGAGACTTCGCAAGGCCGGCTCGCTCAAGGGACCGAAGCCATGAGCCAAAACGCCTCGCGAGCGACGACGCGTGGAACCGCCCGCGCTCGTTGTACTGATCGATCGTCACTGTGCCGGTTCGAAGTTCTGCTGCGACCCGTTTGAGGTCATCCAAGAACTCTTCATCCGGCACATTCCGGTGATGCGGTTCGAGTTCGTAACGAGCGCTCATTCGTGACGGCTAACGCAGAGCTAACCGGGCGCCGACGCGCGCAGCACGACGGGTACCCAACGGCGTCGCCGTTGGGCGCTCTGGTTGAGCGCCGGGTTGGGCCGTGATCGAAGGCATTGACGCTAGCATACCGCCACCTTCACGAGAGGACATCGCCTGCAGGAAACCACCACCGCTTGCATGACCACGAACCCGCGGCTTGCGTCACGCGACTCGTGATCGGCGGCGCGAATTTATGCGTACCGACCCTGCGACGAGATCAGAGCCGGTAGCCACGTGACGCAAACGGATTCGGCCTGCACACAGAAGCCGATTCGGTAGGCGAGCATCGGCGCATTCGAAGAACGGCTCCAGGTTCACCCGACCGACGCCCAACGCAGAAGCTAAGCGGCGCGCCGCTTTGTGGCGCGTCCGCTTGAGCGCGTGGTTATACGTCTTTGCGTTTCGACCAGACGACCCGACACGAACTTGTGCAGGACGCTCGCCATAAGCGTTTGGTATGGAACGCCCTCCTCAGCGGCGCGGGCCTGCAGTCCCTCCAGGTCCCGCGACGAGATTCGAATGTTGACCCGCTTGTTCTTGAGCAACGTAGCCTCGGCCGATGCCCTGAGCCGCGCGATCTCGCCCTTCTGGTTCCGAACGGGTTTCCATTCGCCCCGTTCGAAAGAAGCAAGAATTTCCTGTTCCAACAGCCTTTCGCCGTTCATGTCACTTGTCTCCTGATAAGAAATCCCGCGTCGCTTTGCGGCTCGGCATGATGCTCTTCAAGAAAATCTCGTTCTCGCTTTCAACGTAAGGAACGAGGTACGCGTAGTCGCGTATTCGCACGACAAGCATCTTCTGATGTCCGTACTTCGCCCGGTTGGGGTGGTCCAGTACACTGAGGAGACCGCCCTGCGAGATCGCGGAGAGAACTTCCTCGAAAGAGACGCCACGTTCCGCTTTGAGCGAAAGACTCTTCTCGGCGCTCCATCTGACGGGCTTCACATCCGGGATAATACTCTTGTGTGCCTTATGTGCTCAAGACGTATAACGCCCTGCATAACCAGGCGCCGCCGCGCGAAGCGCGGCGGGAACCCAACAGCGGCGCTGTTGGGCGCTCCGGTTCATGCAGATGTTATGCGGCACTTGCTTGTATCAGCCGGTGATTTTCCGCTCTCGACCCCTTTGCGGTCATTCAGCTCACCTCATCGTGGGAAGGTGTCCCGGTGCCGCGCCACATGACGGCTCCGGTCAGTCGAGCTTGCCGACTAGGGTCTAAATCGCTTGGTTCAGACGGGGCTTCCAAAACGGGCGGAACAGCTCGATCTTCGGACAGCGGTTCATGACGACCTTCAGCCCCGCAGCCTCCGCCAGCCTGGCCGCCTCGTCGTTGCGCACGCCAAGCTGCGCCCACAGCACCTTGGCGCCGATATCGATCGCCTCGCGCGCGAGCCCGGGCAGTGCATCGGAGCTGCGGAACACCTGGACCATGTCCACGGGCCGGTCGATCGCGGCCAGCGACTCGTAGACCCGCAGGCCGCGGATCTCGCCCCCGGCCTCGTTGGGATTGACCGGGATCATGTCATAGCCGGTTTCGTGCAGGACCCTGAGTACGCCATAGCTGAACTTGGTGGGGTCCGAACTGGCGCCAACCATGGCGATGGTCTTCACCTCCTTCAGGATGGTGGCGAGATAGTCCGCCGGGTAATCCTGGTCATGATCCATATGGGTAACGGCGGTCATGGCGCATCCTCCAGCGGGGGTCGCGATGTCGGGTTTCAGCTCATGCGGCGCCAGCGGGCTGGCGAACGGGTTGCGGTAGAGCCTGTCATGGCTCTCGACGCCGACGTCGAATGTGCAGTCGGTCAGAGGCCGAGCAACGCAGAGGAGGACGTAGCCGTCGGCGAGCTGCCGCCCGTTCAGGGCGACGCCTGCGCGCTGGTCGATGTCGCCCGAGAGCAGTTTCGCGGCACAGGAGATGCAGCCGCCGTAGCGGCAGCCATAGGGCAGCGACATGCCCTGCGCCTCGAGCGCGTCGAGAAGCGGCTTGCGCCGATCGACCCGGAACGACGCGCCGCCCCGGTTAGCGAGCCTAATTGTGACCTCCTCCATCCTTATAGCCAGATATCCGAGGTGCAGTCGCCCCCCGGATACCGCGTCTCATGACAGCGGGCGGGGCCGTTCGGCTCCTTCCCGAAATCGACGAAGAAATCTGGGTTGATCGACATGCCCCCGCTCTCGGTGTCGCAGTCGACCATCACCATGCAGCCGCCGTTCTGCCGGATATCCGGATAGAACTGGTTGTCCCAGGTCGAGAACAGCGAAGTGGTGACGTAGAGCCGCTTGCCGTCGAGCGAGAGCTGAATCATCTGCGGCCCACCGGTGATGCGCCGACCGTTCACCACGGGGGCCTTGTTCAACAGGCCGCCCATCCAGACCTGGCCGGTGAATCTCGGCGTCGAGGAATCCGAGATGTCGTATTGGCGGATGTCCCCGTGCAGCCAATTGCAGAAATAGAGGAACCGGTCGTCCATCGAGATCAGGATCACGCTGATGAGGCCCGGCACCGGGATCGGCCATTCCGGGTGGCGCACGTTCTCGACATCGATGATCTTTTCCCAGATCCACTGGCCGTCCTTCTTGTACCAATGAATGATGTTGGACGAAAGGGCGGCACCGACAAATCCGTGGCTCGAATCCGGGTCGTGATGGAAACGGACTTCGAGCGGCACCAGCCCGTCCTCACCCAGGTACATGGTGTTCTCGACGCGCTTGTTCTTGAAATCCCAGAAGTGGATCTCGCGGCCGTACTTGAGCTGTCCGACCTCCTCGAGGTCGAAGCCCGGCATGAAGGTGTTCGGCGCCGCCCATTCGGATGAGACCATCACGTTGTGGCGCGGCTGGTACCAGAAGTCGTAGTTGAACTTCATGCCGCCGAGATCGTTCTCCCATCGCCCGACGATGTCGAAATTCTCGTTCAAGTGCAGGAAGCCTCCGGGCGCGTTGCCCCGTGCGTCGCCGAGCATCGAGATGATGATGTCGGAGCCGAGGCAGTGCACGGTATGCGGGGCCGACAGGTTGGTCTTGGACTTGATCTGGGCGCCCTCGATCACCTTGTGCAGGCGCGGGGCCTTCTGGTCGATGCCGCAGTCGACGATGTGCAGATTCGACGAGCGGACGCCCGGCACGATCAGGTAGCGCCGTTCCTTGCTCGCATCGTGATGACACGACGAGCAGGCGTTCCAGCCCATGTGGTGCAGCTCGTCGCCAATGCCCGGCATCTCCAGCCGGCTGATGACCTGGCTGTAAGTGGGACTCTCAGGGTCCGCGTCGATGGTCGCCAGGTAGTCCGGTTTTTGGATACCGGTGCCGATATAGAGCGCGACCGTGTAAAGGATCTTCTCGCGGGGAGCCTTCATCGCTTCGGCCGGCGAGGCGTAGCCCGGGCCGCAGCACCGCGATCCGCAGTTCTCGACCATGTTGCTCCTCCTACATCAGTGACTTTCGCTGAAGGGCAGCTCTTGGCCAATAGCGGCCATTACACGACGAATGCTACCCGGTGTTCGGTGCCGCATAACGTCTTGGTGAACGGCGGGCCAGCACAATGCTAATTGATGGCACGGCGCTGGCGGCCCGTCCGTTCGACCTAAAGTTAGACAGCACTATTTCTCCTCTTGGCCGGGAAGCTTGCCGGTAGCGAGGAAATTGAGTTCTGCGTCCGTCGGTGGCATTTGCGCAACGATCCACCGCGCACGGTGCGCCAATTGTTTTAGGACGTACACGACAAACTGCATCTCATGGGCTCGTGGCTCAACATAGGAAGGCACGCCTTCGAACTCCAACCACGAGCGCAGCGATTCGGCAGACCCGCGATCGGGAAGAGTCCGAAACTCCTCGTACTCACCGTGGCGCGAGATTTCCATCGTGCTGTCTAACGTCATGCTCACCGGCGCGCTTCAGCGCGTCCGGTGCAGCTAAAGTTAGAACTCGATTTCATATGAGGCTGCATGGCACCCGGTGACACCAGCACCGAGTAGCCTACGCCGAAGGCGCCACAACCGGCAAGGATCGGCCGCGCGCGAGGCCGCGCAACGGTGGCAAAACACATTTGTTGTTGTCCGCGCGAGTCGCTGACCAAGAACGGCTGGGCTGCACACAAGCCCGCGGTGCGCGTGCGCCATGACACCGAAGGCACGAGCAGAGTTGCTCGGAGCGCCACATTGCAGCCCGCAACACTGCGAAAGCCGGAGCACACTTGAGTTCTAGCGGAGCGGGCAGGCGCACTACGTTCCCTCGAGTTCTAACGTTCACGATGACCGGCCGTTTGTCGGCGGCAACGCCGCTGGCAAACGGTCCGCGTCGATCGTGTGGTTAGCCGTCACGTGCATTCTTGGTCTGGAGAAAGCGCTTCGCGCACCAAGCCAG
>Ga0137451_1000744_pt1 | contig 9988 bp, 7 predicted proteins | sample EasRivERMGT500_2_FD_102336 | JGI IMG/M metagenome (GOLD analysis project Ga0137451, IMG submission 102336) | Soil microbial communities from meander-bound floodplain in the East River, Colorado, USA - East River MetaG ERMGT500_2 | ecosystem: Environmental > Terrestrial > Soil > Floodplain ...
CCGTCCGGCACGGAGTTCTGAAGCAAGGAAGCCGACGCCTGCGGGCTGACGGCTACGTCACAGGCGGCAGTACCAGCTTGTCTTACCTGTATTTCCAGCGGCTCGCGCGGGGCTTCCCGTCCGGTCGCTTCGAGGATCGTCACCAGCGCGGTGGTCAGCGCCTGCACGTTCGACGTGGCCACGCGCATGTTCGCGGCCGCGGGCGCCACCTTCATGGCCGGTGGAGCGTCGAGCGTCGCCGTCGTCACCGCGCGATCGACGATGGCGGCCATCTCCACATTGCCGGCATCGCCGTTCGGCGGCGCGGTCAGCCATTGGGCCACCGACGACGCCTCGCGCGCAAGATCGGCGAGTCTCCCCGTGGCCTGCTGAATCTGGGCGAGCGCGCGATCGCGGTCCGCGTCATTCAGGGCGCCATCGCGCAGCATTCGCGTATACCCCTGGATGACTGAGGCGGGCACTCGTAGTTCGTGTGCGAAAACTCGTAGCGTGGTAGCCGTGTCCACTCGCGGGCTCCGGAGCGCAGAGCGATTCGTATGATAGCCCGCCACGGTCCAACCTGACGCCGGTCCACGCAGCACTAGGTTCCCTACGAGCGCGTTCGAAAGCCCGGTTCCCTCCAGCGATCTCCTGATCGCTGTTTACCCAATCTTGGCATCGCGCGCAGTGTCTGCACTGTGGCTTCGGCACGAATTCCCGCGGACGTCACGGCACGGACCCTGCAATTCACGCTGGCACCGGGCGAGGTCCGTCGCGCCGGTGATACGTCAGGGGGGTCCATGCTCTACACCATCTTCGTTGTGCTGGTGGTTCTGTGGTTATTGGGGGTCGCAACAGCGTACACCCTCAACGGCTTCATCCACCTGCTGCTCGTCATCGCCGTCGCTGTGGTGCTCATCAGAATCATCCAGGGGCGGAGGCCGATTTGAACATACCGCGGAGGCGTCTATGCGTCGTTGGCGGTGCACCTGGCTCCCAGCACTGGGTCTGGCGGCGCTTTTCGCCAGCGGATGTCGCGACAGCGGCGACATCAAAGTTGACTCGCTGAAGTTCTACGGCGTACACGCCTTCGACGAGCGCCGGCTGAAAGATCAGCTGGCGACTCACGCGAGTGGCTGGTTGCCGTGGGCACAGAAAGCGTACTTCGATCGGCGGGAATTCGATGCCGATCTCAAACGGCTCATCGCGTACTACGCCGACCGGGGCTACCCGAACGCACGGGTGACGTCGGTCGGCGTCGACTTCGCTGACGGCGGTAAGGCCGTCAACCTCTCCATCACCATCGAAGAGGGCCAGCCGATTCTGGTCGACCGCGTCGTGTTGACCGGATTCGAGATGCTGCCCGCCACCGACATCACCAAATTCCGCTCGCAGATGGCGCAGCAGCCCGGCGCGCCGCGCGATCTCGAAAAGATGGCCGCCACGCGCGACGCGGCACTCCACCTGTTGCGCGAGAGTGGGTACGCGCATGCGGACGTCGAGGCGCGCGACGGACCCACCGGGCAGCCGAGCCATGTGATCGTCGAGGTGGCCGCCGCTGCCGGGCCCATGACGTACTTCGGTCCGATTGATGTCACGGGCCTCAAGTCCGTGAAGGGCATCGTCGTGCACCGGGCGATGCGCTATGCGCCAGGCGAGCCCTATCGCGAGAGCCTCGTGGTCAGCAGCCAGCGCCGGCTGATGGCTCTGCAGGTTTTCGATTTCGTGCACGTGAAGACCGAGTCACCACCGGGGTCGACGACCCTGCCGACGGTCATCACCGTGACCGAAGCCACCCGCCGCCGCGTGGAGTTCGGCGTCGGGTATGGGACGGAAGATCATCTGCGGGCCTCCGTGCTGTGGCGCAATGTCAATCTGGGCGGCGCCGCGCAGCAATTCTCGGCAATTGCCAAGTGGTCGTCGACGCTGTCGGGCGTCTCCTTTACTTACGCCATTCCGTATCCATTTCGTCGCGCAACGTCTGCGGACGGGAGTGCCTATGCCTGGTGGAATGCCGCACCGACGTACGACTCGGAGACCTACGGCGGCACGCTCAGAACGGTCTACCGCCTTCGGACGACGACGGGCGCGCATCGGCGCGAGGGCCGGGACGTCGTGATGAGCTTCGGCTACCGGAACGAGTTCCAACGGTATGAACTCACCGAGTCCGGGCAGGACCTGACGTTCTCCGAAAAGATCTCTCTCGGTTTCGATCCGATCACCGGCAAGGGCTCGAGCACCGTGGCCAGTCTCGGGACGACCATCGATCACATCGCGGTCGATCGACCGCAGAATCCCACCAGCGGCTACAGCGGATCGTTTCACTACGAGTATGCCGCGCCGTGGCTGGGCGGAACGCTGCGGTTCGACGAGGCGCGGTTGGATCTGCGCGGTTACTACCCGATTGCCCGCGCCGTCATCGCGGGGCGCATGCAGATCGGGTCGGTGTTCTCTCAAGGCGACGTCGATGTGAATCCGGTCTCGACCCGCTACTACCTGGGCGGCACAACCTCGATGCGCGGGTGGAGCCGCTATGAAGTGGCGCCGCTCAGCGAGGCGGGCGAGCCGATCGGCGGCCGTTCGATGCTCGCGCTGTCCGCCGAGTTCCGGAAGATGATCCGCGGCAATTTCGGCGCCGTGCTTTTCGTCGATGCCGGCAACGTCTGGGAGAACAGCGGCGAGTTTCACCTCAATTCGCTCGAATACAACATCGGGCCGGGTGTGCGCTGGAACTCGCCCGTCGGCATCGTCCGGGCCGACTTCGGCTGGCAGCTCACACCGATCGCGGGACTCATGATTGACGGCGAACCGGTCACGCGGCGTTGGCGCGTCCAAATCAGCATCGGTCAAGCGTTCTGAGGTTCCACCATGCACGTCCGCCGCCTCCTCCGCTGGTTTGTCTGGGGCGTGCTGGGCCTCGTCATCCTGCTCGCAGCCGGCGCGTTGCTCATCCAGACGCCGTGGGGACACGAGCGCATTCGCCGGATCCTCATTACTCAGTCCGCCAGACTGCTCGCAGGTCAGCTCGAAGTGCGGTCGCTCTCCGGGTCGTTGTTCACCGGCACGACCTTGCATGGCGTCACGCTGACCCAGGACGGTCAACCGCTGCTTCAGGCCGACGAGATTCGAGTCAGCTACACCATCAGGGGATTCACGCAGGGGGCGATCGACATCAAGGAAGTGTCGATGCGCAATCCGCGCGTCGCGATCGTCGAAACGGCGAACGGCTGGAACGTCGGAAAGATTCTTAAGAGGCCGGCGGATGCGAAGCCGGGTCGCGCCCGGCCGGTGTCGATTGGCCGTCTCCAGATCACGAACGGGGAAGTGCACGTGGCGCCGCGCGGTCAGCCGGCCCGCGATCTCTCAGCGGTGCAGTTCGACGGCAATATCTCGTACAAGGAATCGCGGCTGACGTTGAACACGACGCGGCTGGCGGCGGTGGATCCTGCGACCGGTCTGGACATCCGCGAGTTCACCGCCGCGCTCGTGATGGATCGCGACCAGATCACCGTCGATCGTCTCGACATTCATACGGCGGCCTCGCACCTGAGCGGACACCTCCGCGTTCGCGAACGACGAACGCTCGCGAACCTTGACGCGGAACTGACGGCCGATCCCGTCTCATTTCCCGAGATCTCCAAGTACGTCAGCGCGCTCCGGGCCATCAAGCTGACGCCGCAGATTCGACTCAATGCGCGCGGACCGCTCAAACAACTGGATGCGACGTGGGACGTTCGGTCCACCAGTGGCGTCGTCGCCGGCCGCGGCATCTTTGACCTCTCGACGCCGGTCCGAACGGCTCGAGGCGACCTCAACGTCACTTCCCTGAATCTGGCTGACTTCACCGGCCGCCCCGGTCTCAAGAGCCGGCTGACCGGGAAGGTCCACGTCGTCGCGACGATTCCGCCGGAAGGCTGGTCGCGGACCCGCTTCGAATTCCGGACCGACGCCCGAGACGTGATGTTCCAGACGTACCGGGCCCAGGCAATCCACGCGAGTGGCGTCTACGACGTCGGCACCGGTGTGACGGCGCGGGGCAATGGCGTCGCGTATGGCGTCGCGGGCACGTTTGATCTGAAGTGGCAGGGTCGATCAGGACTGTTTGTCTCGAGTGGCCATGCAGAGCACGTCGATCTGCGCCAGCTCGCAGACACCTTCGGCGCACCCAGGCTCGACACGAACCTCGCGGCGGAGTATCGCGTTGCCGTTGATGCGCATGGCTGGGGCGCAGACGCGACGCTCGACGACTCGACGGTCGAGGGCGCGCGACTCGTGAAGGGCAGCACCGGACACATCGACAGCCGCGCCGGACTGCTGACGTACTCAACCGAAGGTCACGTCAGCGCTCTCGATCTCAATCGCCTGCTGTACGCGTTGCGGAAGTCGCCGCCGGATCCGCGCCTCACAGGGCTCATCGATTCCGGTTTCCGCCTAGATGGGCGGGGAACGTTTCAGGCCCTGGCTGAGCATGACGCCTCGGCGTCCATTTCGATGACCAACTCGAAGATCGCCGGCGTCGAGATCGAAGCGCTGAACGTCAGCGCGACACTCACCGAACGCGAGCTCACGGCAGACATCTCCGGCCGCGCGCAGGGCGAGCCGCCGATCGGCGGCGCAGCGCTGCCGGACACTCGTGTGAACGGCATCGTGAACGCACATGTCGTGTGGCACGACATCACGGCGCCCATCACGCCGACCTCGATGGAAGGTACCGTGAAGCTCGACGTCACCGAATCGAGGGTCAACGGCCTCGTCGTCGATCGCGTGGCGATCGATGCGACGGTGGAAGACGGACTCGCGCGCGTGGCCCTCGGCGAGTTCGAAGGCCCGGCGTTCAAGGGATACGCATCGGGAACGGTCGCGCTCGGACCGGGCGGTGAGTCGGACCTGAACTACTCCGTGGACGTCCTCGATCTCGAGGCCCTGGGCGCGCTTGCGAAGCAGACACTTGCCGGCGGCGTGCATCTCGAGGGGCGCATCCATGGCACGCAGGCGTTGACCAACATTGCAGGCACGCTGTCCGCCCATCAGCTCAAGCGCCAGACGGTGAGCGCGTTGACGATCAATGGCAAGTACGCGCTCGAGATCCCTGACCTCGAGGTTCGTCGCGCCCGCGGGACCTCGGAAGTCGAGGCCACGTTTGCGGAAGTCGGCGCCTTCAAGATTCAGCGAATGACGGTCAAGCTGAAGCACGACACGAACACCCTCGATGTCGTCACCAGAGTCGAGCAGGAGGACCGCACGTTTACGGCGGAGGCCGGATTGTTGCTGGAACCTGACCGGCGAGTGGTACGGCTCCGGCAGTTCGCGATGGAGGCGGGCGGTGTCGTCTGGCAGTTATCGGGCGGTGATGCCACGGTCCACCACGGAGCAGAGCTGATGATCTCCGGACTGACGCTCGCATCGAACGCCGCCCGGATCACTGTCGAGGGCGGCATGCCGTTCAAGGCGGACGTGGGCGCTCCCGGCACGCTGACTGCCACGCTGACCGGCGTGCCGCTGGAGGACTTCGACAAGATCTTTCTTGGCACACAGAGAATGAAAGGTCAGCTGAACGGTACGGTGAATCTCAGCGGCTCGTTCGAAAAACCACAGGCGACGACGGACCTGCGAGTCACCGAGGGAGTTGCCGGCGGCGTTTCCTATCAGCAACTGACAGTCACCGCGGAGTACCTCGACCGCATCGCGCGGCTCGATGCGCGACTGCAGGTGGATGCTTCGACAGGGTTCACGGTTGGCGGGACGATACCGCTGGATGGTGCGGGTCTCGATGTCCGGGCTCAAACCGATGGACTCAACGCGGCCATCCTTGAACCGTTGCTCGTGGGCCGTCTCGATCGGCTGGGCGGCATTCTGAAGATGAACCTCCAGCTCACCGGCGCGCTCCGGCAGCCCACCGTGCGAGGCGACGCGGGCTTCGTCAATGGTCAATTCCGGTTCGTCCCGACTGGCGCCGATTTTCGCCGGCTGAACGCCGGTGTCCGCTTCGATGGCGATCGCGTCGACGTCGATCAGTTCACGATTGAAGATGGCGACGGACACCGGCTCAGCGTGACCGGGACATCGGCCGGCGCCGGACTCGGCCGTTCGCTGGACATCACGGCGAAGTCGGCGGGCCTGCACGTCCTGCACAACGAGCTGGGTGAGCTGGCGCTCGACGCGGACCTCAAGGCGACCGGGACGCTTCAGGCGCCGGATGTTCAGGGCGTCCTGCGGATTGCGCGCGGCCGGCTCGAAGTGGACAAGCTCCTCAAGCGATTCTCGAGCAGCGCATACGAGCCTGTCGCGCCCGCCACGCCCGCTGAAGCGAAACCGGCGGCGGAACCGGCACAGCCCGGGCTCTTCAGCCAGGCCACTGTCGACGTCCGGATCGACATTCCGGACAACCTCGTGCTGCGCGGCCGCGACCTGCGAGTCAGCGCGCGCTCGGCCGGCCTCGGCGACATCAATATGACGACGGGCGGGACGGTGCGCGCACAGAAGGAGGCCGGGGCGGCCCTGACGTTGCTGGGACAGGTCGCGATCGTGCGCGGGCAATACAACTTTCAAGGCCGGCGCTTCGACATCGAGCGGGGCAGCGACGTCCGCTGGCTTGGACAGGCCACGCTCGATCCGGTGATCTCTGTGACCGCAACGCGCGAGATCTCCGGGCTCGTCGCGAAGGTGAGCATCACCGGCACCGTGGCCCGACCGGAGATCGCGCTCTCGAGCGATCCACCGCTCGATCCCGGCGACGTGCTCTCGCTGATCGTCTTCAACCAGCCCATCAACGAGCTCGGTGCAGGCGAACAGGTGACGCTGGCGGAGCGGGCGGGTCTGCTTGCGGCTGGCGCGCTCGCCACGCCCATCTCGGATTCGGTCGCGCGCGCGCTCGATCTCGATGTGTTCGAGATCCGGACCGGCGAAACGGCCGGGGCCGGTCCGACGATCACCGTCGGTCGTCAGGTCAGCGAGCAGCTGTTCGTCGGCTTCCGGCACGAATTCGGCGAGGAAGACATCAGCCGCGTGTCCTTTGAGTACCGGTTCAGGAAGTTCATGCGGGTTGTGACGACCTGGGGACAGGGCACCAACCCCAACCGCGTGCCGCGCGAAGAGACGGCGGGCATCGACTTGTTCTTCGTGATCAAGCGATGAGCGCGCAGTTACCCGACGCCGCTTACCCAACATAAGCAAGCAGGTCCATCGGCGATTCGAGGCGCACGTTCTGTCGGAGCGTTGCTCTTCGCCGCCTCGTGGTACGCGGCTTGTATAACCAACGGCGCGATGCACGGCGTGGACCGATCGGTACCGCGCGAACATCGCGATTCGGGCGGGAGGGACGACATGGAAGAAACACGGTTCAGTGAAGGTGGGGGGAAGGCGTCGGGCTTCCTGATGGGTCTCGCGTGCGGCGCCGCCGTCGGCGCGGCGCTTGGGCTTCTGTTCGCACCGAAGCCTGGATCGGAACTGCGACGCGACATCGAAGATCGCGCCGGCAAGCTCCGGAAGCGCGCTGAGCGTGCGTACGACGACGCGACCGAGGCGATCGGGGAAGGCGTGAGCCATCTGGGGCGGTTCGGCGAAGACCTGGCCGCGCGTGGACGTAAAGCAGCGCAGCGCGCCGGTGAGCAGGCGCGCACCACCGTCGGCGACGTCCGGCGGGGGACGCAGGGTAACGGCTCGGAGAATCCGATCTCCTGACGCGGTTTCGGAGTGAGTTGTCCGGTCCGGGTGGGCCAGGCTGGATCCGAGAAGCGGGAGGAATGTATGTGGCGGTTCTTCGCGATCGTCGGAGCAGCATGTACCGCTGGCGCCGCTGTGCTGGGGGTGCCATGGCCGTGGCTGTCAGTGCCTGCCGCTGTGATGGTCTGCGCGGTGGCCTGGAATTTCCGATGCGCTCATCGCGGGCCACTTGCGCTGTTGCCCCCGGTCACCGATATGAATGGTGACCGCCTGCCCTCACGCTGGTTCTGCGACCGGTGCGGGCGCACCTGGACCGCCGAGTTCAAGCACGACAGCAAGCCCGTGCCGAAGTTCGTCGGGTTCGACGAGAAGATGGCCGCCCGCGCCGCCGAACGTGCGTTCCTGCTCGAGGAGCAGCGCCGCTCGATCGCCCTTCAGCGTGCGGGCCTGTCGCGGACGCGACTGCAGCGCAAACGTCGTACGCCGGCCGAGGTCGCGGAGACCCCCGCGACCGGCGGCAACGTCGTCCCGATCGGCGACGTCCGGCGCCAGGCGTAGACCGCGGCCGGCCGTGGCGGCCGCGACGAATTGACCATCCTTCAGTGGATGCCGGATAATCCAGAGCCGTTCTCGCACGGCGTGTGATCGCGTGTGTGATGCATCGACTCTGGACACCCTGGAGACTTTCGTACGTGACCGCCGCCAGCAGCGTGGAGCAGTCCGCCTGCATCTTCTGTGACGCTCTCGCGCGTATCGAGACCGAACCGCTGGTCGTCTTCCGCGGGCAGGTCTCGTTCGTGATCGTCAACAAGTTTCCTTACAACAACGGGCACCTGATGGTCGTTCCCGGCCGTCACGTGCCGCGTCTGGCCGATCTGTCGTCTGCGGAGCTCGTCGAGTTCATCCAGGTCACGCAGCTGGCCGAGCGGGTGCTGACCGAGGTCTACAACCCGCAGGGACTCAATCTCGGCCTGAATCTCGGCAAGGCCGCCGGCGCCGGCGTGCTCGATCACCTGCACATGCACATCGTCCCGCGCTGGAGCGGCGACACGAACTTCATGTCCGTCGTCGGCGAGACGCGCGTGCTGCCGGAAGAATTGCCGGCGACGGCGCAGCGACTGCGCGCCGCATTCACGGCTACGGCCGCTCGGTAGCCCAGTCTTGTCATAGAATTCGAATGTGAATTTTTCGCTGTCCGCCGACCAGGAGTCGTTCGTCGCGTCCGTACGGGCATTCGCTGAAAAACGCATCGCGCCACAGGCTGCGGAGATCGATGCGACCGCGGTGTTTCCGCACGCGCTCGTCAAGGAGGCCGCAGCGCTCGGCCTGATGGGCGTCACGATCCCGCCGCAGTTCGGCGGCCTGGGCCGTGACTATCTGACCTACGCACTGGCCATCGAAGCGATCGCACGGGCGGGCGCCGTGCTGGCCGTGATCCTGACGGTCAACAACTCGCTCGTTGCCGAGCCGATCCGCCAGTTCGGCACCGACGAACAGCGCGATCTGTGGTTGAAGAAGCTGGCGACCGGTCAGGCCATCGGCGCGTTCGCGTTGTCAGAGGCCGGCGCTGGTTCCGATGCGGCGAATCAGAAGACCGTCGCGCGGTTCGACGGACAGCAGTACGTGTTGACTGGCCGCAAGGTCTGGGTTGCCAACGCCGAGGCTGCTGAAGTGGCCATCGTCTTCGCGGCCACCGACCCCGGTGCTCGCGGGCGGGGCATCAGCGCGTTTCTCGTCCCGATGAACGCTCCTCGTTTGAAGAAGGTCGCGTCGGATTCGCTTGGTGTGCGCGGACTCGGCTGCATGGACCTGGAGCTCGACGACGTGCGCGTTGATGCGGGAGCACTGATCGGAGAGCAGGGGCACGGCTTCCGCATTGCGATGCGCGCGCTCGAAGGCGGCCGCATCGCGATTGCGGCGCAGGCGCTCGGCGTGGGACACGCCGCGCTCGACGAAGCGCTGGCCTATGCACGCACGCGTGAGGCATTCGGCCAGCCGATCGGCAATTTCCAGGCGGTGCAGTTTCAGCTGGCCGATCTCGCGACGGACCTCGAGGCGGCACGCGTGTTGATGTGGAAGGCCGCGGACGTGCGCGAGCGCCAGCCGCGGGCATCGGTCGAAGCGGCGATGGCCAAGCTGCACGCGTCCGAAGCGGCGCATCGCGCCGCCGACCGTGCCATGCAGATCCTGGCCTCAGCCGGCTATCGCCGAGGCTCAACGGTCGAGCGCCTCTTTCGTGATGTCCGTGCCGCGGAGATCTATCAGGGCACGTCAGAAGTGCAACGGATGATCATCGCCGAGCATGTTTGCGACGCGGCGAAGCGATGAACGATTGTAGGGGCATGCC
>Ga0137451_1000747_pt1 | contig 9963 bp, 7 predicted proteins | sample EasRivERMGT500_2_FD_102336 | JGI IMG/M metagenome (GOLD analysis project Ga0137451, IMG submission 102336) | Soil microbial communities from meander-bound floodplain in the East River, Colorado, USA - East River MetaG ERMGT500_2 | ecosystem: Environmental > Terrestrial > Soil > Floodplain ...
CATGCTCGGCGATCCGAGCGGCGGTTTCTCCCAGTTCATGCGCACGCTCACCGGCGGGCGCATCTCGATCGGCGCGCTCGCGCTGGGCCTGGCGCAGGGCGCCTACGAGAAGAGCATCGAGTACGCCAAGGTGCGCCACCAGTTCGGCAAGCCGATCGCGAGCTTCCAGGCGGTGCAGTTCATGCTGGCCGACATGGCGGTGCGCATCGAGGCCTCGCGGCTGCTGGTCTACCACGCGGCGATGCGCAAGGACGCAGGCCTCGAATACGTGAAGCAGGCGGCGATCGCCAAGCTGTTCGCGAGCGAGTCCGCGAACTGGGTGACCGACAAGGCGATTCAGATCCACGGCGGCATGGGCTACTGCCGCGACGTCCCGGTGGAGCGCATGCACCGCGACGCCAAGCTCATGGAGATCGGCGAGGGCACGAGCGAGATCCAGCGCCTGGTGATCGCCCGCGAGATACTGAAGGGGATGTGACCGCCATGGGAAGCCGCGCGCCGTGGTCGTGCGTCCCGCGCGCGCCGCGCGCGATCCCGAGGGCGTAGCCGCGATGAGCAGCCCCTCCGGCGTCGCCGCCGGCATGCGCTGGGCCTCCGCGTTCTCCTCGCTCGCCGAAGCCATCCCCGCCGCCGAGGAGGCCGCGGCCGTGCTCGCCGGAACTCTCGGCGATGGGCCGGTGGATCTCGCGATCGTCTTCCTCGGCGCCCACCACGTGGCGGAGGCCGCGGGCGTGGCCGAAACCCTCAAGCGGCGCCTCGCGCCCGGCTGCCTCATAGGCTCCAGTGCCCACGGCGTGATCACGAGCGAGCACGAGGTCGAGACCGGCCCGGGCCTCACGGTGATCGCGGCGCGCCTGCCGGGCGTCGCGCTCCATCCCTTCGTTCTCACGAACGAGATGTGGGCGGAGGCCGAAGGCGACGCGCTGGCCTTCACCCGGGCGGCGCCAGGTGTCGCCGGCGCCGAGCTGGTGGTGCTGTTCGGCGATCCCTTCTCGCTCGACATCGATCGCGTGCTCTCCACCTTCAACCGGTGCGCACCCGGCCTGCGCGTGATCGGCGGGATGGCGAGTGCGGGGGCGAAGCCCGGCGCGAACGCGCTCCTCCTCAACGACTGGATGGCGCCGGAGGGCGGCGTGGGGCTCGCGTTCAAGGGTGCGCTGCGCGCCGACGTGATCGTCTCGCAGGGCTGCCGGCCGGTCGGACCGCCGCTCGAGGTCACGCGCGCCGACGGCAACGTGGTGATCGAGCTGGACGGCCAGCCGGCGCTGGAGCGCGCCGAGCAGGTGCTGCGCGCGCTCCCGCCGGTCGAGCGCGAGAAGCTCGCGCACGGGCTCTACATCGGCCGGCCGGCGCGCCGGGGTGCTACGGGGCGCGGCGACTATCTCATCCGCAATCTCCTGGGCGCCGATCGCGACCGCGGCCTGCTCGCGATCGGGGATCACGTGGCCGCGCACGAGAAAATCCGCATCCACGTGCGCGACGCCGGGACCGCGAAGGAGGACCTGGAGCTGCTGCTCTCGCCCCAGGCCTTCGACACCCCGGCGAGCGCCGCGCTGGTGTTCGCGTGCAACGGCCGCGGGCGCGGCCTCTATGGCCGGCCGGACGGGGACATCTCGATCCTGCGCTCTTCGCTCGGCGATGCGCTCCCGGCGGCGGGAATGTTCTGCGCCGGCGAGATCGGACCGGTGGGGGAGAAGAACTTCGTCCACGGCCACACCGCCTGCATCGCCCTCATGCGCCCGGGGACTGCGAAGGGGTCGTGACCGGCATCCTCGCGCGGGGGCTCGCGATCGCCGCGCTGCTCGCGCTCGCTCCGTGCGCCGCGAGCGCGCGGGAGAAGCCCCTCGCGATCCGCTTCGGCCTGCGCGCCGGCTACTCGATCTCGCAGCCGGTCTGCTACGAGTGCGGGAACGAGGACCACCCGTACGGCTGGCTCGAGGGCGTGGACTTCGGTCTCGACATCGGCGAACGCTGGCAGGTGCGGACGCAGGCGCTGTTCTCGGCGCTCGGCGGCCAGATCTTCGAGCCGGGGCGTCTCATCGACGAGAGCGACAAGACCTATCGCAACCAGTGGACGCTGCAGCTCCTCTGCCACGGCCCCGGACGCCATCGGAGCTATGCGTTCGCGGGAGGCGGCCTCGGCGCCTACTCGAGCTACGACCAGCACCCGGCCACCACGCCCAGCTACCCGACGCTGGTGAGCGCGTCGGGCTTCTCGCTCGCGGTCGGAATCGGCTACGACTGGCGGGTGCGGCGCTGGCTCACGGTGCAGCCCGAGGCGGCGTACCACCACTCCTGGATCGGGCCGCTCGACCTCAACAGCTATCGCACCGTGCCGGGCCGCGACACGATGGGCCAGCTCGCGATCTCCGTGGGATTCGCCTGGCGCACGCCCGGGTTCTGAGGCTCCGGGCGCCGCTCACCGCAGCCGCGTCGCGCGCGCCATCTCCCCGGTGCGCAGGTTCACAAGCCGCCCGCCGCACGCCATGACCGCGTCGCTCGCGAGCCAGCCCGCGACCGGGCCGCGCAGACGAGCGTCGACGTCCCACACCGACCCGTCCCCGAGCGTGAAATAGGAGCTGTCGGCCGCCACGCCGCGAACGAACGTCGGCTCGTCGCACGCAGCACTTCCCCCCTTCACGAGGTACGCCGCGATCTCGTCCGATTCGTCCGCGATCGCCTGCGACCGGCGCTGCCCGCTGGCGGTGAGCGACCGTCCGCCGAGCGCGTCGATCGCGAGCGCCGTCACCGCGCGCTTCAGGCCCTGCGCGGAAGCGTCGAGCCGCCGGCTCTCGCGGTAGCGGGTGAACGCCTGCGCGGCGTCGGGCGTCCAGCCGTGGACCGCGAGCGGGCCGCAGTTGTAGCCGAGGCCCTCGAGCGCCTCCCGCATCGCGACCAGTCCCCGCTCGGGGATTTCCTGCGGCGCAGGCGGCGCGCGGTGTCCGATCGAGTCCGCCCGGGTCACGCGACACACGAGGTCCAGCTCCGGGACCAGGATGCGCGGCTCGGCCCCCGGGAACGATACCGAGAACTGAATCAGGAGCAGGCGGCTCGAGGTGCCGGAGAGCAGGGAACACTGGCGGTCGAGCCCGAGCCGCCACAAGTCGCCGTTCGCCCGCTGGACGGTGATCTCGTCCTGGTTGCCGCGCATCACCCACACCCGCTCGACGCCGGCGCCCGCGAGGGTCGAGCCGCCGACCAGCAGAAGCGCCAGAACGGGTGCTGCAGCTCGGGGGTGCATCGGCCCCAAGTCTACTACGGAAGCGGAGTATCTTCCCGCAGCCCCGGAGGCGGTCGACGTGCACATCCTCCCCTCCTCGCGGACGACAACCAGCCCAGTGAGATTCGATTCGCCTCTCTTGCAAGCGTGCCTACGGCATTGCTAGGTTAGTCTTGGGCGTACTCGTCCAAATGAATCACGCCGAGCAACTGTTGGGAGCCGCATTCACAGACGGGGGAAGAGCGTGAATAACATTGTCTCGACGTTTCGGGCATTCTGGCGAGTCAATTGGCAACGGCTCGCGCCTGTCTCATGGAGGAGTTCGATACTCCTTTGTCTGATGGTCATCATGACTGCCGCTCTCGCTTCTGCGCAGACCGTTTCCTTCAGTCTTGAAGACTACGTCACCCTCGGCAACATCGAGGACAAGCTGCGCCCCGCCTACGAGGAACTACAGGTCCAGCAGTCGCGCACACAGGGGACGAATAGCTATGCCAGCGAGCTGGCTGCAGCCATGTCCGCTTCTGGGGATCTGTTCGTCGGTGTGAACAAGCTCACAATCCTCACGTCTAACCTGGCAACCGCCTTCAACACCCTTAGTGCTGTGCGCGGTGCAATCAAGGCGAAGGATCTTGATGGGGTCGCTGCCTCGCTCAGTCCGATCAGCCTGACAGAACAGAGGACTTACATCACGGATTTGGAGAACCGCCTCTTCACGTTGAACGAGCAGATCTTGGATCCCATTGACCCGTCGCGCGACTTGCTATGGTACTACGCTGTGGTCGCGAGCTGCAGAAGTCGGGCTCAGATCGAGTCCTTCAAGACCATCGCACAGAGTGCTCAGGCGAGCCTGGATCGGGCACTTGTGAACAGTGCGGCACGGTGGGCCGAGGTGGATGCCCTCGACAAGAGCGCCGCTGGCGCGCTTCAAGCGGTTCAGGCCCTGGAGCGCATAGTTGAACCCCTGGTCGCCGTGCCCGGCGGCGAGTACCTGCTGGTCTCACTTGTTGCGTACGAGATCGATGTCCGCAACCTCTTGACCGACATCAGCGGATTGAAGAGCCGCCTCGGATCCGCCACGAATCGACTCGGCGAGCGAGCTAGCCAGGTCGATGAACTCAACCAAACACTGGACTATCTCCTTGCGGCTCCGTCGCTGTCGTCCAGTTGGAGCACCACCGGCGACATGGGCGGTGCGAATGCCTTCTTCAATCTGGTTTTCGAGGGGCGGGAATTCTCGCAACCTTGCACCGAGATCAATGGACCGTTCCTGCTGGGCAAGCTGCATATCACCAACTACATCACTCCGGTTACGGGGGGCACGACCCTGACGCCGACGGTGGGATTCAGCCTGCGCCGAATCGTTCACGACCCCGTTCTCGGGGAAAGGGTCACGGATGCATCTGTGGCTCTCTCCATGCAATATACGGCGACACCGAATACCGAGGATCCTGTGGCGTCGCGGGACTATTTCACAGTTGCCACTCTCGGCATCCGTGCACTCATATACGAGACGGCGACACAGACATTCGACGTCTGGGGACAATACGACTCGCCTCTGCGAGTCGTGGCCGTCACGCCATCGGCGGGACCGGATAGCGGGTTTGTCGAGCCCTTTGCCTACCCTCTCCACGTTTCAGGCGGTACGGGGTCCGGTGTCTATCCGGCCGGAACTCCGGTCACGATCGAGGCGGCGGATCGGCCGGGGCATGATTTCATCCATTGGGAAGACGAAACAGGCACGTGGATCACCGATGCAGGCAGCCACTTTACGTATTTCATGCCGCCGCGCGCCACGACCCTCTACGCGGTCTATCACGAGACGCCTCAACGGTTCCGGCTCGAGGTCGTGAACGGGTCCGGCAGTGGGGAATACGTTGCGGGAACGCTGGTGGGAATCGCCGCCGACCTGACTCGCGGCGTTGGCTTTCTGGGCTGGAGTGGCGATTCGGCGCTCATCTCCGCGCCCCGTGCAACCTCGTCGCACGTGCGGCTAATCCGTGACGCATCGATCAAGGCGGAATTCCGCACTTCGGACGAGTGTCCAGAGGACCCTGCCAAGATCGCCATGGGGATCTGTGGGTGCGGCCTTCCAGATGCGGATTCGGATGGCGATGGGATCCAGGATTGCCGTGATGCATGCCCTCGTTCGGACACTACTGCGATCATCCGGATCGGCGGTTGCGATACGCACGTGAAGAATCGTTGGATGACAGGCGGCTGCACGATGCTCGATCGGATCCAGACTCTTGCTGCGACGAGCCGCGACCACGGTCAGTTTGTCAGCAGTGTGACTCTGATGTTGCATGATTGGGCCCGATGGAATTGGATCTCGAAGACAGAGGAGACCGCGATCCACGACTGTGCCGTCCATGCGCCGGTCCCCGGGAAGAAGGGTGCGATCGAGAACCAGGCGAACCACATCCAGTTGCAGCTCGGTGGCGATCGCACCGTGCGACTGAATGTGGCTGAGCTGGTTCCTGCCACCGCAGGCCCGTTGGAATTCATGTTCTGGTCGGATCGCGGCTGGACCGAGGAGGCGCCGCGAGAGATGTCGAGAGATGCGGCCGGCCGGCCCAGTTGCGTCTTCGTCGTGCCGGACACGGCGAGTGCTGGCACGGCCTCGCTCTGCGTTACGGTTCGCGAGAAGGCGAGCGGAGAGGAACTGGCGACACGCTGCTACGAGGTCGAGCTGTCAGGGGATCGCCCGACGGTTGCGACCGGTCTGGCGGGTCTCCGGCTGCTTCAACTCGGACCGAATCCCGCTCGTGATGAGATCCGCTTGCGGTACTCGTCAGATCGCAGTGCGCCGGCCCACCTGACGCTGTTCGATGTGGCCGGGCGGCGCGTGGCAGAGAGGGTGCTGCCGGAGCTGCCGGCGGGTGAGCACCTGGTGGTCCTGAAGGATGAGATTCGCAGCCTCCCGGCAAATCTCTACATGCTGCGCGTCGAACAGGCGGGGCGTTACGTGACGGGGCGGATCCTGCTCACCCACTGATTGCGGCAGGCTGAGGCCCATCCGAGTCGGATCCGCGGAGGCCACCACCAGGTGGTCTCCGCGAGTTCCAGCGCCAGCGGTGCGTTCGCTCGCGCAAAGTCTTCGTGTAGTATCCTCCGGCCGCGCAGACCTCCCGCACACCCTGGGACTCGAGACACAGGAGCACTCCCATGTCGGCATACCCGGACGTCTTCATCGTCGGCGCCGCGCGCACCCCGATCGGCAAGTTCCTGGGCGGCCTTTCCCCGCTCAAGGCCTCCGACCTCGGCGCCATCGCGATCCGAGAAGCCATGAGCCGCGCCGGCGTCGGCGGAAACGACGTCGAAGAAGTGCTGATGGGCCACGTGGTGCAGGGCGGGCAGGGCCAGGCCCCGGCGCGCCAGGCCCAGATCAAGGCCGGGATCAACCCGGTGGCCGGAGCGGTCACGATCAACAAGGTGTGCGGATCGGGCCTCAAGGCCGTGATGCTGGGGGCGCAGGCCATCAAGGCGGGTGACGCCCACTGTGTGGTCGCGGGCGGGCAGGAGAGCATGAGCACCGCCCCACACTACCTCTTCAGCGGGCGCACCGGGCAGAAGCTGGGCGACACGGTGCTCCGGGACGGCGCGGTGCTCGACGGGCTGTGGTGCTCGTTCAACGACTGCCACATGATCGAGCTGGCGCAGTACACCGCCGAGAAGGCGAAGCTCACGCGCGAAGAGCTGGATCGCTTCTCGGCCGACAGCCACCGCAAGGCCGCATCGGCGATCGCAGAGTGCCGCTTCGGCAAGGAGATCGTCGCGGTCTCGATCCCGCAGCGCAAGGGCGAGCCGATCGTCGTGAGCAAGGACGAGGCAGTGCGGCCCGACACCACGCCCGAGGGGCTCGCCAGGCTGCCGGCGGTCACGCGCGAGAAGGGCGGCATGATCACGGCGGGCAACGCGCCGGGCCTCAACGACGGGGCCGCCGCGCTGGTGCTGATGAGCGGGGCGCGCGCGAAAGAGCGCGGCGCCACGCCGCTCGCGCGCGTGGTCGCCTACGCGACCGGCGGAGGGGAGCCGAAGGACCTGTTCTTCGCGCCGATCGACGCGGTGCAGAAGCTCATGAAGAAGATGGACGTTGCGATCGGGCACTTCGACCTGATCGAGGCCAACGAGGCGTTCGCCGCCCAGGCGCTCGCGGACGGCAACGCGCTGGGCTGGGACTGGAGCCGCGTCAACGTGAACGGCGGCGCGGTGGCGCTCGGGCACCCGATCGGCGCGAGCGGCGCGCGCGTGCTGGTCACGCTGCTCTACGCGCTCGAGCAGCGCGGCAAAAGGACCGGGCTCGCGACCCTGTGCCTCGGGGGCGGCAACGCGGTGGCGCTGGCGGTGGAGCGCCTGTGATGAAGCTGCGGCTGGCGCCCGGCGGCGCCGCGGGCGCGACCGGCGTCGAAGCGCAGCCCGCCGCCGGCGGCCCGTCGGCCGCGGTGCGGAAGGTGGCCGTGATCGGCGCCGGCACCATGGGCAATGGCATCGCCCAGGCGTTCGCGACCTCCGGGTTCGACGTCGAGCTGGTGGATGTGGCCGGCGAGATGGTCTCGCGTGGGCTCGCCACGATCGGGCGCAACCTCGAGCGCGTGGCGAAGAAGCAGGAATGGCCGGCGGACCGGGCGTCCGCGATCCTGAAGCGCATCCGCGGCGGGACCTCCCTCGACGCCGCGCGCGACTGCGAGATCGCAGTCGAGGCGGTGAGCGAGAGCTTTGCGCTCAAGCAGAAGGTGTTCGAGCAGCTCGACCAGGCCGCGCGCCCGGGCGCGATCCTCGCCACCAACACCTCGAGCATCTCGATCACCGAGATCGCGGCCTTGACGAAGCGCGCCGACCGCGTAATCGGCATGCACTTCATGAACCCGGTGCCGGTAATGCCGCTGGTCGAGATCATCCGCGGGCTCGCGACCAGCGACGCCACGACCGCGCTGGTCGCGGACCTCGCGAAGCGGCTGGGTAAGACCCCGGTCGAGGTGAACGACTATCCGGGGTTCGTCTCGAACCGCATCCTGATGCCGATGATCAACGAGGCCGCCTTCTGCCTGATGGAGGGCGTGGCGACCCGCGAGGCGATCGACACGGTGATGAAGCTCGGCATGAACCATCCCATGGGACCGCTGGCGCTCGCCGACCTGATCGGGCTCGACACCTGCCTCAGCATCATGGAAGTGCTGCACTCGGGGCTGGGCGACGACAAGTACCGGCCGTGCCCGCTGCTGCGCAAGCTGGTGCGCGCCGGCCGCCTGGGCCGCAAGAGCGGCCACGGGTTCTACGAGTACCCGGGCACGTGAGCATGAGCCCGGAGCTCGCCGCGCTCTCCGCGAGCCCGGCGTTCGACCTCAGCGAGGATCAGCGCGCGGTGCGCGAGATGGTCCGCGATTTCGCCGAGAGTGAGATCCGCCCGATCGCGATGACGATCGACGAGACCCACGACTTTCCCGCCGCCACCACGAAGAAGATGGGGGAGCTGGGGCTGATGGGGCTGTTCGTCCCCGACACCTACGGCGGCGCGGGACTGGATTACGTCTCGTACGTGATCGCGATCGAGGAGCTGTCGCGGGTGTGCGCGAGCCACGGCGTGATCGCCTCGGCCCACAACTCGCTGGTGTGCTACCCGATTCTCACCTACGGCACCGAGGCGCAGAAGCAGAAGTACCTCACCCGGCTCGCGCGCGGCGAGTGGATCGGCGCCTACTGCCTCACCGAGCCGAACGCCGGGAGCAACGCCGCCAACCAGCAGACCGCGGCCGTGCTCGAAGGCGATCATTACGTGCTGAACGGCACCAAGCTCTTCGTCACCAACGCCGGGCCCTCGCACGTGCTCGTGGTCTACGCGGCCACCGACCGCACGCTGGGACCCAAGGGCATCTCGGCGTTCATCGTCGAGGACGGGATGCCGGGCGTGACGAAGGGGAAGAAGGAGAAGAAGCTCGGCATCCACGCCTCGGACACGCGCGAGATCGCGTTCGTGAACGCGCGCGTGCCGAAGGAGAACCTGCTCGGCGAACCCAACAAGGGCTACGGCGTGGCGCTCGCCACCCTCGGCGGCGGCCGCATCGGGATCGCGGCCCAGGCGCTCGGGATCGCGCAGGCCGCGCTCGAGGCGGCGGTTCGCTACGCCGGCGAGCGCAGGCAGTTCGACCGCACGATCGGCGAGTTCGACGCGATCCGCGCCATGCTCGCGGATTCCGCGGTCGAGGTGGCGACGGCGCGGCTCCTGACGTATCAGGCGGCGTGGCTGCGCGACCAGGGCCGCCCGCACGTGAAGGAGGCCTCGCTCGCCAAGTGGCACGCTTCCGAGGCGGCGACGCACTGCGCGAACTGGGCGATCCAGGTGCACGGCGGCTACGGCTATCTCACCGAGTTCACGGTCGAGCGGCTGTGGCGCGACGCCCGCATCTGCGAGATCTACGAAGGCACGACCGAAGTGCAGAAGATGGTGGTGGCCGCTCAGGTGCTGAAGGAGAACGCGGTCGAGACACCGGGGCGGTCGTAGTCCGGCGTCTCCCGAACCCAACCCGAGATTCCTGGAGGACTAGGATGACGCGACCCGTACGGCCCGTTGCACTTGTGATCCTCACGGCCTGCATGGCGTACCCCGGCGTGACGATGCTGTGGCAGGGGCTCTATCCCTTCCTCGCCGGCGAGTACTTCAACCTCGTCGGCCAGACCGGCCCGTGGATGGCGATGGTCCAGAAACTGGGCCTGCCTCCGATCGTGGCGCTGGCGGCGAAGGC
>Ga0137451_1000748_pt1 | contig 9960 bp, 5 predicted proteins | sample EasRivERMGT500_2_FD_102336 | JGI IMG/M metagenome (GOLD analysis project Ga0137451, IMG submission 102336) | Soil microbial communities from meander-bound floodplain in the East River, Colorado, USA - East River MetaG ERMGT500_2 | ecosystem: Environmental > Terrestrial > Soil > Floodplain ...
CGCGACGATGTGCAATCCGCCCTTTCACGCGTCGGCGGCGGCGGCCGCCGAGAGCACCCGGCGAAAGCGGCGTCATCTCGACGGCAGGACGTCCCGGTCCGGCGTCTTGAATTTCGGCGGCACGGCTCGCGAGTTGTGGTGCGACGGCGGCGAACTGGGGTTTGTGCAACGGATGGTCGCGCAAAGCGTCGGCGTGCGGCGTCAGTGCCGGTGGTTCACGACACTGGTCTCACAGAGCGCGCACCTTCCCCGCCTTCGGCACTCGTTGGCGGCCGTCGAGCCGGCCGACGTGCGAATCCTCGACATGACGCACGGTCAAAAAAAGATCCGGATCCTGGCGTGGACGTTCGCGACGCCGTGACGTCTGCCATCGCGATTCTCGCGTGCCCGATCTGCGACGACACGCTCACCGTCGGCGCTACGGCCGCGACCTGCCCGAACGGTCATTCCTTCGATCTCGCACGCCAGGGCTACCTGAATCTGCTGCGGCCCGACAAGCGGCACTCCCCGGAGCCCGGCGACAGCGCCGAGATGTTGCGACACCGGCGGTCGTTTCTCCAGGGCGGGTACTACGACGCGGTCGCCGCCGCGCTGTCTGACGTCGTGTTGGCGTCGTTGCCCGATCACGGCTCAATTCACGTGGCGGACCTGGGCTGCGGCGAGGGGTTCTTTCTGGCGAGGCTGCACGCCGGTCTGGTGGCGACGCGTGAACTGCCCGTCAATTGCATCGGCGTCGACATCTCTCGAGCCGGCATCAGGATGGCGACGACCTACGATCGCCGCATCACGTGGCTGGTTGCCAGCCTGCATCACTCGCCGTTCCGGCCGGCGTCGCTCGGCGTCGTCATCAGCATGTTCGCGCCGATTGCCCCCGAGGATGTCCAGCGGGTGCTGAAACCCGATGGCGTGCTGGTCACTGTGACTCCCGGCCCTGACCATCTGGACGCGCTGCGCGCCATGATCTATCCGACGGTGGCGCCGCATGCCGTGCCGCCGGCGCAGAGGGCACTCGCCGCACAGTTTGACGTGTCGAGTGCCACACGCGTCCGGTACGGCATCCAGCTGAAATCGCCCGCGCAGATCATGAGCCTGCTGGCGATGACGCCGTTCTACTGGAACATCAGCCTCGAGACAATGGCGCGCGTGGAAGCGCTGTCGCATCTCGAGGTGACCGTCGACGTGTCGCTGATCGTCCGCCGCCGGCGGTGACCGCGCCAGTGGCCCCGCGGGCGCAGAATCGGCTTCACCCCAGCAGCCACTGGAAGAAGGCCATGGTCACGATCGCGTTGGCGACGTTGGACACGGCGCCGCCGACCAGCGTGGTCAGCATCACCGCCTGCGGTGCGGGACCGAAATTTCGTTCCACTTGCTTCACGGTGGCCATGGCCACGGCGAATGAGCTCAGTCCGAATCCGATGAACCCGCCTGCCGTCGTCGCGGCCTCGTAGTTCCGCCCCATCGGTCGGAATACGAGGAAGTGGGTGAACAGCACGATGCCGATGGTCTGCGCCGCCGCGACGAGCGCCATGGGTCCGGCGATCCTGCCGAGCGTGCTGAGATCGATGCCACACAAGGCCATGACGATGAACAGGCTGAGGCAGATGTCGCCACAGCGTTCGATCAGGTCGCGCGGCAGACGCAGATGCGTCAGGTCTGCGGCGATTGAAATGATGATGCCGGCGAGCATCGCCGTGAGGAAGCGCGGGGTGATGACGCCATAGACGCGGAGGACGTCGCGTAGCCAGTCACCGGCCACCCCGGCGAGCGCGAACAGCAGGAAGACCACGAACAACTGTCTTTCGACGAGAGGAACGACCGCCGCGGGTGCTTCAGTGCGGGCAGCCTCGCCGCCGCGTGGCACCGCGATCTTCCGCGACTTGATCACCCACGCCACGTAGGGGCCGCCGACGAAGGTCCCGACGGTCATCCCGACCGTCGCCGCGATCACTCCGACCTCGGTCGCGTTCGCAACGCCCTTTGCTGCGAATTCCGAGCCCCACGCGACCGCGCTACCGAGCCCGCCGGCAAACGCGACGCTGCCGGCGATGACTCCGAGCTCTTTCGGCGCGCCGAGCACCGAGGCCACGCCCATGCCGATCAGGTTCTGGCAAATCATCAGCAGCAGGCACAGCAGCGAGAGCACCAGCAGCGGCTTGCCCGCGGAGAACCAACTGGTGAGTGTGGTGCCCAGCCCGGCGCTGATGAAGAACAGCACGAGGAGCACGTCGCGAAGCTCTTCCGAGACAGTGAAGCGCGGTAGCTGCCAGTGCCCGAGCGCCAGCAGGAGCAGGCTGCCCGCGGCACCGGCGACAAACGAGCCGGGAATGTTGAGAGTGCGGAGGAGCGACGAGCGGGCGGCAATCGCACTGCCGGATACCAGCAGCAGCAGAACAACCGCAACGCTGATCATCCTTAATAGTCGGCCTCAGCAGCATGTCCGGGTCAACAAGAAGGACATTCCCCGGCAAGCCCAAAGAAGTAGCGACCTCATCGACGCTCGAACAGGACCGAGAAGCCCCATCCGAACGCGATACCCGCAGCAAGCCCCGTCCACGCGCCAATCGCGCCGACCGGACACGTCCACCACTCCGCGAGCGGGTGGTTCACGACGTGTTCGAGATTGAAGTGTTCGAGGCTGTTGGCAAATGTGAAGCCGGCAAACAGCCCGGCGGCGGCGCCGGTGATCACGAACCACCCCCATCGCGCGGTCAGGCGGCGGACCGCGAACAGCGCGGCGTAAACGGCCGGCGTCGCGAGAATGACCGTGACCGTCAGCAACTCGGTGGGTCCGCCGGAGCCGCCCGCCAGCACGCGTCGAATCGGCCACGAGCCATAGAGCTGCAAGGTCGCCATCGTGAAATACCCGGCGATCCAGCCCAGAATCGGTAGAGCGAGCACCCGGCTGACGGCAGCGAGAACGCGCATAGAGGTGTCCGTGGGTGAATGAAGGCGGGCTGGCAGCGCGTTACAGACTAGTATTCAGGGATGTGGAAACGTGACGAATCCGTCCAGCCCTCTGCAGGATCGCGCCCGGAGGTGGCTCAGGCTGGTGATCCCCACGACAAATCGGACCCTCGAGACGCCGCAAGGATCGGCAAGAGCGTGGTGATCAAGGGAGAGCTCATCGCCAGCGAGGACCTGGTAATCGACGGCTCGGTCGAGGGCCGGATCGAGTTGCGAAAGAACGTGCTGACGGTTGGCCCTGAAGGCCGCGTGCAGGCCGAGATCTTCGCGAAGTCGACGATCATTCAAGGCAAGGTCATCGGCAACGTCGCCGCGACCGAGCGGGTCGACATTCGCGACGACGGATCGCTCGATGGCGATCTGTCGTCGCCCAGGATCTCCATTGCCGAAGGCGCGCACTTCCGGGGCAGCATCGACATGCAGCGCCCCGCGAAGGCCTGATTTACTTCTTGGCGTCCACCGGGTGCTCGACGTCGTAGAGCACCTGCGCGACGCTCGCCGGCGGCGGACGGAATCCGATCATCCGAATGACGACGAACGGCGCCACGCCGATCACGAACAGCAGCGCGGTCGTCGACCATCGCGCGCCCGTGGCCATCATGCAGGAACTGATCACGATCAACGTCGCGAGCCAGAGATTTCCGTACAGCGTCAGTCGAGATTTGGAGAACATGCGGTTGACCCTCCTCGGGCCGGCTGGATTGAACTAGCCGAAGTGGGCCTGTCGGCGCGCACCGGAACGATGTGGTGCACTCCTCGAACGCTGGCGGGCTCAGTGCGGTGTGACTGACTCACTGTACATGATCTGACCGAGACGCGTATTCGGTGCGGTCCCATCGCGCAGGACGCCCGAGATCGATGCGCTATACTTGAGGTCTCTCCGCTTTCCTGAGTCCTTGCGGCCGTTCCGGCCTCCAGCCCTCACCAAAGCTCTTCTCTGAAGGGATCGTCGCTTGCTCACGTGGCTACGGCGGCGCCGACCGGCGGCATCGGCGAAGCCGCTTCGCGACGAATTGTTGAGCATCGACCGGCTCGAGGAGCGCGCACTGGCGCTCGCGGCCAGTCTGATCGTCGATCCACATCCGCGCCGGCGTCCGCGCGATCTGTTTCCGCGATTCGAGGACAACGTCCGCCTGCTGCGATCGGCCTATCGCACGCTGGCCTCGGACGTACGCACCGGGCGGTTCGTGACGCCGGCAGCGGACTGGCTGCTCGACAATTTCCATCTCGTCGCCGGGGAGATGGTCGACATCCGCCGGAACCTGCCGAGGGCATTCGCCCGCACACTGCCGGTGCTCGCCTCGCGCGAGCACGCCGGCCAGGCGCGCGTCTATCGGATCGCCGTCGAGTTGATTCGGCACAGCGACAGCCGGCTCAGCCGCCAGCAGCTGATTCAGTTCCTGAACAGCTATCAGCGCGTCGCGCCCTTGACGATCGGCGAGCTCTGGGCCTGGCCGAGCATGCTGAAGCTCGCGCTCATCGAGAACCTGCGCCGGCTGGCCGAAGAGCTGATCGAAGCACGCGCCGCGCGTGGCGCCGCCGACCGCTATGTCGCCGGCGCCGGGGACGCTCGCATTCCGGACGGGCTGCCTGACCGCTCGGACAGCGCGTTCGTGGAACAACTGCTGCACCGCGTCCGCGAGTACGGCATGCGGCTCTCGGCGATTCGTCTCGCCCTTGACGATCGCCTGATGCTCCGGCACACGACCGCCGAAGACGCGATCCGCGACGAGCACCAGCGTCAAGGTCTGGCGCAGGTCTCCGTCGCCAACGCGATCACGAGCCTGCGCCTGTGCGCCACGCTCGACTGGCAGGAGTACGTCGAGTCGGTCAGCCTCGTGGAGCAGGTGCTGCAGCGCGATCCGGCGGGCGCCTACCGCCGCCTGGATTTTCTCAGCCGCGATCGGCAACGACAGGCGGTGGAAACCCTCGCGCCACCCACAGGTGAGGGACAGATCCGCGTCGCCCTGAAAGCCGTCGAGAGCGCTCGTCAGGCAGCCGCCTTTGGATCCATTTCGGATCGCGCGGCCCACGTCGGCTATCACCTCGTCGATCGTGGGCGCGCGGATCTCGAGGCCGACCTCGCGTATCGCCCGACCGTGCGCGTGCGAATCCGGCGCGTCGTCCTGCGCCACGCCACGGCCGTGTACCTCGGCGCCATCACGCTGCTGACGGCCGCGCTGGTCGCCGGCGGCGCGTGGTACGCGCGAACGATGGGCGGCGGACCGGTCCTGCCGGCGCTCGCCGCTCTCCTTCTCCTGTTGCCCGCGAGCGATCTCGCGATCGCGATCGTGCAGCAGTTGGTGGTCCGCTTCCTGGCTCCGAAGCGGCTGCAGCGGATGGATTTTTCGACAGGCGTCCCCGAGACCGCCCGCACCATGGTCATCGTCCCCACCATGCTGACCAGCCTCGCGGGTGTGGACGCCCTCGTCGAGCACGTCGAGGTGTTGGCGCTCGGCAATCTCGATCGTCACGTGCACTTCGCGATCCTGAGCGACTTCGCCGACACGGACGCCGTCGATGCTCCCGGCGATGCGGCCCTGCTGGAACGCGCGAGCGCGGGTGTTCGGGCGCTCAACGCGAAGTTCGGACCTGAGCACGCGAATCGCTTCTACCTGTTTCACCGCGAGCGGCAGTGGAATGAGGGCGAGCGCGCCTGGATGGGCTGGGAGCGGAAGCGCGGCAAGATCGAAGAGTTCAATCGTCTGCTGCGCGGCGCGACGGACACGAGCTTCTCGACGCAGACCGGCGACCTCGACATGCTGCCGGCGGTTCGCTACTGCATCACGCTCGACTCCGACACGCGCCTGCCTCGCGACGCGGCGAAGCAGCTCATCGGGATCATCGCGCATCCGCTGAACCAACCGCGGTTCGATGAACGCCTGGGGCGCGTCACCGAAGGCTACGGCATCCTGCAGCCGCGCGTGAGCGTGACGATGGCGAGCGCCGCGGGATCGCTCTTCGCGCGCACGTATGCCGGCCACACCGGCGTCGATCCCTACACGACGGCGGTATCCGATGTGTATCAGGACCTCTTCGACGAAGGCAGCTTCACGGGCAAGGGCTTGTACGACGTCGACGCGTTCAACGCGGCACTGGCCGGTCGCGTGCCCGAGAACGCGCTGCTCTCCCACGATCTGTTCGAAGGCCTGTACGCGCGCACGGCCCTCGTGACCGACGTCGAGGTGGTGGACGACTACCCGTCGAGCGTGCTGGCACACGCCCGGCGCCAGCACCGCTGGGTGCGAGGCGACTGGCAGATCCTCCGCTGGCTCTTCCCTGTCGTGCAGTCGCGCACCGGCTTGCAGCGCAATCGCCTTCCATTGATCTCGCGCTGGAAGATTCTCGACAACCTTCGACGGAGCCTCGTGCCGCCGGCGACCGTAGCCCTGCTCGTGGCCGGCTGGACGACGCTGCCGGGTTCCTTCGCGGTGTGGACGGCCGCCGCGCTGGCGACGATGGCGTTTCCGTATGTCTCACGCGGCGCCGGCATGCTGCGGGGACCTCGGCGCGGGCAAACCCTCGAGGCCTTTCTCCGCACCTCGGCCGAAGATCTGCGCACGGAAGCGGCGCGCGCGGGACTCCAACTCGTCTTCCTGGCTTACGACGCGTACGAGCGGCTGCATGCCGTCGCGATCACGCTCGTGCGTCTGAGCGTTACCCATCGGCGGCTCCTCGAATGGGAGACCACCGCGGCCAGCGCGGCGCGCGGCGGTCATGCGGGCGCGTTTGTGCGCGGCATGATGGCCAGCCCCGTGCTCGCGATCGCGATATTCGCACTCGTCTGCGTGACGCGTCCTGTCGCCCTGACCGTGGCCGCACCGATTCTCGCCGCCTGGATTGCGGCGCCGTGGATGGCGTTCGCGCTCAGTCGCCCGATGCCGAGACGGCGAGCGCCGTTGACCGCCGCGGACCGCGAGTACCTCCTCTCCGTCGCACGAAAGACCTGGGCGTACTTCGAGGCGTTCGCCGGCGCCGAGGACCATGCCTTGCCGCCGGACAACGTGCAGTTCGACCCCGAGATCACGATCGCGCACCGGACGTCGCCGACCAACATCGGCCTCGGCCTGCTCGCCACGCTGGCCGCGCACGATCTGAAGTTCATCGACCGCGACACACTGGTGAGCAAGGTTGACGCGACGCTCACGACGATCGAACGGCTCGAGGGTTTCAACGGTCACCTGTTCAATTGGTACGACACGCGGACGCTGGCGCCGCTGTTGCCCACCTACATCTCGACCGTGGACAGCGGCAACCTGGCCGGCGCGCTCCTGACGCTCTCCGTGGGGCTGCGCGATCTCGCCCCGGCACTGGCCGCGCGCGCGTTGCGGCTCGCGGACGAGATGAACTTCGGTTTCCTCCTCGATCCGAAGCGGCGGCTGTTCGCGATCGGCTACCGGCCAGCGGATGCCGGTGGCGCAGGCCGGCTCGACGCGTCCTTCTACGATCTACTCGCGTCCGAAGTGCGGCTCGCCAGCTTCATCGCCATCGCCAAGGGCGACGTGCCGCAGGTGCACTGGTTCCATCTCGGCCGGTCACTCACGAGCGTGCGGGGCGCGCCCGTGCTGCTCTCGTGGAGCGCGACGCTGTTCGAGTACCTGATGCCGCTGCTCATCATGCGCACGTACCCGAACACGCTGCTCGACGAGTCCTGCCAGACGGCCGTCCGCCGCCAGATGGACTACGCGGCCGCGCGCGGCGTCCCCTGGGGCATCTCTGAATCCGCCTACAACCTCGTCGATCGCCATGGCACGTATCAATACAAGGCGTTCGGCATTCCCGGGCTCGGCCTCAAACGCGGCCTCGGTGACGAGGTCGTCGTCTCGCCCTACTCGACCGCGCTGGCGCTCCCCATCGATCCTGCGGCGAGCACCGCGAACTTGCGCCGGCTGGCCACGCTCGGCCTCGAAGGCGAGTACGGGTTCTTCGACGCGATCGACTACACGCATCTCGACAACGTCCCGGCCGGGCCCGCCGCCGAAGCGCCGGTCGCCGCTGATGGTGGCGTCGTCGTCCCGGTGTACCTCGCCCATCACGCCGGCATGACGCTCGTCGCGCTCGCCAACGCGCTCGACGGCGACCGCATGGTCGAGCGCTTTCACGCCGAGCCACGGGTTCAGGCGACGGATCTGCTCCTGCAGGAGCGGGTGCCGCGCGACATGCCGACGATCGAGCCGCGCCCGCTCGACGAGATGCGCGTCGCCGCGCCGGCACCGTCGATGCCCGTACGGACGTTCCGCACGGCGCATACCGCGGTCCCGCACACGCAGTTCCTCTCGAACGGCAACTACGTCACGTCCATCACGAATGCGGGCGGCGGGACGAGTGTCTGGCGCGGTCTACCCGTCACCAGATGGCGGCGCGACGCGACACGCGACGCCGACGGTCAATTCATTTATCTCCGTGATGTCCGCAGCGGCGCGGTCTGGTCACCCGCGTTTCAACCCTCGAGGCGCGAGCCCGATAGCTACACGGTGACGTTCGCCGCCGACCGCGTCGTCTTCGAGCGGCGCGATGAGGATGTGTCCACGCGGCTGGATGTCGCCGTGTCGACGGAAGACGACGTCGAAGTACGTCGTTTGTCGGTGCGCAATCACGGCACGCGCATCCGTGAGATCGACGTCACGAGTTACGCAGAGATCGTGCTCACGCCTCGGGCAAGCGACTTCGCGCATCCGGCGTTCGGCAAACTCTTCGTCGAGACCGAGTATCTCCCCGACAGCGCCGCCCTGCTGTGTCATCGGCGACCGCGCGATCCGCGCGATCAGCCGGCGTGGGCGTTTCATGCGATGAGCCTCGACGGCCGTCCGCAGGGCCCGGTCGAATGGGAGACCGACCGCGCGCGCTTTCTCGGCCGCGGCCGTCACCCCGGCGATCCGCAGGCCCTCGACGGACGCGCCCTGTCGGGGACGACCGGCATCGTGCTCGATCCGATCGTCAGCCTGAGACAACGGATTCGACTGCCGCCCGGCGTGGCCGTCCGCCTCTCGTTTGCGACGGGCGTGGCCGCCGACCGCGACACGGCCGTGGCCCTCGCGCGCAAGTACCACGAGCCGACCGCGGCCGGACGCACGTTCGCGCTGGCCATCACCCACGCGCAAAGCGCGTTGCACCATCTCGGCGTCTCGGCCGATGACGCGGTGCTCTTCGAACGGCTTGCATCACGCGTGCTCGGCACGGATGACTCGCTTCGCGCGGACGCCGCCACGATTGCCTCGAACGAGCTCGGTCAACCGGGCCTGTGGCCCCATTCCATCTCGGGAGATCTGCCGATCCTCCTGCTCCGCGTGATCGGCGACGACGACGTGCCGCTCGTGCGACAAGTGCTGCAAGCTCAGGAGTACTGGCGATTGCGTGGCCTCAGCGCCGACGTCGTCATCATCAACGAACATCCGGTCAGTTATCTGGACGAGATGCAGGCGCAGCTCACGGCCGTACTCGAGGATGGCCCGTGGAGCAGCTGGCAGCACCGACCCGGTGGAGCGTATCTGCTCCGCGCCGATCGCATGGGGCGTGCCGAGCGCGTGTTGCTCGAGGCCGTGGCGGCGGCGATCCTCCGCGGTGACCGCGGCGATCTGCGAACGCAGCTCGAGCGGCCGGATGCGGTGAGGGCCGCTCCGGAACCGCTCATTCCGGCATCACGCCCGCGCGGCGAGACGTCGATGTCCACAGTCGAGCTGCCTCCGCTGACCCTGTCCAACGGCCTTGGAGGCTTCGTCGATGGCGGACGCGCGTACGCGATCGCGCTGGACGAGGCGAGAGAGACGCCGATGCCGTGGGCGAACGTCATCGCCAATCCCGGCTTCGGCACGATCGTCACGGCCTCCGGCGCGGCGCAGACGTGGTCGGGCAACAGCCGCGAGAATCGGCTCACGCCGTTCGCGAATGATCCGGTCGGCGATCCGACGGCCGAGGCGATCTTCATTCGCGATGACGACACGGGCGAATCCTGGTCGCCGACGCCCGGCCCGCTCCCGCGAAGCACCGCGAGCAGCC
>Ga0137451_1000749_pt1 | contig 9953 bp, 10 predicted proteins | sample EasRivERMGT500_2_FD_102336 | JGI IMG/M metagenome (GOLD analysis project Ga0137451, IMG submission 102336) | Soil microbial communities from meander-bound floodplain in the East River, Colorado, USA - East River MetaG ERMGT500_2 | ecosystem: Environmental > Terrestrial > Soil > Floodplain ...
ACCCATGCGGGGGATCCGGCGCACGCGAGCGGCTACCAGGGCGCGGTTTACCTCTACGAAACCGAGGGCCGTCGTTTGATCGTGAAAGCGGCGGCGGGCGGTGGCCTCGCGGGCCTTCTACGGCGCTGGATGCTGCGCCGAGAGTACGACGCGTATCGGCGGCTCACCGGCTTCGCAGGCAGCCCGCGATGTTACGGATTGATCGACGGTCGCTATCTGGTGCTGGAATACATCGACGGTGTCTCGCTCCGAACCGGGCGGATCGACGATAGACGCACATACTTCGATACCCTTTTCGCGCATATCTCAGAGCTGCACCGTCGCGGTGTGGCGCACGCGGATCTCAAGCGCAGGGACAATCTCCTCGTGATCGGCGGCCGCCTGCCCTGTCTGGTGGACTTCGGCGCGGCCATCGTGCGCAAGTCCGGGTTCGCGCCGTTCAATCACTATCTGTACGAACTTGCCCGGCGCTTCGACTTCAATGCCTGGGCCAAGCTGAAGTACCAGGGCCGCATGGAGGAGCTCACGCCGGAGGACCGCCTCTATTACCGGCGCACCGTAATAGAAATAGTTGCGCGTGCGATCAAGCGACCTTATGTGCGGCTCAAACGCCGGGTTGCCGGCCGGCGGTAGAACGATAGGAAATTTCAATCGAGCCTTGATCTCGATTTGCCGAAACCGCGCGCCGGGCAAGTGCGGGGAGAGGCGGCCGTACCCCCAGGCTGCAAGATTACGCGTGCGCCCTGCGCCGTGGGTCGATGATCTTTTCCAGCTTGCCGAGCACGCGCATGCACGGCAGCACCTGGGCGAGGCTGCCGTTCGGCTCCCGCTTCCCCTGGATCGCGGCGATGAACTCGCGGTCCTCCAGCTCGATGCCGTCCATCGACACGTCCACCTTCGACACGTCGACCTTGTTGTCCTTGCCGTCGCTCAAGTCGTCGTAGAACGCCTTATAGGTGCCGTTATCGCAGATGTAGCGGAAGAACGAGCCGAGCGGCCCGTCGTTGTTGAACGACAGCGACAGCGTCAGGATCGAGCCTGACGGCACCTTGGCGACGATGCCCATGTCCATGGCGATGTTGAGCTGCGGATGGATCGGCCCCTGCACCGCATAGCAGTCTGAAATACTCTCGCCGCATTGATACGCGAACAGGTCGATGGTGTGGGCGGCGTGATGCCAAAGCAGATGGTCGGTCCAGCTGCGCGGATTGCCGGCGGCATTGATGTTCTTGCGCCGGAAGAAGTAGGTCTGCACGTCCATCTGCTGGATCTTGAGCTCGCCCTTCTCGATCCGCCGGTGCACCCATTGATGGCTCGGGTTGAAGCGCCGCACGTGGCCGCCCATGGCGGTGACGCCGGTCTCCCTGGCGATTCCCACCAGCTTTTCCGCGTCCTCGACGCTGTCGGTAATCGGGATTTCGACCAGCACGTGCTTGCCGGCGCGCATCACCTGCTCGCCCTGCCCGACGTGCATCTTGGTCGGCGTGGTGAGGATCACCGCGTCGGCGCGTTTGATGCCTTCGGCGAGATCGTGCCCCCAATGGGGGATGCCGTATTTCTTGGCGACTTGCTCGGTGCCGGCGGGGTTGCCGCCGATGAGCGACACGACTTCAACGCCGGAAATGCGCTTCAACGCGTCCAGATGCTTCTGCCCGAAGGCGCCCTGTCCCGCCACGCAAATCTTCATCGTCCTTCCCTTTTATGGTCGCGTATTTTCGAGAACGATGTGGCCCAGGGCGGTGTTCGACGCCGGCACGTGATAGAAGCGATAGACTTCCTTGATTTCGGTGTCCAGCGCGCCGCGCATGATCAGCCACATCACCATTTCAATGCCTTCCGAGCCGGTCTCGCGCAAGTATTCGAGGTGAGAAATCTTCACCAGTGCCTGGGGATCCTCGGTCAGATTGTTGAGGAAGCGTGTGTCGAATTCGCGATTGATCAGGCCGGCGCGCGGACCCTGCAGCTGGTGCGACATGCCGCCGGTGCCGAAAATCACCACGCGCAAATCCTTGTCAAAAGACTCGACCGCCTTGCGAATGGCTTTGCCCAGCAGGTAGCAGCGATGTCCGGTCGGCACCGGATAGATCACCACGTTGACGGCGATCGGAATGACCGGACATGGCCATTCCTTGGGCTGGCCGAACATCAGAGTGAGCGGCACGGTGAGTCCGTGATCCACTTCCATCTTGTTGACGATGGTGAGGTCGAACTCATCCAGAACCACGGACTGCACGATATGCGAGGCCAGTTCGGGATGGCCCTTGACGGGAGGAACCGGACGCGGCCCCCAGCCTTCGTCGGCGATCGGGAATTCCGCGGCACAGCCGATGGCAAAGGTCGGAACGATCTCGAGAGAGAAAGCCGACATATGGTCGTTGTAGACGACGATGCAGACATCGGGCTTGACCTTGGCGATCCATTCCTTGGAGCGCTCGAAGCCCTTGAACACCGGCTGCCAATAGGGTTCGCCCGCCTTGCCGTTGTCCCAGGCCGCGCCGACGGCCGGAATGTGCGATGTCGCTACGCCCGCGATGATCCTAGCCACGATTTTTCCATTCCGATTTGCTGCGATTGCCTGCGACGGGGCGCCCGCCCTTGAGCATCATCTGCGCGTATTCATCCTGCGTCGAGCCGGTCATTATGGCCGCAATCTGCTGGAACGAAAGCCCGTCGGTCGCGGCCAGCTTGGCGGTGAAGTAGATATTGCCGCCCAGCTGCAGCATGCCGTTCCAGTCGCGCTTCAAGATGGATTGCTTCTGCGCCTCCGTCATCGGCCATTTGTCCAGGTAGGCCCGTTCGGCGGCCTTGAACGCGGCCCGGTTCTCCGGCTTCATCAGCGACATGCAGAACATGTTGAGATGATAGCCCTCACGCGCCCGATCGGCGTCGAACACGACCGTTCCGGGAAGATCGTCATATTCCTTGGGGAGCGCCATTTTCGCCTCTCACGCACAATTACACCGCATCGGATTGTCGACCCGTAGCGCGTATTGCAATGCGGGCGTTCGCGCGGTCAAATGCTAACCGATTTTTGCTCTTCGCTCATCGGCCACTGGTCGAGATAGGCGCGTTGATCCGCCTTGAATTTCTCGCGGTTTTCGCCTTCATCAGTTGTCGAGCGCCATGCTCCTTCCTTCAGTCCTTCCAGTAAAGCTGCGTCGGATTATCCACCAGCAACTTCCGCCGCAATGCCGCCGTAGGGGCGATGTGCGGAATGAAATCGACCAGCAGCCCATCGTCAGGCATATGGTTCTTGAGGTTGGGATGCGGCCAGTCAGTGCCCCACAGCACGCGATCGGGAAATGTTTCGACCAGCGTTTTGGCGAACGGCACGACATCGCGGTAAGCATTCTGCTCGGCATTCAACGCCGGCGGGCCGGCCACCGAGAGGCGCTCCGGGCAGGTGACCTTGGACCAGATGTTTGGGTACTCGCGCATCATCTTGATGAACAACTGAAACTCCGGGCCATCAACCGGCTTGGTCACATCCGGGCGGCCCATGTGATCCACCACCACAGTGGTGGGCAGCGCGGTGAAAAAGTCCCACAACTCGGGCAAATCGACCGCCTCGAAATAAATCACTACCTGCCAGCCGAGCGGCGCGATGCGCTGCGCGATTTCCATCAACTCGTCCTTCGGCGTGAAATCGACCAGACGCTTGACGAAGTTGAAGCGCGTCCCGCGCACGCCGGCGGCGTGCATCCCTTTGAGCTCCGCATCGGTGACGCTGCGCTTGACGGTGGCGATGCCGCGCGCCTTGCCGTTCGACGCCTTGAGCGCATCGACCAGCGCGCGATTGTCGGCACCGTGGCAGGTAGCCTGCACGATCACGTTTTTGTCGAAACCTAAATGATCGCGCAGGGCGAATAACTGCCGCTTGGACGCGTCGCACGGCGTGTACTTGCGCTCTGGCGCGTAGGGGAATTCCGCGCCGGGGCCGAATACATGGCAGTGGGCATCGACGCTGCCGGGAGGCGGCTTGAAGCGCGGGCTGGATGGGCCGGCGCACCAGTCGAGCCAGCCGGGGGTTTTTTCAAATGCGGTGGTCAATGCCTTCTCCCAATGTTTAACAATCCTGATGTGCAAGCGGAGAGTTTCGCCGCGGCTGGTCAGCGCAGCGAATGCGCGGCGAGCAGTGCTGAGCCGAACACGAGCAGCGCGCCGGCCTGATGGGCGCCGGCGAGGGCAACCGGCACGGCCAGCAGCAGAGTAGCGATTCCAAGGGCGATTTGCAGCGCAAGCATCGCGAGCAGCAGGTCCGCCGCCAACCTTGCGCGCCGGGACGCCGCCTCGCGGCGCACGCGCAGCCAGAACCAGGGCACGAGGAACGCGAGCAGCCAGGCGATCAGCCGGTGATCGAACTGCACCGTCGCCGCGTTGCTGAAGAAATTGAGATACCAGGGTTGGAGCGCGAAAATTCCCGGCGGGATGAGGTGGCCGTTCATGAACGGGAAGCTGTTGTAGGCAAATCCCGCTCGAATGCCTGCGACGAGGCCGCCCGAGAGCACCATCACGAACACCAACACGGCGAGCGCGACGGCGAACCGGCGCAGTCCATTGCGTACGGCGCTCGCCCCCGAAGCACGCGGGAAAAACAGATCGAGAGCGATCCACAACATCGTAGAGAAGATCAGGAAGGCGATCCCGAGATGCGCCGTGAGACGGTATTGCGAAACGCGCGGATCATCGACAAGACCTGATTGCACCATATACCAGCCCATCGCCCCCTGCAGCGCGCCGAGAACAAATATCCCGGCGAGCTTCCAGATCAAGCCGCGTGCGATTCTTGCGCGCAACGCGAACCACAGCAAAGGCAGGAGGAAAGCTGCGCCGATCAGCCTCCCCAGGAGGCGATGGAAGTATTCCCACCAGAAGATGCTCTTGAATCCGGCGAGACTCATGGTCGGATTGACAACGCGGTACTCGGGGGTCTGCTGGTACTTTCGAAAGACTTCCTGCCACGCGGCTTCGTCGAGCGGGGGCAGCACGCCGACAATCGGTTGCCATTCCACCATCGACAGACCCGAGCGCGTAAGGCGCGTGATGCCTCCGACCACGACCACCGCGAAGACAAGCGTGCAGCAGGCGAGCAGCCAGACGGCGACGGCGCGGTCGCGTGATGACGTGCGCGCCGCGGGCGCCGGAGATGCCTCAGTGTAATTCACGCGCGTCATTCCATTGTGCTTCACATCAGCCCGGCACGGCGCGGGGGGTGCGGATTCCGCACTGGATGGCCCGCGGAACATGGGTTAAAGTAATGCGGGCGGAATGGGCGCGGCGCACAAGCAAGCAGCCCAGACTGCCCCGGCGGCTGTATCCGCATGAGGAGGCTCGCCATGTTTGCAATCGTGTACAAATCGGACGGCGTTCCAATCTGCGTCCAGGTGGCCGGGGTCTCGCCCGACCCGGTCGTCGTCTGGAACTCGGAAAGCGCCGCCAAGGCGTTCATCGACAGCAAGGACGGGGCGGCCGAGTTCCAGACCATCGCCGTGAACGAGCAGGTCATGGAGAAAATGGCCAAGGCGCTTGGGTGTCCCGTCGAGAAACTCATGGTGGAGCAGTATCCGTCCTAAGTATTGTAAGAGCAGATCCTTCCCCCGCATCAAGTGCGGGGCTAAAGGCCGCTCGGGATGACCCTAAAGGGCCACCTCGACGTTGTCGATCAAGCGGGGCCTTCCAAGTTTTGCAGCGCCGAGAACGACGAGTTCCCGATCGGCGGATGAAGGCAACTGCAGGTCGGATTGTCTCCTGATCGCGACGTAATCGGGTACCCATTTACTGCCGAACTTCGCCAGCGCCTGGGTTTCGAGCTTCGCGTAGTCGCGCCGGCCCGCAAGCAGCGCTTCGCGCACTTCACACAACACCCGGTAAAGCCACGGGGCTTCGGTCCGCTCCGCCGCAGAAAGGTATGCGTTCCTCGAGCTGAGCGCGAGCCCATCCTCGGCGCGAACCGTCTCGGCGGGCATGATCTCCACGGGCAACGCAAGCTGGTTCACCATGTCGCGCAGCACCACGTATTGCTGATAGTCCTTCTTGCCGAAGATCGCGGTGTGCGGGGCGATCATGTTGAAAAGCTTGAGCACCACGGTTGCGACGCCGCGAAAGTGCCCGGGCCGGTATGCGCCTTCCAGGATGTGCTGCAGATCCGAAGGCTCGACTACGAAGGTCTGCAGCTCCGGGTAGATCTCGGTCTCGCGCGGCGCAAACACCACGTCGACGCCGATTTCCTTCATCATGTCGGAATCGGCCTGCAGCGTGCGCGGGTAACGCTCGAAGTCCTCTTTCGGTCCGAACTGGAGCCGGTTGACGAAGATGCTCACGACGGTGCACGCGGCGCGCTGCTTCGCGAGCCGCATGAGCTGGATGTGGCCCTCGTGGAGATTGCCCATGGTCGGGACGAAAACGTTGTCGGGTTCGCGCCGCAGCCGCTCGCGCAAATCCCTCACCGAAGTGATGATGTCCACCGGCCGTCCTAGAAGCTGTGTTCTTCGGCGGGGAAACTGCCGTCTCTGACCGCACGCACGTAGCGTTCGGCCGCATCGGCGATGTTGGAAGCCCCCTTCATGAAGTTCCTCACGAAGCGCGCCTTTTTTCCCGGAAATACGTCGAGCATGTCGTGCAGCACCAGCACCTGGCCCGAGCAGCCGGAGCCGGCGCCGATGCCGATCGTGGGAATGCGCAGGCGTTGCGTGACTTGCTCGCCGAGCTTGGCCGGTATGGCCTCGAGCACCAACAGCCCGGCGCCCGCCGCTTCGAGTTCCAGCGCGTCCCCAAGCAGTTTCTGCTCGGCGTCCTCGCCCTTGCCCTGTACGCGGTAGCCGCCGAACTGGTGCACCGACTGCGGCGTTAGGCCGAGATGGCCGCACACCGGCACGCCCCGCTGGGTGAGAAATCGCACCGTCTCGGCGAGCTCCGTGCCGCCTTCGAGCTTGACCATCTGCGCGCCCGCGGCCATCAGCTCGGCCGAGCTGCGGAAGGCCTGCTGCGGAGATTCCTGATAACTGCCGAAGGGCAGATCGGTGATCAGAAAGGCGCGTTTGCTGCCGCGCGCGACGCAGCGCGTGTGATAGGCCATGTCGGCGAGCGTCACGGGTAGCGTCGTATCGTGCCCCTGGAGGACCATGCCGAGCGAATCGCCTACGAGCAGGCTGTCGAGGCCGGCCGCGTCGAGCATCGCGGCGAAGCTCGCGTCGTAGCAGGTGAGTACCGCTATTTTCATGCCATCGTCGCGCAGCTTCTGCAACGCCTTGATGGTCAGTCGGGTCATCCTATTCTCCCCAGTTGAAGAACTCGCGGTTGCCGCGCATCGCGCCGAGGCGTTCGATAAGCAGATCGAGGTCGCGTTCCTCGCTCGCGAAGTTGAGCTTCTCGGAATTGACGACCAAGACGGGGCTCGCGCTGAAATGATAAAAAAAACGGGTGTAACTGTCCGAGAGCAAGGCGAGGTACTCCGCGCTGATCAGCCTTTCGAATTCTACGCCGCGACGGCGCACGCGTTCGTAGAGCGTCGCCGGCTGCGCCTGCAGATAGATCACGAGGTCGGGACGGGGCGCCTGGGGCTTGAGCGAATCGAAGATCTGCTGGTACAGATGCAGCTCGTCGCCCGAGAGCGTCAGGCGCGCAAACAGCGGGTCCTTATCTAGGAGGAAGTCGCACACGGTGACCCGGTTGAAGAGGTCCATCTGCGCGATTTCCCGCAGCTGGGCAATCCGCTGGAAAAGGAAAAACAGCTGCGTCGGCAGGGCAAAGCGCGGCATGTCCTCATAAAAGCGCGGCAGGAACGGATTCTGCTCGGGACGCTCCAGGACCAGGTTCGAGCGCAGCCGCCCGGCGAGGCGCCTGGCGAGGCTGGTCTTGCCGACGCCGATCGGTCCTTCGACGACGACATAGTGATACTTGGAAAGCGGCACGGGGTTGGCGGGGCTCCTGACAAACGGCGCTCATGATACACGCCGGCGCTTGACCCGCTTGGTGCGCCCAGCGCATGATTGGCCGTAACGCCCGTTGCGGAGCGTCCGAAAAGCGCGGCGCCGGCAACGGGTGGATTGAATTTCCTATCACTCGCGCAGCTCCGTGACTAGGTTGCCGAAGTGGTCCGCGTAGATGAACTCGGCGAGATCGTCCGTGCCGAAGCTGGCGGCTAGCCCGGCCTTCTTCAGTTTCGGCGTTTTCCGGTCGCCGCGCGAGCATGCCGGTGACCGGGGCGAACAGTCAGCGCCCGTGGAAAGAATCGGACAGGGCCTGCGGGCCGCTGAAGACCAACCAGCATTCGGAGCACGAAGACCATGACCCTGGATCTCGGGACCGCACTTGGGTTGCTTGGGGTGGGTTTTTGTCTCGCGAGTTTTGCCGTGAAGCGCATGGTTCCCTTGCGGACTCTCGCCATAGTGGGCAATGTTTGCTTCGTCGCCTATGGACTTGTCGAGTCGCTGCTGCCTTCGCTCGCGCTCAATCTTGTCCTGCTGCCGCTGAACGCGGCTCGACTTTGGGAAATAGAAAAACTGTCGAAAGAGATTGCGCGAGCCACCCAGGACTCACCCGTCTCGCAATGGCTGCTGCCGCACATGCGTCATCGTTCGTTCAAGGCAGGCGAGGTCCTGTTTCGCCGGGGAGAGGCAGCCGACAGACTCTTCTACGTTGCGAAGGGTGACCTCAGGATGGGGGAAATCGGCCAACGGGTCGGCCCCGGCGAGCTCATCGGCGAAATCGGTCTCTTTTCCCCGGAAAGGAAGCGCACGCAGACCATCGTGTGCGAGACGGACAGCGAACTCTATGACATGACGGATGAAATGATCTTCCAGCTGTATTATCAGAATCCAAAACTGGGTTTCTTCCTCATGCGGCTGGTCGCAGAACGCCTGCTCAAGGATGTGCACAGGCGCGACGGCGAACCGGCGACCGCATGATGATTTGCTGCGAGCGACAGGTGGAAAAAGGGGCGACCATGTATCGCGTTTTGGCTTTCGGATTGTCCGTGCTGTTGAGCGGATGCGGAGCTTCTTCCGCAGTGATCAAGTCGGAATCCCTGGACTTCGGTGAAGTCATCGAGGACACGACCAACAAGCTGCTGGTCATGAATGTTCTGCGCGCACGGGACAAGGCGCCGCTGCATTTTTCCGATATCCCCGTGATTCGCGAATCGATGCAGCAATCAGGTTCCCTGGGGTTCTTGAATCTCTTGGGCGATCTGCGCAGCACCACGCTTCGCGACACCAGGTCCGGCGGCCTGACTTTTCAGATCACGCCTTCCTTCGACATCAACCATCTCCATTCGAAAGAGTTCATCACGGGGATAACATCGCCCATCGATCCGAAGATCGTGAAGTACTGGCTGGATCGAGGCCTCGACCGGCGCCTGGTCCTGCTCCTGTTCTTTTCCGCCGTGGAAATCGTCGAGACCCGATCGGCGGCGGGTCCGATCAGCATCATCAGGATCGCGAACTCGCCGAGGGAAGCGGCGGACATCATCAGGAAGAGAGTGAAGGCGTTCGGCGGGCCAGACGAGCTGCGCTGCGATACGCAGTCCGACTTCGAGCGCTACTTGAAGCTGCTCAATAAGCTGAAGACGTTCTTCGCCAACACGTACAGAGAGCGCCGCCTGCTCGTCGCGGGCTTGAACCTGGCGGGAGACAAGGACAGCAACAGCGTTCGCGCCATAGCCCAGCTGGACCTGGCAAAGGTTCAGCTGGTCTACGACAGGGAGCGGGCCACGCACAGCCTGTACTCATTGTCGAACGAACAGAAAGTCGCGTTCTGTTTCTACGACGATGCCCAGTTCGCCGAGCCTTCATCCGCGCTGTTCGAGTTCATCGAGTCGGGCCGGACATCGGGAAGCAACAAGAGGAACTGTTTTCAATCCGTTGTGGACATCGGACCGGAAGATGCGGGGCTGAGGGCGGTCATCCCGTCGCCGATATTTTTCTCGGGGGCGGCTGCTGCAAACGAGGCGTCCC
>Ga0137451_1000750_pt1 | contig 9950 bp, 5 predicted proteins | sample EasRivERMGT500_2_FD_102336 | JGI IMG/M metagenome (GOLD analysis project Ga0137451, IMG submission 102336) | Soil microbial communities from meander-bound floodplain in the East River, Colorado, USA - East River MetaG ERMGT500_2 | ecosystem: Environmental > Terrestrial > Soil > Floodplain ...
GGCCATCGCAGAGTGCACCGCCTGCGCCACGATGCTCTCCTGCGCCTTGAAGCGCTGGTCCTCGGCGGCGTCGGCGGTGAGCACCGAGGAGTTCTCCTCGAGCACCGCGCGCAGGATCGCGCGCGAGAGCATGAGCGGCTTGTCGGTGGCGCCCGCCCGGATGCGCGCCGCCACCTGCACGGGCGGAGCGTCCTTCTTCTCCTGGATCAGCACGACGTAGCGCGAAGCGGGCACCGCCTGCGCCACGATCTCGAGGATCTGGTCGCAGGTGTCCTTGAGCGGGCGCGGCAGCACCAGCAGCTGTCCGGCCTGGGAGAGCAGGCGCACGAGCGAAGTTGCGCTCGCAGAGCTCAGCGCGCGGCGCTCGAGCACCTGGTCGATGTGGATGCGGTGCGACGATCCCACCGCGCGCTCGTCGAGCTCCAGCGGCGGCTGCGGCCGCGTCGCGCTCGCCACCAGCGCGACGTGCCCGATCTCCACCTGGTCGCCGGGCTTGAGCGGGAGCGCCTCGTGCGCGTCCACGCCGTTCACGCGCGTGCCGTTGCGGCTGCCGAGGTCGCGGATCAGGACGTGGCCGCCGTCCACGGTGATCTCGGCGTGCTCCTTGGAGACGGTGAAGTCCCCGAGCTGCAGCTCGTTGCGGGACGAGCGGCCGACCGTGAGCCGCGGGCGATCGAGCGGCCAGACGATGAATTGCCCGCCGGGGGAACCCGAGAGGTAGAGGGTCATGGTTGAAGCGATCATTCTACAGCAACGTCGCCCCGCCCAGGGATCAGGGCGTTCCTGCCATGCTGACAGCCGCGCGCACCGTCATGACAGGCTGGCGGTCACGGCCAGGCGGCGCGGCCGGCGGCGCGACCACCTCCGCGCGCGACAACGACTTCAGCCGGCGCCGCCGTGGCTCGCAAAATGCAGTGCTTCGCACACGGCGCCGAAGGCCAGAGGGTCGAAGGCTCTGGAGGTGGCGCCATGCCACGGGAGCGGACCCGATGCCCACGACGAACGTGAAGGAAGCACTCGAGTATCACCGGGGAGGAAGACCCGGGAAGATCGAAGTCGTCTCCACCAAGCCCTGCGTCACCCAGAAGGACCTCGCGATGGCCTACACGCCCGGCGTCGCTGAGCCCTGCCGCGTGATCGAGAAGGATCCCGAGGCGGCCTACGAATACACAGCCAAGGGCAACCTGGTGGCGGTGGTCACGAACGGCACGGCGGTGCTGGGGCTGGGCAACATCGGCGCGCTGGCGGGGAAGCCCGTCATGGAGGGAAAAGGCGTCCTGTTCAAGAGATTCGCCGACGTCGACGTGTTCGACATCGAGATCAACTCCACCGATCCGGACGAGATCGTCACGGTCTGCCGTCTCCTCGAGCCCACCTTCGGCGGCATCAACCTCGAGGACATCAAGGCGCCCGAGTGCTTCTACATCGAGCAGAAGCTCCAGTCGCTGGTCTCGATCCCGGTGTTCCACGACGACCAGCACGGCACAGCGATCATCACCAGCGCCGCACTGCTCAACGCGCTCGAGGTGGCGGAGAAGAACCTGCGCGACGTGCGGATCGTGATCATCGGCGCGGGTGCTGCCGGCATCGCGTCCGCGAAGCTCTTCCTCAAGCTCGGCATCCGGCGCGAGCAGATCGTGCTGTGCGACCGCAAGGGCGTCGTCTACAAGGGACGCACCGAGGACATGAATCCCTACAAGGCCGAGTTCGCCTCCGACACGCCCGCCCGCACGCTGGCCGAGGCCCTGCGCGGCGCGGACGTCATGCTCGGGCTGTCGTCCGCCAACCTGGTCACCCAGGACATGGTGCGGTCCATGGCGAAGCGCCCGATCCTGTTCGCATGCGCCAACCCGGATCCGGAGATCAGCTACCCCGACGCCAAGGCGGCGCGGCCCGACATCCTGATGGCCACGGGGCGCTCGGACTATCCCAACCAGGTGAACAACGTGCTGGGATTCCCCTTCCTGTTCCGCGGCGCGCTCGACGTGCGCGCGCGGGTGTTCAACGACGAGATGAAGCTCGCCGCCGTGCGGGCGCTGGCCGATCTGGCGAAGGAGGACGTCCCCGACGTGGTCGCGCGCGCCTACGGCGTCGAGACCTTCCACTTCGGCCCCGACTACCTGATTCCCAAGCCCTTCGATCCGCGCGTGCTGCTGTGGGTGGCGCCCGCGGTCGCGAAGGCCGCGATGGACTCGGGCGTGGCGCGGATCTCGGTCGATCTCGACGAGTACCGCGAGCGGCTGGAGGCGCGGCTCGGCAAGTCGCGCGAGATCAGCCGCAACCTGATCCAGCGCGCCAAGCGCGCGCCGAAGCGGATCGTGTTCCCGGAGGGGAGCCATCCCCGCATCGTGCGCGTGGCGGCCCACCTGGTCGAGGAGGGCATCGCGCGGCCGATCCTGCTCGGGAAGACCGGCGAGATCCTGCAGACGGCGGAGCGCCTCGACATCCCGCTCGATGGGATCGAGCTGATCCGCCCGCGCGAGCACCCGAAGCGCAAGGCCTACGTGCAGGAGCTCTACCGGCTGCGGCAGCGCAAGGGTCTGACGCTCCCGGACGCCGACTTCCTGATGCGCAACTACAACTACTTCGGGACCATGATGGTGCACATGGGGGACGCGGAGGGCCTGGTGTCGGGCGTCGCCCAGCACTACCCGGAGACGATCCGGCCCGCGCTCCAGATCATCGGGCCGCGGCCCGGCCTCACCCGCGTGTGCGGCGTCTACTGCGTGATCGCGCGCAAGAAGTGCTACTTCTTCGCCGACACGACGGTGAACATCCAGCCCGATGCCGCCGACCTGGCGCAGATCGCGATCCTGGCGGCGGGCGTTGCGCGCGAGTTCGGCTTCGAGCCGCGCATCGCCATGCTGTCGTTCTCGAGCTTCGGCTCGGTGCAGCACGAGGCGGTGGCGAGGGTCCGCGAGGCGGTGGAGATCGTGAGGGCGCGCGCCCCGCAGCTCGTCATCGAGGGCGAGATGCAGCTCGAGCCAGCGATCGATCCCGAGATCGCGCAGCAGCTCTTCCCGTTCAGCAGGATCCGCGGCGACGCGAACGTGCTGATCTTCCCCGACCTCCAGTCGGGCAACCTGGGCTACAAGCTGATCCAGCGGCTGGGCGGCGCCGAGACCATCGGTCCCATCCTCGCGGGACTCAAGCAGCCGGTGCACGTGGTCTCGCAGACCTCCGACGACAACGAGGTCATCAACATGACCGCGATCGCCGTGGTCGAGGCCCAGACGCGCGAGGGCGAGGGGCTGAGGCCGGCGGTCGAGCCGATCCTGGTGGAAGGCCTGGTGTGACGATGGACGTCGGCATCCTGAAGGAAACCTACGTCGGCGAGACCCGCGCTCCGCTCATCCCGTTCGCGGTCGGGGAGCTGATCAAGCAGGGCAACCGCGTCGTGATCGAGCGCAACGCGGGCACGGCCTCCGGGTTCGCGGATGAGGCCTACCGCGAGCTGGGCGCCACGATCGCCTACTCCGCGGAGGAGGTGATCGGGCGCTCGCGGCTGGTGCTCAAGGTGGTTCCACCTTCACCTGAGGAGTGCCGGAAGCTGGAGGAAGGGCAGGTGCTGTTCTCCTTCCTGCAGCTTTCACACGCCACGCGGCGCCAGCTCGAATTCTTCATCGACCGGCGGATCACGGCGATCGGCTTCGAGGCCATCGAGGAGCCGGACGGCGACCGCCCGGTGCTCACCGCCATGAGCGAGATCGCCGGGAAGCTGTCGATCTCGATCGCCGCGCACTACCTGCAGGCGCCGCGCGGGGGACGGGGCACCCTGCTCCACGGCATCCCCGGAGTCCCCGCGGGCGTGGTCGTCGTGCTCGGCGCTGGCGTGGTCGGCACGCACGCCGCGCTGACCGCGGACGCGGTGGGCGCCAAGGTCATCGTGCTCGACCGCGACGTGTCGCGGCTCCGCAGGCTCGACGAGCGGGCCGGGGGGCGGGTCGTTACCGCCACCGCCAGCCCCTACAACATCCACCGCTTCATCCCGATCGCCGACGTGCTGATCGGCGCGGTGCTCATCCAGCTCGAGGCCACGCCCCTCGTGCTCGACGAGACCCTGATCCGCAAGATGAAGCCGCGCTCGGTATTCCTCGACGTCTCGATCGACCAGGGCGGCTGCTCGACGACGTCGCGGCCCACGAACATCATCGACCAGGTCTACGTTCGCGAGGGCGTCACCCACTTCTGCGTGCCCAACATCCCGGCGCTCGTGCCGCGGACGGCGACCGTCGCGCTCTCGAACATCCTCCTGCCGTACGTCTCCGAGCTGGCGCGCGCCGGGCCCGAGCGGACGCTGCGCGGGAATCCCACGCTCGGGCGCGGGTTCTACACGCACGCCGGCCGCTGCATGAAGAAGAAGATCGCGGCGGCGCTGGACCTGCCGTTCGGTGAAGCTGAAAGCGAGTGGACGCATGAATACGCCGGGTGAGGTCATGACACTTCCTCCGCCCGCGGCGGAACTCGCGGGCCCGCGCGCCGGCTCCGCAGTCCGGACCCAGTTCCACGACAAGCTGGTGACGGCGGAGCATGCGCTCGCGGCGGTGCGCTCCGGCGACTCGGTCTACGTGCATCCGGGCTGCGCGGCCCCCCAGCGGCTGCTCGACGCGCTGGTCGCGCGCCGCGCGTCGCTCGAGAACGTCCGCGTCGTCCACCTCCTGTGCCTGAGCGAGGCCGACTACGTGAAGCCCGGCATGGAGCGCCATTTCCGTCACGTCTCGCTCTTCACCGGCAAGAACGTGAGAGACGCGATCAACGAGGGCCGCGCCGACTACGTGCCGGTCTTCCTCTCCGAGATCCCACGGCTCTTCCGGAGCCGGAAGGTGCCGCTGGACGTCGCCCTGATCCACGTCTCGCCGCCCGACGAGCACGGCTTCTGCAGCTTCGGCGTCGGGGTCGAGTGCACCCAGGCGGCGGCCGAGATGGCGCGGGTCGTGATCGCCCAGGTCAATCCCAACATGCCCCGCGTGCTGGGCGACAACTTCATCCACATCCGCAAGGTCAGCTACTTCGTCGAGGCCGACGATCCGATCCTCGAGCTGCCGCGCGTCCGGATGTCGCCGGCGTTCGAGGACATCGGCCGCAACGTCGCCTCCCTGATCGAGGACGGCGCAACGCTGCAGCTCGGGATCGGAGGGATCCCGGACGCGGTCCTGCACTTCCTGCGGGACCGGAAGCACCTGGGCGTGCACACCGAGATGTTCTCGGACGGCATGGTGGAGCTGGTCGAGCGCGGGGTCGTCACGAACGAGCGCAAGACCCTGCACCCGGGCAAGATGATCGCCTCGTTCGTGCTCGGCGGCCGGCCGCTGTTCGAGTTCATCCACAACAACCCGATCGTGGAGTTCCATCCCAGCGATTACGTGAACGACCCGTTCATCATCGCCCAGAACGAGCGGATGGTGGCGGTCAACTCCGCGATCCAGGTGGACCTCACCGGCCAGGTGTGCTCGGACTCGATCGGCGACTCGGTCTACTCCGGCTTCGGCGGCCAGGTGGACTTCGTGCGCGGCGCATCGCGAGCCAAGGAGGGGAAGGCGGTGATCGCGCTGCTCGCGACCGCGAAGGACGGCGAGGTGTCCCGCGTCTCCACCTACCTCGACGAGGGCGCGGGCGTCGTGACCTCGCGGGCCGATGTGCACTACGTGGTCACGGAGCACGGGATCGCGGATCTCCACGGACGGACGCTGCGCGAGCGTGCGAAGGCGCTCATCGCGATCGCCGATCCTAGATTCCGCGACGAGTTGGAAGAGGGAGCGAGGAAGCGGCGGCTGATGTAGCTCCGGCCGATCCGCGATCGACCTCCCTGAGAGCGTCACGGTCCGGCGCGAGCGCCCAGCGCCTGCGTCGCGGCCATCTCCGGTCGGCCCGGCGGTGGAGGGCCGGATCGTGAAGCAGGGCGCTCGCAGCTTAATCCAGGATCACGATCTTCCCCTTGTGAAGCCTCCGGCCCTGCGTCAGCCGTACGAGATAGACGCCCGGTCCGAGATCGCGTGCCGATCCAATCGGGGCCACGGCCCACCCAGGACCGACGTCGTCGAGTCGTTGACAACGGCGTCGCCGCCCGGCCACGTCGAAGAGCTCCAGCACGGCGGGCCCTGAACCGTCGATCCAGGCCGTCAGCTCGAGCCCCGACGGGCCCGATCGGACGGCCAAGCTCCTGTTGGATTCCAGCGCCGGTCCGACATCCGCGCCGTCCGGCGATCGCGGGCTGCCCGCTGCAGACCGACAAGACCTGGCGAGCCACCGCACGTGGTCGGAGCCTCGGAAGCGTCGCCCGGTCCTTGTCTCGCCCTCCAGGACGACGGTCGTGTCTCCGGGGAGGAGATTCAGGTCGGCCGATCTCATCCACACGACCACGTCGGTGAAGCCATCCCGGTTCAAATCCCTCGCGTGCCCCGGGCCGCGTCCGTCCCGCTCGTCGTCCCGCGCACGGACCCCGGGCGCATGGATCGTGGCGGGGTCCACCATCTCCGCGTCGAACCGGGCGGATCCGAGAATGGCGATGCGGTTCCTGCCGCGAGCCTCCGGGTTCACGACGTTCTCCACGCTGCCCGGTTCGAAATCGATCTCGACAGGCTCGAGGGGTCGATCCCAACGCAGCGCCCAGGCTCCATTGCCATTGAAGAACACCGCCTGGTCGTTTACGTGGTCGTAGATTCCGCTGTGCATCCACATGGATGGCGGCGCGTCATCCTGCGGGAGGAGATGGGTCCACGTCATCGGCTCGCCGAGCGACAGCGCGTCGGCGGTTCTGTCGAATTGGATCACCATACGGTCGCGATCGGGATCGTAGATGGCGGCATGGCCGGTGCCGACCGGGCGGGCGCCGCCGACGTTCTCTTCGGACCAGGCGGGGGGGCCGTCGAGCGTGAGCACCCAGACATCGTCCCTGGTCCCCACTTCCTTGGCTCCACCGTGAACGATCATGCGTTTGCGCCTCGGATCGTAGATCGCGACCGCCTCGGACCTCTCCCGCGGCCTGGTCCCCGACGGCTCGAGCCGGACCCATCGAGGCCTGCCCCCCAGCGAGAGAGTCCACACGTCGTTCAGGAAGTCCTCGTAACGAGGTCCGGTCTGGCCACCGAACACGATCATGCGGTCGCCGTCGGGATCGTAGATCGCCGTGTGGCCACGACGAGCGGGAGGTGGCTCGCCGTCGGTGTCCAGCCGAGTCCAGGCGGGCGGGCCCACGAGCGCCAGCGACCACGTGTCGTTGAAATGGACGATGTCATCGGATCCCCCGAAGACGATCATCCGTCTCCGGAGAGGATCGTGGATGCACGAATGCGCATAGCGGCCGGCCGGAGGCGTGCCGCTGCTCGCGACCGCTTCCCACCACGCGCCCTCCTCCATGGAGAGCGACCACACGCCGTTCAGGTAGGCGTAGTCGCGGAGCACGCCGCCGTTGTAGCCACCGAACGAGATCATCCGCCCGGCGACGGGATCGTAGATGGAATCGTGCCCGTACCAGATCGGCGGGACCGCGCCCGGCGGGCTCAGCACGGTCCAGGCGGCGGGTTCGTCGCGCAGCGAGAGAGCCGTGCTGTGGGTCCCGGCCGTCACGACGATCCGATCCATCACCGGGTCGAGGATGGTGGTGTGGCCCGGGAGGACGTAGGGCATCGTCCCCAGCGTGGGAACCTCTCTCCACACCGCCCCCGCAGACAGGCTCAGGGACCAGACGTCATTGACGGTCCAGTAGATCCCCCGCTCCGCATCGATGCCGGTACCGCCGAGGATGATCATCTGCTGTCGATGGGGATCGTAGACGGCCGTGTGGCCGACTCGGCCCGCGGGAAGGGCGCCGGACGGGTGGACTTGCGACCAGCGCGTACCGCCGCTCAGCTCGAGCTGCCAGACGTCGCGGAAGGACTGTCCCATGTAGGGGGGCTCCAAGGTTCGGTCGGCGAACCCGGAGAAGATGAGCACCCGATCCTCCGCCTGATCGTAGACGGCGGTGTGAAACGCGCGCGCAGGGGGTCTGGGCCCCAGGGGTGATAGCTTGCGCCAGGCGACGGGCGATCCCAGCGTCAGCTCCCACAGGTCATCGTAGTTCTGGTAGAACCCGTGTGGCGGGGCGTCGAAATACTGCGAGCCGCCCCACATCACCAGCCGGTTTCGTCGAACATCCAGGATGAATGACTGCCCGTAGCGCGGACTGGGCGGGGCCCCCTCGGGGAGCAACTGTTCCCACGTGGGCTCCCCGGAGAGGTCGAGAGCCCACACATCGAGCGGGAGCGGGGGACGCGAATTGCGGCCCGCGACGATCATTCGATCCCGGAGCGGATCGTAGAACACCGCCGGATCCTCCCGGGGCGCCGGCGGAATCCCCGCGATCTGCAGCCGGGTCCATCGGGGCGAACCGACGAGAGACAGCGACCACACGTCGTTCTGGGGGACGCCGGCCCGGCCGCCAAACATCAGGATTCGGCCGCGCGGCGGGTCGTAGATCATCCCGTGGTGGAGGCGCGAAGGATTGGCAAGCAGTCTCCAGGTACCCGACAGAGGATCGGGGTCGGCCTGAGCTTCGGAGCGCCCGGGGGAGCAGGGCAGTGCAGCCTCGCGACGTGGACTTCCAGATTCGTACGGTATGAGTGCGTGGGGGAATGCACCGTCGCGTATCGAAAGCGTCGTGTCTCGGAGGAGCTGGTGGACGGGTTCCAGCCGATCGACCTGGACAGCCCCGGGTGCGCGCGCGGAGGGAGCCGGAAGGCAGGGCTGCGGCCAGAGCAGCATGAGCGCCGCGAACTGCGGGCCGAAACCAGGGGGAACGCGCGACATCCGACCCTCGCAAGACGACCCGGCAGGCCTCGAAGTGCGATGGAGTGCCATCCAGTTTCGACGCACCGCCGGATCGGCGACTGACCTCGGGAGCGTACTCCCGGGGAGGCATGCCGTCCAGGGATAGAAGCGGTGGAGCCAGGTCGCGTCCCCGGCCGCGGCCGGCGCGCCCGACCCGCCGGTGGCGGAGGAAGCGCCCTCGCCCCAACCCGCGGCCAGACGGTGGAGCCGCAGCAGGCGGGGGGAGGGAAGAGTGTGTTGTCGAGGACGGGAGCGAGGCTCGTCGCGCCCAGTGCCGAGGCCGCCGCGAGCGATCCCGCGAGCAGGATGGCGAAGGTCACGCTCCACCGGTGGCGGAGCCATTGACTTCGCGTGGAAGACAGCATCCTCGCACTCCCATTCGCCGGCGCATGCTGTCCCTCTGCCCGGGCCCTGGTGGGGGAGGTCCCGGGCTGTGCCGCCGGCCCGGGAGGCCTGCCAGAAAGCGGCGACTGCTGACGCATTGGCTGACGAGCCGCCGGTCCCGCGAGCACATCGCATCCGGGCGTTGCGGAGTCCCTAGCGCAGCTTCGCCTCGATGCCCGCCACCACGCTCATCACCAGCTTCGCCTCGAGCAGCTGGCGGGGCGGAATGCGTGTCAGGTCGCGGTCCCAGACCACGAGGTCGGCGCGGGTGCCGGGCGCGAGACGCCCGACCTCCTCCTCGGCCGCGGCCGCGAACGCCGCGTCGCTGGTGAAGGCGCGCAGCGCTTCGAAGACGTCGAGCTTCTCCGCCGGGCGGAACCCGCCGGGCGGCGTGCCGTCCACGGCCTGCGTGGTCACGGCCGCGAAGAGGCCGAGTCGCGGGTCGGCCGACTCCACCGGGAAGTCGGAGCCGAACGCGAGCTTGGCACCCGCGTCCAGCAGCCTGCGCCACGCGTAGGCGCCCTCGATGCGTTCGGGCCCCAGACGCTGCGGCGCCCACGGCATGTCGCTGGTGCAATGGGTGGGCTGCATCGAGGCGATCACGCCGTCGTGCGCGAGACGCGGGATGTCGTCGAGCGCCAGTACCTGGGCGTGCTCGATGCGGAAGCGCTTTTCGCGCAGGATGCTGTCGGCCCCCGCGGCCCGCTCGTAGGCCTCGAGCGTCAGGCGGTTGCCGCGATCGCCGATCGCGTGGGTGCACA
>Ga0137451_1000753_pt1 | contig 9928 bp, 10 predicted proteins | sample EasRivERMGT500_2_FD_102336 | JGI IMG/M metagenome (GOLD analysis project Ga0137451, IMG submission 102336) | Soil microbial communities from meander-bound floodplain in the East River, Colorado, USA - East River MetaG ERMGT500_2 | ecosystem: Environmental > Terrestrial > Soil > Floodplain ...
AGCTCGGCGCATGGCACATCATGGCGCTCATTTTCATGTCCTTTGTGTTCGGATGGCTGGTCGGCATGGGCCTGCCGCCGACGGCGACCTACATCATCGGCGCGGTCGTCATCGTGGGTCCCCTGACCAAGCTCGGCGTCAATCCCTGGGTCGCGCATTTCTTCGTCTTCCTGATTTCAGTCTGGGGCGAGCTGTCGCCGCCGACCTCTTTGACGGCCGCCATTTCCGCGCGCATCGCCGAAGCCTCGTTCATGAAAACAATGTGGGAGGCGTTGAGAATCTGCCTGCCGATCACGCTCATGACATTCGCCATATTCTCGCGATCCGAAATGGTGGTAACCCCCGGCTGGATACAGGTCGCGACTACGCTGGTCGTGACGATCGGCACGTGCGGGACTGCCCTCGGAATGTTCGGGCGGCTCGTCGAGAATCCGGCCGCAGACTACCTGCTGCGAGCGGCGCTTATCCTCGTGTCCTTCGTTGCATTGTTCTACCCCGACGACATCGTTTCAGCGGCCACCGCCGCGGTTGTGCTGGCTGTGACAATCTTCGGCGTCCTGCGCCACCTAAAGGTGGCTCCCCCGAAGCACGGGCTGAAACCCGAGCCCGCAATCTAGACCGGCGCGGCTGTTGACGCCTGGCAGCGGTTCTCGCGAAGCCGGCAGCCCCGCCTTACTCTGTTGGACTGCGGCAGCACGCCGCTTCCGCCCATCGGGATAGGGCGCGGCGGATATCGTGGAAACCTTGACGCTTCCTGCCCGTTCATATACGTTGCCCAGCAATAAGACGGAATCTGACGGTTCAGCATCCGTACCAATATAGGAGGAGGCCATGGAACATGACCAATTGAATCGATTTGGCGCGTCAACCGCCGCCGCGGTTTTCGTGGCTGCTCTCGCCGCCACCTTGGGAGCCCCCCAACCGGCGCAGGCGCAGGACCAGCCGAAACGCGTCATTCTGCGCTTCGCCGCCGATTTCCCACCGCCTCCGCACCCGGCAGGCCTCGCGATGAAGTACCTCGCCGACCGCCTGCCGCAGGTGATCCCCGGCAGCGAGGCGCGCCTCTATTACGCCGGTGCGCTCTACACCGTTCCCGAGGCCTTCGAGGCGATGCGCCAGGGTAACCTCGAGATGACCTGGATGCAGGTCGGCAAGGCGGCGCCGGTTGACCCGTACATGATGACTCTGGTCGGGCCGGGCGTGCTGACCACCGTCGGCGCGGTCGATTCGCTGGAGAAGACGAAGACCTTCCAGTTTCTGGTGGACCGGCTCGAAAAGAAGCAGCTCATCAAGGTGTTCGGCGTCGGGCACATGAGTTTCGGCATGGGTGTCGGCGGCAAGAAGCGCTACGTCAAGCCCGAAGACTTCAACGGCAAGAAGGTGCGCAGCATGGGGCCGGTCGAGAACGCCTCGCTCGAAGCCTGGAAGGCGTCCCCGGTCGTGATGGGATTCGGTGAAGTTCCGAATGCGATGGAATCCGGCGTGATCGATGGGCTGATGACCAGCCTCGGCGGCTGGAACAGCATGCGCGAGCAGGCGCCTTACTACACGATGGGCGGCGCCGGCACCTTCGTGGGCGATTACTACATGGTGAGCGCGAGCCGGCGCTGGTGGGACCGGCTGAGCCCGGCGACCCGGAACGCGCTGGACGGGTTGATCAAGGAAACGATCCAGGTGCAGAAGGAATTCAACTGGTGCTTCGACAAGATGGCCTACGACAAGTACGGGACCAAGGACCCGTCGAAACCGGGCGTGTACTGGATGAACCCGCAAGAGGTCTCGGCCATGGTGAATGCGATGGGCGATGCGACCAGCCGTTACGTTAAGAGCAAAACGCCGGCGGAGGCAGGCCCCTTGGTAGACTCGTTCGTCAAGGAAGGCCGCGAGCTTTCCAGGCAGCACCCGGCCGGTTCGTCGTGGATCGAGAAGGTCGATTGCTCGAAGCACGCTTCGAAGATCGTGATCAAATAACGCGCTGGGGCGAGGTTTCGGGCGCGTGGAAAAGGCTTACGCCCTCTGGCGTGCGTTCCAGGACCGGGTCCTGGGACGCGTCGCCGCGCTCCTGCTGCTCGGCTGCACGCTGCTCGCCCTGCTCGAGATCTTCCGCCGCTACATACTTGGCGTGTCCTTCCCGTGGCAGCAGGACGCCGTCACCTTTTTCATCCTGAGCGGCGTCTATCTCTACTTCAGCATCTCGCAGCGCCATAACGATCACCTCAACGTCGCGGTGTTGCCCGAGGTGTTGGCGGTACTCGGGCCGCGCGCGCGCCGCGCGGCCGAGGTCATCAAGGTCGTCGCCCAGACCATTTCCTTTCTGTTCCTCATTGCCGTGGTGTGGTGGGGCATCCCGGAAGTCCGCGACAGCCTGAAGTACGAATCCCGCACGGAAAGCCTCGCATTCCCGATGTGGCCGTTCCTGGCGGTGCTGCTGGCCGGGTTCGCGTTCATGGTCGTCACGCTGTTCTTCCAGATCTACCGCGGCATTCAGAAGCTGCGCGGCGTAAGCGTTATCGAGGAACCGTCAGAACTAAAAGACGTTGCGCTGGAGTGATGCGCTGATCCGAAAGGGGAGGGGATGTACATCACGGGAATCGTAGCCCTCGTGCTGCTCGTGCTGAGCGTGCCGATCGGCATCGCGCTCAGCGCCTCGAGTGCGGCTTTCATCCTGGTGGATCCGCTGCTCGAGCCCGAGGTCATCTTCCGCGCGTTCTTCAATTTCATCAGCCGCTACTCGCTGACGGCGATCCCGCTGTTCATCTTCGCCGGATTTCTGATGGAGCGCACCGGCCTGGTCGGGCAGCTGTTCCGCTTCGCCGACTCGCTGGTCGGATGGATGCCCGGCGGGTTCGGCGTCGCGACGGTGCTCGCGTGCGTCCTGTTCGGGTCGATCTCGGGCTCGAGCGTCGCCATGGCGGCGGCGATGGGCGTTATCGCCATTCCCGAGATGAGAAAGCGCGGCTACCCGGACTGGCTGTCGGGGGGACTGGTAGCCACTGCCGGCGGCATCGCGATGCTGATTCCACCGAGCATCATCCTGCTCATCTACGGCATCGTGACCGAAACGTCGGTGGCGCGCCTGTTTTTTGCCGGCGTCATCCCGGGACTGATGCTCGCTCTCGGCAACATCATCACGGTCATGGGCATCGCATGGTACCTGAAGCTGCCGCGCGGCACGTTTGACCAGCGGCGGATCTGGCCCGAAACCAAGGGTGCGCTGCCGGCGCTCGGCATGCCGGTCGTGATCCTCGGCGGGCTCTATGGCGGGCTGTTCACGCCCACGGAGGCGGCGGCCGCCGCCTGCGGCTATGCCCTGCTGTACGGGCTCATCGTCGGCCGCGGCAAATTCATCAAGCAGCTCCTGCCCGTCGCCGCCCGGTCGTTGAACCTGACCGCGGTGATCCTGTTCCTGATCGGCAGCGTCGGCGTGTTTCAGTTCCTGGCGGCGAACCTGTACTGGCCGCAGAAGATCACCGAGACCATCGTCGGCTGGGGGCTGACGCCGCTCGGCTTCATCTTCGCGTTCATGGGCGTCCTGCTGATACTCGGATGTCTGGTGGATGGCGTCGCGATGGTGCTGCTGACGGTGCCGGTGGTATTTCCGGTTGCGATGGCGCTCAAGATCGACCCGATCCATCTCGGCATCATGATCACGCTCAACGTCGAGACCGGCGTCGTCACGCCCCCGGTCGGCCTCAACCTGTTCGCGGTGAGCGGTACCTCGAAGATCCCCCTGATGCAGATCATGAAGGGCACCATCCCGTTCTTCATCGGCGATCTCACCGTGCTGCTGCTGGTGATCTACTTCCCGGGGCTCGCGACCTGGCTGCCGGATCTGCTCATCACGGATGTTTTCAAATGATTCCGGGCCGCTTGCGCGGCCCGAAATCATCACATAGTGACCAGCACCTGCGGCAGATCCAGCCGCCCTGCGCCTCAAGTCACGAGCAACGAGCAACGAGTCACCGATCCGTCGCTTTTCCGGTGAGCCAAACGCGCTCGATCTGCGGCAGCGCCTGCTCGATCCGCCGCCCGATCTCCTCGTCGGTGAGCGAGCTCAAGGGATGTGCGATTACGACCGCATCGAGTTCCGTCATGCCGAGCGCATCGCGCTGTGTCTCGGCCTCGAGCGCAAACTCGGTCGTGACGATCGCGGCCGTGGGGCGGCCCCGCGACTCCAGCATCACCGTGTCGTGCATACAGCACGACGTGCACGACCCTCAGTCACCGATGGCGGTAAGGACGATGTCGTTGTTGGCGGCGATCTTGGCGAGCAGCTCGGGCGTGGCGGCGAGCGAGAAGCTTTCCTTGCGGTAGTAGTTCACCGCGCCGAACGCGTGCTTCTGCGCGAGCCGGTCGCGCACGCCGCGCAGCAGCTTGTTGGCGTTCCACTTGGTGTTGTCGAGGAGGCCCAATCGCAGGCCTTCCAGTTTCTTCACACGGGGTGCGGTCGCAAGCGGCGCCGCTTCCACCACTCCGCGCGGGTCGTAGACCGGTATCGTTTTCATCATCGTCTCCTCCAGTCGAAAATCCTTCTCAAGAGCGAAAATCCAGTATCAGCCACGGAATCACACGGAAACACACGGAATCAAACGCAGGAACATGACCGCGGGAACGCACGATAAATTTGAATGCAGTGAGAAGCCCGAAGTGATTTGATAGTTTGATTCGTCGACTCTTCTTTTGTCTCGTCCGTGTGCTTCCGTGTGATTCCGTGGCTAGTTTGGTTTTTCCTAGACGGAACAAGTGCCGTCCACGCACTCCGGACCGCCGGCAGGCTGCGCATCGCCGATGCCGCGCAGGACCGGCGCGGACATATGGCCCCAGCCGGGGATGAAGGCGGAGAAGCGCCCGGCCTCGCCGCCGGCAACGAACAGGTGGATGTTGTCGGGACTGGGCACGATCGGCGTGCGCGCATCGGGATCACGCTTGTACCACACCGGCAGATTGCGGTTATAGACCTTGCCGTAACGGCCGTTGCCGTAGAGGTCGCCCCAGCGGTTGCTGGAATGCGCCCACAGGTAATGGCGGATGTCGTGCCGCTTCCAGCCGGACTTGGCGACGGCAGCCGCATGCTCGGGGCCGAGGACCACCGCGCAGTGCCCTGCCGAGACGGCGTTGTTATTGCAGATCGTGCTCATCGCGGAGCAGACGCTGTCGAGTATTCCTTCCGCGTCGTTGGCGAAGTGGTTGGTGATGCTGTGAGGCGGCTCGGCTGCCAGCACGAAGACGGTGGAATCCTCCGCCCGGTAGCCCTTTTCCACGTGATAGGGTGCGAGCGGGCTCGCCTCCTCGTTCTCGGCGATGCAGTAGGTGTACTTCCCGGGGTGGCCGAGCGTACTCTTGTCGAGCAGCCCCGGCCAGCCGCCGCCGACGTTGAGGAGGACCAGCCGCAGCGCGCGGCCGATCGTGGCGTTGGCGCGGTTGCCCGAGCCGAACGTGTTGCAGCCGGCGTTCATGCCGATGGCGCGGCGAATCGGCCCGTTCACCACCAGCAGCGGGCTTGCCATGTGCGTCGTGGCCTGCACGCCGTTCAGGTTGAAACGCGCCTCGCACAGCGCAAGTATTGCCGCCTCGACCACCGGCGCGTATTCGGACCGGCAGCCCGCCATCACCATGTTGATCGCCAGCACTTCGCGCGTGAGGTTGCCCCAGCGCGGCGGCACGCGCGCGAGCAGGCGCTCACCCTCGCCGCCGAGCGCGGTGATGGCAGCCGCGATTTTCTCCGGTGTCGGGGGCACCAGCGGAAGACCGTCGGAGCAGCCGCGCTCGAAATACCACTCGATGAGATCGGTGCCTTCGGGCACCTTCGCCACTGCGGGCGGCGGCGGCGCCGGGATGACGTCGGTTTTTCCCATAGCCCATTATCTCACTCCGGGGCTTCCAACCTGGTGAGGAATTGAGTAAATTGGGGCTCTCAAGGAGGAGGGGCCCCATGAAAATTATATTTGCCGCCGCTGCCACCGTCCTGCTGGCCGCCTGCCAGTCGATGTCTCCCGAACCGCTCCGTGCAACCGCGCAGTTGCAACCGACCAAGGGCAACAAGACCTTCGGCGAGGCGACCTTCGAGCAGGTGGGCGACAAGGTCCGCGTCGTGATATTCGTCCAGGGACTCAAGCCGGGACAGGAGCATGGCCTGCACATCCACGAGGCCGGTGATTGCAGCTCGGGCGACGGCATGAGCGCCAAGGGCCATTTCAATCCCTTCGGCAAGCCGCACGGGCATCACGGCAGCGGCGAGCGCCACGCCGGCGACTTGCCGTCGCTCAAGGCCAACAAGGAGGGACGCGCCAATATTCAGGCCGACCTCGACGTCATCACCTTGGCGCCCGGGCCGGCGAGCATCATCGGCCGCGGCCTCATTGTTCACGCCGACCCCGACGACTACAAGACCCAGCCGACCGGTAACGCCGGCGCGCGCATCGCCTGCGGCGTGATCCAGGCCAGCTGAAAGAGCAGGTGACGATCAAGGGGGACGAATAATGGTGACGATTACAGGTGACGAGAAGCCGTAACCGGATGTACGTCACCCTGCGGCCTCCGATATGTCATCACAAGATCTCGAAGTAATCGCGTCGGCCGCCCCGCGCGCCGCCGGGGGTCACATCCCCGAACAAGTTCGGGGCCCCTGTTCCGCCCCTCGACGCGCCCCGTCACCCGTACCTCGTCACTTGATTATCTTATCGGGAGAAGTCCATGATCGCCATCACCCGCGAGCTCGCCGGATTCGTTGCCGGCCTTTCGTACGATGCGCTGCCGGTTGAAGTGCGTGAGCGCGTCAAGGCGCTTGTCCTCGATCTGGTCGGCATCACGCTGCGCGCCCGCAACGAGGCGGAGTCTACGCCGGCGATGGTTGCCGCCGCAGGCAGCCTCGGCATGAAGGGCGGCGCCTGCACCGTGATCGGCGATGTCACTGGCTACACCCCGCCCGGCGCGGCAATGCTGAACGGCACGCTCGCCCATTCGCTCGATTTCGACGACACTCACGCGCCTGGTTCGCTGCACCCGAGCGCGCCGATCGTCCCGGCTGCCTTCGCCGCCGCCGAAATGGCAGGCGCCGACGGAAGAGCGGCAATCGCCGCCATCGTTGCCGGCTACGAAGTGCAGATCCGCTTGAGCCTCGCGCTCGACCCGGCCGCGCATTACGACCGCGGGTTTCATCCGACCGCGACCTGTGGCGCCTTCGGTGCCGCCGCCGCCGCCGGGCGACTGCTTGGGCTCGATCCTGAGGGCTATGCCAATGCCTTCGGCATCGTGCTCAGCATGTCGGCGGGCTCGATGCAGTACCTGGTGAACGGCGCCTGGACCAAGCGCTCGCACGTCGGCCATGCGGCGATGTGCGGGTTGATCGCGGCCACGCTTGCGCGCGAGGGCTACAAGGGTGCATCCGAGTCGATCGAAGGCAAGTGGGGTTTCCTGCACGCCTATGCGCCCGCCGCCGACGCGGCGAAGGCGGTGGACGGCCTCGGCCGCCGCTGGGAGACGCTCAAGATCGCGGTAAAGCCCTATCCCTCCTGCCGCTATGGCCATGCCCCCATCGACGGCATACTTGCGCTCGCTCGCGAGCACAGCATCAAGCCGGAGGAAGTGCAGGAGGTCACGGTTGGCCTGCCAGATTCAGGATGGAAGCTCATTGGCGACCCCGAGTCCGCCAAGCAGTCGCCGAAATCGGTGGTGGACGGACAATTCTCGATGGCGTTCTGCGCCGCGGTGGCGCTGCGCAGCGGCGGCTTTGCCTGGGACGACTACGCGCGCCATCTCGCTGATCCCACCACGCTGGCGTTGTGCAAGCGGGTAACGACCTGGGTGGATCCCAAGGTCCAGGCTGATTTTCAGAAAGAAATGAGCGGAAGCGTGCGGATCAAGACCACGCGCGGTGCCTTTGAGACCTACGTCCGCGTGCCGAAAGGCGAGCCGGCGAATTTTCTCTCGGCGGCAGAGCTGCGCGCCAAGTTCGATGGGCTCACCGGGCCGTACCTTTCGGGACGCCGGCGCGACGAGCTCGCGGGCGCGCTGCTCGCGCTCGAGCAGGCGAAGGACATCGGCACGTTGCTGCGTTTGACGCGGCCCGACGATGCGAGCGCGCGTCGCGTTGCCTGAATGCCGTGACTCGTCACTCGTTACTCGTTGTTCGTTCGTTCCGCAGGGCCCGCTTCGCGTCCTGACCGATGACAAACCATCGTCACGAATAACGAGCAACGAAAAACGAGGAACGAACAACGAGAAACGGGTCGAAGCATGACCGTCGAGCGCAAGCCAGTTGGTCCGCATCGCTACCGTGAATCCTTCGGCCGCCATTTCGAGGATTTCAAGGTGGGCGACGTCTACGAGCACCGGCCGGGGCGCACGATCTCGGAAGCCGACAACACCTGGTTCACGCTGCTCACCATGAATACTCACCCGCTGCACTTCGACGCCGCCTACGCCGCGAATACCGAGTTCGGGCGGCCCCTGGTGAACAGCTGCCTGACGCTCGCGATGGTCACCGGCATGAGCGTGAGCGATCTCAGCCAAAAGGCGGTCGCCAACCTCGGCTGGGACAAGGTCCGGCTCACGGCGCCGGTGTTCGCCGGCGATACGATTTACGCCGAGTCAGAGGTGCTGGAGGCACGCGAGTCGAAGTCGCGCCCGACGCAGGGTATCGTCACCGTGCGCACCACCGGCAGGAAGGCCGACGGCACGGCGTTCATGAGCTACGAGCGCGCTATCCTTGTGCCCAAACGCGGCCACGCGGTGGACGACTGAGCGTGGGCACCACGTTGCAACCGGCCGCAGACGACGGGCAGGAAGCGCTGATCCTGCAGAGCGTGGACCGCTTCCTCGAGCGGGACGTGCGGCCGGTCGTGCATGCGCTGGAAGCCGCTGACACGTACCCGGCGGAGATCGTCGAGAAACTGAAGACGCTCGGTCTCTTCGGCGCCACCATCGCGCCCGAGTTCGGCGGCCTCGGGCTCCCGGCCGTGACCTACGCGAGGATCGTCGAGCGCATGTCGGCGGTGTGGATGTCGGTCCCGGGATTCTTCAATTCGCATCTCATCATGGCGGCAGCGGTGCAGCGCTTCGGGACCGGGGAGCAGAAGCGCCGCTATCTTCCGCGTTTCGCGAGCGGCGAGCTGCGTGGCGGCCTCGCGTTGACCGAGCCCGATTGCGGCACCGACCTGCAGGCGATCCGCACCCACGCCCGCCGCGAGGGCGATCATTACGTCGTCAACGGCGCCAAGACCTGGATCACCAACAGCGTCGAGGGGCAGATCCTGGCGGTGCTGGTGAAGACCGATCCCCGCGCAGAACCGCCGCACCGGGGCATGAGCCTGCTGCTGATCGAGAAGGGGCCGGGCTTCAAGGTGGCGCGCAAGCTCGAGAAGCTCGGCTACCGCGGCATCGACACGGGCGAGTTCACGTTCGCGGACTGCCGGGTGCCGGCCTCGAACCTGGTCGGGATATCTGAGGGCCGCGGCCTGCAGCAGGTGCTGAACGGGCTCGAGCTCGGGCGCATAAACGTCGCGGCGCGCGGGGCGGGACTCGCGCGCGCATGCCTGGAGGAGTCGCTGCGCTACGCGCAACTGCGCAGGACCTTCGGCAAACCGATCTGCGAGCACCAGGCGATCCAGGTGAAGCTCGCCGACATGGCGACCCGCGTCGAGGCCGCGCGGCTGCTGGTCGAGTCGGCTGCGCGCGCCTACGACGCGGGCGGACGCTGCGATCTCGAGGCCGGCATGGCGAAGCTCTACGCGAGCGAGGCGGCGCTCGAAAACAGCCTGGAGGCGATGCGCATTCATGGCGCCTACGGCTACTCGAAGGAGTTCAACATCGAGCGCTACTACCGCGACGCGCCGCTGCTGGCGATCGGCGAGGGCACGAACGAGCTGCAGCGGATCATCATCGCGCGGGAGCTCGTCAAGCGAAATCCTGCATAATTGAACCGCCAAGA